>Ga0157369_10003476_pt1 | contig 18686 bp, 15 predicted proteins | sample C25metaG_FD_113461 | JGI IMG/M metagenome (GOLD analysis project Ga0157369, IMG submission 113461) | Corn rhizosphere microbial communities from Kellogg Biological Station, Michigan, USA - C2-5 metaG | ecosystem: Host-associated > Plants > Roots > Rhizosphere > Soil | place: USA: Michigan... | reverse complement strand
GTGCTGGCCGCCTTCCGTAACAGCGGCCAATCCTGCAGCGCGCCGACGCGGATGCTGGTGCCCCAGGCCCAGTTGGCGGAGGTGGAGCGCCTGGCGGCGGCCACCGTGGCCAGCCTCGTGGTCGGCGATCCCCTGGCGCCCGCGACGACCCATGGTCCCCTGGCCAATGGCGCCCAGTTCGCCCGGGTGCAGGAACTGATCGAGAGCGGCCTGGCCGAGGGCGCCAGGCTGGTCTGCGGCGGGCCGGGCCGCCCGGAGGATCAGCCGGTAGGCTTCTATGCGCGGCCCACGGTCTTCTCGGCGGTCACCACCGGCATGCGCATCGCCCAGGAGGAGATCTTCGGGCCGGTGCTCTGCCTGCTTCCCTACGGTTCCGTGGAGGAAGCCATCGCCATCGCCAACGACAGCCGCTATGGCCTCAGTGCCCACGTCCAGGGCCGGGATCCCGACCAGGTCGCCGCGGTGGCGGCCCGTCTTCGTGCCGGGCAGGTCCATCTCAACTATCCGGCCTGGAACCCCTGGGCACCCTTCGGCGGCTACAAGGGCTCCGGCAACGGGCGCGAATATGGCGTCCACGGCCTGGAGGAATACCTGGAGACCAAGGCGATCCTCGGTCACTGACGCGGGTTGAACAGCGGATTGCTCCGCAATCCCGCTACCGCCAGGTCGATGAACGCCCGGACCTTGGCCGGCGCCTGGCGGCCCTCGGGATAGATCAGATTGACCGGCAGCGGCGCCTCTTCGTGGTCTTCGAGTACCAGTTGCAGCACGCCGTCCGCCAGGGCCTGGGCGATCTGATAGTGGGGCACGCGGGTGAGGCCCAGACCGCTCTCGGCCGCGCTGATCGCGGCGGCATTGGTGTTGCTGTGCAGCAAAGGCTCGACCACCACCCGTTGTCCCCCGGCGAAACGCCATTCCAGCGACGACCAGGCGCTGTGGGACACCAGGACGCGGTGATCGCGCAGCGCGGCGGGCGTCCCCGGGATGCCACGGGTCGCCAGGTAGCTGGGCGCGGCGCAGACCACCCGCCGCATGCAGCCGACCTGAATGGCGGTGAGGCCGGAGTCGGCCAGATGACCGATGCGCAGGGCGATGTCCATGCCTTCGTCGACGATGCTCACCGGCCTGTCGACGAAGAAGGTCCGGGCGCGCACGTCCGGATAACGCTCGAGGTAGTCCAGCACCAGCGGCAATACGTGCAGTTGGCCGAGGAGCAGCGGCGCGGTGATCGCCAGGGTGCCGACCGGCTTGGCGTAGTGCCCGGCCGCGGCCAGTTCCGCCTCGGCGATCTCGCCGAGGATGCGCCGGCAATCCTGCAGATAGCGAACGCCGGCCTCGGTGGGTTTCACCGAACGGGTGGTGCGCACCAGCAAGCGGGCGCCGACCAGCGCTTCCAGGCCCGCCACCAGGCGGGTCACCGCCGGGGCGCTCAGGTGCAGATCCCGGGCGGCGCGGGCGAAACTCTCGGTCTCGGCCACCTTCACGAATACGCGCATCGCCTGCCAACGATCCATCTGCGGGGTCTTCTCAGGGGCGCCGGAGCGGCCCGGCAAGACGTCCATGGTAGTCGACCAGGCCAGGCAGGCCAGCCTAGAGATCGAGTTCCAGTGGCGCGGACCCGGCGGCGGGCCGCGCGCAACAGAGCAGGACCTGGTCGGCGGCGACCGCCGCGGCGGGTTCCTCGGCATAGGTGACCGCGCCCTGGAGCAGTCCCGTGCGACAGCTGCCACAGTGCCCCTCGCGACAGCTGAAGGCGGGCTCCAGGCCCTGGTCTTCGGCCAGCTCCAGCAGGCTGCCGGAGGCGGGCGTCCACTGCGCTTGCTGGCCGGACGCCGCGAAGCGCACCCGGACGGCCTCGGTGGCCGCGGCAGGCCGTACGGTCGCCGCCGTCGCCGCACCGCTGCGCACCAGGCCGGCCGGACCGAAGGCTTCGGCATGGATACGGCCATCCTCGATGCCAAAACCGCGCAAGCCGTCATAGAGGCCCTGGGTGAAGGCCGCGGGACCGCAGAGGTAGAAGTCATAGTCACCGAAGGGCAGCTGGCGGCCCAGCAGCGCCATGTCGATGCGCCCGGCGACGTCATAGTCCACCCCGGGAAGGGCAGTAGCGGGATCGCTCAACACCCTGATCACCCGTAGCGCTTCCGGAGCCCTGGCCATTAGCTCGGCGAGTTCCCTGTCGAAAGCCCGTTCCGCCTGGGTCCGGGCGCCATAGAACAGCGTAACTGGCCGCCGACCCTGATGGACCGCCTGGCGCAGCATGGCCAGCAACGGAGTGATACCGATCCCGGCGGCCAGGAACACCAGGGGGCGCTCCGCCGAGGCTGCCAGGGTGAAGTCGCCGGCGGGCGCCCGGGCCTCGATCAGGTCGCCTTCGCGCAGCTGGTCGTGCAGCAGTCGCGAGACCAGGCCGTCGCGCTTGACGCTGATGCGGTAATGGCCGTCAGCGGGGAGGGAGGTCAGGGTATAGGTTCGCACCAGGGAGGGTTGCCCTGTCTCGGGTGTCACCCGGATCGGCAGGAATTGACCGGCCTGGTAGGGGGGCAGGGCTGAACCGTCCACCGATTCGAGGTGGAAGGAGCGGATGGTGGCGCTCTCCTGGACGATCCGGATGATGCGCAGCGGACGCCAGTGCCGGTCCTGGGCCCTGGCCCGCAGGCGCAACTCGGCTTCCGCCCAACTGCCGGTCAGCCGACTGCTGTCCGACTCGCCGCCGGGCTGCGCCTGCCAGCGCCACGCCAGGGCACCACGGCGACGGACGATACGCTGGGGGCGAAAGGTCCAGAGGCGTTCGGCGCCCTCGAAGGCGGCGATCTCGGGCGAGTCGAACAGCACCTCTGCGATACCGCTCAGCTGCAGCAGATCGCCGCGCTCCAAGTCCGCGAACAGCAATCCGGCGCGGCCATTGGCGACGACATTGCCCAGGGTGTTGAAGAATAGATTGCCGTTGAAGTCAGGAATGGTCAGCAGACCCTCGGCGTCTACCCGGACGAAGCCCGGCTTGCCACCGCGGTGCGAGACATCGACCCGACGCTGGTCCTGCTGGTCGGCGTAGGAGGCGACGAAAAAGGCATCGGCACTGGTGATGAGCGCGCGGGCCGCCACATCCAGGCTGGCGAGCTGCTCCCCGGGCGTGGCCGGGGCGGCGCCCGGTTCGTGAGCGAAGCTCAGGTCGCGCAGCTGGATATAGCGCGGGCAGTTGCCAAAGCTCTGGTCCACCGTCACGCGCAGTCCCTGGGCTGTGGGGCTGAGGATGCCGTTCATGCGATTGCGGCGGCGGGTATGCCACTCGATGCCCAGGAGGCCCACGGCCGCGTCTGCGCCCAGTCCGGGCGCTGCTGGATCCTCGCTGGCAGGGCGGGCGGCGATATCCAGGGTGGTGGACGTGGGCGAGGCGATAAAGCCCGGCTGGCCTTCCAGGATCGTCGCCCAGGCGTCGCCCGCGGCATCCACGCTGCCCAGTACCACGAAGGGCAGCTGGGCGAAGAACTGCCGATGCTGGTCGGGCATGAACGGCCGGATCACCCGCGGCCCCAGGGCCTCCAGGCGCTCGCGGACGCCTAGCCGTTCCTGGATGAAGGTTTCCCCGGCGTGCCAGGTGGGTAGGGGCTCGTGCATGACCTTGGCCTCCAGTAGGGTGACGCCGCGATCAGGCGCGGAGACCGGCCACGGTCTCGGGAAAGGGCACGAAGCCGGGCAGGGCCTCCACCCGCTGTAGGAAGGCGCGCACCGCCGTATAGGGCGCCAGCTCCACATTGCCTTCCGGCGCTCCGGCCAGGTAGCTGTAGAGGGCAATGTCGGCGATGGTCGGGTGATCGGCAGCCAACCACTTGCCCGTGGTCAGGTGCGCCTCCAAGCGTTCGAGCAGGATATGGGCGCGGGCGATGACTTCTTCCGGATTCAGGCGGGCGCCGAATACCGTGATCAGGCGCGCCGCTGCCGGGCCATAGGCCAGTTCTCCGGCGGCCACCGACAGCCAGCGCTGCACCGCGGCCGCGCCAGCGGGATCTTCCGGTAGCCAATCGGTACGGCCCAGTTTCTTCGCCAGGTAGACGAGGATGGCGTTGGAGTCGGCGACGACCACGCCAGCGTCCTCCAGCACCGGCACCTGGCCGAAGGGATTGAGGGCGAGGAATTCCGGCGTGCGATTGGCGCCGGCCGGAATATCGATGTCGATCAGCTCGACCTCGATCCCCAGCAGCGAGGCGAAGAGCACGGCGCGATGGGCATGACCGGACAGCGGGGTGTGATAGAGCTTCATGATCCGACTCCTGCCAGGCAGCGGGCCGAGGGGGCCCGATAGGTGCTACCAGCTTGGGATCAGGGCGCTTTCGAGAGAATGGGCTTTCTGGTCAGTTCAGCATTCCGCAAAATGGAATGATCGGGCTAGCGACAAGCGAAGGCCAACACCCGACCCAACATGGCATCGCAGCCGTCCAGTTGCGCCTGGGTGACGAATTCGTCGGGCTTGTGCCCCTGGGCCATGCTGCCGGGGCCGCAGACCACGGTGGGAATGCCGGCCGCCGCGAACAGACCCCCTTCGGTGCCGAAGGCCACCGTGCCGAAGTCGCGGGAGCCGCAAAACTGCGCGATCCAGTCGGCCGCCTCGCTTTCGACGGCGGTATCCAGGCCGGGATAGCTCGACAGCTCGGTGAAGCGGATGGCGCTCTGGCCGCTGATGGCGCGCATGGCCGGGAGCAATGCCGCTTCGGCATGGGCCTGCAGCTGATGGATCAGCTGGTAGGGGTCCTGGGCGGGCAGGGCGCGGATCTCGAAATCGAAGGTGCAGTCCTGGGGCACGATGTTCAGTGCCTGGCCGCCACCAATGAGGCCGGTCTGCACCGTGGAGAAGGGCGGATCGAAGCGGGGGTCCTGGCGTTCCGCTGTCCTGAGCGCCTCACCGAGCCGGCCGAGTTCCACGACCAGGCGCGCGGCGTATTCGACGGCGTTGACGCCCTGAGGCGCATAGGCCGAATGACAGGCCGCGCCATGCACCTGGCAGCGCATGGCTACCTTGCCCTTGTGGCCTAGCACGGGTTTCAGCTCCGTGGGCTCGCCGATCAGGCACAGCAGCGGCCTGACCGGACGCTGGGCCAACTGGTCGAGCAGGCTGCGCACGCCGAGGCAGCCGACTTCCTCGTCGTAGGACAGCGCCAGGTGCAGCGGGCGGCGCAGGGCCGCACGGCTGGCCGCGGGCACCAGTGCCAGCAGGCAGGCCAGAAAGCCCTTCATGTCGGCGGTACCGCGACCGTAGAGCTTGCCGGCGCTTTCGCTGAGGGCAAAGGGGGGACGGGTCCAGGCCTGGCCGTCTACCGGCACCACGTCGGTATGTCCCGAGAGCACGATACCGGGCACGTCCGCCGGCCCCAGGGTGGCGAACAGGTTGGCCTTGGTGCCTTCGCCGTTGTGGATCAGCTCGTAGGGTACGCCGAAGCCCTCCAGGTAGCCGGCGACAAAGTCGATCAGCGCGAGGTTAGTTTCGCGGCTGGTGGTGTCGAAGGCCACCAGCCGCGCCAGCAGTTCACCGCTGGCGCTCATCGGTCGTCTCCCGGGACGCCGTAGCCGGGGGCGAGATCCGGGCGCACCGCCCGGTCGAGATAGTCCTGCAACTGGGGTTCATAGGCGCGCCACAGCGCCGCCAGCTCGCCGATGGGGTCCGTCTCGGCCCAGTCGACCCGCAGATTGACGATGGGCCAGCTGGCGTCGCCCACCACCAGCAGCGCCGCCGAGTGCACCGGTCCGGCCTCGCCACCGGCGGCCATGGCCGCCTGCATGGCCCGCAGCAGGCGCTCGGCAAGAGCGCCCTGGCTGGCTTCGAAGCTCTCCACCAGCGCCTCCACCACCGCGGGGCTCGCCAGCATGTTGCCAGCGCCCACGCAGTCCCGGCCGCTGCGCGCCTGGTGCACGCCCAGGGTATGGGCACCGCTGTGATGGGCACTGCGGCCCTGGGCGTCGATGACGGTCACCTGGCGATACTCGGCGTAGCCGTCGCCGGCCAGGCTCTCGGCCAGGGCCGCGCTGGGAGCCTGTCCCGCAGCCAGTCGCTCCAGGGTGCGCGGCCCCAGGGCGGGCAGGGTGATGTTCTGCGAGCTGACCGCGCCGATCCCGGGTTGCAGCCAGGGACAGCGGGCGCCCACGGCGATGCTCGACGAACTGATGGCGATGCCGAATTGACCGGTCTCGGCGCAGCGGGCGGTGAGGGAAAAGGTCATAGGGCGGCCTCAGTCGGGGATCACGGCGATGACGTCGATCTCCATCAGCCACTGGGGCTGGCCCAGGGCCGCGACCACCAGGCCGGTGGAGATGGGAAAGACGCCCTTGAGCCACTTGCCGACCTCCTGGTACACCGGCTCGCGATAGCGCGGATCGATCAGGTAGGTGGTGGTCTTGACGATGTGGCTGAGGTCGCTGCCGGCTTCCTCCAGCAGTTGCTTGACGTTCTTCATCGCCTGTTCGGCCTGGGCACGGGGATCACCCAGCCCGACCAGCCTGCCGTCGAAATCGGTGCCGACCTGACCACGGACATAGACGGTGTTGCCGGCGCGCACGGCCTGGCAGAGGTCGTTGTCCAGGGTCTGGTTGGGGTAGGTGTCCTTGGTGTTGAACATGCGGATACGGGTGTGGGTCGGGGTGGCCATGCGGGATCTCCGGGTCTCGATAAGGGCGTCAGGCGCTACGCGACTGCTGGGGGTGGGCGGCCGACTGGATGCTGGGACGGTAGTCCTGGTAGCGGCGCTGGATGGCGATCTGGTCGGCCACGTGGCGGGCGTCGTGCCAGCAGCCCCAGATGAAGGCCGAGCCGCGGCGGCTGAGCCAGGGCAGCCCGACGAAATAGATGCCCGGCTCGGCACCGACCCCGCGCTGGTGCCTGGGCTTGCCGTTGTCGCCAAAGGTATCCACCTGCAGCCAGCTGAAGTCGGTGGCATAGCCGGTGGCCCAGATCACCGAGCTGACGCCCGCGGCCTTCAGATCCAGTTCCTTGAGCGGTTCACGGATGCAGTCGGCGTCCGCCACCCGTTCGCGGGCTGAGGGCTCTTCGGGCAGGTCGAGGCTGTGGCGGGCGGCATAGGCGTCGGCGGCGTCGAGCAGGGCCAGGTAGTTGGCGTCGCCGGCGTCGAGGTTCTGGTTGAGGTCCGGACGGAAGCGCACCACCCCGTCGACGAAGCTGTCGGTAAGGCCCACCAGGGTCATGCCGGCCTGGGCCAGGCGGCGAAAGTCCACGGTATGGCCACCGCGGGCGCCGCTCACGGCGATGGTCACGTGCTCGCGGCCCGGCTGCATGGTCTCGGTGTCCCACAGGCCGAGCACGCCCAGCCACCAGCAGAAATCGCGGCTGCGATAGGCCCGCGGCGGCCGGTCATGGGGGCCGACGGAGAGATAGACGCGCTTGCCGGCGCGCAGCAATTCCTCGGCGATCTGCACGCCGGAGGAGCCAGCGCCCACCACCAGCACCGCGCCTTCGGGCAGTTGCTGTGGATTGAAATAATGGGCGGAATGGATCTGGTAGAGGCCCTCGTCCGTTGGTGCGATGGCCGGGATCACCGGCTTCTGGAAGGGACCGGTGGCCACCACCACGCGCTGGGCGTTCAGGCTGCCCGCCGAGGTTTCCACCAGAAAGCCCGCCTGGCCGGCCTGGCGGGTCACCCGGGTGACGGCGACGCCGGTGCGGATGGGCGCGCCGATCTGCCGGGCATAGGTCTCGAAGTAGGCGGCGATCTCGTCCTTGCCGGGAAAGCCGTCCGGCGCCGTCTGGAATTCCAGTCCGGGGAAGCGGTCGTGCCAGGCCGGGCCGTTGGCCACCAGGGAATCCCAGCGACCGGTGCGCCAGGCTTCGGCGATGCGGTTCTTTTCCAGCACCAGGTGCTCGATGCCGAGGCGTCCCAGGTGCTCGCTCATGGCGACGCCGGCTTGGCCAGCGCCTATCACCAGGGTGTCGATCGTGGTCGGTAATGTGGACATGAGGGTACCCTTAGGCCGCTCCGCAGGGGGCGGCCGTCATCATAAGAACCTGTTCAAAATCTGCTGCGCGTCGGCCAAACTGCGTTGAAAACGCCCTGGGTCGCCAGCCCGGTCGGAATGCTCATTTACCATTCGTAAACTCCGCTTCCTCAGGCGTTTTCGCCTTGTTTGGCTCTAGCTCGCGAGATTTGGAACAGGCTCTAAGCAGTAGGAAGGCGGAGCGCGCAGGCTCCGCGGCGATCAATCCAGCACGGAAGGGTCCTGCTGGATCATCAGTTCTTTCATCTCGGCGAAGTGCTGCTCGGAGAAGTCGGTGATGCCTTCCCAGGCGCGGGCGGTCTTCTCGGCGACCTCGGCGGAGAGCACCTTGAGCGGCTGGCCGGTGGACCAGGCGGTGACCAGAATCTGGCAGGCACGCTCCAGGGTCCAGATATCGTCGAAGGCCTGGCCGACGGTGGGGGCGATCACCATGACGCCGTGGTTGCCCATCAGCAGGCGCTGCTTGCCATCCAGCAACCCGGCCAGGCGCGCACCCTCGGCCTCGGTATCGGCCATGCCGCCATAGAGTTCGTCCACCGCCAGGCGATTGAAGTAGCGCGCGGTGTTCTGGTCGATGGGCGGCACCTCGGGCTTGGCCAGGCAGGCCACCGCCGTGGTGTAGACCGGGTGCAGGTGCAGCACCACCCGGGCCTCCGGCAGCCGGCGATGGATCTGCCCGTGGATCGACCAGGCGGTGCTGTCCACGTCGGGCCGCTCGGCGCCTCGGGGATCGTCCGCGTCGAGCAGCAGCAGATCACTGGCGCGGATGCGCGAGAAGTGCTTCCACTTGGGGTTGATCAGGAACTGCTTGCCGTCGGTGGAGACGGCGGCGCTGAAGTGGTTGGCGACGGCTTCGTGCATGTCGAGGTGGGCGATGACGCGAAAGGTCGCCGCCAGATCGATGCGCAGCCGTTCCTCGGGAGAAAGTGCCATGGTCGTGACTCCGTAAAGCTCAGGGCTTGGGCATCAGGGCGGCGATGTCCGCCTCGGTGGGCGCCTGGAAGTTGTATTTCTTCAGCAGCGCGGCGTACTCCGGGGTGGCGCTGTATTGCTTGAGCGCCTCCACCAGGGCGGTCTTGACCGCATCGTTGCCCTTCTTCACGCCAAAGCCGTTGAGCACTGGGTAAATCAGGGTGTCCGAGGAGATCACCACGCGATTGCCGAGCTTTTCCACCAGGCCGCGGGCCACGGCGGCGTCGGTGATCTGCGCCTCCACGGCCTTGGACAGCAGCGCCTGGGTGGTCTGGGGATCGGTGCCGTATTCGCTCACGACGATCGGCTGCAGACCGTTCTTCACGCAATACTCGTCGGAGAGCTTGTGCAGTTGCTGCAGCCAGGAGGTGGCGCCCATGGAGCCGATCTTGTGGCCGCAGAAATCTTCCGGCTTCTTGGGCTGATAGCTGCTGCCCTTGAGCGCGATGATCGACTCACCGCTCTTCAGGTAGGGGATCATGTCGATCACCTTGAGGCGGTCCGCGGTGATGTACATCGAGGAGTTGGTGATGTCGAAGCGCCCGCCCTGCAGCCCGGTGATGAGGTTGGGAAAACGGGTGTCCAGCGTTTCCACGGAGCGCCCCATGAGCTTGCCCAGCCCCTCGACGAATTCGATGTCGAAGCCTGCCGGCTTGTTGTCCTGCACGTATTCGTAGGGGAAGAAGGTCAGGTCGGAACCGGCGACGAGTTTGCCTGGCTGCAGGAAGTCGGCCGAGGCCAGGCTGGAGACCAGCGCCAGGCCGGCGCCCAGTACGGCGGTGGAGAGGATTCGAATCGAGGCGCTGCTGACTCTTTGCATGGCGGTGCTCCTTGGAGGGTAGGAAAGATCAAACGGCAGCCTGGTCGAGCCCGGCCTGCTGGACGAAGAAGGACGCGCCGCGCGGTTTCTGCGGCAGCCGCACGCTGTTGGCCACGCTGCGCACCAGCCCGCTTTCCTGGCCGGCCACCAGCACCCCGGCGTGCTCGCTGGGCAGCGGATTCTCGCCGAAGGGCAGGGCGTCCTCGGCGGCATAGACGCTGATGAACAGGGTGCGCGGCAACTCGGTCTGGTTGGGGCTGGAGGCGTGCAGCAGGCGGGTGTGCATGAAGCACACCGAACCGGCCGGGCCGAAGCAGGCCACGGGCTCGCCGCAGTGCTCGGCCACCACGCCGTCGTCGACCGCGCCGGTGAAACGGCCGTCCTGCCAGTGCGACCACAACGGGCCCCTGTGGCTGCCGGGGATGACGGTGAGGGGGCCGTTCTCCGGGGTCACCTCGCTCACCATCAGCAGCGCGGTGACCACGTCATCGTTGCTGTGGGGCGTGAAGAGGAAGTCCTGGTGCCACTTCACCTGGGTGGCGGTGCGCGGCAGCTTTGAATTGATCTTGCTGTGGTGGAATCGCGTGCCGCTGCCACCGATGAGCTGAGCCGCGACCTGGGCCATCCGCGAGGTGAAGGCGACCTGGCGATAGGCCGCGGAGATCTCGGTCGGCGAACTGACCCGGCGCAGGGAGGGGTGGTCGGGCCGGTGATCCAGTTCGACATCGAAGCGGGCGCGGCCGTCCCGGGTCTCGCCCCAGGCCTCGGCGTGGCTGCGACTGTCTTCGACCCAATGATCGAAATCGGCCTGCAGGGCGGCGATTTCCTCGGCCGTCAGCAGGTTCTCGACCACCAGGTAGCCGTCGCGGTGAAACTGGTCCAGTTGCGCTTGCTCGATCATAGGGGTTCTCCAGAAGCCAAGGGGTTGGGGTCAAGCCAGGGACACGTCCTTGAGGAAAGCCTCGACGCGGGGATGCTGGCCGTTGCGCAGTACCTGGGGCGCGTCGTCGCAGACCACACGGCCCTTTTCCATGAACACGATGCGGTCCGAGACCTTGAAGGCGAAGTTCATCTCGTGGGTGACGATCACCATGGTGATGCCCTCCTGGGCCAGGGCCTCGATCACCTGCAGCACCTCGTTGACCTTTTCCGGGTCGAGCGCCGAGGTGGGCTCGTCGAACAGCATGATCTGCGGTCGCATCATCAGCGCCCGGGCGATGGCCACCCGCTGCTGCTTGCCGCCGGACAGCTGGTGCGGATACTTCCAGGTGTGATCGAGCATCCCGACCTTGTGCAGCAGGGCATAGGCCTGCTGCCTGAGCGCCGCGGGGGTATCCAGGCGGTGATAGCGCGGCGCGAGCAGCAGGTTGTCCAGCACCGTGAGGTGGGGGAAGAGATTGAAGCTCTGGAACACCATGCCGATGTCCAGGCGATGCTCGCTGTGCTCGATGAAGCGCGGCTTCTGGGCGCCGTCCTTGTGCAGGTGGATGAAGGGCTGGCCGTTGATGCGGATCTCGCCGTTGTCCAGTTGCTCCAGGCCGTTGAGCAGGCGGATCAGGGTGGTTTTGCCCGAGCCGGACGGGCCGATCACCGAGACCACCTCGCCGGGCTGGACGCGCAGGTTGACCGAGCCCAGCACCTCGACGTCGTTGTAGGCCTTGTGCAGGCGGGCGGCCTGTAGCGCCGGGGTGGCGGCGTCCCACTGCGGCTTGGCGCTGGCGGTGGAGGCCTGGGTGGCCAGGGCCAGCACCTGCTCATCGGGGGTCCGCACCACCTTGCGCTGGGTAACGTCGAGGAAGCGCTCCAGGCGTTTGAGCAGGAAGTCGAACAGGGTGACGATCAGCACGTAGTAGAAGGCCACCGCCACCATGGTCTCCATGACCAGGAAATTCTGCGAATAGAGACGCTGGCCGACCATCAGGATCTCGGTGAGGGAGATCACCGATACCAGGGAGCTGAGCTTGACGATGGAGATGTATTCGTTGGCCAGCGACGGCAGGGCCACGCGCAGGGCCTGGGGAATGACGATGCGCCACTGGGTGCCGAGAAAGCGCAGCCCGAGTGCCCGCGCCGCCTCACCCTGGCCCTTGGGAATCGACAGCAGGCCGCCGCGGTGGATCTCGGCGACATAGGCCGTCTCGCTGATGACCAGGCCGATCAGGCCGGCCCAGAAGGGATCGGCCAGCACCACCGAGGTGCCCGGCAGCGCCTGCGGCAGGTTGTAGATGAAGATCAGCAGCACCAGCAGCGGCACGCTGCGAAAGAACCAGATGTAGGCGCGGGCCGGCAGGTTGAGCGCGGGATGCCGGGACTGCTTGGCCAGGGCGATGAAGAAGCCCAGGGCGATGCTGATGACCCAGGTGAGGGTGCTGAGTTTGATGACGGTCCAGGTTGCCAGCCAGAATTGAGTGTCGCCGATAAGGCCGAACATGTAGTTCCAGTCGAAAGTCATCGTTAAAACCTGTCGCCATTCATTGGAAGGACACGCCCGAAGAGGGCTGTCCGGTCGCTGCAATTACAGAATTGGCAATCGGCGGACTTATCGTCAATTAACAAATTACGGGCCTCTGTATAGGACTTTGCTATACAGAGAAAACGGCTGCTGGAGAACTTTTCCTCTATGCCCTCATAAGGAGCAAAGTGCCGCCATTAAAGGCTTCGATGCAGGGTTTTGGTGCACTGGGATGATAAGGACGCGGCGGAGATCCACTGGATTTTCAAAGGTTTGATGGGCGTTGAAGACAGACGCAGCCTGCCTGGCACAGCTTTCGCTTCGGGGGTAGAGGCTATGCAAAAACGAGCTCTGCACAGTTTTTTCCTATAGGTAATCCGTGACCCACTTTACGCTCAGGCAACTTCGTTATTTCGTCGCGGTGGTCGAGGAAGACAGCATCGTCGAGGCAGCGCGACAACTGCACATATCCCAGCCGTCGATTTCCGTCGCCATCAAGAATCTCGAAGAAAGTTTCGAGCAGAAGCTGTTTATCCGCCATCACGCCCAGGGCGTTTCCCTCACCGCCAGTGGGCGCCGACTCTACGACAAGGCCAAGGAACTGTTGCGGCTGTCCCACGAGCTGGAACAGAACGCCAAGGCGGAAAACGAGATGGTCTCGGGGACCGTGGCCATCGGTTGCTTCGAGTCCGCCGCGCCGCTCTACCTGCCCAAGCTGGTCGCCGGCTTCAAGCGGCTCTATCCGGAAATCACCATCCAGCTGCACGACGGCGAGCAGCACGAACTCATGCACGGCGTGCATCGGGGACGCTTCGACCTGGTGTTTCTCTACGATCTGGAGCTGGGTGATTCCATCACCAAGGAGAAGCTCAATGCGCCGCACAAGCCCTATGCCCTGTTGCCTATTGCCCACCCCCTGGCGGGCAAGAAGGCGGTGACGCTCAAGGAGCTGAGTCGCGAGCCCATGATCCTGCTGGACGTGGTGCCCAGCCGTAACTACTTCATCGACATCTTCAAGGAGAAGGGCTACCACCCCACGGTGGCCTACAGCTCCCCCTCCATCGAGATGGTGCGCTGCATGGTGGGGCAGGGGCTGGGCTTTTCCGTGCTGGTCACCCGGCCGACCACCAACCTGACCTACGACGGCAAGCGTCTGGCCCAGGTCAACATCCACGACGACATGCCGGCCTCGACCTTCATCATGGCCTACCTGCGCAACAACGAGCCGACCAAGGCGACGCGGCTGTTCATGGACTATTGCCGGAGTGTCGATCTGTCGCCGGTGCCGGCGGAAAACCCGGCAGGCTGAACACCGTGCTGGCAGTTACCCATCTTCCGGGCGAAAGGGCAGGGATAGACGGCTCCGGGCTGGTCGCCGATGCGTGATGTAAAGTAGAATCAATATCATCTAAGCATCATCGAGCAGGCAGCACCCGTTATGAGTGATATGGCTCTCGCATCCTCACGTCATCTTCATCGGCTCTATTGCGATCACAGCGGCTGGCTACAGGCCTGGTTGCGGCGGCGGCTGGGCAGCGAATGGGATGCGGCCGATCTCAGCCAGGAGGCCTTTCTGCGGCTGGTGCGCAACCCCGAGGTGCTGGGCGAACTGCAGGAGCCGCGGGCGTACCTGGTGACCATCGGCAAGCGCCTGCTGATCAATTTCCAGCGCCGGCGTAGCCTGGAGCAGGCCTATCTCGACGCCCTGGCCGAGCTGCCCGAAGCCTGCGCGCCATCGCCCGAGCAACGCTGGGTCCTGCTGGAAACCCTGCAGGCCCTCGATGAGCTGCTCGACGGCCTGCCCGCCACGGTGCGCCATGCCTTCCTCCTCAGCCAGCTCGAAGACCTCACCTACCGCGAGATCGCCGAGCGCTTGCAGGTCTCCGAGCGCACCATCAAGAGATACATGGCGCAGGCCTATGAACATTGCCTGCTGGCGGAGCTGTGCTGAGCGGCGCCCAGGACCGGCGGCGGACCGCGATCCGCGAGGCCGCGGGTTGGCTGGCGTTGCTGGAATCCGGTGCGGCTGGCGAGCGCGAACACCAGCAGCTGCAGGCCTGGCGCCAGGCCCATGCCGAGCACGAGCGCGCCTGGCAGGCGGCCCTGGCGCTGCAGCAACGCTTCGCCGCGGTGCCGTCGCGCCTGGCCATGGCCAGTCTGCAACCGGCCGATCGCGGCCGACGTACCGCCCTGCGGCAGTTGCTGGGCCTGGCGGTGGTGGTACCGACGGGGTGGTGGCTGACCCAGGAAGTGCCGCTGGACGCCTGGACCGCCGATCTCAGCACCGCCACCGGCGAACGCCGCAGCCTGACCCTGGCGGATGGCAGCCTGCTGCAACTCAATACCGCGACCGCCGTGGACCTGGATCAGACCCGGCGACGCCTGACCCTGGTGCGCGGCGAGCTCTCGCTGTGCGTACCCGGTACCCAGGCGCTGAGGCTGGATACCCGCTTCGGGACCCTGATGGTGGAGCAGGCCGAGGTCTGCGTGCAGCAGGACGATGAAGGATGCGACGTGCGCGTGGTCAGCGGTAGCGTGGGGGTTCGCCCGCTGAGCGGGCCGGGGCTGGAACTGGGCAGGGGCCAGCAGTTGCGCCTGAGTACCCTGGGGATCGGTGCCATAGAGCCGTTTTCCGCGACGCTGCTGAGCTGGCGCCAGGGCGTGCTGATCGCCCAGGACCAGCCACTGGGCGAATTCCTGCAGCAATTCAGTCGCTATCGTCCTGGCCTGCTGCGCTGGGATCCCGCGGTGGCCGACCTCAGGGTCACCGGCAGCTTTCAGCTCGCCGATACCGACCGGGTACTGGCGCTACTGGCCGCGACGCTGCCAGTGGAGCTGCACTGGCGTACCCGCTTCTGGGTGACCCTGAAACCCCGCTCGGTCGCCGCCTGAAAAAAGCCTGTCCCCTTTTCCGTACTCGTCGGTCATTAACGGCATAGGACAATCAAAGGAGGGGGATTCAATGGTGGCGTTGGTACTGCGTCCGTTGCTGCGCACGGGCTTGCTGGTGGCGTTGAGTGGTACTCCCTGGTGGGCGGGTTCTGCCTGGGCCCAGGAGGCCGCCCGCCGGCACTACGAGATTCCCGCTGGCAGTCTCGCCCAGGCGCTGACGCGCTTCGCCGCGGAATCCGGCGTCAATCTGGCGGTGGATCCGGGGCTGGTGGGCAAGCGCGACAGCGCTGGCCTCAACGGCGACTACGGCGTGGAGGAGGGCTTCAGCCGCCTGCTCGCCGGCTCGGGCCTGCGACTGCAACCGCTGGGGGAGCGCGACTTCACCCTGGCGCCAGCGCCGCAGGACAGCGGCGTCCAGGAGCTGGCCAGCACCTCCATCGTCGCCACCAGTCTGCAGGCGGATGACACGCCCTACGCCGGCGGCCAGGTCGCGCGGCAAGGCTCCCAGGGACTGCTGGGCAATCGCGACTTCATGGACACGCCCTTCAGCCAGACCTCCTACACCGCCCAGACCGTCCAGAATCTTCAGGCCCGCACCCTTACCGACCTGATCGCCAGCGATCCCTCGGTGCGCTCCACCAATCCGTCAGGTGGTCGCTTCGAGCAGTTCACCATCCGCGGTTTCAGCCTGTTCAACAGCGACGTCGCCTACAACGGGCTCTATGGCGTGCTGCCGACCTATTCCATCGACATGGAGATGGCCGAGCGGGTCGACATCCTCAAGGGCCCGAGCCAGTTGCTCAACGGCATCTCGCCTCGCGGCAGCGTCGGCGGGGGCATCAACGTGGTGCCCAAGCGCGCCACCGATCAGCCCATCACCGAAATCACCGGCAGCTATGCCTCCGACAGCCAGGTGGGCGGCGCCGTGGACATCGGTCGTCGCTTCGGCGAGGACAATCGCTTCGGGATGCGCTTCAACGGCGTCAAGCAATCCGGCGATACCACCTGGGATCACCAGCACGTCGACCGGCAGATGGGCGTGCTCGGTCTGGACTATCGCGTGGAACGCCTGCGCCTGGGCCTCGATCTCGGCCACACCGAGCGCGACACCGATGCGCCCCAGGAGCGGGTGCTGGTCGGTGCCAATGCCCGGGTGCCCGATGCCGACGACGTGCGCCACAACTATGCCCAGCGCTGGACCCGCGCCCAGACCAAGGACACCTTTGGCGCCCTGCGTGGCGAATTCGACGTCGACGATTCGCTGATGGTCTACGGCGCCGTGGGCGCGCGCCGCAGCGATCACGATTTCCTGCGCCACAATGTTTCCCTCACCAACGACGCCGGCGATTTCACCGTCCAGCCGCGCGACTTCACCCGCGACGAAAACGTCCGTACCGCCAACGTGGGCGCGCGCAAATGGCTGCAGACCGGGCCGGTCAGCCACGAGCTCAATGTCAGTGCCGACTACTTCTACATGGACTTCGAGAACGGTGGCGGGCGCTACGCCAGCGGGGCCAGCAACCTCTATGCGCCCCGCGACCTGTCCGCGCCGGGCGTGCGCACCCGGTCCGATGCCAAGGACTACACCGAGAACCGCTTCAGTGGCGTGGCCCTGGCCGACACCCTGGGCTTCTTCGACGACCGCCTGCTGGTCACCCTTGGCGCCCGCTGGCAGCGGGTCAAGGTGGACGACTGGTCCGATGGGGTGAAGCAAACCACCGCCTACGACGAGGAAAAGGTCTCGCCCTCGGCGGGGGTGCTATTCAAGGCCACCGAGCGCCTGTCGCTCTATGCCAACTACATGGAAGGCCTCAGCCAGGGCAAGATCGCGCCGTCCACCGCGCTGAACGAGGACGAGATCTTCCCGCCCTTCATCAGCCGTCAGGCGGAGGTGGGCGCCAAGTACGACTTCGGCGCCGTGGCCGTGACCGCGAGTGCCTTCCGCATCAAGCAGCCAGCCTACGAGACCAACGCCACCAACCGTACCTTCGGTCCCAACGGCAAGCGGGTCAACGACGGGGCGGAGCTGAGCGTGTTCGGCGAGCCGCTGGCCGGCTTCCGCGTGCTGGGCGGCCTGATGTACATCGACAGCGAGCTCAGGGACACCGTGGGTGGCACCTTCGACGGCAATCGCGCCCCGGCCACGCCCAGGCTCAATGCCAACCTCGGCGCCGAACTGGACATCCCGGCGGTGCCCGGCCTGACCCTGACCGGACGGGGGATCTACACCAGCTCCCAGTATCTGGACCAGGCCAACAGCAAGGAAATCGACGCCTGGCATCGCTTCGACGTGGGCGCGCGCTACGCCTTCAAGGTCGACGCCACCCGCGTGACCCTGAGGGCCTCGGTGGAGAACGTGATGAACGAGCGCTACTGGGCCTCCGCCGGCGCGTCCGACGACAGCGAACCCGGCCTGACGATCTCCACGCCGCGGACCTTCGTCTTCTCCACCACCCTGGCGTTCTGACGCCGCCGGAGCCCGTTGCTGCGCAAGGCTCGTGCAGTCCTGCGCAGCGGCAGATTGTATGAGCCGTTAATTACCGGCAGAACCTTGCTGCGTTATTTGGCTGAAATTCGTTATTCATTGACAGGAGTGCCCTGCGGATATAGCTGAAACAAGATCCTTATCAGGCTTATTACCGAGCTATTTCAATAACGGACTGTAGTGAGTTCGGGTTTTTTATCGTCCGCAGATTGGCCAAAGTTGGGCGAGTTCAAAGACTGGGCTATTTACGGGAATAGCGGTTGAAGGATGAGAATGAAACTGATTATCGTTACCGAAGATAAACGTCCCGAGGTCTGACGCCATGCTTCAACCATCCCTCAGTCGCGATACCGCAGTAGCCGACAACGCCTTCTTTCTCGCTCGCCAGGCGCGCTTCGAATCAAATGTCCGCAGCTATCCGCGCAAGCTGCCGCTGGCCATCGCCAAGGCCGCCGGTGTCTGGGTGACCGACGTCGAAGGCAAGACCTACCTGGATTGTCTGGCCGGGGCCGGCACCCTGGCCCTGGGGCACAACCATCCGGCGGTCACCGCGGCCATCACCGACTTTCTCGGCAGCGGCCTGCCCATGCACAGCCTGGACCTCACCACGCCGCTCAAGGACGCCTTCAGCGAGCGCCTGCTGGGCCTGCTGCCGGGTCGGGCGGAAGACTACTGCCTGCAATTCTGCGGGCCGTCCGGCGCCGATGCGGTGGAAGCGGCGCTGAAGCTGGCCAAGAAGGTCACCGGACGCAGCAACGTGGTGGCCTTCTCCGGCGGCTACCACGGCATGACCCACGGCGCCCTGGCCGTGACCGGCAATCTCGCGCCCAAGCAGGGCGTGGCGGGGTTGATGCCCGGGGTGCAATTCCTGCCCTATCCCCATGAGTACCGCTGCCCGCTGGGCCTGGGTGGCGAGCAGGGCGCCGCGGCCCTGGCGCGCTATCTGGAGCGGTTCTTCGGCGATGTGGAAAGCGGCGTCTGCCGGCCGGCGGCGGTGATCGTCGAGGCGGTCCAGGGGGAGGGCGGCGTCAACCCGGCACCGGCGGCCTGGCTGCGGACCCTGCGCC
>Ga0157369_10003475_pt1 | contig 18690 bp, 23 predicted proteins | sample C25metaG_FD_113461 | JGI IMG/M metagenome (GOLD analysis project Ga0157369, IMG submission 113461) | Corn rhizosphere microbial communities from Kellogg Biological Station, Michigan, USA - C2-5 metaG | ecosystem: Host-associated > Plants > Roots > Rhizosphere > Soil | place: USA: Michigan... | reverse complement strand
TCGGTCACCTTGTCCGGCTCGACGCCGAGATGTTCGACGACGATCTTCTTCACCCGATCGGCAGTCTCGCTCATGGGATTGCTTCCTCCGTTGTTCTTTGCCCGATGCCCTAGCGATGCGCTGTTGACCCCGCAAGTGGCGCGCTGGTCCTCGCTAAGCTAGCAATCTGCCGTGGACGGCCGCTCACTCACTTCCGGCGAAATCGAACTCTGCCGTTCGATTTTCGGTTCGGCCATCGACTATTCGAAAGTGCGGCTGATCCCGCGCAAGTGGTGGCCGTTGCAGCCGATCAATTATGTGATGACCCCGTCGGGGAATCTCCACTTCCATCCGAAGGGCTGGCTCTGGTCAGACGACTTCTCGAGAGGCCAGACCCACGTCGACCTCTTCATCCACGAGATGACCCACGTCTGGCAGTCGCAGAAATGGGGTCGCTTCTACCTGCTACTGCAGCGTCATCCCTTCTGCCGCTACGATTACTCGGTGCGCCCGGGGCAGCGGTTCGCGCAATATGGACTGGAGCAGCAAGCCGAGATCGTTCGGCACGTCTTCCTGCTTCGTCATCGCCAGCCGCTCGCGGGCGCTCCACCGCTCGAGCAGCTTGAGAGTATCTTGCCTCGCGAGTGGAAGACGTGAGCGCGAGAGTCGCCGTCATCGGAGCCGGGGTGTTCGGCGCATGGACCGCGCATCATCTGCTGGCCGTGGGACACGAGGTCACGCTGATAGACGCCTGGGGCCCAGCGAACAGCCGCGCTTCTTCGGGCGGCGAATCCCGCCTGACGCGCGGTGCGTACGGCCGGGACGCAATCTACACCCGCATGGCGCGGGACTCGCTTCCGCAATGGCAAGAGCTGAGCGCGACCGCCGGCCTTCCGATCTTTATCCCCGGCGGAGTCCTGTTCTTCTTCCCGAACGAACAGCCCTATTTTCGCGATACCCTCGCGGTCCACCGGAAGCTCGGCCTGGCTACCGAGGCGCTCGACCGCGCCGAGATGGGCCGGCGCTTCCCGATGTTCGATTTCGAGGGGATCGAGGTCGGCCTTTACGAGCCCGGTTTCGGTGCATTGATGGCGCGCCGCAGCGTCGCGACCCTGGTCGAGAATTTCGTTCGGGCAGGGGGTAAATATCTGATGGGAAACGTTGCCCCGCCCACCGGCCCGGATGCCCTAAGCGAAATCAAATTGTCGTCGGGCGAACGACTTAATGCGGACCTCTTCGTCTTTGCCCTCGGTGCGTGGCTGCCGAACCTGTTCCCTGAGGTGATCGGGCCGCGCATTCGCCCGACGCGGCAGGAGATTTTCTTCTTCGCGCCGCCCGCAGGAGACGATCGGTTCTCGCCCTCCGCCCTGCCCTGCTGGGCCGACTTCAACGACGGAGACATGTTTTACGGATTTCCCGATCTCGAAAGCCGAGGAGTGAAGTTTGCACATGATCGGCATGGCATCGAGATCGACCCCGACACTCAGGACAGGCGGTCGACGCAAGCCGCGCTGGACGAGATCATCGCGTTTCGCGACCGCCGCTTTCCGCTTCTGAGGGGCGCGCCACTGACGGAATCGCGCGTCTGTCAGTATGAGAACAGCTCGAACGGCGACTTCCTGATCGACTTCCACCCGCGGTGGGAGAATGTGCTGCTTGTAGGCGGCGGGTCCGGTCACGGATTCAAGCACGGGCCGGAGGTCGGCCGGTACGCCGTGGGCCGCCTTTTCGATTCAGTCGAGGCTGAACCGCGCTTCGGCCTCGCGAGCAAGGCCGAAACGCACCACCGCGAAGTGCATTAATCCGGCTTCTTGGCCACTCCGACTAGTGCCGGGCGAAGCAGCCGGTCCTTCATCACGTAACCGGCCTGCATCTCCTCGACGATCGTGCCCGGCTTCGCGTCGTTGGTCGGGATTTCCATCATCGCCTGGTGACGATGCGGATCGAGCGGCTCGCCGACGGCTTTCACTCTCTCGATGCCCTGGCGTTGGAACGCCGCGTCGAGCTCGCGCGCGGTCGCTTCCATGCCGGCGAGGAATTGCGCCGCGGTCTTGTCCGCCCGAAGCTCGTCGCCGACCGCGGCCAGCGCGCGGTCGAGATGGTCCTTGATCGCCAACATGTCCCTGGCGAAGTTCGTCGACGCATAAGCACGCGCGTCGGCGACCTCCTTCTCCATCCGCCGCCGAACGTTCTGGATTTCCGCGGCTGCGTAGAGCGCATTCGACCGCGCCTCCTCAAGCTGCTTCTCGAGCTCGGCGACCTGGTCGTGCTCCGCCACTTCGGGAGCGCCGTCGGCCGTTTCCTTGCGAAGCTCCTCCGCCTCGTCGTGCAGCTGCTCTTCGTCTTTCGCTTCGATCATGCCATTAATCTCGTGAGTGCTTTTGCAGTGAAATCCACCATGGGCACCACGCGGGCATAGTTCAACCGCGTCGGGCCGATCACGCCCACAACGCCGACCACCTCACCCTGGCTCCCGCGGTAGGGCGCCGCAATGACGGAAGACCCGGAAAGCGCGAACATGCGGTTCTCCGAGCCGATGAAGATTCGGCACCCGGGAGCATCGCGCGCGCTTTCGAGCAGATGCGCGATCTCCTGCGCTTCCTCCAGCTCGTCGAGCAGCTTGCGAACGCGCTCCAGGTCCTCAGCAGCCGCATCGTCGAGCAAGTTCGCATGGCCGCGCACGATCAGCACGGGCCGGCGCGCATGGTCCTGGCTCCAGGCGGCAAGGCCCGACGCAACAAGCTCGGCCGCTGCTGCATCGACGAGCTCCTTGCGCTCCCGGATTTCCGCGCGGAGGCGCGCCTCAGCCTCGACGAGCGTAAGGCCTGCAAGCCGCGCGTTCACGAAATTGCTGACCTCGGTGAGCGCATGGGCGCTAGTCTCGCCATCCAACGAGATGACGCGGTTTTCTACGCTTCCGTCGGCACCGACGATCACCGCCAGCGCTCGTCGCTCGTTCAGCGGCACAAAGCTCAACTGCCGAAGCACCATCTCCCGCTTCGGCGCGAGCACCACGCCGGCCGCCTGGCTAAGACCCGACAGCGCCGCCGACGCAGCCGCAAGCGCATCCTCGATCGGTTGATCGCGGACGATCTGCCGCTCGATCTCCCGCCGCTCGCGCGGATCGGGGGCCGCCGCCTGCATGATTCCGTCAACGAAGAGCCGAAGCCCGCTCTCGGTCGGGATTCGGCCCGCGGACGTATGCGGGTGCGTGAGCAGCCCCCTCTCCTCCAGTTCCTGCATCACGCCCCGGATCGAGGCGGGCGACAGGCTGATCGAACCGGCAAGAGCCTTCGACCCGATCGGCAGCCCCCGCTCGAGATAGGCCTCGACCACGAGGCCAAAGATGTCGCGCATGCGGTCAGTCAGTTCACCGATCGGCTGGGCCATGACGCTGATTTACGATTCCTCGTTCTCATCGTCACCCCCGCGCAGGCGGGGGCCCGCTTCCTTGCCGTTCTGAAAGAAAAGCGGGATTCCTGCTTTCGCGGGAATGACGAAAGTGGCTAAGGCGCGCGAAACACTTGAAAGGAATGTCATGCGCCCATCCGGACGCGCCCCCGACCAGATGCGAGAATTGAAGTTCGAGCCAGGCTTTACGCGGCACGCTGAAGGTTCTTGCCTCGTCAGCTTCGGGGACACGCGCGTGTTGTGCACCGCTAGCGTCGAGGACAGGGTTCCGCCTTTCCTCCGCGGCAAGGGCCAGGGATGGGTCACCGCCGAATATGGAATGCTTCCACGCGCTACGCACACCCGCGGCAACCGCGAGGCCGCAAAAGGTAAGCAATCCGGCCGCACGCAGGAGATCCAACGGCTGATCGGACGCTCGCTCCGCGCAGTGGTCGAGTTGCCGAAGCTCGGCGAGCGGCAGATCACCGTCGATTGCGACGTGATCCAAGCGGATGGCGGCACGCGCACCGCCTCCATTTCCGGCGGCTGGGTTGCGCTTCGGATCGCGATCAACAAGCTGCTTGAGTCAAAAGCGCTTTCCGCGGACCCCGTCCGCACTCAGGTGGCAGCGGTCAGCTGCGGCATACACAACGCCACGGCCGTTCTCGACCTCGATTACGAGGAGGACAGCCAGGCGGGCTGCGACGGCAATTTCGTTCTCACCGCCGACGGCTCCATCGTCGAGGCGCAGGTGACAGCAGAGGGCGAATGCTATGACGAGGAAGGACTGCTTCGGCTGCTCCGCCTCGCGCGCATCGGCTGCTCGGAGATTTTCCAGGCTCAGCTGAAGGCGGTCGGCGCGTGAGGCCGATCGGCGAGAAGCTGGTGATCGCGACCCATAATCCGGGAAAGCTTCGCGAGATTGCGGCACTGGTTGAGCCGCTCGGCATCTCCTGCGTCGGCGCCGAGGAACTCGGGCTTCCGGAGCCGGAGGAGATCGGCAACAGCTTCGCGGACAACGCTGACCTCAAGGCCCGCGAGGCGGCAGACCTGTCCGGTCTCCCTGCCCTCGCCGACGACAGCGGGTTGTGCGTCGACGCGCTTCACGGGCGACCCGGCATCTTCTCGGCGCGTTGGGCCGAGGACTCCGAGGGCAAGCGCGACTGGATGCAAGCGATGGAGAAGGTGTGGCGCGAGGTCGAGGCGACCGAGCCCGACGCTCCTCCCGCTGCCCATTTCGCCTGCTCGCTGGCGATTGCATGGCCCAACGACGGCCAGGCCGAGACCTTCGACGGCCGTGTCGACGGCACGCTGGTTTGGCCCCCGCGCGGGGAACGCGGCTTTGGCTACGATCCGATATTCGTGCCCGTGGGCCACGAACAAACCTTCGGCGAGCTCGACCCCCAGTTCAAGCACAGCATCAGCCACCGCGCCGACGCTTTCCGGAAGCTGGTGGAGGCACTGAAGGAATGACTCCCCTGCCGCTTGCGGGAAGGGAAGAGCGGCGAAGCCGCGAAGGGTCGGGCCTTTCCCAGGTCGAAGCTCAACCTGCAAGCCCACCCCCCGACCCGCAAGCGGGAGGGGGAGATATAGCGCTCTACGTCCATTGGCCGTTCTGCGTCAGCAAATGCCCCTATTGCGACTTCAACAGCCACGTCCGCGCGACCCTTGATCAGGAGGCATGGCGCGATGCCTTGCTTGCCGACCTCGCGCACGAAGCGCGCCTGCTTCCGGACCGCAAGCTCACTTCGATCTTTTTCGGAGGCGGGACGCCTTCGTTGATGGACCCGGCCACGGTCGAGGCGATCATTGACGCCGCCGCGGCAAATTGGACGACCGCACCAGACATCGAGATCACGCTTGAAGCGAATCCCAATTCGGTCGAGGCGGATCGCTTTGCCGACCTTTCCCACGCCGGCGTCAATCGCCTGTCGCTCGGCCTGCAGAGTTTCGACGAGGACGCGCTCCGCTTCCTCGGCCGCGCGCATTCGGCACGCGAAGGCTTCCGGGCGCTGGAGATTGGGCAACGCAATTTCCGGCGCGTCAGCTTCGACCTGATCTACGCGCTTCCGGGCGAAACCGAGGCGGCCTGGTCGACCACGCTGGCGCAGGCGCTGAGCCTCGGCACGAAGCACCTCTCGCTTTACCAGCTGACGATCGAGCCCGGCACGCGCTTTGCGGCCATGGTCGCTCGGCATGACTTTCAGCCGCTCGATGCAGATGCGGCGGCAGCACTCTACCAGCTGACCGACGCCATGACGTCAGAGGCTGGAATGCCGAGCTACGAAATCAGCAATTACGCGCGGCGCGGGCAGGAAAGCCGCCACAACCTCACCTACTGGCGATACGGAGACTATGCCGGGGTCGGCCCGGGCGCTCACGGACGCCGGCTCGGAATCCGAACCGTCCGCCACCGCAAGCCCGAGAATTTTCTTTCAGCCCTGGCGCGCAACAGTCACGGAATGGCCGAGGAGGCGCCACTCTCCCCTCTCGAATCCGCTGACGAAGCGCTCGTGATGGGATTGCGGTTGCGCGAGGGCCTTGACGCCGAAGCCATCGCCAAGCGCTTCAATCTGGCAGCCATCGTCGACTGGCGCCGCGTCGACCGACTGGTCGGTTCGGGCCATCTCGAGCGAAGCGGTGCGCGCATCAAGCTGACCGCTTCCGGCCGGCTATTGCTCGATCACATCCTCGGAGAGATCGCCGCCGTGCCTATGGATTATGCGGTTGCGAGCTAGAATTGGCGGGCTTGGCTGCCGCAGTCGTCGATGGGGGCGCTGTTGCCGCCGGCGGCGGCTGCAGATCGGCCTTATAGCTATCGACGGGCCCCGAAAGGTAATCCGTCATGGACGAGTCAGCATCCTGCTCGGCAGCCTTGTGCGCCATTCCGTTCTTGACGTCCGTCGCGGCGATGGCCGATCTCAGGGATTGAATTTCGCTGCTGCACGCGGTGCGCAGGAAGGCTTCGAACCCGTCCCCACCGATTTTCTGGTCTCTGGCTTTCGATTTCTGGGTCTTTGCGCAGGCCCAGAAAGCTTGCCGCGGGGCATTGATACCCGCCTGCGCCGCCGTCAGAAACAAGGCAGATGCACCTACCAATATAATCATCCAACCTCTCCCCGGGCAGATGATGAGAAGTCGTCACGATGACTCTTTTTCGATTGAATTGGAAGAGGTTAATCCACTCACATGAGTGAGTCGCTGCCGCCGGGCCTGCATATTGTGGCAACGCCGATCGGCAACCTCGGCGATCTCAGCCCGCGCGCCTCCGACACGCTTAGGCGCGCGGATCGAATTCTTGCGGAAGACACGAGGGTTACAGGAAAGCTGTTGCAGCACATCGGCGCGAAAGTGCCCATGAGCCGATACGACGATCATACGAGTGAAGAGGAGCGCGAAGGCGTCGTCGCCCGGCTGGGAGAGCAAGCGATCGCGCTGGTCAGCGATGCGGGAACACCGCTCATTTCCGATCCTGGCTACAAGCTGGTGCGGTCCGCTCGCGCCGCGGGTCACGCGGTGCACACTGTCCCCGGGCCTTCGGCTGCAATCGCTGCCCTGACGCTCGCCGGACTTCCGACGGACCGGTTTCTGTTTCTCGGCTTCCTTCCCGCGAAGGCGAAGGCGCGCTCTGACGCCATCGCCGACGTCGCGACGGTCAAAGCAACGCTGGTAGTTTACGAAAGCGGCCCGCGGCTTGGCGACACGCTGGCAGCGATGGCAAACGCGCTTGGGCCGCGCGAGGGTGCGGTGGCGCGCGAAATCAGCAAGCTCCACGAGGAATGCGCGACAGGCACGCTTGAAGAGCTTGCAGGGCGATATGCAAATGCAGCCCCCAAGGGAGAAATCGTCATTGTCGTCGCCCCGCCGACCGAAGCCGCCACAGCTACCGACGATGAGCTGGACGCCGCGTTGGACGAAGCTCTCTCCCGGCTCTCTCCGTCGCGGGCTGCGGCCCAAATAGCCGAACAGCTGAACGTCCCTCGCAAGCGCGCCTATGCGCGCGCGCTCGAGCGGTCGAAATGAACCGCGAGGCGGCCGAAAAGCGCGGTCGAGGCGCCGAGACTCTCGCCTGCTGGTACCTACGCCTGAAGGGCTGGCGGATACTCGCTCGCCGAGCGCGCGTGCCCGGTGGCGAAGTCGACATCGTCGCTCGCCGCGGGCGCACCCTGGCCTTTGTCGAGGTGAAGGCCCGCGCGACGGAGGCTTCGGCGGCCTTCGCGCTCGATGAGTGGCGGCTTCGGCGCGTGGTCGTTGCCGCGGAACGACTGGCGCCGCGCTACATGCGCGACGGCGACGACGTACGGATCGACGCGCTGTTCATCGTCCCGGGGCGCTGGCCGAGGCACCTCGCCCACGTGTGGCAAGGGTGACAAAGCCACACTGCTGAATTAGGCGCCCTGCCATGCCGCTCCGCGTTGCCGTGCAGATGGATCCGCTCGACCGGATCAACATCGCCGGCGATTCCACCTTCGCGATCATGCTCAAGGCACAGGAACTCGGTCACGAGCTCTATTGGTACGCACCGGAGGACCTCAGCCTTGCGGAGGGACGGCTGTGCTCGATGGGCTATCCTGTCACCGTGCAGCGCATCGCTGGCGATCATTACAGGTTCGGCGAACCGCGAATCCTGGACCTCGGTAAAGACATAGACGTTGTTCTCATGCGGCAGGACCCGCCGTTCGACCTCGGCTATATCACGGCGACGCATCTGCTCGAGCGCATCCAGGGCGAGACGCTGGTGGTCAACGATCCCGCCAGCGTGCGCGATGCCCCCGAAAAGATCTGGGTGCTCGATTTTCCGCAATTCATGCCGCCGACCGCCGTCACCCGCTCGATCGGACTCGCGCGCAAGTTCCTTGCCGATCAAGGCGAGATCGTGATCAAGCCGCTTCACGGCTTTGCCGGCGGTTCGGTGTTCCGCATTGGAAGCGACGGTCGCAATCTTGCTTCCTTGATGGAGCTGTTCAACCGGACCTATCGCGAACCGCACGTCCTTCAAAAGTTCCTCCCGGAGATCGCCGAAGGCGACAAAAGGATCGTGCTGATCGACGGCGAGGTCGCTGGCGCCATCAACCGGGTGCCGGGCGAAGGCGAAATCCGCTCCAACCTCGCGGTCGGCGGCAAGGCCGCGAAAACCGGGCTGACCGCTCGCGAAGAGGAAATCTGCACAACGCTCGGCCCGGAACTGAAGAAGCGCGGCCTTCTCTTCGTCGGAATCGACGTGATCGGCGGCCGCTGGCTGACCGAGATCAATGTCACATCCCCGACCGGCATCGTCGCGATCGACGAGTTCAACGGAACGGATACACCGGCGCTGATCTGGCAAGCGATCGATCGGAAGCTATCCCAGCGCTAATTCAATCCGTTTCGGATCGACCTGCTCTCGCAAGCCATTGGTCCAAAACGGTTATTTAGCGTTCCATTTACCGGGCGATCCTAGCGATTCGTCTGTCGCGGCACGTTGGCTGCCCCACTAGCCAGCGGACCGCGACGATGGTTTGCGTTCCTCGTGCGGCATTAGTGCCCGCCGCACGGTCTGGGCCTCTGCTCAGGCACGGGGGTGGGCGTGGCGATAAACGTCGAGCAGGCGTGCCGCGTCCACCGCCGTATAAATCTGGGTGGACGACAGGCTCGCGTGGCCCAGCAATTCCTGGAGAGCCCTGAGATCGGCGCCGCGGGCAAGCAGGTGCGTCGCGAAGCTATGGCGAAGCGCATGCGGAGTCAGCGTGTCTGGAAGGCCCAGCCGCCGCCGCGCCGCCGCCACCGCTCGCCGCACCAAGTCCGGGTTCAACGGGCCTCCTCTCGCTCCTACGAACAGCGGAACATCCCCGAGCCGCGGATATGGGCATTGCCGAACGTAATCGTCGATCGCCTCTCGCACTGCCGGGACAATCGGCACGATGCGCGTTTTCGAGCGCTTTCCAGTCACTCGAAGGGTCTGGCCGATTGGTAGAATCGCGGCGCTCAGCGACAGCGCCTCGGCGACGCGCAACCCCGCGCCATACAGCAAAAGCAGGATGGCAAGGTCGCGGGCGCCGATCCAGGGTGCGCTGGCGGCTTCTGCGGCGTTCTCGACCAGCTCCATCGCCTCGTCGGGCGCTGCCGGCCTCGGAAGCGTCCTTGGCCGTTTCGGCGCTCGCGTTCGCGGGAGCTGGACCTGGCGACCCTGCTGCCCGGCCGCGTAGGTGAGGAAGGCCCGGACGGCGGAAAGCTCCCGCGCTGCGGATGACGCTCCGAGGCCGCCCATGCGGCGATCGGCGAGGAAAGCACGAAGGTCGGTTGCGCCGAGGTCGAGCAGGCCCGCAAAGGCGATCTCGCCGCCGCGATATCGGCCCAGGAAGTCGATCAGCCGATGCGCGGTCGCAACATACGCACGAACGGTGTGTGCGCTTCGGCGTCGGTCATTCTTGAGGTGGGAAGCCCATTGCGCCGCGAGCGCGGCCGCCGGGTGAGCTAAGCTTCGAGGTTCGTCAGCCACTTGCGGATCATAACCGCAAGCGTCCGCCCGAGAAACATCAACAATTCGGAGCCGTGGCCGGCGTCGAGGCTCAGCTCCGCACGCTGCCCAAGCGCCAATAGTCCGGTGGGCAGCGCCTGGCCGCATTCGATTCGGATCAGGGCTTCGGCGCGGATCAGGTCGCATGCAGGACCGAACAGCGGATGGCCCCGCTCGACCTTGCGCATCTCGACGCCGTCGATCCTTTCAATCGACCGCCGGAGGATCGCCGGATCGACGACGTGGACACCGCTGCCGTCGGCTCGAAAGCCCTTGTCGCCGACGATCAGTGACAGCGCCACCGCATCGATTCCCAGGATCAGCGGCCATTCCTGAGTGACGACGTGGAGGAGCCCCTCGACGCCATCGGTCTCGATGCCTGCAAGCACCGCTTCATGAATTGAGGCAACCGCACCCGAATGGCCGCGGGCGAAAGCGATGAGGTCCTCATTCGCTTCCTGCGCCTCGCCAAGCCGATCGCGCAGATGCGCCACCGCCCGCTCTTCGAAAGGAATAACGGTCGCCATTGAAGCGGAGGATACGCCCGAGGCAGTTAATTTCCTACAACACCGCGCAAGCGCGCCAGGCTGGCTCCTTCGCCAGCATCGCGGTCTTGCCCCTTCACCCATCGCGCCAAGCTCGGCCGAGTAAGGATTGTGCTCGGATAACGCTTCGGATCGTCGGAGGCAAAGGCGAGGACTTTGGGGGCGGGAGAGTGAAGAGTCGCAGGGAATCGTGCCGAACGCCGCCGTTGGAGCGGCAGCCGACGGAGATGTATCGGCTCCCGCCCGTTTACCCGGTGACCCAGTAGGAGATGGCATCATGCGCAGCAACAGCGGCAGGGACGAAGGCCGCAACAATATGCGCGATCCGACGATCCGCGAACGCAACGAGGAGAGAACAAAGCTCTCGCGCCGGACGCGCACCTCTCACGCAAGGGCGCCCGCCGATCATCGCAGCAGTCGCAAGCACTAGCGCACGCGATAGTAAGCGGCGACCCGATCGAGCGCGAGCGTCAGCACCAGCTTGCCGGCGCGTGCCGGCCAGCCGAGCGCGGTTTCCGCCTGCCGCATCCCTTCGCCCGCGCAAACGACGCGCCAGAGGATATCCGCCAGTCCGGGTCCCGCGGCTTCGACGGCGGCATTGAACCGTCTCTTGGCGTCGATCTGTGCACCGGTAAGATCTGGCTCTGATCCCTCGGCGCCGCGTCCGCGCGAAACCGGCGCGGCATCCCAGGACATTGTAATGCGCGGTGAAAGCTGTGCCCGCTCCCAATCGCGGCGAAGCCGTTCCCCAGCATCGAATTGCCGTTGAGTCACGAGACCCCGAGCGAACAGCCACCCGAGCGGGGATTCGGCTGCATTGACCGTAACCGATCGAACGGCCCGTCCCCGAGTGCCGGTCTCGATTGAACGCTCGCACAGCAAACGCGACTGCAGCCTGCTTCCCAAGATGATTTCCTCCTTCGCGCCACGACTTGCCACAACGGCAAATCTGTAGGAAAGATGAAAACCGATTTGGTTCGCATATTTTTGGGGGATCGCGATGATCACACGTATCAGGGAGGTGCGCCGCGCCCGGGGGATGACGCTCGACGATGTTGCCCGGCGCTGCGATCCGCCGACCACCCCGCAGACAATCGGCCGCCTGGAAACGGGTACGCGTACGGTTTCCGTCGGCTGGCTCAACCGGATCGCGAATGCCCTCGGGGTCGAAGCGCAAGACCTGGTCGAAGGTGGTGAGACGGCTGAGCTGAAGGTCGCCGCAATTCTTGGTCCGGGCGGTGCAACGGCTCCGCGCAAAGCCGCGATCGTCGTCCCGCCGCATGTCGGCGACGGCCAGGTCGCAATCGTCGTTGCGCGAAGCCTCGGCGATTATCGCTCAGGCGACGAAATCTGGTGCGATACCCTGGCCCCCGAAGATTTCGCCCGCGCGCTCAACCGTGACGTGCTGGTTCCCCGGCCCGTGGGCCGATTCATGTTCGGCCGCCTCATCAACCGCGATGAACAAAAGCTTCAGATTCTTCCGCTCGAAGCCGGCGGACGACAGCAGGTTGTGGCCAACCCTCCTTGGCTTGGGGTCGCGGTGAAGCTCGTGCGGAGCTTATGATCGCTTACGATTGTGGTGGGCGGTGACGGGCTCGAACCGCCGACCCTCTCGGTGTAAACGAGATGCTCTACCAGCTGAGCTAACCGCCCGAGCGGACGCCGTGCCACGCGAGGCCAGTCCCGGCAACCCTCCTAGACGAGCTCGCCCAATACCTTTTCGATCCCGGCGATTTCGGCAGCCGGAACGTGGAAGACGTTGTCCGGATTGAATTGGCGGAGATCGACACCGCGTGCGTTTCTGTGCACCAATTCCTTGACCAGCGCAGGAACGGTCTCGCCCGACGGAGAAGCCAGTTTCACCACGACATCGTCACCGATCGACACCGGCAATTTTGCGGAAACCGCGACACGTCGCCCGGGGCGGAATCGCGGCCACATGGAATCGCCCACGATGGTGATTGCATAGGCGCTCGCGTCATTCGCGAGACTAACCGGCCGGGGCACGCGGTCAATGATCTCGCCCGCTCGAAGCTCGGTCAATTCAACGCTATCAGTCGTCCCTCTCCACTCGCCTCCAATCGCGGTTCCGATCAGAGGAAGCGATGGCAACTGAGCGCTGCCCCAAGTGGCGCTGCGATCAGAGAGGCCCGCTCCACTCGTTCGAGTGACCACCGAACCGCCGCCGATCCGAAGTGCCTCGAACTCGGCCAGCGAGGAGCCGGCTGCCGTCAGCAGCTTTTCGAGCGTGCGCCGCGACGGGTTTCCGTGGCGCCGCATGTCAGACCATACGGTACGGCTTACCCCGGCTTTCATTGCCCAGCCATTTGGACTGAGCCCCTCCGGCTTGAAGCGCATAAGATCGTCGCAAATATTCGAGAAATCCCCCGTCGGCATTCGCGGGACTATCCAAGCAGCGCCGGTGCTGGGCAATGTCAGAGATAACTGACATTTGTCTTGACAAATAAATCAGATTTCTCTGACATCCATTTCATGGACGAAATGAATGCGACGCGCCCGTCAAATGACTCCGACCGCGCCGACCTCCGCGAAATAGCGGCGAAGGCCTGCGCTTGTCTCGGGTGCGAGCTCGACGAACACGCGGCGACCGTCGTGCGGATCGGCGCGGCGGAGGAAGATGCCTTCTTCGACCATCGTCTTGAGCCAGCGAAGCGCGGTCGTGGCCGGCACAGCCGCGGCAATGCACAGGCTCGATACGGGTACTCGGAGTTGCGCTATCTCGGCCTGGAGCAGGTCGAGCAGCATGTCCCACGCAGGATCGGCGAACAGGTGATCCGCAAAGTAACGGTTGCGAAGCCTCCGCGCGCGAATAACCGACCGGACCGTCTCGGCGGAGACGTCGGGGATAGGCGTTTCATTTACAGGGCGCGACGGGACCGGCGCCACTGGCGGGCTGGCGGAGATCCGCGCGAGCGTCGCCGCGATCCGGCTCACTTCATCGCTCAGCTGGCGGAGCCTGGCGGCGTTCTGGTCGGACGCGATATCGGACAGCGCATAACCCGCGCCGTTCCTCGCGGCTGCAAACATCAGGGCAGCGGCTCGCTCGGTCTCGCTGGCATCGACGAGCAATCGATGTCGCTTTGATCGACGCGGGCGAGGACGGCGTCCATCACCCCGGCGGTGCTCGATATCACGGCGGCATATCGCCCGAGCGCCACATCGGCCGTGATCTGCGTTAGAAGCTCATCCATCGCCTCGCCGCAATCGCGGTCGAGCTCGACCCAGACGGCTCCGGCCGATGCCTGTCGCGCGATGCGATCGCCCGCCGTCTCGATCGGCGTAGCATCTGCAATTCTCCAACCAAGAATCTCGGCCGTTTCGAGGGCCCGCAAACGCGCTCGCTCGCTGCTCGCGGCGATCAGTATCGGCGAACGGTCGGAATATTGGAGGTCGGCTCGTGGTGTTGAGATCGTGTCCATCGGGTTGACCCCTGGCATGTAATCACAACCGAGCACGGGATTGATAACGCGCATTGTGGAGAAAAGTCAGACAATTTCGGCTCCAGAACGGCGGGAATGTAATCAAAGGATAACGGGGATCGCTACAGAGGCGAGCTTAGAAGGGGCGGGTGGTGCAGCTTTCGAACGAAGTCTTTGCCGCGAGGCGAGCTCAATGGCTTGCCGAACTTTCCGGCGCGCTCGCCGAGGCTCGCCGCCTCATGCGAGAATTCGACCTGGACGAGGCGGGCTTTGAGGCAATGCAGCTATGCTTTCAGATCGACGCGCTTCGGCGCGAAGTCGATGCGATGCAACTGAGGAGAGTGCGCGAGGCCGCCTATAATGATCCGGAATGGATGAAATCACCCTGGCATTCTGCTGATCCCGCCTCGGTCGCTGCACCGAGGCCTCCAAAGTCTGGCGCGGGCTGCGAAGTTCAGGTCGACGCCTGACCGGATCAGACTCCGGCAGAAAGGTCTCCACCACCCGAGAAGGGCTCCAGAAACGGCTCCAGCAGCAGCGGCTTCCAGCCCGAAGTCGCAACGAAAGCGCGATTGAGAAATGCCCGCTTGCCGTACCGGAGGTCCGCTCCGTCGGGTCCGTCGACCAGCCCGCCCGCCGCGAGCAGTATCGCGTGACCGGCCGCCGTATCCCACTCGCTGGTAGGCGCCGCGCGCGGATAGATGTCGGCTTTTCCCTCGGCGAGGATGCAGAATTTCAGAGAAGAGCCGACCGACACATAGTCGCATTTGCCGACAGCCGCTTCGAGGTAATCGATCGTGGCCTGGTTGAGGTGCGACTTGGACGCGACCGCGGTCGTCATCTGATCGCGCGGTCGGGTCGAAATCGACGCACGGCCCTGGCCTTCGTCGAGCCAAGCGCCGCCGCCCAGGCTGCCGCCATGAAGCCGTCCGGTCGCGGGCGCGAATACCACTCCCAGCTTCGGAGTTCCGTGTTCGATGAGTCCGATGTTGACCGTGTAATCGTCGCCACCGCGCACGAATTCCTTCGTCCCGTCGAGCGGATCGACCAGAAAGTAGGTCTCGTCATGTGCCGGTATGTGCCCGGCCGCCACCTGCTCCTCGGCGATCACCGGAACGCCGGGAGCGGCCCGCGCCAGCATGCCAAGGATGATCAGCTCCGCAGCCCGGTCGGCTTCCGTAACCGGCGACGCGTCATGCTTCGATTCCACTTCAAAGCCGCGCCGGACGATTTCGAGGATCGCCTCGCCGGCTTCGCGTGCGCCTTCGGCCAAATCGTCCAGAAGCCGCGGGTAATCGATGGTCAACGCGGAGCCATCCGAATCCCGCCGTCGAGGCGAACAGTCGCTGCGTTCATGTAGGGGTTCTCGATAAGGAAGCAGGCAAGCCGGGCATATTCCTCCGGCTGGCCGAGCCGCTTCGGGAACGGCACCTGGGCGCCGAGCGCATCCTGCACATTCTCCGGCATCATCGCGACCATTGGCGTCTTGAATACGCCGGGAAGGATAGTGTTCACCCGCACTCCGTCATTCATCAGGTCGCGCGCGATCGGAAGGGTCATCGAAAACACGCCGCCCTTCGATGCCGAATAGGCCGCCTGTCCGATCTGCCCATCCTCCGCCGCGACCGACGCGGTATTGATGATGACGCCTCTCTCACCGTCGGCGAGGGGTTCCAGGTCAACCATTCCAAATGCGGCATTGGCAATGCAGCGAAAGGTCCCGATCAAATTGATTTGAATGGTCAGCTCAAACTGCTGCATCGGATAAAGCTTGGCGGCCTTCGTCTCCTTGTCGCGTCCCACCGTCTTGGCCGCAGCGGCTACGCCCGCGCAATTGACAAGGATCCGCTCCTGGCCGTGCGCTTGCCGGGCCTTGGCGAACGCAGTCGCGACCTTCTCGTCAGAGGTCACGTCCACTTCGCAAAATATGCCGCCAATCTCGCCCGCGACTTTCTCGCCGCGCTCCGCGTCCCGGTCGAAAATGGCGACTTTGGCGCCCCGCTCTGCGAGTGCCCGCGCGGTGGCTTCGCCCAGCCCTGACGCCGCTCCAGTTACGACTGCCGCCGTCCCTTTGATCTCCATGCCCTCTAGAACTCCCGGTCGCTGAAACGCCGCCTTTGCGCCGAACGGCGCTGAAGACAAGGCCGCCTCTCGCACAAGACGGCACGGGGTCTGCAAACGACCGCTGTTGCCGCATCTTAGCATTCACGTGGACTACGAAAGACTTGGCTTTGGACTCGGGATCTTCAGCATTGGCCTCGGCCTGGCGGAGCTGGCCGGCAAAAGCCGTATTGCGCGCTGGCTGGGAGTTGAGAGGCGAACCGCCGAGCGGATCATCGCGTCTTTTTGGCGTGCGCGAGCTAGCCGTTACCGGCCTGAGCGCGCAGCTTGTCACCTTTGCAGCGCGGTTCATCGCGAATGCATGTTGGCTCGCCAATATAAGGCGCTAGAATCTGGCCACTTTCGAGGGTGGGGGTTGCGCGGTGAAAAAGCTCAAGATTTTTGCGGTCGGTGTTCCCGGGGTGGCGTTGGGATTGGCCTCGCCCCTTGCTGCCGCAACTGACGGACAGTCCGCGGCAGTTCCCGTCGCAACGGCGGTCGCATCCTTCTACGACAGCCTGCACACGCAGCCGATCTGGTTCCGTGGCGGCGCGAACGCAGCCGCCATTGCACAGCTAACTTCCATCCTCCAGCGCGCGCCGTTCGACGGTTTCGCGGAGGGCCCGCAACTGGCTGCTCAGGTCCAGGCCGCTACCGCGCAGGCGGCGAGCGGCAAGGCGGAGGATGTGACGAACGCCGAGCGCGTCCTGTCGTCCGCGTGGGTTCAGTATGTGCAGGCGATAAAGAAGCCGACAACGGGCATGATTTACGCCTATCCAGTACTCGAGCCGCAGGGAGACCGCGGGGATCAGATCCTGCTGACGACGGCAGCTGCTCCGTCCCTTCCTGCTTATCTCGCCAGCGTCTCCGACGTGAACGCGATTTACAAGCAGCTTCGCGATACCGCTTGGGCTCAGGCGCAAGCCTCCGGGAACCTGACCCCCGATCCGCGCCTTCTCGCCAACCTCGACCGCGTGCGCTCGCTTCCCGCGAAAGGCCGCTTCCTTCTGGTCGATTCAGGTTCATCGATGCTGACGCTTTACCAGGACGGTCAGCCGATCGATTCAATGAAGGTGATCACGGGCATGGAGGAGCTGCCAACACCGCTGATCGCCAGCTACATGTATTACATCACCTATAATCCATACTGGCACGCGCCCGACCATCTGGTGCGCAAGACGATTGCGCCCAATTTCCTCGCCGGCGGAATGAAGTACCTCAAGTCCCACGGTTACAGCGTCATCGAGGACTGGAGCGAGCATCCGACGGTCATCGATCCCGCGAAGGTCGACTGGAAGGGTGCAGCGGCCGGGAAGGTGCACTTGAAAATCCAACAGGACCCCGGCCCGCTCAACTCGATGGGAATTCTGAAATTCCCGTTCCCCAACCCTGAAGACATCTACCTTCACGACACCCCGGACCACGCAAAGTTCAAGCTTGCCAACCGCAACCTCAGCAACGGTTGCGTCCGGGTGGAGGATGCGAAACGCCTGGGTACGTGGCTGCTCGGGCACGAACCCTCTTCACCAGGCGATACGCCCGAACTTCGGGTCCAGCTTCCAAGGCCGACGCCGATCTTCCTCACCTACATCACCGCGCAGGTGAAGGACGGCAAGCTAAGCTATCTGCCCGACCTCTACGGCTGGGATCGAAAGCCGCCGCAGTTCGCCTCCAACTAACCTAGGCCGAAGTACGGGGAGTCCGCGCGGCCGCCGCTGCGATTGCGCGTTCGGCACAAAAGAAAACCGGCCCGGGCTTGTGGCCCGGACCGGTATTTCTTTGCCTTGTCGGCCGCTTAGAAGCCGCGCTCTGGCGCCGGCGGTGGCGGTGGTGGCGGCGGTGGCGGTGCCGGACACGTGTCGGTCGCCAGGATCACCGAGCCATCGGGGCACGTCTGTGTCGCCGGAGGCGGCGGCGGAGGCGGTGGGGGTGGCGGCGGCGGAGGTGGCGGCGGAGGCGGAGGCGAGTAGAAGTTGTACGCCAGCCCGATGAGCAGGCTGTGCGACCGCATCCGACCCTTCAGCTCGAACGGAATGTCCGCATCACCGCCGAAGCGCAGCTTCGTGGTGTTGAACATGCGATACTTCAGGCCGAGGTCCAGGTTCTGGCTAAGCGGAATCTTGACGCCCGCGATCAGCTGCCACGCCCAGGCGCTGTCACTGTCATGCACGCCGAAGGATGTCAGCGGCGGGTCGGGGAGAGGCGATCCCGGCGTTCCGAACGCGGGATCCGTGACGTTGGTGCCGTACTTGACGCTGGCAAGTCCGACGCCGCCGCCGACGAAGCCGCTCCAGCCATCGTCACCGCCGAAATCGACCAAGCCATTGATCATTCCGGAAATCGTGCTGACCTTACCGTCGGCATCGAAGAAACCGCCAAGCTGCTCATTCTGGAGCTGCTCGCGGAAGCCGATTTCCCTTACACCAGCACGCTTATAGGCAAGCTCAGCTTCCGCCCGGAACGGGCCGAAGTCGTAGCCGGCATTGACGTCAACGTCGAAACCAACCTTGTGGCGGAAGTCGACACCGTTATTCACGTCGATGTCGGTCGACCGAAAATCCGTCTTGAAATGTTCGACGATCATCGGGCCGACGTCGACACCAATGTACGGCGAATTATCCCGAGCGACGACCGGGGTAGAAATGGCCGTCGACGCGAGCGCCACCGCAATGGCCAGCTTGCGCATAATTGTCCCCTTTCACATGCGTTCTAGGTTTGAACCGCGAACAACACATTATGA
>Ga0157369_10003471_pt1 | contig 18696 bp, 23 predicted proteins | sample C25metaG_FD_113461 | JGI IMG/M metagenome (GOLD analysis project Ga0157369, IMG submission 113461) | Corn rhizosphere microbial communities from Kellogg Biological Station, Michigan, USA - C2-5 metaG | ecosystem: Host-associated > Plants > Roots > Rhizosphere > Soil | place: USA: Michigan... | reverse complement strand
ATTGAAAGAACGAATTTTATTTTCAGTGCTCAAGGTTTTACAATTCTTGCTGTTCTTGCTTCCATTATGTACGCTGGTCACAGTCAAGCGTCTATACAATCATCTCCAACAACTCATCGATCTTCATCATCTTCAACATAAGAGAAAAAAAACATTATTTGATTTTCTTCTTTTTCATTTTTATCCTTAGGTAGAAGATGATGTGAAAGTATGCGAAGCCGAGTGCTGGTTGCCGGATTTGCAAAACCTGCGGCAACGCATACTATAAACGACTCTATCTATATAATAGCATAAGATGTATAAAAAGTCAATATACTTAGAACAGTTTGCCGCCCATTGGGACTTGTCGATCGGGCGCGATAAGGACGCATTGACCATTTTCATCAGGTACGCCAAGCGTCAGAACTTCGGATTTAACTGGACCGATTTGACGCGGTGGAAAGTTTACGACTGCTAAGATTTGTTTACCTAGTAAGTCTTCTTTTGAATAATTTTGCGGTAACTGAGCGCTTGATTTTTTAATTCCGATCTCATCACCAAAATCGATCATCAATTTATAGGCGGGTTTGCGCGCTTCGGGAAAATCTTGCACATCAACAATCTTCCCTACTCGGATATCTAATTTAATAAAGTCGTCATATGTTGCCATAACTCTAGTATAACAAGGTAGCGAGTATGTAAGAGTCTGTTAGTTATAGTAAAAGTGTCCGTGATCAAATTGATCAAGTTGAGTATTATTTATAGGACTTATAATAACAAAACTGCTATTCTATGATCATAACTGAAATAGATACAACAGTATTAATCGAGGAGATCTGAGTGAAAAGTACTGAGATTAAAACAGAAGAAGATATTAATTTACATCTTGCTAAGTTAGAGCTGCAAAAGTTAAAGAAGTCATCTCGTGCTGATCGATGGATATTTTTCATTGGCATAGTGAAATTAACTGCACTTGGAATCTTCCTATTGCTTGTCGCTATTTATCCGGATTTACGCGAGTCGATTGCAGAACCTGCAGTAGCTGCCGCGCAGAGTGTCGTTACATGGTATCTACTTTTGGCATTTGTTGTGTTCGAGATTCTTCAGCGCATTGTTCGCTACCGCCTGAAATAAAAATAGCTCTAGCTTGGAGGATCTAGAGCTATTTTGTCTGTGTGGGTGTAACTATGCGTTAACAGGTTCACCTGCAGGTACGACGATTTCGTCGATTGCTGCAGCGATTTGGGCGCTGACGTTCGCTTCATCGATGATAGTGCCATCTGGATTAATGTCTTTCATAAATCCAAGCTGTGCCATATCTAGACCGACTTCTGCTTTCACGTTTGTTAGTACTTCGCGCAACGTTGCGATGGCAAGTGAACCACCTGACCAGCCGTAAGCAACTGCGGTAACAGGCTTGTCATTCCATTCAAAGAACAACCAGTCGAGTGCGTTCTTTTGGATTGCACTCAGACTGTGGTTATATTCTGGGGTGATAAACACGACGCTGTCAGCTTCTGAAACATACTTGCTCCAGGTTGAGACATTCTCGTCCGTCTGCACGCGGTCTGGTGACATTGCAGGCAGTTCGTTGTTATAGAACGGTAAGTTTAGCGTGGCAAGATCAACGACGGTTGCTGTCGTGTCTTCGCGTGATTCGATATCAGCTGTAACGTATTCGACGATCTTGTCGGCAACACGGCCAGTACGAGCGCTACCGATAACTACTAGAATATTTGGCATGAGTAATAATTCCCCTATTTGGTTTAAATTGTATTCAAAAACAATGACAGCAACAGGTGCGGTACTGTCATGTTACTGTATCTAATATAACATAGATTGCTATATTTTGTATAGTAAAAAGAAATATTTTAAATTATCCCCTGCGGTTAGGATTAAGGAGCATTGTTGAGAGAATATTAAAAGTCACGCCAAAATGAAAACCCTCCCACAGTACTATCTGGGGAGGGTGTTCACTCAATCGTTTTAGATCGGAGACGCTTATGCGATCTTATCGAGGAAAGTCTGGAACCAACCCGTAGTTACGCTTGCACCACCACCAATTGCATTTAGGCGTGTCGAAGGGTGTACTCGACCCCCTATCTTAATCGCAGCGCTTCCACCTAGGCTATGTAGGCGACATTCTGCATCCACAGAGCCTCGTATGTTAATGGTCGCAGCGCCACCATTAGATACGATTTCCGTACCGAGACCTACAGATCCTTGAATGATCACTTTGGCACTGCCACCTATGGCGGCAATCTTGACATGGTCACCTACCGAACCTCGAATCTCGACCGTGGCGCCGCCACCGCGGCAACCGATCTTGAAGTGGTCAGGCACATTACCCTCGATGACAATAGTCGCCCCTGCGCCAGTAGCAATTAGCTCGGTTTGGCCAGGTATGATATGGGTCACCTCGGGGTGTTGTTGAGCCTCAGGTTGACGTAGGATTTCAGGGCGCTGCATAAGATCCGATGATGGCTTTCGTTTCCAACCAAGCATTTTAACTCCTTGAAAATCGATGAGTGAAAAAGAAAAGAGCGATATTATCAATTGAGATAATTTAATATTTATTATAGCATAAATTTATTTAAAAAGCAATATTTTTGAATTGTTCCTCGTATATTTAAGGTATGGGTATTTTGAGCATAATTACGTTTGAACGTAGAAAAAAGGCTTAGGTCAATTGACCTAAGCCTTTTTCATGGCTGAGGATACTGGACGTGCCTTAGGAGCAATCTACTACACTACTGGGCTATCTTAGCTCTAGTTATACTTAAGTACTGTCCATTCTGTACACTTACGGAATGTCTTCCATTAAAGTTCTCGTTGTCGACTATATCATTATTTCCGACCGGTCCAGTCAATACTGCAGCATATCCACTACCGATACTTTCTAGAGTATATTGTCCTGGTTCGAGATCAACACCAACCTTATACATTGCGGCACTCGAGTAGCCTGAGGTGTCATTTAACTTTTCATAAATATCTTTTGCCCCAGTAGCACCAAGGCCTGCAAACGAAGCTATAGGTATCAATACACCTTGCGTAGATATATTACCAACACCATGTATATATACATATCCAAAACTATCAAAGTTCTCATTGTCTACTATGTTTCCAGCTTCGTCTTCTTCAGAATAATACTTACCGTTACCATCTATTGGTATAAAAGCATACTCACCTTTAGGAATATCACCTTTAATATACGAACCTGAATCGTAGGCTTGTTTAGAAGAGATTAGGCTTAAAATATCATCCTGAATTTTCTCTTTTGGTGTTTTCTCCTTAGCAACTTCTTTTTGTTCGCTGGTGGTTCTATCCGTCTGCTGAGTGCTGCTGTCCTTTGGTGTATTTTCACTAGCACCTAGTGAACCAATTATGCCAACCAAGATTAGAATGACTAATATTATCCCAATTATCTTCAAGGTGCGCTTTTGTTCAGAAGGCATCTCTGCCCATTTCTGCCTAGCCTCTTCTAAATCTTGCTGCTTCTTTTGACGCTGTTCTAGCTTTATCTTAGCAAGCTCTTCTTTAGCTCGAATTTCTGCTAATTTTTTTTCTGCTCGAGACATATTACCCCTTTTGTTGAAATCATAGCGCATTACCGTCGGCGCGATATATGAAATGCTTAAAGTATAACACAGGTAAATAACTTCCACTTGGCTCTCATTGAATCGTGCTATTAATTGAGATAGTGGGACTCGGTCACGTTCCGCGACCCCGAAACTTCACGATTGGCAAGCTAGTTGCCATCGGAAGGTTTCCCTCAAACTGCCACCGGCAGTTTTCGCCCCCGAATGCACACTCGGGCATTTGAATCCCGTCCGAGCATAGAAAATACCCGTAGATCAGAAAGATCTACGGGTATTTTCATGGCTGGGGTGGAGGGACTCGAACCCCCGAATGCCAGTACCAAAAACTGGTGCCTTACCACTTGGCGACACCCCAAAGCAGGGATAATTATAGCATAGTACGGTGTGGTTTTGCTAGTAGGTTCTTGAGCTCGTCCAATGATTTAACAGTGACAGCGTTTGGATCGATGTCAGAGAGAATACTGGCAATGTGCTGTCGCTGTTCGATATTCGCGCGGGCAAAGACGCGGGTTACTTTAACGATCTTTTCAATTTCATCGTGTTTTGTAACGTTTAACGTACGAGCATCGGTAATTTGATGAAGCTGTGAAACGATGCCTGCACGCTGGGCTAGGCTATATGCCGCCGCTGGATGTCGTCCTGTTGTTAGGTAGAATGAAATACCCTGATGTGTTGCAGCGGCAATAAGCTGTCGTGCTTCGTCGGAAACGATATGTTGCAGGCTGATAAAACCGACGAACGTTAGTTTTTCCTTAATTCTTAGATCACGGAGGCTTTTGATTGGATGTTTGACCGTAATTGTTGCGAGTGCGATGATGTGCGCACCAAAGGCCGACATAGAGTGCATGCGAATCATCAGCGCTTCCCGCTCGTTCTCGGATAGATCACAAGCTTGGAGAATCTGTTCAGGCATTCCCTTTACGACCAATTGATAGTCGGCACCATAATGCCAGATAGTGCTACTGATGCCAGTGTGCCGGTCAAAACCGGTGTCGTGGAGCGGTAGATGTGGAGGTAGAACAACGCTATTAGAGTGCAGATAGTGCTGCAACGCTGCGTCGATAGGATCGTCGGATTCGTTGATGGCTTTTGACATAACGACCATCATGTCCTCATCGCTAGTTGCTTGCCACGAACCATCAACCGTCCATTGGTTTCCGGTCAGTATGCGAGAGCTGTCAATCAGGACAGTCGAAAGTCGGGGTTGTCGTTTAAACGTAAACATTATCTGTAGTATAGCAAAAACAACGCCGCAATGTGGAAACTTGCGGCGTTGTTTGGTGCGAATGGACGTTAGTGGATTGCGATTAGTTTCAATTGCTTGCGACCAATTGCGGAGCTCCATTCGACAATATCTCGGATTTGCTTGCCGACAAGGTTCTGACCGAGTGGACTCATGACCGAAATACGGCCATCACTTGGGTTGGCTTCTAGGCTATCGACAAGTGTGTAGCGGATGACACGTCCGTTAGTGTCAAGTAGCTCGACGATTGATCCCAGGGCAACCTTAAGGGCATCGCGCTTGCGTGGTAGTGGTTTTGCGATAGCAAGCGCAGCTCGCTTGTCGGCGAGGTCACTATCGATGATCTCTAGAGTGGCTAGCTTTTCTACGCGAGCCAAGCGCTCGTCGTGGCTCTCTGACTTATCTAGATCACGAATATCCGCAACGGTTGTCTGACGCTCGTGCTCTAGTACCGCGATATCGCGCTTTAATTCTTTCATTCCTCGTTTACTCAAAAAAATCGTTTTGGCAGTATCCATGTTGGTATCCCCCTTATGTTAACGAATATTAGTCTAGCAGACGTAATGTGGGTCGAACTGTAATATGCATTACAAAACGCCTGCTATTGCCATTAGTATGCCACCTGATACTGAGCCAAACCTGAAAAATATGAAGTTTTTATAAAAAAGACTGTTATTCGTGTCGCCGAGGTATGCGTGGTAGTTTTGGAGTGGTCTTGTAGTTCGGTAAGAGTACTTTGAATGTCGTGTTTTGTTGTGGCGCGCTACTGACGCTTAATTCGCCGTTATGGAGTTCGACTATCTTTTTAGCGAGTGAAAGACCTAACCCGTATCCCTTTTTGCTACTGTCGGTACGAGATTCATCTGCACGGTAAAAACGGTTAAAAATGTAGGGCAATGTATCAGGCGCAATTCCCTCACCTGCATTTATGATTTTAAATCCCGACATTAGCGGCTGCTTAATAAGAACGACTTCAACAGTGGAATTAGACGGGCTGTACTTGATGGCGTTATCGAGCAGAATTGTTATGAGCTCCTCGATACTTGCTTCGTTAGCGATGACATTAAGTTTGCGAAGATTTTGTAGTTTAATCCGATTATGTGTTTTATTCCACCGCTCAACCATGGACTCGGTCAATACGCCTAAGTCTATCTTGCTACGCGGGATATTAGCGTGATCCAATCGTGATAACTGTAAGAGCGTATGAGATAACTGAGTGAGTTTGTTTACCTCTTCAAGATTGCTCGTAAGTAACTCACGCAGCTCTTCTTTTTTTATTGATTTATCACGAAGCGCTACCTCTAGTTCGATTTTCATACTGGCGAGTGGTGTTCGAAGTTCGTGACTAGCGTTGCTGGTAAAGCGAGATTGCGCTTCGTGCGCTTCTTCGATTGGGCGCAGGGTCCGCTTGGCAAGATAATAGCTACCAAAGCCGCCTGCAAACCAGATAATGAGATTAGCAGTCACTAGCGCCCCTATTAGACTGTTGTTTGCCTCGTGGATTTGTAGCTCGCGGATAGTGTCAAACACCGCAGAATCCATTGGGAAAATTGGCGGGTTCGATTCTTGTAGGTTAGTAATGCGCACCCCCACTTCTGTTGAAGCGATCGAATAGATGACAAAACTAAAAAGAATACTGATTGACACCAGAATAATAACATACCAGATAGTCAGTTTTACTGTTGCGGATTGAAACATAGAATAGATTTTACTCGGGTGCTTGTAACTTATAGCCAAATCCGCGGATGGTGTGAATCATAGGCTTGTCGAATGGCTGATCAATTTTATTGCGGATATATTTAATATACACCTCTACCGTGTTTGGTAGTATGTCTGCATCGTAATCCCAGACGTGGGAAATGATAACATTCTTTGGCAAGGGACGGTTTGGATTACGCATAAGGAACTCAAGCAAGGCAAATTCTTTACCTGTCAGCTGTATATTAGTATCGCCGCGTTTTACCTCGAATGTAACAGTATTAAGAGATAGATCTCCTGCTGTTAGGATAGTGGCCTGTTGTTCGGCGGGGCGACGTAATAGCGCACGAACACGAGCGAGTAACTCTTCGAGGGCGAATGGTTTTACTAGATAGTCGTCCGCACCACTATCGAGTCCGGTTGTGCGGTCATTAACGCTGCCAAGAGCGGTTAATAATAGTACTGGGGTGTGAATCTTTGCTTCGCGCATGGCCTTGATGATAGCAATGCCGTCATAGTCACCCGGTAGCATGCGGTCAATAATAGCGACGTCGTATGGCTCGGTTGTTGCCATGGCATGCCCTTCGTCCCCGTCATAGGCCACGTCGACTGCATATGTTTCTTGCTCGAGCGCCTTTTTGAGTGCTCGTGCAATCTTATGCTCATCCTCGATGACTAAAACTCTCATGTGTTAATAGTATATAACAATCCTGAGTCTATGCTGAATGTGGGGTTGGGTCGTAGTGAGAGCTCCACTGCTCCATATCACGGATAATTGGAAGAAGTCCCTTTCCTTTTTCGGTAAGGTGATATTCGCAGCGAGTCGCTGAGCTGGTTGGCGTTTTCTCGATGATCTTTTCAGTTTCAAGATGCAGTAAACGAGCCGAGAGTGTACGGGGGTTAATACCGCCGACAAGGTCCTGAAGCTGGCAGAAACGAACGGTCTCTTCATTAGCAAAGAAGCGCAGTAATTGAGGTGTCCATTTGTCACCTAATATATCTGTTGCTGCTTTGACACAGCCAATCGTTTGTTCTGCAGTGGTCATATTATTACTATACATTGTCTAGCGTTTATTGTCAAAATAAGCTTAAGTGTAGCATACATCCCGCTTGTTCTAATAGACTGACTAGATTACACTGAATGTATGGTTAAAAAAGATACACAAAAAAAGAAAACACAGGAAGATTTTCAGCCTACCAAAGTTGCTTTGAAAGTTTCTGCTATCGCGGCTATTACCCTGGTTATTCTGGCAATTATTGCAGTATATAGCTAGATTCGTTCTAGCTATATACATTCCAAGACGTTACGGTTATCGTGACGTCTTTTTGTCTGTTACGAAAAGAGTTCGTAATGACAGGCGCTTTGAGTATTCAAGTGCACCGTAGCGGAACAAGCGAATTGCGATAGCCATGATGATCGTAGCGCTTATTGCTAGGATAACGATACCGATTAAAGCATCACTGACGCTTAGGTTGCCGACGGCGTTACGTAGCATTAGCGGTATCGGTGCGGTTAACGGGAAGAACGTCAGGAATGTTACGAGTGTCGATGTTGGTGCTGAAATAAAGAGAGTTACTGCATATAGTGGTCCAAAGATAAGGGTCATAACAATACCAAAGAACCCGCCGGCTTCCTTGGCTGTTGGCACGGCTGCTCCGATCGCAACTAGTAGTCCTGTAAATAATAGGAAGCTCAAGAAGAAGATGACCGCACCGATACTAATTCGCATTGGATCTAGTGGTAGGTTGGTCAGGTCGACACTTGGAAGCGATAGTTGACTGCCAAATTGGAAATAGATGAACAAGATCGGGATCATGATTGCAATAATCTGGATAATCGCAAGAACGATGAGTGACAAAATTTTACCGATGATCAGTGTACGTGCTTTGATGGTAGTCAAGATCATCTCGATGACGCGATTTTCTTTTTCTTCTGTGGTGCTGGTGAGCATTTGGCTACCGAACATTACAATCAGAATGTAGAATAATGCCAGGAAGATACCTGGAGCGATCATCTGTTTTATGCCGTCATACTCGGCTCCATCTTGATACGTTTTTGAATCGAATCCAACTTTTTTCTGTAATATAGCGACGATCTGCGGGTCGGTTGTCGCGGTGACGGATCCAGCTAGAAGGGCTTCTGCTGTACCTTGGTAGCGGTTATTGTCAAATAACCCAACGTCTTCGGCAAAGACTTGAACTTTTTCTTTCGTCAGGTCAGCTGGGTAATAGAAATAGGCGTCTAGTTTGCCGCTTTTGACGTCATCAATCCCCTGCTGTTTGCTACTGACCGTTTTTGCATTCAGCTGCGTAAGAAGTTGTGGTTCAATTACCTTTGACTCGTCAGTGACGGCCAGACTAAATTTTTGATTAACTGTATCAAGGCTGGCTTTTTCAGTTGCTTCGCTAGAGAAAAAGATGATAGCAATAACCAGGCCGATAACGACTGGAAATGAAAGTGCTGTAATCCAAAACGTTTTCTTTTTTAGAGTGCGCATGACTTCGAAACTAAAAACGGTGGCTAAATTATGCATGATCAACTCCTTCGTGCTCGGTTGGGTCGCCGTAAATTGTCACAAAGATGTCGTCTAGTGAGGCGCCATTAAACTTCTTTTTTACGTCTGCGATCGTACCGTAGGCACTCGCCTTACCGTCCTTAAGAAGGATAATACGATCGCATAGTCGCTCTACCTCTTCCATTTGGTGAGTGACGAAAATAACGGTTGCTCCCGCAGCCTGGTGTTCTTCGATAATATTCATCAGCAAGCGACGGTTGACTGGGTCAAAACCTTTAGTTGGCTCATCAAGGATTAAAAGACTAGGATTGTTCATGATTGTCACACCCAGCTGAACCTTTTGCTGCATGCCGCCTGATAGCTTGTCAAGTTGTGTTTTTGCCTTGTCAGCTAGGCCTACGCGCTCAAGATACTTCATTGACCATTCTTCTGCATCAGCGCGGGACATGCCTTTTAAGCGGCCGAAATAAATCATGACCGTGATGACTGATTCTTTTTTGTATAGACCGCGCTCTTCAGGCAGATAGCCTAATTGCACGCCACTATCGACGGCGTATGGCTGCCCATCAATAAGCAAGCTGCCGTTCGTTGGTTGATAAATACCTAGTAATGCACGGATGGTGGTTGTTTTACCTGAGCCGTTGGCGCCCAGTAGGCCAAAGGTTTCGCCGCGTTTAATATCAAAGCTCAAATCTTCAATGACGGTTTGATTTCCAAAGGTCATTTTGAAATGATCGATTGTTACGAGTGGTTCGGTTTTTGGCATGGATACAGGTTTCCTGTTTAACGGTAATTTATAAATTGTAGCGGGAATTCGTATTCGGTATTTTTCAGTAGCGTAATGACATCTTGGAGATCATTCTTACTGCTACTAGTGACTCTGACCATATCGCCTTGGATTTGAGTTTTTACTTTTGGTGCTTCTTCGCGAAGTTGTTTGGTGATTTTCTTTGCGTCATCCTGCGATAATCCTTGCTTGAATGGTACTTCCCATGTTGTTTTAAGATTCGCTTCCACGGGTGTTTTATCGAGATTCAGCACTTTAGAGCTTTGTTCTCGTCCAGCGAGTTTTTTGCGAACGATATCAAGGACCGCGTCGCATTGCCATTGGCCTGCGCCAGTAATCTTGAAACCTTTTTTATCATCAAGCCATTCAATTGCGGCTGGTGTGCCTTTAAAATCATAGCGCCCACCAATTTCTCGCTCGGTGGCGGCGAATACGTTGTTCATTTCAGCTTTGTCAAAATCTGAAACAATATCGAAAGAAAATGTTGACATATGTCTATTGTAGCATCGGTAAGCGGAGTAAGGTAGGAATATTCTTCAAATGTAAGGGGGGTCAGGCTGCTTGCGGTAATGAACGGTCTACGTAATATACAGATCGTCGAGCAACAACCTCGCCAAGTTTAGCTGCAACGACTGCAGGCCGCTTGTGTAATATGCTAGTGTCCGGAAAGAACAAGTTGAAATATGGCATCTCTTCAAGCTGCCCTAAGAGATCTTTTAAATGAGTGTGACGTGCGTCAAATTTTCTACGCAAAAACTCCTCACCAACTTCATCGTATTCTTGATTACCGATTCGTTCTGGATTGAGCGCTATATCATTACGGCGCGCCGTAAATAATTGTTGAAATTCGACAGTGTGCCTTGCAACATAAATAGCTAATAGCATTGTCTGTCTTGAACTAGAATTTTCTTCTAACTCTTCCGCCATGTGATGTTGAGACGGCATACTTGGATATTGAAACAGGTCATGCAGTCCATTGTGTGTAGGTCGATGTATTTCAATAAGATTTGATGATTGTTCTCTAAAGAAGTACGGAATAAGACTATCGTTGTTATTCTGGGGTCTATAGGTTGCCCGAGGATAATAGATGTGATGGTTGTCTGTTTTGAGTTCGGGGTCATTTTGATCAATTACCGGTGCATAATCGTCCCACAGGAGAGATTTGAACTCGGCAAGTGCGATATCAGGTTGTGCAAAGCCACGAGCATCTGACGGGTATGGTAGTCGATTGCGTACTTCCTTTTTAGTGAGGCCGGTTGAGAGGTCCAGCCACTTGGCAGGTTCTCGCCAGGCGTCAACGGGCGGTAGGCGGCGAGACATTGGTCGGTCATTTGCACGCTTCGGCCCTCTATACATCGCTAGTTACCTTGCCTCAGCACACACTTCATGCTTATGTTATAAAGCATCCATCACATGAATACAAGTACTATTTTTCAGTAGTATTTCGCGCAGTTTTTAACATGTCGGCAAACCATACTAATTCAGAGAAAAGCTTACCTGCTTGTTTGTCGTAACGCTCTTTGAATTCATCGTGCATAGTGCCATTTTCATCAAAGATATTTTGAATATATGGGAAATACATATCCCAGCTCATGACGACAAGGCCTAGTTCACGAATCGCTCCACAGAGTTGTTCAACAGCGCGGACGCCGCCCCAATTACCGTCGCTTACACCGGCAATGGCGACCGGTTTGTGATTATAGTTAGCAAGCTCACTATCGAGCATACGCTTCAAACTACCTGGAAAACTGTGATTGTATTCGGGTGTCACGATAAAGAATGCATCGGCTCGTGCGGTAATTTCTGTATAACGAGCGTCCTTGCCTTCCGGGTCGTTGCCGTCACCAGTAAAATTAAAATGAGTTGGATCGACATAGATAATTTCGACATTAGGCAGTTGGCGGCCGAACTCAGCGATATAGTGTGCGGCTTTCGGAGAACGACGTTGCGCACGGGCAGTCCCGGCGATAACGGCAATGGTTAGTGGTTGGGTCATGATGGATTCCTTTTACTAGACTTAATGTATTTAGTATAGCAGCCAGGCTGCACTAACAGGGATAAATATGGTACGCTAAAGGGTATGAGTTCTGCCCTTACCTTTGATATTCACCATCGTCTCGACGGTGCATTAGCCCGTACCGGTACCATTACGACGCCACACGGCACGATTGAAACACCAGCTTTTATTCCTGTTGGTACCAAGGCCACACTAAAATCGTTGACACCTGAACAGCTAGAGGCAGTCGGTGCACAAGCGGTACTGGCGAATGCCTACCATCTTTACCTTCGTCCAGGTTCGGACATTTTAGACCAAGCTGGTGGATTGAATGCTTTTATGAACTGGAGTAAGCCGACCTTTACGGACAGCGGTGGATTCCAAGTGATGTCGCTTGGTGTTGGCTTTAAAAAAGTCATTGATATGGATGGAAGTGTGACAGAAAAACCACTTAGCAAAAAAGAGAAACTTGCTTGGATTGATAACGAAGGCGTAACGTTTAAATCTCACCTCGATGGTAGCCGTCATCGCTTTACACCGGAAGTTTCTATGCAGATTCAGCATCAGATTGGTGCTGACATCACCTTTGCTTTTGACGAGCTGACGACGCTTCATGATTCGTATGAATATCAAGTTGAATCCCTTCATGAGCGTACTCACCCATGGGCGGTTCGTAGCCTCGCCGAGCATAAACGCTTGAATGAAGAGCGTTCACATCGTCCACCGCAAGCTCTATTTGGCGTCGTGCAAGGTGCTAATTATGAAGATCTGCGTCGCGAGTGCTCACGTTTCCTGGGCGCAATGGATTTCGATGGTTTTGGACTGGGCGGCGCATTAACCAAAAAGAATATCGGTGAAATTGTTGGCTGGATGTGCGAAGAACTACCCGAAAACAAACCTCGCCACATGTTAGGTATTAGCGAACCTGATGATATCTTTGCCTGTATTGAGAACGGCGCTGATACATTTGATTGTGTCTCGCCTGCACGCGTTGGGCGAAACGGCGCGCTCTACACACTTGATGGCCGCCGGAATATTACCAACGCTAAATATATGGCAGACTTTACTCCATTTGATGACGAGTGTGATTGCTATACGTGCACTAATTACACATCGGCATATTTGCATCATTTATTTAAAGCTGATGAGCTACTTTCAAACACACTCGCGACAATTCATAACGAGCGTTTTATTGTCCGTTTGGTGGATGATATTCGTGCATCGATTGCTGACGGGACTTTCTTTGAATTTAAGGAGAATTATCTTAGCCGATATTACGCGACTTCGCGCAAGTAATGCTATAATTACCTCATTATGAAAGTAAAAATCGAGATTGATACAAGGACCTTTGTTCGCTTCTGGCTAGTTGTTATTGGCTTTGCGTTCGCAATATTAGCTATTTACAGTGCTCGCACTGCATTAATTATTTTGGGCGTTGCCTTTTTCTTGGCACTCGCTTTGAATGCACCAGTTAGTTATTTGGCAAAGCATTTGCCGGGTAAAAGTCGTGTTGGCGGAACGCTAATCGCCTACGTGATGGTAGTCGCGTTACTCAGTAGCTTTATCTTCCTAGTGGTACCACCTATCGTTGAACAGACTGCGAAGTTTGTTGAAACGGTGCCGCAACTAGTTGATTCTGCAACTACCCAATGGCGCGGCCTAGGTGCTGTGGTAGATAAATATCACTTACAGCCCCAGGTGGATAGTGCAGTTGCATCGATCAAGAATAACTCAACAGCATGGGCTGCAAGTCTTGGGCAGAATCTCTTGTCCGGTCTTGGATCTGTCCTTTCGCTTGTCGTCTCGGGCTTCTTGGTTCTTGTGCTATCGTTCCTAATGCTCGTTGAAGGTCCAACGTGGCTTCGCCGTATCTGGAACGTATACACTGATAGCGAGCGCATGCACCGCGACCGACGTATCGTTAGTCGCATGTATAATGTCGTAACTGGCTATGTGACCGGACAGCTCACCGTATCGGCCATTGGTGCGATTCTGGCTGGTTTAATGGTGTTTATCCTCAGCATGTTCACTAACGTGCCAGCTAACTTGGCGCTGCCAACGATTGCAATTGCGTTCATTTTGTCACTGATTCCGATGTTTGGTGCGACAATTGCCGGTATCCTTGTATCATTACTGCTACTCTTTAATGATGTTACCGGTGGTATTGCCTTTGCAATTTACTTCGTTATTTACCAGCAAGTTGAGAACAACTTTATTTCACCGACTATCCAGTCAAAGAAAGTTGAACTATCAGCTCTTGTTGTCCTAGCGTCGGTGACAATTGGCTTGTATATGTTCGGTCTTGCTGGAGGTATCATCTCTATTCCAATCGCCGGCTGTATCAAAGTATTAATTGATGAATATCTTGAGCACGCTAAAAAGAAACGCACCCATAATGAAAAGCCTCTTACTAAATTGGTTAAAAAACTACACGGCGAAAGCTAATCTTTAACCTAGGTTATAAAATAACCCGCTGGATAATCCTAGCGGGTTATTTTATTAATGATGCAAACTATAATGTTGGTGTTGTCGAGGCATATTCCCAGACACTGCCGTGTGGTGTGTCGCGGACTACGATGCCGTCGGATAGTAGCTCGTCACGCAGGCGATCAGATTCGGCCCAGTTTTTTTCATCGCGAGCGCGTTGCCGTTGAACGATTAGCTGCTTACCATCATCGTCAATATCAGGTGTCGTAGATTGTAGCTGTAGGCCAAGTACTTCATCTATCGTGTCTAACACTTCTTTTAAGCCGTGCTGGTGTACGCGGGTTAACGATGCCGTATCGAGTTGTGCAAATGCTGTATCAACGATGTGGAGGGCTTCAGACGTGTTCAAATCGTTACTAAGAGCCTCAACGATAGCTTGCGATGCGGCCTGCAATGAAATAGAGTTGTCGTCTGATGATTTGTCGTCGTCGTGTTGTAATGTGTCGTGCGTTTGGTGACGCAGTGCAGCAATCGCGCGCCAGTGATCAAGACGGTTTTTGGCAGCGGCTAAGTTTTCGAAGCTAAAGTTACCTTCACTACGGTAATGACTTTGTAACACAAACATACGATAGTCTAGTGCCGAGAATCCGTGCTCTGCGAGGTCTTGGAGTGTGTAGCCATTACCGAGGCTTTTACTAATCTTTGTACCATTTACCTTTAAATGGTTATTGTGAAGCCAGTAGTTCGAGAAGATTTGTCCGCTGGCACTTTCGCTTTGTGCAATTTCGTTCGTATGGTGCACAGGAATATGGTCGATGCCGCCAGTGTGAATATCAAGTGTTGGGCCAAGGATCGACATTGCCATGGCTGAACATTCAAGGTGCCAGCCAGGAAAGCCCATAACGATAGAAGCCACATCTAGCAAGTCGGTAGGTGTTTCCCATTGCATGTCACGCTTTTCATCTGGTGCTGTAAATTTCCATAATGCGAAGTCGCTGGCATTGCGTTTTTCTGGATTAAATTCAACGCGTGCACCAGCTTTTTGGGCCTCAAGATCAAGACCAGCAAAATCTGCATACGTGGCGAACTTGGCAGTATCGAAATAAATGCCGTCACTAATTTGATAGGTATAGCCTTTTTCTTTCAAAATTCGCACGAGATCAAGCTGTTGCGGGATAAAATCGGTTGCTTTTGTGATGTGATGTGGCAACAATAAGCCAAGCTTTTCCATGCCATTCATGAAGTCTTCGGCGTACATCTCTGCAACTTCCCAAGCAGTCTTGCCTTCGCGGCGGGCACCCTTTTCTAACTTGTCTTCACCGTCATCTGCATCGCTGGTCAAATGGCCAACATCCGTAATGTTCATAACGCGCTCTACATTGTAGTGATTTGCCTGCAGTGTACGAACCAACGTGTCCCAATAGATGTACGCTGCCCAGTTACCAACATGTAAGTAGTTGTAAACAGTCGGGCCACATGTATATAGCAGAACCTTACCTTCTTGCTGTGGAGTAAATAGTTCAGTCCGTTTTGTAAGTGTATTATGCAGTTGCAGAGTCATAGTTTTTGAGTGCCTTGTCGGTTGCGGTTACTAGTTCTGAAATGATTGTATCGTAACTTTCATACGCGCGAAAGCCAGCAGCGTATTGGTGGCCACCGCCGCCGAAGAATCCAGCGACCTGTTCGGCGATTGGCGTGTTTGCGCGAAGTTTGCCGGTAATTTTGCCGTCAGGATAAGTTTTGATAGCAACGCCTAATTCAACGCCTTCAACTAGGCGCATCTCGTCCAGTACTAATACGCTTGGATTGTACTGGTCACTATATTTCTGAATATCTTCCCATGGAATATGAACGATAGCGAGTTTGCCATCTAGTAAATATTCGATGCGGCTAATGAGCTCGCCTTTATAGGCAAGAATCTCAGGAGATTTCTTCATGAATTCACGACGACGATCTTCGATAGTTGAAACTTTAGCGCCAAGCTTTGTCAGTTCACCGGCTACAGCGTATGTCTCAGCAGTGACGTTTTGTGTCGAAAGCCCCAAGCTATCTGAAAGAATAGCGACAAGCATATTTTCTGCAGCCTGTGCACTAATTGTCCATTTATTTGCAGCCGCTAAGTGATAGATAACTTCGCTGGTTGCAACCGCTTCTTCTGAGAGTAGCGTGTGCTCAAATGATAGATTAGATTCAGTAGTGTGATGATCCATAACAAGCACTGGGTGTGATTCCAAGAAATGTCGGACACCTGGCGTCTCTAGTACTTTTGTAATTAGTACGTCTGCCGCTGTATCGACAATAATCGTCATGTCGGCGTGGGTGTCGAATTCACTAGTGACTCTGTCCCAGCCTTGAATGTAACGCATGTATTTAGGGATTTCTACCGGACAGTATAAGACAACATCCTTGCCAAGGTCGCTAAGGATTTCCTCAAGTGCAAGCGCACTACCTAACGAATCGCCATCAGGGTTTTCGGCCTGAATAACAATGATTTTTTTAGCATCGGCGATCAGTTGGGTTGCGGGTGTAAACATTCCTTTATTATAACAGAGGTATACGATTACGCCACCGAAACTATTGACAAAATTGTGATTATAATCTATAATGAAGTTTAAGCACATTGCCGGATACTAGCAGTCATCCGAAAGTGATAATTATGGTCCCTACCCCGACCGTACACTATCACAGCCTGCTCCGCTTGAGGCGGAGGTGAAAGTAACGTTATATTAACGTTTATACCTCTCATCTCCGCCTCGCGGTAAACCATTTTGTGAGCTTCGGCTCCGAACATACTATTCGTGAGCATTGCTCCAAAATACCTTTGACCCTCCCTGCGAGGGTCTTTTTCTTTGTAGTTTAAGCGTAAATATTTACAGATACTTCGTCGTGCGCTATTATCAGAATTAGCTACAAAGCCGGGCCGCAGCTGCTCGCCAGTGATAGTTGGAATCCCCAGCCCAACATAAATATCACAAGCTGCCCGCCGGAGGCGGGGTTGAGAGTTTGGGCACACGCAGAGTCCAGTAATTTCTTTCCCTCGCCTCCCTGGCGAAACGTTTGTGAGCTTCGGTTCCGATACATACATTTCGTGAGCATTGCTCCAAAACAATAAGACCCCCACGAGGGTCTTTTTCTTTGTCTATCTAGTGCTTAGCTGTATGAATAAATTGACATTATTTAAAAAATAAATTATAATATTAATAGTTTAGTCAATGTTTGGCTAAAAGTCCGGAGATATGCAACCACTACTCTTAGGAGGCAACAATGCTTGTCGCAATGGTACTAGTGCCCATACTGTATCTTGTTGTAAGTGCATTGGCTTTATCTGTGAATTTGGTCGCCTTTAGTGTACGTCGTATAAGCGGCCGAGGGCATGAAGATTATCGAAGGTATTATCAAATCAGTGCGATTCTCATTGTCTTAGCCTTTGTGTTGATCTGCATCGTTGGTATCCTTTCGTTTTTTGGTAAGTCCATGACACCCCCGGTTGGAGTCAATTCTGATCCGGTCGTCGTAGGAATAATTCTTAACGGCCTCGGGATCATTACTATGATGGCAAATGTTTGTCGCTCACCAAGGTAAGTTCCTCTAGCATTAAGTTGTATGTCGGACGCACCGGCTATAGAAGAATTATTCTTCAGTGCGTAGAGACCGATATTGTCATGGTAATTGTAGAGCTTAGCTCCAACCTCACTAGACCCTTACGAGGGTCTTTTTTCATTATAGTATTCGGCGGCCTTCGAGGGCGTGGGTCAGAGTGATTTGATCAGCGTATTCTAGATCAACACCAACTGGCAATCCGCGCGCTAAGCGGCTCATCTTCAGTGTAATACCTTGTTCTTGAATATGACGCTGTAAAAAGAGCGCGGTTGATTCGCCTTCGACACTGGCGTTGGTGGCAATAATAAGTTCTTCAACTTCATCTTCCTTAATGCGTTTTAATAGCTCGGGAATGTGAAGTTGTTCTGGTCCAACACCATCGATTGGCGAAATCGCACCACCGAGCACATGGTAGGTGCCGTTGTATTGACCAGTGCGTTCAAGGGCAATGATGTCTAAAGGTTCTTCGACGACAGCAATAAGCTTTTTATTACGTGTAGTATCACTGTAAAGTACCGAGACTTCTTCATCTGTATCGATCAATGCGAACGTTACTGGGCAGGTTTCAACACCGGCATGTAATTGTGCGATAGCTGAGGCTAATTTGCCAGACGTATGTTGGTCGCTGCGCAGCAAAAAATAAGCGTAGCGCTCGGCTGTGCGAGCGCCAACGCCTGGCAGACGTCCTAATTCATCGATTGCGCGTAGTAGCGCTGCAGGAAGAAGCTGCGCCATAAATAGCCCTTAGAGACCGAGGTTGCCTAGGCCACCCATGAGTGGTTTCATTTTTTCAGCAGCAACTTCTTGTGCCTTGGCTAGGCCGTCACGAACAGCAATTTCAATCCAGTGTT
>Ga0157369_10003467_pt1 | contig 18715 bp, 18 predicted proteins | sample C25metaG_FD_113461 | JGI IMG/M metagenome (GOLD analysis project Ga0157369, IMG submission 113461) | Corn rhizosphere microbial communities from Kellogg Biological Station, Michigan, USA - C2-5 metaG | ecosystem: Host-associated > Plants > Roots > Rhizosphere > Soil | place: USA: Michigan... | reverse complement strand
CGATTTATGACCCCTCATGGTCGCGCTCGCTGGGCTGGGCGGCCGCTCTCGGTGAGGGGTCGCACTTCGACCTTCCGGGCGCGCGGGAAGGTCGATCTATGACCCCTCACGGTCGCGCGCTCGCGGCGCTGGGCCGCCGCCTCCGTGAGGGGTCGCACTTCGACCTTCCGGGGGCGCGGGAAGGTCGATCTATGACCCCTCACGGTCACGCGCTCGCCGGGCCGGGCCGCCGCTCTCCCTGAGGGGTCGCACTTCGACCTTCCGGGGGCGCGGGAAGGTCGATTTATGACCCCTCATGGTCGCGCTCGCTGGGCTGGGCGGCCGCTCTCGGTGAGGGGTCGCACTTCGACCTTCCGGGCGTGCGGGAAGGTCGATTTATGACCCCTCACGGTCGCGCGCTCGCCGGGCTGGGCCGCGGCCCTCGGCGAGGGGTCGCACTTCGACCTTCCGGGCGCGCGGGAAGGTTGATCTATGACCCCTCAGGTCGCGCGCTCGCCGCGCTGGGCCGCCGCTCTCGGCGAGGGGTCGCACTTCGACCTTCCGGGCGCGCGGGAAGGTCGATCTATGACCCCTCAAGCGGAATGAATGGGGGGATGCAACGCGAGAACGTCGCGGATCAGTTGCAGAAGCATCCGTCGGTCGTGCAGTTGGTCCGCGGCGATTTCGATGACATGCCAGCCGGCAGCCGTCAGCCGCGCCTTCCGGGTGATGTCCTTCCGCCACCGATCGGGCTCGGTGCGATGGTAATCGCCCTGGTACTCGAAGATGACCCGGTGTTCAGGGAAGCAAAGGTCTCCGTGAGCAAGCGTCTGGCCGCGTGCATCAATGATCGCGACATTGGCCCTCAGGCCGGTGATACCCGCCCGTACGATCGTCACCCGAATCACTGACTCCGGCGGAGAGTCGGCGTGATCGTCCAGAAGATCGAGCGCTTCCCGCAGCCTGGCCCTCCCGCGCCGGCCCGGGTGGCGTGCGACGGCGTCCTTCAGTTGGTCGCGACTGGCCAGCGGATGCTTGTGATGGATGATGTAATCGCCCGCGGCGACCAGGTCCTCCACGTCCAGGATTGTGGCCAGGTCGCACCAGGTGCGGGCCACGGTCGTCACGCGCAGGCTGCCCCAATTGCGCACGTCGCCATCCGCGATCTGCAACTTGTGTCCGATCACTCCCGCCGCCCGGCACGCCCGGAGCGGCGCCGGCATCCCCACGTGCAACGTGACCGCGGTCTCGAGCCGGAGCGGCAGCGGGAGGCCGATGATCAGCGCGGCCGTGACGCCGCAAAAGAAGGCGGGCGCGGGCATCCGTTGCTGTAACGCCTGCGCATGCTGCATGGGCGTCGCAACCTGCGTGGCCGAACGGATGCCGTGGAACGGCTTCACGAGATCGCCGCCACGGAGACGGCCCTCAGCGACGCCGTGACGGGCGGCGGTACGGGTGGTGAAGGGCCCGCCGAGCAGGGCAGGTGGGAGGGGCTGTCTGGGTTTCACCCCGTCAGGATGCATCGTGAGGCCAGAGAAAACGCGTTCTCCACAATTCTTGTTGCCGAGACCTGGTTATCCACACGTGAGTCGTTGCCGCTGAGGGGTCAAGGATCGACCTTCCCGGGGCTAACGAAGGTCGATATGCGACCCCTCAGGTGAGGACGCTCGCGGAAGCGGGGCGCGGCTCTTCGTGAGGGGTCAAGGATCGACCTTCCCGCGGCCTGTGAAGGTCGATGTGCGACCCCTCAGGTGAAAGCACTCGCCAAAGGGGGCGCGTCTCTTCGTGAGGGGTCAAGGATCGACCCTTCCCGCGGCCAACGAAGGTCGATGTGCGACCCCTCAGGTGAGGACACTCGCGAAAGGGGGCGGGCCTCTTCGCGAGGGGTCAAGGATCGACCTTCCCGGGGCTAACGAAGGTCGATGTGCGACCCCTCAGGAGAAATGGCTCGAGGAGGCGCGCGGCCGGGGGCTACCCCAAGCGGCGCGAGCGCGCCGCCCTACGCGAAGAGGCGCTGCAGGCGGTGCACGCCCTCCAGGAGCGCCTCATCGCCGAGCGCGTACGACAGGCGCACGTATCCGCTCGGGCCGAACGCCTCACCCGGCACCACGGCGACCTCCGCCTGGTCGAGGATCAGGTCGGCGAGCTCGAGCGACGTCGTCGGCGTGACACCGCCCCACGACCGACCGAGCAGACCCGTCACATCCGGGTAGACGTAGAAGGCGCCCTGCGGGGTCGGCGTTACGATCCCCGAAATCTTGTTGAGCTCAGCGACGATCAGTTTGCGTCGGCGGTCGAACGCCTCACGCATAGCGGATGCCGCGTCCTGCGGCCCGTTCAGCGCCGCGATCGCCGCGCGCTGGGAAATGTTCGACACGTTGGACGACAGGTGTGACTGGAGGTTCGCCGCACCCTTGATGGCGTCGGCGGGGCCGACCATCCAGCCGATGCGCCATCCGGTCATCGCGTACGTCTTCGCGACACCGTTCACGAGGATCGTGCGGTCCGCGAGCGCGGGCACCGCCTCGACGATGGACACGGCACGCACCCCGTCGTAGGTGAGGTTCTGGTAGATCTCGTCGGTGATCACCCAGAGGCCGTGCGATTCGGCCCACTCGCCGATCTCGCGCGTCTGCTCCGGCGAGTACACCGCGCCGGTGGGGTTCGACGGCGAGACGAACAGCAGCACCTTGGTGCGATCGGTGCGCGCGGCCTCGAGCTGCTCCACGGTGACCAGGTAGCCCTGGTCGCTGCCGGCGAACACGTCGACCTGCACGCCGCCGGCGAGCTTGATCGCCTCCGGGTAGGTCGTCCAGTACGGGGTGGGCACGAGCACCTCGTCGCCGGGGTCGAGCAGCGTCGCGAACGACTGGTACACCGCCTGCTTGCCACCGTTGGTCACGACGACCTGGCTGGGCGAGACCTCGAGCCCGCTGTCGCGGAGGGTCTTCGCCGCGATGGCCTCGCGGAGGTCCGGCAGGCCCGCCGCCGGCGTGTAGCGGTAGTTGCGTGGGTCACGCACGGCCTCCAGCGCCGCCTCCACGATGTGGTCGGGCGTCGCAAAGTCCGGCTCACCCGCCGCATAGCTGATGACAGGCCGGCCCGCAGCCTGCAGGGCCTTGGCCTTGCCGTCCACCTTCAGTGTCGCCGACTCGGCGATGGAGCTGATTCTCTGGGAGATGCGCGAAGATTCGTGTGCCACGCTACGAGCATAGGGGGAGCGCCCGTGAACTTTACAGGGGCTCCCGGGTGTCCTACACTTGATCGAAGTGGCTGAAATCTGCCAAGCTTTTCTGCGCCAATTTTTAGGTTTTGTCTTCACCGGCATCACCACGAGAAGCGGATGCGAAAAGCCCAACGATTTCCCGCTCTAGGGTGGTGGCTCAATTGGTAGAGCAGCGGTCTCCAAAACCGCAGGTTGCAGGTTCGAGTCCTGTCCGCCCTGCAAGTCGGTGGTCTTCCCGCCGGCCCGTGAAAGGTGTAACAGGTGGCCCGAAAAGTTATCGACGAACCCAGTGAGGAACTCGTCGCGAACGCGAAGACGGCGCGCGAGACCAAGCGCGGCCCGTTCGCACGGCTGACCCTGTTCATTCAGCAGGTCATCGCGGAACTGAAGAAGGTCGTCACCCCGACGCGCAAGGAGCTCCTGAGCTACACCGGCGTCGTCCTGGTCTTCGTGATCATCGTGATGGCACTGGTCTACGGCTTTGACTGGCTGTTCGCGCTCGTCATCACGTACGTCTTCGGCACGCCGGCCTCCTGATGATGGCGCACGAGCGCCCACGCAACGCCCATGCAACAGAGAAGGATTGAGATTTAGTGTCTGAGACGCATCACAACGACGTCGACTGGGCTCCTGCCGCCGAGCAGTCCTCCGAAGAAGACCAGGCGCAGGAAGGCAACATCCGCGCTTCCGACGAAGACTCGAGCGAGTCGGCGGAGCACGTCGCCCTGCACGTCGAAGACGAGAACGACGTCGAAGACAACCTCGACGCTGCGCTTGACGCCCTGGCAGAGTCCAGCGACCCCGAGGCCGACGCGCTCGTTGACGACGCCCTCGCGGTCGACGAGCCCGACGAGATCGTGGCCGCGGCTGAGGCCGTCGAAGACGAAGAGAACGAAGACGCGGTGGCCGCTGCCGGCGAGAACACCGGTGTCGTCGACGCATCCGACGCCTCGGTTCTCGACGAGGTGAGCGGCGGCGCAACGGATGCCGACGCATCCGCTGACAGCGACGCATCCGTCGACCCGTACGAAGCCTTCCGCAACGACCTGCGCTTCCTCCCCGGCAAGTGGTACGTCATCCACTCCTACGCCGGTTTCGAGCGCCGCGTGAAGTCGAACATCGAGAACCGCCGGCAGTCCATGGCCATGGAAGATTTCATCTACCAGGTCGAGGTTCCGATGGAAGACGTCGTCGAGATCAAGAACGGCCAGCGCAAGATGGTCACTCGCGTGCGCATCCCCGGTTACGTGCTCGTGCGCATGGAGCTCAACGAGGACAGCTGGTCGGTGGTTCGCCACACGCCCGGCGTCACCGGCTTCGTCGGCAACTCGCACAACCCCACTCCGCTGCGCCTTGACGAGGCGTTCGGCATGCTCAAGGGTCTCGTTGAGATTCCGGATGTCACGCCCGCCAAGTCCGGCGGCGGTCAGGGAGCGAAAGCGCAGACGCGCGTCATTCCCGCCGAGGTCGACTTCGAGATCGGCGAGACCATCACGATCAAGGAAGGCTCGTTCGCGGGCCTGCCCGGGTCGATCAGCGAGATCAAGCCCGAGAGCGGCAAGCTCACCGTGCTCGTGTCGCTGTTCGAACGTGAGACTCCGGTCGAGCTCAGCTTCGACCAGGTCACCAAGCTTTAACCCTCCGGGGTTCTACGACCACCGGGGCCCGTCCGGGCCGCCGGGAGAGCATCCCCTGCGGATGCTCGAACATCAATAAGAAGGAAGAACAATGGCACCGAAGAAGAAGGTTACTGGTCTGATCAAGCTTCAGATCAAGGCCGGCGCCGCGAACCCTGCGCCCCCGATTGGTCCCGCGCTCGGTCAGCACGGCGTGAACATCATGGAGTTCTGCAAGGCGTACAACGCCCAGACCGAGTCGCAGCGCGGCAACGTCATCCCCGTTGAGATCACGGTGTACGAGGACCGCTCGTTCACGTTCGTGCTGAAGACCCCGCCCGCTGCCGAGCTCATCAAGAAGGCTGCCGGCGTCGCCAAGGGTTCCGGAACTCCGCACACCGTCAAGGTCGCGCAGCTCAGCCAGGCCCAGGTGCGCGAGATCGCCGAGACCAAGATGGTCGACCTCAACGCCAACGACGTCGAGGCCGCGACGAAGATCATCGCCGGCACCGCCCGCTCCATGGGCATCACGGTCGAGGCGTAACGACTCGACCCCGGCATCCGCTTGCAGCGGGCCGACAGCATCCGCTTCATCTGAAGCACGTGGAAGAGCCAGCCAGGCTCACGAAACCACACTCTCAGTCATTACAGGAGATTCAAATGGCACAGAAGTCAAAGGCCTACCGGGCCGCGGCCGAGAAGATCGAAGCCGACAAGTACTACACCCCCGCTGAAGCGGTCGCCCTCGCCAAGGAGACCGGTTCGGCGAAGTTCGACTCCACCGTTGAGGTCGCCCTCAAGCTCGGTGTCGACCCCCGCAAGGCCGACCAGATGGTTCGCGGTACCGTCATTCTTCCTCACGGCACCGGCAAGACCGCCCGCGTCATCGTCTTCGCGACCGGCCCCGCGGCCGAAGCGGCCATCGCGGCCGGCGCTGACGAGGTCGGCGGCTCCGAGCTCATCGAGAAGGTCGCCGGCGGCTACACGTCGTTCGACGCGGCTGTCTCGACCCCCGAGCTCATGGGCCAGGTCGGTCGTCTCGGCAAGGTGCTCGGCCCGCGCGGCCTCATGCCCAACCCGAAGACCGGCACCGTGACCCCGGATGTCGCGAAGGCCGTGTCCGACATCAAGGGCGGCAAGATCGAGTTCCGCGTCGACAAGCACGCCAACGTGCACTTCGTCGTCGGCAAGGCCTCCTTCTCGGCCGACCAGCTCAAGGAGAACATCGACGCCGCTCTCGAGGAGATCGTGCGCCTCAAGCCGAGCTCGGCCAAGGGCCGCTACATCACCAAGGGCGCCGTCTCGACCACGTTCGGCCCGGGCATCCCGCTCGAGGTCAACGCGATCTAGTCTCGTCGCACCTGCAAAAGGGGTCCGCTTCGGCGGGCCCCTTTTCGCGTTCCCGAGGCGCGCCTGAGAACAGGGCAGCTCAGCTGTCTGCCGCCACCTGCAACACGATCTTGCCGCGCGTGTGCCCCTGCTCGATCATGCGGTGCGCGTCGGGTCCGTCAGTGAGGTCGAACACGCGGTCGATGTGCACGCGCACGCTGCCCTCGTCGATCAGCGCGGTGATCTGGTCGAGCACCCGCGCATCGGGTGCGACCTTGTACGACGTCGCACGGATGCCCGCTTCCGCCGCCTCCTGCATCATCGTCGGCCAACTGCCGGTCGGCGCATTCACCAGCAGGCCCCCGGGCTTCAGCACCGCGAGGGACCGGCTGCCGGTGTCGTCGTGCACGTTGCCGATCAGGTCGATCACGGTGTCAAGCTCCGAGACGGCATCCTCGAAGCGCACCGCGCTGTAGTCGATCACCTCGTCCGCGCCGAGCTGGCGCAGGAACTCCAGGTTCCGGGCTGAGCCGGTCGCGATCACGTGAGCCCCGGCGTGGTGCGCGAACTGCACCGCGAAGTGCCCGACGCCGCCGCTGCCGCCGTGGATGAGCATCCGCTGGCCGGGTGCCGCCTCTGCGATGAGATTGACCATGCCCCACGCGGTCATGGCGGCCAGCGGCACGCCGGCGGCCTCGACGTGGCTGAGCGCGGAGGGCTTGCGCGCGACGCTCATGCAGGTGACTGTGACGTACTCCGCGTAGGTGCCCGGGATCCGGGGCGCCCGCGCCATCCCGTACACGGCGTCGCCGGGTCGCAGCGGGAACTCCTCGTAGGGCGCGTGCACGACCACGCCGCTGAAGTCGTTGCCGAGCACGGAGGGCCAGGCAGGCGTGGCAACGGATGCGCCGCCACCGGCCCGCGTCTTGGCGTCGATCGGGTTCACCCCCGCCGCCACCACACGCACGAGCACCTCGTCGATGACGGGCGTGGGGGTCGCGATCTCACTGATGTGCAATGCGTCGGGCCCTCCCGGCTCGTCGATGACGAGGGCGCGCATGGTCTCGGGACGCTCGCTGGGGTTTGCCATGCTCCCTATTCTGCGGAGGTTGAGGGATCAGCGGTAGTAGTCGTCGGGGGCGTAGCGCGCTTCGCGGGCGCTCTGCCGCGCGAGGATCTCAAGCAGCTGGTCGGCGAGGCCGACGAGGATCGCGATCTGGTCTTCGTCGCGCTCCACCCAGCGGCACTGCGGCACCGGGTGCACCGGCACGAAGTCCTTGTGCTCCTCCCACACCACCAGCGTGCGCTCGGCGCCCAGCACATACTGCTGCCACCACACCTGACGCAGATACGAACGAGGGATGCTCCGCCACGGCTTGCTCGTGGTCTTGATCTCAGCAAGGAGAAGCTCCCCGCTGCCATCGACGACGACACCATCCGGCGTCGCCAGGTGTCGCGGCTCGCGTTCCGCATGGTACAGGTTCGTGCTCGGGCGGATGCCGTGGTTCGCCAGCACCCACGCGGCGATCTCCGGCTCCCGCGCCCGCCCATGATCCGTGTAGGGGTTGCCCCCGAATCCCGTACCGTGCAGCTTGTCGAAGGCCGCGTTCTGAACGGATTTCGGGGTGGCGAGCTTCGCGACATCCGTTGCCGTGATGCCTCGGCTGCGCGCCCGCAACCAGGCCACCCGGTCGGAGGAGTCCGCCACGATCCGCAGCGTGTGGGGGTGTCGGTCGGGTGCCGGTTTCGGTGCCGGCAACGGATGCTCGTCCTCCTCGAACAGGGAGAGCATCGTGTCGGTCACTCGTCTATTCTGCCTCGTCATCGGGGCGCAGCCGGACGGGCGACGGCGGTGTCGGGAACCTGCCGTGCCCCGAATTGGGGCCGTGATTACCCGATTTGTGCCCAAAGCTGGGGGCGCGAAGCGCGTTCTGGCCGCGAGCGGCGCACCAATATCCTGTCCTCATAAAAGAGGACCAACACTCGTGGTCCGACGTGATGCTCCCAATGATGAGAGGCGGCGACATGCCCGCACGTTCCAAGAGATTCGACGTCAGGCCCGTGCTGGCCTCCGGCATGCTGCTGGGGGTGGGCACGGTGCTCACGTTCGCGTCGTTCACCGACACCGAGACTGCAGCCACAGTGTTCAGCACGGGAACCGTCGACCTCGAACTCGAGTACGGCAAAACCCTGGGAACGTGGACGACGCTCGAGATGAAGAACGCCAAACCGGGCGATGTGAGCTACGCCCCGCTCGTCGTCAGCAACGTCGGCTCTCTGGACTTCACCTATGGCATGGCCACCACCGCGCTCGGCGACGACAACCTCGCTGCCGCGATGAAGGTGACGATCGTCTCCGGGGCGACCGGGTGTGACGCGGACGGCTTCCCGAGCGGTACGCCGGTGCTTGGGGAGTCCCCGCTCGGCACTGCCGTTCTGAGCAACCGTGCGCTCGCCGCCGCTCCGGACGCGGCGACGAAGGAAACGCTCTGTTTCAAGGTCGAGTTGCCCAGCGACACCGACGATGCTCTGCAGCACAAGAAGGCGAACGTTTATTTCTTGTTCACGGCCACCCAGGCTGCGTAGGCGCCCTCGGCCATGATCCGTTTCGCCCGGCTGTCCAGGGAGACCGTCCTCACGGTCTGCGCTGCCCTGGGTCTGTTGTGCCTGGCGGGAATGCTGGCCAGCGCGCTGTTCGGCGTCTCGGCGCTGGTCTTCCGCTCCGGCTCCATGGCGCCCGCCATCCATACGGGCGCCCTGGCGCTGTCGCAGACGGTGCCCGCCGCAGACATCCGTGTCGGTGACGTCGTGAGTGCCGTGAACGCGCAGGGCACGCGCATCTCCCACCGGGTCATCTCCATCGAGCGCCTCTCCGGTGGCACGTACGCGATGACCATGAAGGGCGACGCAAACGACACAGCGGATGCAACGGCCTACGTCATCACCGCCGCCGACCGTATCTTCTGGCACGCCGACGGCCTGGGATACCTGGCCGAGGTGGCACAGCGGCCGGGGATCGTGTTCATCGGCGGCCTGGCCGTCGGCGCCGCGGTCGTGTCGTCATTTCTGCTCGGCCGCCCGCGCGCCGAGGCGGGCGTGAGCAGCGTCTCCCACCCCACGGCGGGGCCCCACAGCGCGGTGGGGTCCCGCTCGTGGCTTCATCGCGGCGCCCCACTGCCGGCCATCGTCGCACTGCTGCTGGTGCCGTCCGTGGTGCATCCCGAACCCACGAGTGCCGCCTTCGTCTCTTCCGGAGCGCCGGTTGCCGCGGCCTTCGCCACGGTGTCCTCCGAGCAGCTGCGTCCCGTGTTCCAAGGTTGCTCTGCTTCCCCGGGAGGAGTGACGGTCAGCTGGACCGACCCTTCAGCGGCAGTGCCTGCGCGCGGATACACGGTGAACGACGCGGCAGCGGCACGCGACATCCCCGCGGGCACCGGCGCCTACAGCTGGAGCGCTCCGCTGGCCGCCGACGACGTCATCACGATCACCGCCCGCCACTTCACCGATTGGTCTGCCTCCGTCAGCGTGCAGGCCCGTGTTGCAGGCGGGAGCGTGACGTGTTCCGTCGCCTGAATCGCTTCGCCGCCGTTGCAACGATCATCCTCGGGGCTTTCGGGCTCGCCGCGCTGACGGCAGAAAGCGCGGCCGTCGCCGCCGAGACTCCGCCTGCCGACGCTGGCGGCGCCGACTTCCTCACGGTCACGAGCGCCCCGATCGGCGGCTTCGAGAACCTCGCGCCCGGCGACACGGTTGCCTGGCTCGTCACCGCACGCAACGGCGCGGCCGTCGACGCCGAGGTGTCGCTCCGCGTACAGAGCGACAGCACGAGCCCGCTCCTGACGGATGCCGCCCACGGCCTCCGCATGCAGCTGACGGCATGCGACACCAACTGGGACGGCGCAGACCCGAGCCCGCACTGTCCCGGCACGGCAACCCCGATCGCGCACGGTCCCCTCGCGCTCCTCCTCGGCGGCTACCGGCTGCCGGCGCTGGCCGCCGATTCGTCGGCCCACTACCTCGCCCAGGTCACTCTGCCGGCGGAGGCGACGAACGAACTGGCCGGGCAGACCGCCGACCTCCGGTTCGAGATCACCGCCGGTCAGGAACCGAGGGGCAATGCACCCGATCCCGAAGTGCCGGCTCCGGCCTCGCCGGGGGAGCGAACCCCGCAGGTGCCCACCTCCGAGTCCGCCCTCACGGCTGAACCCGTATCGAGGGCTGCGGAACCCACACCGCGGCCGACGGTGGCCGCAGTCGAACTCGCGAGCAGCGGCGTGGCCGGCGCATCCGTTGCCAAGAGCCTCGGACTCGCGCTGCTGGCAGCCGGCTCACTCATTCTCGTGCTGCGTCGCATCCGGGCGCTCTGACCGGGCCGAGAACGCACACGGAGGTGAAAAGCAACACTCCCATAGCCTCCTCATAGAAAACGCTCTGATAATGGACCGCATGAGCACAGCAGCGCACACGCGGGGACCAAAGCTTCACAAAGCAGACGGCAGCACCATTCGCGTCCTCGTCGTCGACGATGAAGCCGGCCTCACCGATCTGCTCTCGATGGCGCTGCGGTACGAGGGTTGGGAGGTGCGTACCGCGAGCGACGGGCAACAGGCGGTGCGGACGGCCCGGGAATTCCGCCCCGACGCCATCGTGCTCGACATCATGCTTCCCGACATCGACGGCCTGCAGGTGCTGCAACGCGTGCGCGCCGACGGCCACGAGACGCCCGTGCTGTTCCTCACCGCGAAGGATTCCCTCGACGACCGCATTGCCGGCCTCACCGCCGGCGGCGACGACTATGTGACCAAACCGTTCAGCCTTGAAGAAGTGGTGGCGCGCCTGCGTGGACTCATCCGCCGCTCCACGCTCGCCGTGGCCGATTCCAACGATCCGCGAATCACCATCGGCGACCTCACCCTCGACGAAGACAGCTACGAGGTGTTCCGTGGCGGCGACCAAATCACACTGACCGCCACCGAGTTCGAGCTCCTGCGCTTCCTCATGCGCAATCCGCGTCGCGTGCTCAGCAAAGCCCAGATCCTCGACCGGGTGTGGAGCTACGACTTCGGTGGCCGCTCCTCGGTGGTCGAGATATACATCTCCTACCTCCGCAAGAAGATCGACGCCGGCCGCGAGCCGATGATCCACACGGTCCGCGGCGCGGGCTACATGCTGAAGACCCCGAAGTGACCGAGAACAGGGCAGCGGATGCCGCAGCCGGCACGGACCCGCCGGTTTCGGCCCCGCCCGTCCCGGCATCGGGGGCCGGTGCCGAGTCACGCACGTCGCACCCGCGCCGCCACGCCCCGTGGACGCTCCGCCGGCGCCTGGTGACCGTCGTCGTCGCGCTTCTGGCGCTGGTGAGCCTCGTGATCGGACTCGTCAGCGTCGCGATCCTGCGGGCAGGCCTTCAGGACGAGCTCGACCAGCAGCTGCGCTCCGCCGCCCAACGGTCACACGCAGTGCTGGACAGCCCGAATTGGCCAGGTGGTGCTCCCGAGCCGTCAGCGGCCAATATCCTCAACGGCCCGGCACAAGCCTCAGGCACCCTGGCCCTGGTGTACGACGGAACGACGATCACCTGCGGTTACCTCGATGAGACGGGCGCTGTTCAGGGCCTCACGAATCGGCAGGTGCAGTTGCTCGCCGAGCACACCACCGCTTCCACCCCGGTAACCATCGACCTCGGCGGCGACGTGGGGCGGTACCGCGTGCTGGGTGAGGTGTCGCGCTCCGGCATCGCCTATCTCATCGGGCTCCCGCTGGCGACCGTCGACGGCACGGCGGCAAGGCTCGCGGCGACGATCGCGCTGGTCTCGCTGGTGGGGGTGCTCGTCGTGGCGGTGCTCGCCGCCTGGGTCGTGCGGTTGGCCCTGCGGCCACTGCAACGCGTCACCGAGACCGCGGCTCGGGTCTCAGAGCTGCCGCTCGCACAGGGCGAGGTTTCGCTCGTCGACCGCGTCCCAGAGGGCGACGCCGACCCGCGCACCGAGGTGGGGCAGGTGGCGCTCGCACTCAACCGCATGCTCGAACACGTGAACCTCGCCCTTGAGGCCCGGCAGGCGAGCGAGAACAAGGTGCGGCGGTTCGTGGCGGATGCCAGCCACGAGCTCCGCACGCCCCTCGCCTCGATCCGCGGCTACTCCGAGCTCACCCGCCGCAGCGGGCAGAATCTTCCGCCCGATACGGCGCATGCCCTCAGCCGCATCGAGTCGGAGAGCGTGCGCATGACCGGACTGGTTGAAGACCTGCTGCTCCTCGCGCGCCTCGACGAGGGGCGCGAGCTGGAGCACGAGGAGGTCGACCTCACTGCCCTGCTGATCGACGCCATCGCCGACGCACACGTGGCGGGCCCGGACCACGTCTGGCACCTCGACCTCCCTGACGAACCTGTGCAGGTCACGGGTGATACCGGCCGCCTGCACCAGGTGGTGGCGAATCTGCTGGCCAATGCGCGCATCCACACGCCGGCCGGCACGACTGTGACTGCCGCCCTCGCCACAGCGCGCATCGGCGATGCCGCGCAGGCGGTGATCACGGTAACGGATGACGGCCCCGGCATCCCGGTGGAACTGCAGCCGAACCTGTTCGAGCGTTTCGCCCGCGGCGACAGCTCCCGCTCACGAGAAACGGGCAGCACCGGACTCGGTCTGGCGATCGCGCGCGCTGTCGTGACCGCCCACAACGGGGAGATCTCCGTCGAGAGCCGCCCGGGCTTCACCCGCTTCAGGGTGACCCTGCCCGTGTGACGGCACGCTGCTGGTCGCACGTTCCCTCGATAGCTGCCTGACCCGTTTCTTTCCTCCACAGGGGCGCTCGTGCGGGTGGGTTATCCACTGTTCAAAGTCCCGGTCAGAGTGGGGTTCTGGGCGGCGGGGGAATGTCAGTGGGTACCCGTAGCGTGTGGGTATGACGATCATTACCGAACAGGCTGGGGCCGCTTTGAATGGCACTCGCGGTTTGGCGGCCGACGGGGTCGTGGAGTCGGCGGCGGCGTTTGCCGACACCTGGGCGGGGGCGCGCAGTTTCGCGGCCGGCGGTGCGGGGGATGCGACGGACGCTGATGCAGATGTGGCGGGGATGGATGACGCGGGCCTGTTGCGGTCGTTGGCGTCAGGGTTCGAGGTCAAGCGGCAGGTCGACGCCCTGGTGGCCCGGCTGGCGGGAGAGGTAGAACATCGCTCCCGGGCGTCGCTCGGGGCGGAGGGGCTGGCCAAGCGCAGGGGGAATCATTCGGCGGCGGGGGTGCTGGCCGAGCAGGGCCGGATCACGATCGCCGAGGCGGGCCGGCTGGTGCGGGTCGGCGCGGCGACCGCGGCGCCGGTGTCGCTGCTGGGGGAGCGGCTCCCGGTGCGTTACCCCGCCGTTGCGGAGGCGGTGTCGGCGGGGAGTATCCCGGTCGACGCAGCGGAGGTGATCGTGGCGAACCTGGAGCAGGCTCGCCCCAACGCAGACCCAGCGGATCTGGTGGTGGCGGAGGAGGGGTTGACGGCGTTCGCGCGGGAGCACCCGGTGGATCTGGTGCGCAAGCTCTCCATCCGCACCCGCGATCGGCTCGACACAGACGGGATCGAGCCGCGAGAGGAGGCGTTGGTCGGCAAGCGCAACTGGCAGCGGATCGTGCGCCGGGATGGGATGGTGCGGTACGTGTTCGACGCTGACCCGCTCTCCGCGGGGTATGTCGACGCGTGGGTGAACGCGCACGTGGGCGCTGAACTGCGCAAACCCCGATTCGAGGCGGGCCGTTCCCCCGACGGCTGCGACACCGACCCCACCGACACCGACCCCACCGACACCGACAACGGCGACAACGAATGGAGGAGCGGGAACCGCGGGCATGACGTGTTGCCGGAGCTGCGTACGACGGGCCAGATGGCGGCGGACGCAGTCGTCGACGCGTTCCGGCATGGGCTGTCCTGCCAGGAGGCGGGCGTATCCGGGGTGACGATGGCGATGGTGGTGCGTTTGGACTACGACGCGCTCGTGTCCGGGCTGGGGGAGGCGCAGATCGACGGGATCGAGCAGCCCATCAGCGCCGGCACCGCACGCCGGCTGGCTGCGGAAGCGGGCATCATCCCGATGGTGCTCGGCGGGGACAGCGAGGTGTTGGATCTCGGGAAGACCAGGCGCCTGTTCAGCAAGGCGCAACGCATCGCGCTCGCCGAGCGTGATGACGGGTGCGCCGCCACGGACTGCACCAGGCCGCCCGCCTACACGGAAGCACATCACATCGAGTGGTGGACGGCGCAGGGCGGGCCGACGGACCTAGCCAACGGGATCCTGTTGTGCAGTGCCCACCATCACCGAGTCCACGAGGGCGGGTGGGAGATCAGGGTCATTGATAATGTGCCCTGGTTCATCCCACCGGCCACCATCGACATCACCCGCACCCCACGCCGCGGCGGCCGACTCAGACCACCCATCTAGGGCCCGATGGAGAACTCTGCCCACCGCCAGAGGGCGGCCCGGGCAAGGTGTGAGAGGGCGAAGGCGGGGGTGCTAGCGATGTCGAGCGCCGCGGCGCGGCCGCGCGCCCCGCACGACAACCGGTGAGCTGAGCGGACTCGCTACTCGACGGTCGCGGTGAGCCGGGCGAGCAATGTGGCGAGCTGGTTCAGGTCCTCGTTCGGCCACGCGCCGAGCCGCCTGTGCACCATCTCCTTGTCCTTCATCCGGGCCAGGGCCAGCTGCTCCGAGCCGAACGGCGTCAGGGCGAGGATGCGCACGCGTCCGTCGGCCGGGTCCGGCTGCAGCTCGAGCAGCTTCAAGTCCTCGAGCGCTCGCACCTGGCGGCTGATCACGCTCTTGTCCACGATGAGCGCCTCGGCCGCGGCACCGGCATGGAGGGGTCCACACCGGGCCAGCAGCCGCAGCAGCTTCAGCCCGAACGGCTGCAGGGCGGGATCGATGGCGGCTGCCGCATCACGGACGCTCGCGCGCACATGCGAAACCAGCCGGCCCAACTGCTCTTCGACGGCCGCGATGGCCGCGAGAGTCTCGGCATCCGATTGCTCGGTCAGCTCTTCGATGACAGGCATGGCTACCGGCGCTCTGCGGGCTCGCTGATGTCGATCGACCGGGTGTCGTGAGCCTCGCCCACCGGGGGCAGGGCAACGGCTGCAGCGCTGACCTCGATCAGGATGTCCTGGGTGTCCTCGGTCTCGCGGCGGCGCTCGCGGCCGGCGGGCACGGGGGTGCCGTCACCGATGTTGATCGCACCGGTGCGGGTCGCGTGCTTGAGCTGCACGGCGTTCTTGGTGCCGAGCTTCGCGTTCGGCAGGAAGATGACCGCGATCAGCGTGACGAGGGCCAGCGGCACGCTGTAGAGGAACACCATGCCGACACCGGAACCGTAGGCACTCTCGACGAGTGTGCGGATGACGCCGGGCAGCTGGTCGATGTGCGGGATGTTGCCGCTGCCGAGCGTCTTGGCGGCTACGGCCTGCTGGGCCGGGGCGAGCTGCATCACGCCGTCCTTGATGTGCTGGGCCACATAGGTGCCGAGCACCGAGCCGAGCACCGAGACGCCCACCGTGCCGCCGAGGCTGCGGAAGAAGGTGACCGCGCTCGTCGCGACGCCCAGGTTCTTCAGCTCGATCGAGTTCTGCACCACGAGCACCAGGTTCTGCATGAGCATGCCGAGGCCCGCGCCGAGCACGAACATGTAGACCCCCACGAGTACCAGGCTGGTGTCATAGCGCAGGGTGCTGAGCAGCAGGGTGCCGATCACCGCGAGCACACCACCGGAGACCATGATGGCCTTCCAGTTGCCGCGGCGGCTGATCAGGTTGCCGAAGACGGTCGAAGCGATGAGCAGGCCACCCATCATCGGGATGGTGAGGAGGCCGGACTCGGTCGGGGTCGCGCCGCGGGCCAGCTGCATGTACTGCGCGAGGAACACCGACGTGCCGAACATCGAGACCCCGACCGAGATGCTGGCGATGACCGCGAGTGCGAAGGTGCGGTTCTTGAACATCGAGAGCGGGATGATCGGCTCCTTGACCTTGAGCTCCACGATGACCGCGATGATCAGCGCGAGCACCGCAGCGCCGACCATGAGGAACGAGGTGGTGGAAGCCCACTCGAAGTCCTTGCCGGCGAGGGAGACCCAGATCAGCAGGGTCGAGACGCCACCGGCGATGAGCACGGCACCCACGTAGTCGATGCTCACCTTGCGCTTCGGGTGCTTGGGCAGGTGCAGCGTCGCCTGCAGCAGCAGAATGGCCACGATCGCGACGGGGAGTGCGATGAAGAAGTTCCAGCGCCAGCTGAACGCGTCAGTGACGAGGCCACCCAGGAGCGGTCCACCGACGGTTCCGATCGCCATCACCGCACCGAAGAGGCCCGCGTACTTGCCGCGGTCACGCGGGCTGATGATGTCGGCCATGATGATCTGGCTGAGTGCGGCCAGGCCGCCGGCGCCGAGGCCCTGCAGCACGCGGAACGCGATCAGCGTGTCGGTGTTCTGCGAGAAGCCCGCCAGGGCGGAGCCGACCACGAAGGTGGCGAGGGCGAGCTGGATCAGCAGCTTGCGGTTGAAGAGGTCAGCGATCTTTCCCCAGATCGGCGTCGACACCGTGGTGGCGAGGAGTGTGGCGGTGACGACCCAGATGTAGGCCGACTGGTCGCCCTTCAGGTCGGCGATGATCACCGGGAGAGATGTCGAGACGACGGTACCTGCCAGGATCGACACGAACATGCCGAGGAGGAGGCCCGAAAGGGACTCCAGAACCTGGCGGCCGGTCATGGAGCCGTCGGGGCTCACCGGCGAGTGGGATTTTTTGGATGAAGAGGGACGCGAAGCGCGTGGCATGTGACTCCTGCTAGTAATTGACAACGGTCAACAATAAACAGATAGTAGACCTATGTCAACTATCCGGAGGTTGGGTAGGCTGTTCTGACCGCATCGACAGAAAGAACAGGCGTGACGACGACTTCCCGGCTGGTTGCCTTCGACCTGGACGACACCCTCGCTCCCTCGAAATCCCCGCTCGACCCCCGCATGGCCGACCTTTTGGTCCGCCTTCTCGATGTGGCAGAGGTGTGCGTGATCTCGGGTGGCCAGTTCGGCCAGTTCCGTGCGCAGGTCATCGACCGTCTCGGGTCAACGGATGCCGCGCTGCTCGCCCGGCTCCACCTCATGCCCACCTGCGGTACCCAGTACTACCGCTACCAGGGCGACGCGTGGGCGCAGGTCTACGCCCAGAACCTCACCGACGATGAGAAGTCGCGCGCGCTCGCTGCCGTCGAGGCATCCGCTCGCGAGCTCGGCTACTGGGAGGAGGAGACCTGGGGGCCGGTGCTGGAGGACCGGGGTTCCCAGATCACGTTCTCCGCGCTCGGGCAGGCCGCCCCGGTGAGCGCGAAGGTCACCTGGGACCCAGACGGCTCCAAGAAGAACCGGCTCCGCGCGGCGGCACAGGCCCAGCTGCCCGACCTCGAGGTGCGTTCTGGCGGCTCGACCTCCGTCGACATCACCCGCCGCGGTATCGACAAGGCCTATGGCATGACCCGGCTCGCCGAGCTCACCGGCATCCCGCTCGACGAGATGCTGTTCGTGGGCGACCGCCTCGACGAGCAGGGTAACGACTACCCCGTGAAGGCCTTGGGCGTGCCGTGCATCGCGGTGACCGGGTGGGAAGACACGGCCGGCGTCGTGGAGCGGCTCGTTGCCGAGCTGAGTGCCCCCGTGGCCTGACCAGCCAACGTCGCGGCTGCCGCACCGATTTGCGGTGCGGCCGTGGCATCCGTTAGCCTGTACGAAGCCAAAGACCGCCGGTTATCGCTGTGCTCAGAAATGCTCACACGATCGAAGGTTCACTCACGTGAACGGCCCGCGCAGGTGATCGAAGTTCTCGCGGTGAAGACCGCCTCAGCTCCGGCGCTTGCGCTGGAGCTTTTTTCATGTCTGCACCTGGGGCTGCCGGCACATGAAGTAGTGCAAATTTTAGAGGAGCGCCATGGCGAACAAGGAAGCTTCGGTCGCCGAGCTTACGGAGAAATTCCAGAGCTCGACCGCCGTTCTGCTCACCGAGTACCGCGGACTCACTGTTGCCCAGCTCAAGCAGCTGCGTAAGGACATCAGTGGGGACGCCACGTACGCCGTGGTAAAGAACACGCTGACCAAGATTGCGGCGAACAACGCCGGCATCACGTCGTTCGACGACGAGCTTGCCGGACCGTCCGCCATCGCTTTCGTGCACGGTGACCCGGTCGCCGTCGCGAAGAGCCTGCGTGCCTTTGCCAAGGCAAACCCTCTCCTGGTGGTCAAGAGCGGTTACTTCGACGGTAACCCGCTCTCCGCCGCAGAGGTAGGCAAGCTCGCCGACCTCGAGTCCCGCGAAGTTCTGCTCGGCAAGCTTGCCGGCGCCTTCAAGGCCTCGCTGTTCGGAGCCGCATATCTGTTCAACGCACCGCTGTCGAAGGCCGTTCGCACGGTCGACGCGCTGCGTGAGAAGCAGGAGTCCGCGAACCAGGCGTAGCCCGGTACCGCGGTGAGTAACTAAGAAAACTAAGGAGAAAATCATGGCAAAGCTGTCAACTGAAGAGCTGCTCGAGCAGTTCAAGG
>Ga0157369_10003466_pt1 | contig 18715 bp, 38 predicted proteins | sample C25metaG_FD_113461 | JGI IMG/M metagenome (GOLD analysis project Ga0157369, IMG submission 113461) | Corn rhizosphere microbial communities from Kellogg Biological Station, Michigan, USA - C2-5 metaG | ecosystem: Host-associated > Plants > Roots > Rhizosphere > Soil | place: USA: Michigan... | reverse complement strand
CAGATCGCGATGATCTGAGCCATCAGCGGGTTGATCTGCGCGTCGTATACCTGTTCTTTGTTCGGTTGAGTTTCCACGGTTGCTCCTGAAAAAGGACCGGGCCGAGGCCCGGCCAAACACACGCCGCGCTGATGAGAGGGTCAGCGCGCCGGACTACTCTGTTTGGCGCTCGAGGTGCCGCGTGCGATCACGACCGGACCTACGTGCAGCACGACTCGCTCGCCGCGATCGCGCGCGAGCATCTCGACGAACTCGGCGCAAAGCACCTGCGTCGCGCTGTCCGTCGGTACCCGCGAGGTGGCGTACACGCGCGCAGCGTCCAGGAACGCTCCGCGGCGGCGCGGTTCGCCGTACATCAGTTGCCCGCCACTCGATAGTTGGCCGGCTGCGTATCGGTGCGCGATTGCATCTCGGCGGGTTTTAGCGAGCAGTCGAAGCCGGCGGCGCGGTATGCGTCGTAGACCTCTTTGCTCACCTGGCAGCGGATAAGCACTGCAGCTTTCTGCAGGTTGGTTTTCGTGGTCGAGTCGTCAGTGACGGTCGACTGACGGACGGTCTCGGCGGCCGCGACCTCGAGCTTGCAGTCGAGGAGGCTGTGCGAGGCACCGCCGACCAGCGACACGCCGGCGATCGCACCACCGAACTGGACGGTTTGGCCGCAGTTCATCTGAGAGAAAGAAGCCGCGTAAGCCCCCAGGACCGGTGCCGAAACATTCCGAACGGTTTCTGTCGTATGTTCCGGGGTCTGCGAGAACTGGATCGTGCCCTGTGCAGTGGATTGAGACGCGCTCGATTGCGTTGCCACAGACGACGATTGAGCTTGCGCATGACCGATAGCCCCCAGTGCTAGAATCAAAGCGACGGCGAATTTTGTGTTCATCGTTACACCCCCAAGGTGTGTGGTCGGGCCTTCGATATTTCCGGTATCGAAGGCCTTCTTCGTTACTGGCCGTAGGAATAGCTTCCTGCGAGGTTGTTGTAACCGTACGACGAGACATCCGTTCCCACGCCGGATTTGCTCGAACCGTAGCCACTGCCTGCGGTATAGCCGCCGGCATTTGCATTCGACGTGCTGCCGGTGTAGCTGCCGGACGCCGACGCACCACCGCCGATGCCTGCGAAACCGTACGAGCCGATGCCGGCGCCGATGACGGTTCCGCCGATCGCATAGCCAGCGCCGGCGGAATTGCTCCACTGCGATGAATAGCCATTGCCGTTCTGACCGGCCTCGGCCTGCGAGCCGCCCGACGTGCTGGACGACGAGCCAAAGCCGCCGCTGAACGACAGCGAGCCGTTGCTCGAATAACCGCCTGCGAATGCTGCGGGCGCGATGACGAGGGAAAGTGCTGCTGCAACTGCGATGGTGATGCGCTTCATGGTCTACCTCAGGTTGGTTGGTCGCGCGGTGGTCCGGCCGCGCCCGGTGCTGCAGATTCAGTCGTGTTTCGCGTCTTCCGGCGGGCGCTCGAGGGCGGCGCGGTAATAGGCCTCGGCGAAGCGGTACAGCGCGCTGATCGGGCCCGACACGCTTTGATATTCCTCGCGACCAATGCGTCCATCGAGGACAACGGTCAGGCCGGCGGCGCGCGCGATTTCGATGATGTCAGGCATGGTCAATTCTTCGGAAACGGCCATGCGGCTGCCGGGTCGAGCGGCTTGGTGCGTGTGCCCATAGCCGGATGCAGCGGCACCGCGCGCTTGCCTTTGGCGGGGGTAGTGGCGAGCGGTGCGGGCGCTTCGGTTTCGCCGACCGCCTGCTTTGGCTTGGCGGCCACCTTACGGACCGCCGTTTTCTTTGCTGCCGGCGCAGGCTTGCTTACGAGTTCGCCAGTCGGATGAGCGTTTCGCTTCGGCGAGACCTTCGGCTTGGCCACCTTCGCCGCCGGCGGCGTTTTTGGACGCAGCAGGATAGGGAGCCAGCCAGTATCGGCGAGCAGCTCCTCGGCCTTCTGTGCGAGCTCGGCCTTTTTCAGCTTGTCGGCCTGCTTGATTGCGATCTCACCGATGCCCACTTCTTCGAGCGCTTCGATGATCACCGGCTTGGCCACCTGTCCAAGGTACGACTTGCGCGTCGGCTGCCACCAGTCGGCCATGTTCAACCCGATGGTCTGCTCGACGTGCTCGAGCGGACGCGCGTAATCGTTGCTGGTAGTGGTGTTGATGCAAGCCGCCGTGCAGAATGCGAGCAGCTCGATCACGTCGATGGCGCTCTTGGCGGACACGTACGAGAAAAGCTCGGTCGGATCCTCGGGCAATTCGGCCTGCAGCTGCGCGCGGCGTTCAGTGAGTGCAGCCCACGCCTTGCTTTCTTCCATGTTGTCCGCGCTCGAGCTCAAATTGCCGAGCTGCTCGGTGGCCACGATCGAGAGGCCGCCGGATCCATAGAAGCCGCTGTAGACCACTTTCGCGAGCAATGTCGCGCAAAGCAGGTCGAGGGCCACGCGTGGCGCATCGAGCAGGTGGGCAGACATTGCGGCCGAACGGTTCGCGGTGAGCTTGCGCAGCAATACTTCGCTATAAGCAACCTTCTCTTCTTCCACGGCTTCGCCGTCGGCGATGCGCTTCTCGCGATCGGCCTTTTCCTTTGCCTTCTCTTTGGCAGCCGCCACCTTCGGGTCGATCATGCCGCGGTGGATCTCGAGGGAGCCGAGGTGGTTGATGCCGAGCACGGCACCAGCATTCTTCTTCTGGCGATCGCTGAAGGTCTCGACGCTTGTGCGTATCACAGTGATACGGTCGACCGCCCGCTCGGCTTTGTACTCGAGATCGGCGATGTCCCCATCAGTCAGCTCGTCTTCGTTGTCCGCGCGGAGAGCTTCATTGGCCGCATTGGCGGTTTCTTCCAGTGCAGCGATTTCAGCCTCTTCGTCCGCGGTGAGCTGGCGCACCTTCGGTTTGCTGCGGCCATAGGCGTTCACATCGCCGTAGCCGATCTCCGGAACAACCTTCACGAATGACCAGCCCTCGGCGCGCAGTGCATCGGCCGCCGCTTCGAGCTTTTCGCTGGCCAGCTTCTGCAGCAGCGCCATGTCGGCGATATAGCCGCTGTCGGGGCCACCGAAAAGATCGCGTACCACATTGCCACCGGCTGCCTCATATGCTTCGAGCCCGACGAATTTGGCTGTGCGCAGACTGGTTGCGTCCGTCTTGCCCTTCGTGAGTGCCTGGCGCAGCGAGGAGGCGTGACGGTAATACTGCGGCGCGCTGTGCCACACCTTGCACTGCAGCGTTTGATCGTCGGTGAGCGTGAAGGCCTGCAGCTGCTCGAGGTTCATTCCGCCCTTGCGGTAAATCTCGACCAGCTCGGGCGCTACCTTCGCCAGCAGCAGACGACGCTGCACGACAAGCGGCGTGCAGCCGAATTGCGCGGCGATATCTTCGACCGGCGCGCCTTCTTCGAACAGCACCTTGAACGCATAGAACTCGTCGGCGGGATGCATCGGCTCGCGCCCGGTGTTTTCCGCCACGCTCGCGGCAAGCGCACGCTCCGGAGTGGTGACCAGGCAAAACACCGGATGGTCAGCCGGGACTTTGCCCTGCTGCTCGAGCAGCTTGAATGCGCGATATCGTCGGCCGCCGCCGACCGCGCCGTAGTTGCCGTCCTCAGGAATGACGATCAGATTCTGCAACTGGCTCTGTGACTCCAGCAACGCGGCGAGCTCAGATACATCGCTCGTATCGCTCGGGCGTGCATTCAGCGGCGAGATATGCAGCTTGTTGAGCGGCACCCTAATGAGTTGGCCGTCGACGGACTGTTTTTTCATGGCGGTTGCTTGGCCTATTAGTGGGTGGTGCGCGGCGTGGCCGCGGGCGCGTTGAAGATGGCGCGGAGAATCCCGGACAGAGCGGCATCGCCGAATGCGGGCGTGAGCTGCGTCGCGTAGGCGTGGCGCTCGCGCATGATTTGCAGCGCGCGCCGGAACGATGCATTGTTCTGAGGCGCATCGAGCCACATCGGGAGCCAGTTGCCAGCGCCGTACAGCGCGTCATAGCGACGTAGCATCGCCGCGCGAGTCATCCGGACGGGGGCCGCGATCGCGACGTCGTCCTCGCTCATCACGTGCTCGGCGCCCATCGCGAACCGGGAATGGGGAAGCGTCCAGTTGTCGAACTTGATGCAGTCAATGCGCTGCCCATCTTCGCCGAGCGCCACGATCGATTGCAGGTGATCGGTAGGCCGCGAGTCGTTGAAAATGAAGATCGTTTTCATGGCTTGAGTCCCTTCGTGTGGTGCGTCGCACGCCGACGCTCGGCGGCGCGCATAAGCGCGCGAATAGTTCGATGTGTTTCTCGCAGCGACGCGTTACGCGCGTCGAGATCGGCGAGCAGCTGCCAGAGAGTCGGTGCGGGCCTGCGTCGCTGCATTACGGATCCTGAAAAAATGGGCGCTGTGAGAGCCGCCCCCAAGCTCGCCGACCGGGGGTTACAACCGACGAGAGACCACTGAAAAATCATTTGCGCAGCTCGACCAGCGTCATCAGGGCGCGGAAGTGTTGCGGCTTGAGTTCGACCATGCTGGATTCGGTCTGGATGGTGATCGCGCCATCCGGCCAGCAAAGCAGCTGCAGGTGATCGACGAAGATCACGAACTCGGGTTTGGGCATCGGCGGCGGTGACGGCCGCGGCGGTTCAGCAGGAAACGTTTCGACGTTCTTCGGTTTCGACGCGGACTGCTTGCGCTTTGCGACAATCGAAGTCGCCGCCTCGAAATGAGAGATGGCTGCAGGCGCTGGCGTCGGAACAGCTTCCGCCTGCGGCTGACGCATGGCGGCGATCGCGGCGGCCGCCCGCGCGGGTGTCGGCGCAGCAGAAGCGGTCGACGTTTCCGGCTCGCAGGATTTCTCGGCCGGCGATTCGCCGGGGAGCGCATATTTGCCATCGATGCGAACGATCCGGCCGTCTTTCAGCGCGCCGTTGATAAACGGCGTGACGCCGCCCTTCGACGTAATACCCAGCGCCTTGCACAGTTCGCCCGGCGCCGACGGGCCGGACCTGCGAAGAAAGGCTATCGCCTCGTCCGCACGGGTCGCGTGCTTATGCGTTTCGCCAACTGTCGGGGCTGTGGCAACGCGGTTAAATGCGGAAACAGGGTTTGCCCAAGGATTCGCCGGCGCCGGCGCTGCCGCGGTAATCCCACCGACGTCGGCATCCGTTACGACGGAAGCTCCGCCTCCGATTGCGACGGCCGCCTCCGGTGCGTCGGCGGGAATCCAGTTCGGATGATGGACGTCCTTCACGACAGCTGCCCCACGTGTGCGGCAGCGCTATGGCGCGGGAAGTGGCGAGTTGCGCGTGCCACCATGGTGTCGAGCTCGACCACCGCTTGTTCGCTCGACGCATGCGCCTGTTCGTACAGATCCGGCAGCGCCTCTTCAAAGCTCTGGCGGACTTCGTCGCGCGTTGCGCAATGTTCGCCGCGATACCAGAAGACCTGCTCAGCGTCGCCCATATGCACCCAGGCCGCGCCTCCGTCCGGAAGTACCTCATAGGTACGCGTGACCCAAACCATCATCACGCCGCCGCGGCGGTGGGATAGTTCCTTTGCCCGAAACTTCGCGCAGTCCTGATGGGCAGGTGGCACCACGCACCGACGGCGGACAGCAGCTACGGGCCGCAATACGAACGCCTTATATTGGCCGAGCGGTTCGCCGCAGACTGCGCAGCGTCGGTAGTAGTGGCAGGCGGCGAGGTCGAGCGACGGAAGTGCGGTCGCGTCGGGCAGCGCGCGCAGTCGCACCGGCACGGCGGGCGCACCCTTACGAAGAAGCATGCTCATGGCGCTTCCTAAACCGGAGGCACGCCGCGACCGCGCCTCCGGAAGAGCCCGGTCATCGTTCGCGGGGGCGGGCGGGTTGAAATCAGTGTCGAACGTGCGATCGAAGCGACTAGCGACGGTCGTGAGCGTCCATGCGACGGAGCCGAGAGCGACGAGGGCGGACCCCACATAGCCGAGTGTGTTCATGGTGTCAGTCCTCATCGATGTCGTTGGCGGCGCGCCGTTTGATGTCGACGCATTGATCGTCGAACCCGAGCGACGTCTGGTCGCCCAGCTGGCGGCGCGCCTGCGAGCTGCGGCGTACTTTCGGGTTCGGATGGAGTTGGGCCCGCACGGCGGCTTGAACGGCGGCGCGTACGGCTGGCGTGAGCAGGGCCTCGTCGGGCTCGCCTTCGACGCCGAGCGTGCGGCACGCCGGTGCGAGCATGTGATCGGGGAGACGGGTGGGAGTCGGTCGCATGGCTGTTCTCACAGACACCGGGTGAACGAGCACGACGTATCCCCAGCGGCCGCACGGTCCTGGTACTGCATATAGCCGAGCGTGACGAGGTAGACGAAGAACACACCGAGGACGGCGAGGATGTTCCGGACGATCCGGAAAGCCGACTTCACAGCGCGAGCGCCGCGCCGGGAATTGCCGGTGGGTGTTGCTGACTGTTGGTGGGCCATCGCTCGCTCCGTGTTGCGCCGTGTTGGAGCGAATATTAGGCAATGCCATATCTTTTGTAAAGAGGCAATGCCATATTTTTATGACGAAGGTACCTTATCGCCTGGTGGGGCTGCTCATGGGAAGCAGAAATTCAGCCAGCAGATGGACTAGCCGGCTAGGCCTGAGTGAACCTCGACGAGGTGATTTGAGACCGCCAGCACGAGTTTCAGAAGACTTATCGCCTGCATCTGGCTTACCACCAGCGGGCGCGATTCAATCCTTCCATCCTGATAGATGTCGATGTGAAGAGATGTCGTGATGGCGTTGCGCTGTTCTCTACGTGCGCGCATCTGAGCCCGCCGAGCGGCGCGGCGAAATGCTGAGAGATCAACCACTCTTCCGGTGGCGTCCCCGGTTTGTCGATCGTCCATCCTTTCTTACCCCTCGGTCGGGCGCAAGGCCGAGGTCCGCTAACGCGCCCTCGACCTCTTTGTCGGAGGGTAATTCTGCATCCGCTACAACATCCTCAATTTCCTGAGAAGCGCCCGAAACTGCTCTCTGAGCGTCGAGTAACGCGGATAAGATTTTGTGTACGGCCAGAAGCTTTTCCGTAGGAACGCCGGCCGCCTCCGCCTCCATTGCAGTGCGCGCAATCATAGCTACGGTAGAAGAGAAGGGGCCGCCTGCTTGCTTGTCGTGAATGATACGGCTCAGCTCCGCGTACCGCTCACGCTGCTCTGCGTTGAAATCTGATCGCCAGCCGCGTCCGACCGCCGCCACGATAGGGTGCCCTTTCAGTGGCTTGTCGATGGTGACGTATTCAAGTCCCCAATAATCAGCGTTGGCGACGTCGCTGAAATAAAGGACCAAATCCGTAATACGTCCTTTGGCGATGCGCCCGTATTTGATCCAGTCCTGCACAGAAGCAGGCTTGACGCCCATAGCGTCCGCGAACGCCTTTTTAGTGACGCCCTTTCGTTGGATGGCCTGCGCTATGGCAGCGCCTAGTTCTGTTCCAGTAAGCATTGCCTAATTTGACCCGTATACACACCGATGCGGCAATGCCTTGCAAAGATGAGGCATTGCCATATAATGCGAGCCATGAGCGAAACCACTTCTGCTGCTGTCCTGCGGGCCAGCAAATCTCTTGGCGGCAATGCAGCGCTTGCGCGCGCGATCGGCGTTAAACCACCGACCGTGCAGCAATGGGTGAATGGTGAACGCCCGGTTCCTCCCAATCGCTGCGTAGCAATTGAACGGCTGACCAGCGGTGTCGTGTCGCGCAAGCATTTGCGTCCTGACGATTGGGCCGAGTTCTGGCCCGAACTGGCGCAAGTGGCGCCGCACGAGGAGGGCGTCTGACATGCGACGTATCCGATCGATGTTGATCCCAGTACGTGGGCAGATCCGCAAGCGAACCGAGGGGCGCCCGGATTGGGAGGAAGTGCTCGAGCAACGCGCGCGCGAAATCAAAGCGTTTCGCGAGGCCGGGCTCCAGTTCCCGGATCTGTCTCGCGGCGCGCGCATTCCGACGCTGTATCCGGGCGAGCCGGCGCCGACGTTCGTGAAGCCCGAGTTCCTCAACCAGATCCACGAAGAGGTGCGTGCCGCTATTGAATCGAGCCGCTCTCGTTGCGGGTGGTGGAAGTTCGAATGGCTTCGGCGAGCGCGTACATGTGTCGTGCGATTGGTTCGGGGCTCATGACTTCCGGCGGCATGGCGCGCGCAGACGCCTCCAGTTGCGCCGCGATCGACTCCTTGTCGATCAGACCTTTTGCGTGCAGCGCGTTGATCAGCACGACGAACGCGAATTTCTGCGCTGTAACGGGCGCCGAAACCGTCTCGCCGAGCTGCCCAATCAGTTTTTCCATGTCCATGAGGGTTCCTTTTTGTGAAGAACGGGTGTGTGTGAGAACCACCGATTCTAAACGGGGAGAGAACCCTCACCAGTTCTGTCGTGAGGCGCAGCAATTTGCGCCGGGCGGCGCGTGAATTCACGGGGATTTGCATGGTGTCCATGCAAAAAATTTTCGACGCCGGCCGACCGGTGTAGCAAGAGGTGTATCGATGACATTTGACTATCAAAGCGCCACTGCGCACCCGCGCGGCACGGCGATCCATCCTCCCGAACCAACCGCGCCGCTCGCACCGGCGCGTTTGCGTTTCCTGCCGCGCGGTGAGATCGACGCGTGCGTGACGTTTCGGGATGCCTGTGTGCTCGCCTGGAAAAACCGGCGTCACCCGGGCATGACCACGACCTACCTCGCTTCGGTTTGCAATCTGACGCAGCAGCACGTATCCGAGTACTTCCACGTCGACGAGCGCGACGACAAGGGGCGCAGGCGTCGCCAGCTGCCGGCGGACAAGGTCGCGATCGTGCAGGAGCAGCTGGGCAACTGTGCGATCGGGCAGTGGCTGGCGCGCGACATGGCGGTGCGGCTGGTAGAGGAGTTTTTCGCCACGGAGAGCATGCGGTGACGGAAGTCGAAGCCGATCGGCGAACTAGAGAGGCGTTGCGTACGGCGCGCGCCCGGGCAGGAGACAGCGAGTCGGCAACAGAGTCCGAGCTGTTACGGATGATGCGCAACGACGCGCAACTGCAGGAAGCATTCACCGTGCTGGGCCTGATCCGGCTGCGGGAATCACAGAACCTTCGTCACTGACTGGTGGCTCCATGGACGTCAATCTGATTTCCACCGCCGCGCTGCGCGCTTTTGCGATCGCGGGCATCGCAGTCGCGTTCGTGCCGGCGCTCGCGCGCACGCGCCTGCGGTTTGGCGCGACGTTCATGGTGGCGCTCATGGCCACCGCAGTTCTCTGGAGTAAATGACTTGTCTCACCACCTGACAAACCAGACCTGGGAAATCGATCCCGCCGGCGCCGATCTGTCGCCGCATGGATTGCTGGTGCTCTTGCGCCTCGCGCATCTGAGTGTCCAGAGCACGGGCGAATGCACGGTGTCGATCCCCGAGCTGGCGGTGAAATGCCGCATGTCGGACAGCGGCGTACGTCGACAGATTCGTGTGCTCGAGCAGCTTGGTCTTGTCATGCAGTTCCGAGAAGGGCGCCGAACGTGCTTTCGCATTTACGTGGCGCCGCGCAATGACTGACGTGAGCAAGAAACCGTCGCCCATGAACGCAGGCCTCGTCGAGGCGGCGATCCGTCGGCACGTCAACCACCGCGAGAACACTCTCATTCCTGAGGCAGAAATACGGTGGCGCATTGGCTCGCGAGCCGGCAACTACCGTGCGGACTTCGTGACGGTCACGGGCGCGGGCTATGCGACCGAGCTCGAGGTGAAAGTCTCGCTCGCCGACTGGCGGAACGATCTGTCGAAGCCGAAATGGGTGGGCATGCCGGACTGGATCACGCGGTTTGTGTACGTGGTGCCCGAGGACCTCGGAATACCTGAGTGGGTGCCGGCGAAAGCCGGTATCTGGCATGTCGTGCCGGCGGTCACGGATCCGTATTACAACCCTGCGCTCGAGATCCGCAAGCCCGACGGATACCAGATCGTCGTCGCGCGCGCGCCGCATGTCCTCGGTCGCACGAAGCTACCCAATGCTGTGCTCGGCACGTGGCTTCGAAACCTGTACTACCGCTATTGGGCGCAGCGCATCCACGCCGAAGGGCGGATCGCGCAACACGTCCGGGAAGGTGTTGTATGAGCGGTTACGCATATCAATGGGCAAAGCGCCAGCACGTTGGGGATGCACGCGCCAAGACGCTGCTGAAGACGTACGCGCACTGGGCCAGCGAGGACTACAGCACGTGGGTGACGAACGAGGAGATGATCCTCGACACCGAGCTGAACATCCAGACGATTCGCAAGGCGCGCGAGAAGCTGATTGCGCTGGGCTTCCTTGTCGAGACGGAGAAGCGGATCGGCGAGACGCGCAGCATCGTCGTGTATCAGATGCTGGCGCCGGAAGGATCAACCGTCGTTCAGGCCGTCGATCAGCGAACAGGCGAGACGATCTCCCTCAGCCCGCCTTCACGCAAGGAATATGAGGCGAAGCCCCTCCAAAAACGAAGCCCCTCCAAATCTGGAGCCACTTCGAAGAAGGGGGATGAAACTTCAAGCCCCTCCAAATCTGGAGCCCCTCCAAATTCCACGTTAAGCCCCTCCAAATCCCACGTTAAGGGGGGTGAAATTCCACCTCAAGCCCCTCCAAATTTCACCCCCAAGAGTGACTTAGGTTTACAGGAGTTGGGTAGAGAGTGTGGCGACGGCGGCGCACAACCGCCGAACACTCTCCCTCCGGACGACGAAAAACCGGAACCTCAAACCGAGGGCACGCGGATCCATCCGGACTGGAAGCCGACCGACGAACAGGTCGCACAGGCGATCGCCGATCAGCCGGGCTGGGATGTGGCCGAGGTCACGCGGCAGGCGCGCAAATTCCGCAACCACTGGCTGAGCAAGCCGGGCGACGGTGCGCTGCGGACGAACTGGGATCTGACGTGGGAGAACTGGGTCCTTAGCCACGACCCGGCAAAGGACCGCGCCGCCGGCGCCGGCAACGCGTCGGCAGGCGACGGCGTGCCCTGGTACGAGTCGACGGCCGAGGTCATCGAAGCGCGCGGCGCCGAGCTCGGCGTGCGGCCGCGCAAACCCGATGAGGCGATCGCGTCATACCGCGTGCTGGTGGTGAAGGCGTCGCGCGAGAAGGCCGCCGTCGATTTCGTGCTGCGCGATGCGCGGCGTTTCAACTCGCAGCAGCTCTTCGAATTCGCCGTGGCGACGTTCGGTGATGAGCTGATGCCCGTGGATTTCTACGCATCATGAGCGCCCAAACCGAAAACGCATTCTGGCTCGTGTGGTCGCCGACCGGCACCAAGCCCCCGCGATATCGCCACTCCACCGAGCAAAGCGCCATCACGGAGGCCGAGCGGCTCGCGCGTGCTCACCCTGGTCAGTTGTTCGTCGTGCTCGAGCCGATCGCCGGGCGGCGCGTGGACAACATGGTGCGCACGACCTACGTCGACGACAAGGAGATTCCGTTTTGAGCCACGGTCTCTTCGCTGAATTCTTCCCGAACATGATTGTCATCGACGGCCAGTTCCATTTCGCCGAGCGCGCGGGCTGCATGCGCCTCGCGGATAGCGCGTTGTACGTCGATCGAGTTGCGTCGCCGGCGACGCCGGATCCGTTCATCCAGCTGCTGCTCACCGGCGAGTGCTTCCGCCCGCTTTACGAATACGAACGCGCCGCGCTCGAATTAATGCGCGCTTACCCCGCGAGCTTCCGCAAATGAGCAACGTCATCGACATCGACGAGCTTCGCTTCACGCGCGACAAGCGGATCGTGCGGCCGCGCGAGGAGTGCGAGCACAAGCACATGACGATGGACGACCAAGGCCAGTTCGTCAGATGCGACGACTGCAGGGTGCAGCTATCGCCGTTCTGGGTGCTCAGCCGAATGCTCGATCAGTACGAACGCGCGCTCTCGAAGATTGCGGGCCGCGAGCAGCGACAGTCGGAAGCCGAGCGCCGGACGGTGCATTTGCGCGCCGCCCAACTGGTCGAGCGGGCATGGCGCAGTCACACGACGGTGCCGACGTGCCCGCACTGCGGCGAGGGGATTCGCGCGACGGATGGCTTCGGCCATAGCGCGATTAACAGGTCGATTGATGAACGGCGGCGCGCCGCCAAGAAGGGAGGCGTGTGAACTGCAAACCGGGCGATCTAGCGGTCACAACTGGCATGGCCGTACCTGCGAACAACGACGTGATTGTCGAAGTTGAAAGTTTCGCTTTCGTCAATCACTTGGGCATTACGGTTTGGAACATCAAACCCCGTCAGCCGATGCTTGTGGACACCGGTCCACGGGCAGGGATGTGGATGGCTAAGGGGATTATCTGCGATACAAATCTCCGCCCGATCAGCGGCGTGCCGGTGCACGACCAACAGCTCGACAAGGTGCCAGCGTGAAACTCGACCCGTGCAAATTCTGCGGCGCGCCCGCGGGTGCTCCGCGCGACGACCAGATCGAGCATGACTCGTGGACTGCAAGCATCGACTGCACCGGATGCATGGTGACTCTCACGATGCAGTACACCTGTCCTTCGCCGGCGCGCGCCATCGAGCGCGTCGGCGAAGTCTGGAACAGCAAACCGGAGCCGCAGGCATGAAGGCGCACATAGCCGCAGACGGCACGATGGTCATAACCGCGGAGACTGAGCTCGAAGCATATGCGCTCGGACGATGGTCACTGGAAAGCCAATTGGATTTGGACCGGAATTTCTGGCGTCCCAAGTTGCTAACCGACTGCTCGAAGTATCCGGAGGCGATGCAACTCATTCTCTTGCCCGGATCAACGCAACCATGAGTAAGGGCACCGTCCGTTTTCCGGAGAGCGCGATCGTCGACGGCCGCATTGGCACATCGCGCATTGCAGCGACGATCGCGGGCGCGGCGGCGCGCTTGGCATCGGCCGATCTCGAACCGCTGCGGGGCGCCGTGCAGACGCTCGCGCGCTGCATCGCGGCGCAGACCGGACAGACACCCGAGCAGGTCGCCGCGGCTTGGGGCACTGTCGATTATTCGAACTCTAGCGGGGTGCAGTTGGTAGCCCCGCACGTGGCGGCCGGCGCAGAGCATCGCGCGAACGCGGCACTCGGGGAAAAGCCTGCGCCTGGCAAGCGCGAAACCCCGCGGGGGGAACTCGCCCCTTTGCAACGTACGCAGCAGCTCGGCCGTCTCGGCACCGGGCGCATGAATAAAACCGAGGCCGCGTACGAACAGATGCTGGCGGCGCGTTTGCACCTCGGCGAGATCCTCTTCTATCGCTTCGAAGCGCACAAGCTGCGGCTCGGCGACAACACCTTCTATACGCCGGACTTCACCGTGATCGTTGCCGACGGCAGCACGGAATATCACGAGGTGAAGGGCTATTGGACAGACAAGGCGCGCGCCAAGACGAAAGCGGCCGCCGCTCAACACCCGTATCGATTCATCGCGATCAAGCGCGCCGGCCGTCACGGCTGGAGCTTTGAAGACCTCACCAGCCGCAGCTGGTGATCACCCATTCATACAGGAGCCTCACATGTCAGTCCGAGCAAAGTTCAAGGTCACGTCCACCACCCAGCGCAAACACTGGGACATCCAGAAAGGAAACATCCACGAAATCCAACTCGAGCCGGTCGTGGGTGGCTCGCCGGAAAACGAAAAGTTCTATGCCGCAACGCCTCACGGCGCGATCAGCCTGCAGACGCTGAACCACGAGGCAGGCTCACAGTTCGAGCTCGGCGCCGAGTACTACATCGACTTCACGAAAGCCTAGCGCGGCGCGCCGCCGACGGCAAAGCGATGAAAGCCGCCTGGGACATCGTGAAGTTTCGCGTCAACCGTATCGATCCGGATGCACCCATGCCGGAGCCGGGCGACGAGATGCGAACGCGGACCGGGCGGCGGTACCAGATCCTGAAGATATCGCCGAAGTCTGTCACGTGCCTCGTGCTGCCGCGCGACGCAGAAGAGCAGGGAAAGGTGTGGATCTGGGAATGGAGCAAACGTGGTCGGTAACGCCCCTCAAATTACATCGGAAAAATGGACATGGCTTCAATTTCAATCCCGTCCGAAACTGCAGTTGGCCTTATCGCGACCGCGCTGCGAGACCAACTTGCGGCTGAGATATCGCGCTCGTTGCACAACCTCATCGATCAGAAGATCACTGCAATGGCCATCCAGAAAGCGACGGAGCTGCTGCTGAACTGCGAGGTGACGTGCATCGACGATAAAGCCAACAGACGCCTGAATTTACATCTGTCGGTAAATGGCGAGCATTTTGACGTGGCCGAATTGCACACCGCGCTCTCGGTCACCGAGGCTTTGGGGAAGTCATGAGCCAACTCGACATGTTCGGCAGCGCGGAGCCGATCACCATCACCGCGCCGCCGGCGTCCAACGAAGCCGCAGGCATCCGCGACCGGCACGCCGAACTCATCGGCCTGCTGCCCGAGAAGCTGCGGCCGAGCTGCGCGCCAGCGCTCCCTGTGCCGACAGGCAAAGCCGAGCTCGACGCGTGGACGCGCAGCACCCAACGCATCTATCTGCTGTACCTCATCGGTGCGATCGCGCGCGGCGTCTATCGCGATGCGAGTGAGGCCAACGCGCCGTACGTGCTGATGAAGTTAAACGGCCTCGGAGGTCAATGGTGAACCGCGACCTGTTTGCCGATCGTCGCCACGAAGAGGAGGCGGCCGCTCGACTCAACGCCGGCCGAGTCGCCATCCAGTTGCGTTCGTACGCGGCGCTTGCATCCATCGACTGGGACGCTTGCGCCGGCAACGTAATGAGAGTCGCGGCCGCGATGATCGATGGGCATGTCGAATCTTTCGCGGTCGTCGTGCGCGACAACGCTGGGTTGCGTGACGAGGTGACTGCCGCGCGTCGCAACCATGACGTTGCTCTCGAAATCATTGCTCGCTGGCGCGAGCTGCTCGTCGCACTGGCCGCCGAGCGTCCCGATGACATTCGCCTGAAGCGCGCGCTGTTGGGTGAACACCCGATGCGACCGGCGGTATGGGAGAGAAACCCGTGAAGATGACCTTTATCGTTCCAGCGCAATTCACGGTATATGGCGTACCGCAGAAGGAGCGGCCGCCGTGCCTGATTCAGTGCGACGTCGTCGAGCTCGTGCGCACCTTCGCCCATTCGCCGTGGAAGTTCCGCAACAGCCTGCGCCGTGGCTTGCGCGTGAGCTATTCGGCGTACGTCCGGCTGCCGGCGTGGATCATCCCGCCGGAGAACTGGCCGCGGCTGGAGTCGGGTGAGGTTGAACTGCGTGTGCCGCTGCATTTCAACCAGCGCGTGGCGCTGCCCCAGTTTCCGTCGGACAGCAACCGTGTCCGCCTCGACGACGTGCTGCAGCTGCGAGGCGATCCATGCTGACGCGAAATAAGCCGCTCGTGAACAAGACGCCGCTGAAGCGCGGCGCGCCGATCGGCCGACGTCCGGCGCCGGGCAGCTCGCTCACGCGCACGAAGATGCTCGCTAAGTCGCCATTCAAGCGCAAGGCGCGAAAGAAGCGCTCCTGGCACGACGCGAAGATGCGCAATGCCTGCCGCGGCCAGATCTGCTATCTACGCGTGCCGCAGATCTGCCCACGCCACCCCACCGAGCCGACGACAGTTCCAGCGCACAGCAACGAGAGCGCACACGGCAAGGGCGGCGCGAGAAAGGCTGACGACCGCTATACGGTTCCTGCGTGTTCCTGGTGCCACCAATGGCTCGATCAAGGGCCGGCGCCGCGCGTACTGAAATTCTCGACATGGCGGCGCGCATACAGGGAATGGTCTCTCGTGCGTGACGGTGTCGTGGACGAATCGGTGGGAGAGATTGATGGATAAACAGCGAGCCGCCTGCGTTCCAGACTGGAGTCCTGCCGAGGATGCGCTGGTCTGCAAATTGTGGAGAGCCGGGGTTCCCGTAAAAGGAATGCTGAAGCATCTGCCGTTGCGCACCGAAGCAGCGATCAGGAAGCGCAAAGAGAAACTGCGTGCCGAAGCGGGCCTCGAACCGCGTCTCGTATTCGGCGGCGGGAAGCCAAAGCGGCTCACCACGCCGCGGATCTGGAAAGTCTTAAAACGTAGGCCGTGCACGCGCGCGCAGATGGAGCGCCTCGCGAAAGCATGTAAAGCCTCAGTCACCGCTTTCATCAAGGAAAACCGGGCCGAGATCCACGTCTGTGGTTGGACGGCGCCCGACGACCGCGGCAGGCGTTCCGAGATCTTCGCGGCCGGTGCCGGCGATGACGTGCCGAAGCCAGCACGCCAACCGCGTGCCGAGGTTTACCGACGTTGGTGGCAGCGCCTAAAGCGAGAGCGGCCGGATGTGGCAGGTCACCGCGTCGCGCGTGACAACCACCGGCGACTCATGCAATCGGGCAAGTTGATCCGGCGTGATCCTGCCGCGATCGCGCTATTCGGCAACGTGGGACCGGCGGCGCGCGAGGGCAATGACCGGTGATCTGGAGCAGTGGGAATTCGGTGACCCTGCCGACGTGCTCGAGCAGAAACGGGGCGAGCGGTGCGTGGGCTGCCAACATGCTGTGCTTCGCAAAGACGCGTTGGGCATGCCGAAGAGGGTCTGCAGGAAGGGCAGGAAATATGGAACGCGCTGTCAGCAATATAAGGAAATGCAAAATGACTGAAACTGTAGATCAAAAGCTATTTCGAACGCCGCAGGCAGCGCTGGTGTTCGCGTTCAATTATTCGATGCAACAGCAGGGGAGGCCACTTGCCGATCGTCTCGCGTCACCGGCAATGCGGACCGGCAAGGGTCTATCTGGCGTCGACGGCGCGGGACAAGCGGGTATGATCCGCCGGGAGATGGAAGAATTGACGTATCTTCAGCGTGCCGCGCTAGTCGCGCGTTTCGCGCCTAGATCGATGCCCTGTAGCTGTCGCAACGCATGTTGCTCAGGGTACAGGCCGAATCCAGAATGGGACGCCGCGATCCGCGATCTGGAACAGGGCGCATTAGAGGCGCTGGCCGGCCACGTGTCTCACTATCGTCTTCGACGTAAGCTGGTCGAGCAGTATTTCGGTGTGAGAGTGCTGCTCAAAGACTTGGCCGATCAGTGCGGCGTGCACGCCAACACTGCCACTGCCCACCGGAAAATCATCCGGACTTGGTTGGGCGGCCAGAAGTCCCAACACGGAAAGGGCGGCGTGGTTACGGCTCACGCCACCGACGGAATTGAATCCTCGGCCCGCAAGCGGATCGACAATCTCCTCTCCGGCCTCGACTTCGTCGGCTCGGTCGAATGACGGTGCTAACATGGCCTCTGACCAAATGCGATCGGAGAACGCATGGACCAAAAAACCGAGAGCAGCTCTGGCGGCAAACCGCTATTCATGAGGGACCTTATACCCGAGGCACAGGAGATTCTGGGCGGCACTGTTCGATCGCTCAGGGAAACGCTGATGTCTGGGGTCATAAACTGGGGATTCGAGGTCATTAAGCATCTCGCAATTTTTAATGGAGCGGGCTTGGCAGGCGCAACCGCAATTGCGCAAGCGTCGGGGAGCTCTGCCGGCGCCCACGCGATCGCCCTGCAAAGCGCCCATCTTTTCGTCGTTGGCCTTGCCATCGCACTGATCACGATGGTGACGATATATTTCACAGGCATTGGCTATCTGAGATATTTCATCGATCGAAGCACCGCCATGCTACTGAATACACTTCCTATCACAGGCATCAATCCGCCGACTGTCTTTTGGGTTTCCGTCGGTGTGAACTGGTGTTTGGCAGCCGCTTCGATTGTGACTTTTTTTGCGGGAGCGCTAAAGATCATCGCCGTCGCATAACATCTGCTTGACGAATGTGTTTTTCGGTCACAGAATACGCTCCAATCTGACACTGTGAATAAGTGTCTCCAAAGCCCCGCCAAGAAATTGCGCGGGGCTTTTTCATTTGTGTTGGAGGTCTCGCGATGAGCAAACCGGCTTCGAAGGCAGCAGCGCCAAAGGGTGCGCGCCCGAAGCTCGGCCGGAGCGTAATTGTCCGGTATCGCTTCGTGAAGCCGATGACGGTTGGCATCATCATCGGTGTGTACGAGGCCGATACCGACGACGTCATCGTGCAGGCCTTTCCTGTCGACCGTGAGTCGATCCAGATCCCTGCGATCCCTTACTACAGCGCTGAGCCGGACGATGATGTCCAATCCGCGGTGTGGCCAGCCTGATCCCGAACGTTCTCACCTTTAGCGCGTTCGGCCTATATGCTACGTATATCGGTGCGTGCGAATCTCCAAGCCGCGGCGCGTGGCCTGAGCGCGCTCGAGCAGAAACAGGTGCCATTCGCGACAGCGCTAGCTTTGACCTCGTTGGCGAAGATCGCGCAGCAGGCCGAAAAGAAAGCGTTGCCTCAGGTGTTCGACAGGCCCACGCCATTCACAGTCAATTCGATCGCTGTCAAAGGCGCCCGCAAGTCCAACCTCGAGGCGACGGTCTTCGTGAAGGACATTGCCGCGGCTTATCTCGCGCCGTTTGAATTTGGCGGTCCGCACAAGCTCATTGGTTCGGGCAAGACTTGGCTCAACCCGAAAGACAAGGCGCTGCTGAACCAGTACGGCAACTTCTCCAAGTCTGCGCTGGATCGCCTAAAGGCTCGCCCCGACATATTCGTGGGCACGATCCACACGAGGACCGGCGAACAGATCGGTGGTGTGTGGCAGCGCCCAGCTCCGACCAAGGTCATCCAGACCCCTGGCAAGCGGGCTACGAAGGTGCGCGGCGCCAACAAGACATCTCATCTGAAGCTGCTCATACGCTTTGGTGAT
>Ga0157369_10003463_pt1 | contig 18722 bp, 19 predicted proteins | sample C25metaG_FD_113461 | JGI IMG/M metagenome (GOLD analysis project Ga0157369, IMG submission 113461) | Corn rhizosphere microbial communities from Kellogg Biological Station, Michigan, USA - C2-5 metaG | ecosystem: Host-associated > Plants > Roots > Rhizosphere > Soil | place: USA: Michigan... | reverse complement strand
GCTGTACCGATTGCTCGACCTGCCGCATGACTGCGGGAAGGTGCGTCTGAACAGACCGGCAAGGCAGCTTGAACAGATCGACCTCGCGAAAGAAGTCGGCGATCTCCTCCTGCTCGGGAACGGCTTCGTAGTTGAGATAGAAGACGGTCTCCGCCGGTGACGCCGACAATTGGGCAAAGTGCTCGGCCACGTTCTGGCGGGGCGAGAAAAACAGTTCATCACTGTCGATGTTGAGAAGCCAGCCGTACCCGCGCTGGCGCGCAAGCCGCATCGCGTGCTCCACGTTGAGCACCTGGCGCGACATCACCTCGCTGTCGAGCGAGCCGCTGTGAAGCGGATAGCTGGGCAATGTTCGCCATGCCTCGCGCAGCGCAGCATCATGCGCGATGGCTGTCACATCGGATTTGGCCCGCGCACGCGGAAGGTCCGGATCGGCCGGATCGTCGAAGAACAGGAACAGATGGGAAAATCCGATGGCGCGGTGGTAGGAAACAAACGAATCCAGCACCGCTCCGGCATTTCGAAGGGTCGTGACAATGGCCGCGCTCGGAGGTGAATTCGGCAACTGTTCAAGCCCCCCAACGCTTGGTTTGCTGGATCAGCTTAACCACCTCCTGAAATCCTACAACCGGTGCAGCGCTAGTAGTTCAGCAGCGCCGCGTACCGGTCGCGGTGAAACGAAGCGCTGCCGTATAAAGCCTCCGCAACACGGGCGCGCTTGAGATAGAGGCCGGCGTCATGGGCGTCGGTCATGCCGATGCCGCCATGCATCTGCACCAACTCGTTGGAAACGAGGTGCAGGGTTTCGCTCGCTTTCGCTTTGGCGAGGGAGGCCAGCTGCGCGACATCGTTCGCGCCTTTGTCGATCGCGGTCAGCGCTGCCTCCACGCACGAACGGGTCAGTTCGAGTTCGGTGTACATCTTGGCCGCGCGGTGCTGCAGCGACTGGAACGTGCCGATGAGCTGGCCGAACTGGGTGCGGGTTTTCAGATACTCGAGCGTGATTTCGAACGCCTGTATCGACGTGCCGAGCATTTCGGCCGCCAGACCGGCGCGGGCCAAGTCGAGCAGCTGATCGAGCGACACCGAAAGCGGTTCGGCTGCAACGTTCTCGAACGTCAGGTTCGCAAAGCCCCTGGAATCGACGCTGTGCAGACGCTGGCGCGTGAGGCCTTTGGCATCTCCGCGCACCAGGAAAACGCCGTCCTTGGTCGCCACAATGATAAGGTCTGCCGCGCCGCCATCGGCAACGAAACGTTTCGTGCCCGACAGCGTCTTCGTCATCGTCAGGTGGTCTGGATGATGGTGCGGACCTTCATCCACCGCGAACGCCGCGACCACCGAGCCATCGGCGATCTTCGGCAACCATTCGTTCTTCTGCGCGTCGCTACCGCCCAGCACAACGGCGCTGGCCGCGATCAGCGCGGTCGAAAGCAGCGGCGAAGCCGTCAGCGTGCGTCCGGTTTCCTCGAGCACGATGCCCAGCGTCAGATATCCCAAACCCGTGCCGCCATATTCCTCAGGGACCACGATGCCGGCCCAGCCCATTTCCGCCATCTCTTTCCAGACGGCGCGGTCGAAGCCATCGGTGTTGCCGCTGTCGCGAAGTTTGCGGAACGCGGTGACAGGTGATTTTTCCTGCGTCCACGCCTTGGCGGCGTCGCGCAACATCGTCTGTTCTTCGCTGAGAACGGCCATGATCGAATACCTTCGAAACTATTGATGATCGAGCAGGCCGAGCACCCGCTTGGAGACGACGTTGAGATTGATCTCGCTGGTGCCGCCCTCGATGGAGTTGGCCTTGGCGCGCAGCATGGAACGCATCGCCATGATCTCCGCCGGCGTATAGCCCTCGCCTTCCCAGCCCAGCGCCTGGCTGCCCATCGCCTCGACAAGCAGTTCGGTGCGGTCCTGGTTGAGCTTCGCCGCCGCGTATTTGACGATCGAGGTTGCGGGGCTTGGGCCCTTCTGGGTTTTGGCTTCTTCCTGCAAACGCCGCACGGTCAGCGCGAAGGCCTGCGCGTCCATTCTGTGCGCGGCGATGCGCGTGCGCAGATCGGCATCGGCGATCCGGCCGTTCTCGACGCCAACATAGTCCTTCGCCGCATCGGGGAGATCGTAGCCACCGGCGCCGCCGAAACCGCCGGCCGAAATATTCTGGCGCTCATATTGCAGCAGGCGCTTGGCGATCTCCCAGCCACCGTTCAGCTTTCCGACCAGATTGCCCTTGGGCACTTTCACATCGGTGAAGAACGTCTCGCAGAACGGCGAATTGCCGCTGATGAGCTTGATCGGCCGCGTCTCCACGCCGGGCGAGGTCATGTCGAACAGAATGAACGAGATGCCTTCATGCTTCCTGGTGTTGTCGGTGCGCACCAGACAGAAGATCCAGTCGGCATAGTTCGCATACGACGTCCAGATCTTCGAGCCGTTGATCAGGTAGTGGTCGCCCTTGTCGACGCATTGCGTGCGCAGGCCGGCAAGGTCCGATCCGGCACCGGGCTCCGAGTAGCCCTGGCACCAGCGGATTTCGCCGCGCACGATCTTCGGCAGATGCTCAAGCTTCTGCTCTTCGGTCGCGTATTCGAGAAGCACGGGCCCGAGCATCCAGATGCCGAAGGACAGCAGCGCCGGCGGCGCACCGGCCTTGCCAAGTTCCTGATCGAGGATTCGGGCTTCAGCCGCCGTCAGTCCGCCGCCGCCGTATTGCTTCGGCCAGGTCGGCGCGGTCCAGCCCTTGGCGCCCATGCGTTCGAGCCAGAGCCTGGAATCCGGATTGGTCCATTTCGCGCGGCGGCCGCCCCAGACGGAGGAATCTCCCTCATCGGTGATCGCGCGCGCGCCGGCGCCCTTCAGCGACGGCGGCAGATTGGTATCGATCCAGCTTTTGGCTTCGCTACGGAAACTTTCGAGATCGCTCATTGTGCGTCACCTGACAGCTTGTCAGCGAGCATTGTTGCGTCCCGCAAGGAGCCGCGCAAGTGCGGCATCAAGAATTGGAGGCCCATATGCCGAACATCACTAGTGCTTGAGATTTGAAATCGACTTTGCAGCAAAAATTATCCCCCCTCCCCCCTCCTCCTGAAGCAACCCTGCCAATCGCATCTGTTCAGCCCGGCCGGCTGAGATGGCGATAGGATACGCGGCTTCAAGGCAGAGATGTGCCTAAAAAAAAGTGGCGAAAGGATCGACGGTGCCAACGATCGGATCGATGTCTCCCTTCTTCATCGTCAGCGACGTCACGCGGACCATCGCCTTCTATATGGACAAACTCGGCTTCGACGTCGGCCATCGCGAGCCGGAGCAAAATCCGTTCTTCGCGATCCTTCAGCGCGACGGCGCCATGCTGTTCGTCAAATCCGGAGAAATCTCCCCGCGGCCCAATCACACACGCGATCCGGAGATGCGCTGGGACGCCTATTGCTACACGCCCGATCCCGACGCACTGGAAGCCGAATTCGCCGGATACGGCGCGGCGTTCAGCGCACCGCTCAAGGATACGACCGACGGTCTGCGCGGTTTCGAAATCACCGATCCCGACGGTTACGTCTTGTTCTTCGGGCGGCCACGCGAACGCTAATTTATCTGCGTTCGAATTTGCTTCTTGAGTCAGGCCAAGTTTCGACTGACACGGCAGTGTCTTAGTTTGAAGGCTGGCCTAATGGCCGCCCCAATCTGCGAGTGCACTCCGAAGGACCACGTCTAGCAACCACCGTAGAATCGGGCAGGATGCAACGTGTGGCGTTGTCGCCTTCTCGGCAGTGCGCTGAGTTTGCATCTGCGGTGTAGGACTTACCATCTGGAGCGACACATAATAGAAAATTATCGTGCATCGCTGGAGAGTCGTGATGGCAACCCGCTAGAACGGCGTACATCAGAACTGGCGTGAGATGCTTCATCCCCCGCGCGCCTTTGGCACCCCTGAATTCTGCGATCTAAAGTAATGCCATGCAGCGATTCCGCTGACCCAAGGCATAATTGAGGCCAACAGCGCACTCCCAAAAAAGGGCAGGAAAAGATAAAATATCGAGCCTCTAACCAATACGGTCCACATGAGGCAGACGTCGAGCACCACTGTGCAGCAGATTGAGGCTGATATGCTCGATAACAGGAATGCTTTGGCCGTCACTTTCGCGCCTCCCGCCGTCAGCGGGAAGTTTGCTCTACAAGCTCCTGTAGCGTCCAGAGGCGGTTTTCCACTCCTGCACTGATCGCGCGGTGACGCTCCGTATTTGTCATTTCGGCGACGATGCGCGGTGAATGGCCGCCTCGATAAGCCGCTCGGCTTCTTCCGGCCCGCCCCAATCGCCGAGCTTCGTCCATTTTCTCGGTTCGAGATCTTTGTAGTGCTGGAAGAAATGCTCGATCTGCTTGAGCAGGATGTCCGGCAGATCGCGATAGCTGCGCACATTGGTATGGAACGGGTGCAGCTCGTCGGTCGGCACCGCGATGATCTTTTCATCCGGACCCGCTTGATCCTGCATGACCAGCACACCAACAGGGCGGCAGCGCACGATCGCGCCGGGGATGACCGGTATGGACGAGATCACCAGAACATCGATGGGATCGCCGTCTTCCGACAGCGTATGCGGAATGAACCCGTAATTGCCGGGATAGAACATCGCCGTATGAAGGAACCGGTCCACGAACAGCGCGCCGGACGCCTTGTCCATTTCATATTTGACCGGAAGCCCGCCCGCCGGAATCTCGATCAGGACATTCACGTCTTTCGGTGGATTGCGGCCCGCCGGTATCCGCGACAAATCCATGTGTGTCTCCTCCTGAGGGCCCTACTCTTTGCGATTTCGAGCGCACCATCATGACGTAACGGGCAGGAACACCAATCCAAGACTTTCGGCGATACGGAATTTTAGAGCCGTGCGGCCATGCAAGGTTCCCGGAAATGTCGACTTTTCGCTGTGAATAGGCGCTTTCTTGCGCGCCCCGGTCATGCCTTTAACCGCGCAATTTTCTAATATAGAGAGCCGCAAAACACGTCCGAGGAACGCCCTTGCGCAACACGACGAAGCTTACCCTCAGGGTGCCGGTGCCGAAGCACCGCCCGGGGGACAAACCCGATTTCAGCGGCCTCGCCATTCCTGAGCCCGGCGATGCGCGCCGGCCGGAGATCGATTCCACCGCGCGGGACATGGCGGATCTGGCGTTCTCGCTGGTCCGCGTCCTGGATGCGAAGGGGCAAGCCAGCGGTCCGTGGAAGCCGAACCTCGATGCCGAAACGATGCGGCGCGGCCTCAAGGTCATGCTGCTCACGCGCGCGTTCGACGACCGCATGTTCCGCGCACAGCGCCAGGGCAAGACCTCCTTCTATATGAAGTCCACCGGCGAAGAGGCCGTGTCGGTCGCGCAGGCCTATGCGCTTGATCGCAACGACATGTGTTTCACGAGCTACCGCCAGCAGGGCATCCTGATCGCGCGCGGCTATCCGCTGGTCGACATGATGAACCAGATCTATTCGAACGCGCGCGACCCGCTGAAGGGCCGCCAGCTCCCGATCATGTATTCGAGCAAGGCGAACGGCTTCTTTACGATCTCCGGCAATCTCGGCACCCAGTTTCCGCAGGCCGTCGGCTGGGCGATGGCCTCCGCCTACAAGGGCGACGACCGGATCGCGGCCAGCTGGGTCGGCGACGGCACGACGGCGGAAGGCGATTTCCACTACGCCTGCACCTTCGCGTCGGTTTACCGCGCGCCGGTGATCCTCAACATCGTCAACAATCAATGGGCGATCTCGAGCTTTTCCGGAATCGCGGGCGGCGACGAATCGACCTTCGCCGCGCGCGGCATCGGCTATGGTCTGCCCGCGCTACGCGTCGACGGCAACGATTTCCTCGCGGTCTATGCGGCGACGCAATGGGCGGCGGAGCGCGCACGCTCCAACCTTGGCGCCACCTTGATCGAACACTTCACCTATCGCGCCGAAGGCCATTCCACCAGCGACGATCCAAGCCGCTATCGCCCGAGCGATGAAGCCAAGGCATGGCCGCTGGGCGATCCCGTCGAACGGCTGAAGCAGCATCTGATTGTGCTCGGCGAGTGGAGCGAGGAGCAACACGCCGCCGCGGGCAAGGAAGCGCTGGAGCAGGTCAACGCCGCCAACAAGGAAGCCATGAGCTACGGCACACTGGGCGAGAACAAGCTTCCAAGCGCAAGCACGATGTTCGAGGACGTGTTCAAGGAGATGCCCGAACATCTCCGCCGTCAGCGCCAGCAGACGGGGGTCTGACCATGGCGACGATGAACATGATCCAGGCGCTGAACTCAGCGCTCGACGTGATGATGGCCAAGGATGCGAACGTGCTCTCCTTCGGCGAGGACGCGGGCTATTTCGGCGGTGTGTTCCGCGTGACCGACGGTCTGCAGAAGAAGCACGGGCTCACGCGCAGCTTCGATGCGCCGATCGCGGAAGGCGGCATCGTGGCGGTCGCCATCGGCATGGGCGCTTATGGCCTGCGCCCGGTCGTGGAAGTGCAGTTCGCCGATTACATCTATCCGGGCTTCGATCAGATCGTGTCGGAAGCGGCGCGTATCCGCTATCGCTCCGCCGGCGATTTCACCGTACCGATCACGATTCGCACCCCCTATGGCGGCGGCATCTTCGGCGGCCAGACCCACAGCCAGAGCCCCGAGGCGCTGTTTGCCCATGTCGCCGGCATCAAGACGGTGATCCCGTCCACGCCCTATGACGCCAAAGGCCTTTTGATCGCGGCCATCGAGGACGACGATCCGGTGATCTTCCTCGAGCCCAAGCGCATCTATAACGGCCCGTTCAGCGGCCATCACGATCAGCCGGTGCAGGCGTGGTCGAAGTTCAAGGAAAGCGACGTGCCCGACGGGCACTATGTCATTCCGCTCGGCAAAGCCGCCGTCGCGCGCGAAGGCAAGGACATCACCATCGTCGCCTATGGCACGATGGTCCATGTCGCCAAAGCCGCAGCCGAGGAAAGCGGCATCGACGCGGAAGTCGTCGACATCCGCACCATCGTCCCGCTCGACATCGACACCATAGCTGCCTCGGTGAAGAAGACCGGGCGCTGCGTGGTCCTGCACGAAGCCACGCGCACCTCCGGTTTCGGCGCCGAAATCGCAGCCCAGGTGCAGGAAACCTGCTTTTACCATCTGGAGGCGCCGATCGAGCGTGTGACCGGATGGGATACGCCCTACCCGCACGCCTTCGAATGGCAGTACTTTCCGGGGCCGGCGCGCGTCATCGAAGCGATGCGCCGCGCGATGGAGGGCTGAATGGGCACCTATGTCTTCAAGCTTCCGGATGTCGGCGAAGGCACCGCCGAGGCCGAGATCGTCGCCTGGCATGTGAAGGTCGGCGACGTCATCAACGAGGACCAGAACCTCGTCGATGTGATGACCGACAAGGCGACGGTCGAGATGACCTCGCCGGTAAGCGGCAAAGTCACAAAGATGCATGGCGAACCGGGCGAGATGGCCCCGGTCGGCGCGCCGCTGGTCGAGCTCGAAGTCGAAGGCGCCGGCAACGTCAAAGGCAACGGCGCGTCGGCACCGGCGGCAAAGGCGGAGCCGAAAGCCGAAGCCAAAAAAGATTCCCTCTCCCCCAAGGGGGGAGAGGGTAAGGGTGAGGGGGTGCAGCCTGCGCAAGCGGAGAGACCCCCTCACCCCAGCCCTCTCCCCCCTGAAGGGGGGCGAGGGAGAAGCGCTTCTTCTGCGCCCGCCTTCACCACACGAGCAACCGGCGATAAGCCTGTCGCCTCACCGGCCGTGCGGCAGCGCGCGCGCGATCTCGGCATTGAGCTGCAATACGTGCCGGGCAGCGGACCGGCGGGGCGGATCGATCACGCCGATCTCGACGCCTATGTCGCCTCCGGCGGGCGCAACGTATCGGTTCGCTCCGGACCCGCGCCGCGCGACGGCATCGAGGCGGTAAAAGTCATTGGTCTGCGCCGCAAGATCGCGGAGAAGATGCAGGACTCCAAGCGTCGCATCCCCCACTACGCCTATGTCGACGAGGTCGACATGACGGAGCTGGAAGCGCTCAGGGCGCATCTGAACAAGACGAAGAAGAAGGACCAGCCGAAGCTCACGGTGCTGCCGTTCTTCATGCGTGCGCTGGTGAAGGTTCTGCCCGACTATCCGCAGATCAACGCGCGCTTCGACGATGAGGCCGGCATCGTGCATCGCTATGCGCCGGTACATATCGGCATCGCGACGCAAACCGCGAACGGCCTGATCGTGCCCGTGGTCCATCATGCCGAAGCGCTTGATGTGTGGCAGAGCGCGCTGGAAGTGGCGCGCGTGTCGACCGCGGCGCGCGAAAACAAAGCAACCAAGGACGAGCTTTCGGGCTCCACGATCACGATCACGAGTCTGGGGCCGCTCGGTGGTCTCGTCACCACGCCGGTGATCAATCATCCCGAAGTGGCGATCATCGGACCGAACGCGATCCTTGACCGTCCAGTGGTGCGCGATGGCGCGATCGTCGTGCGCAAGATGATGAACCTGTCCTCGAGCTTCGATCACCGCGTCGTCGACGGCTACGACGCCGCCGAGTTCATCCAGCGCATCAAGGCGCTGCTGGAACACCCGGCGCTTCTCTTTATGGATTGAACAAACAACGTGTCATGGCCCGCGAATGCGGGCCACCCAGCTGGTTTCTGCACGATCTGAACAGTTTCACCTGGGCGGCCCGCATTCGCGGGCCGTGACAAGCAGAGTAACGGAGATTGAAATGTCCGAACCCATTCACACCAAGGTCCTCGTCATCGGCGGCGGGCCGGGCGGCTATGTGGCCGCGATCCGCTGCGGACAGCTCGGGCTCGAGACCACGCTGGTGGAGTCACACAGGCTCGGCGGCACCTGCCTGAATGTCGGCTGCATCCCGTCGAAGGCGGTGATCCATTCCGCCGGGTATTTCGAGACCATGACCCGCGCCGCCTCGGCAAGCGGGCTTCATGGCATCCGGCTTTCGGCACCGCCATCGCTCGACATGTCAGAACTGGTGAAGTGGAAGGACGGCGTCGTCAAGAAACTCAACACCGGCGTGGCCGCGCTCCTGAAGCGCGCCCAGGTGCGTGTGGTCCAGGGCTGGGCGGAGTTCTCCGACGCCAAGACCTGCAAGGTCGGCGATCAGCTCATTACGGCCGAACATGTCCTCCTCGCGAACGGCTCGAAGCCGGTCGAACTGCCGTTCATGCCCTTCGGCGGCAATGTCATCTCATCCACGGAAGCGCTCGAACTTTCGGAACTGCCGAGGAATCTCGTGGTCGTGGGCGCGGGCTATATCGGTCTCGAACTCGGCATCGCGTTCCGCAAGCTCGGCACCGAGGTGACGATCGTCGAAGCGATGGACCGCATCCTGCCGCTCTACGACACCGAACTGGTCGCGCCCGTCGCCAAATGGCTGAAGACCAATGGCGTGACGGTGCATCTCGGCGTCAAGGCAAAGGGTCAGGATCCCAAAGGCCTCATTGCCGAGATGGCGGATGGCAAGACCGAGACGCTTCCCGCCGACAAGATTCTCGTGACTGTCGGGCGCAAGCCGAACACCGAAGGCTGGGGCCGTGAGAACATGGCGCTCGACATGGACGGACGGTTCGTCAAGGTCGACAACCAGTGCCGCACCTCCATGAAGAACGTCTGGGCGGTCGGCGACCTCGTCGGCGAGCCGATGCTCGAACACAAGGCCGCGACGCAGGGCGAGATGGTCGCCGAGATCATCGCCGGCAAGAAGCGCCGCTTCGAGCCGGCCTCCATCCCGGCGGTGTGTTTCACCGAGCCCGAGATCGTCAGCGCCGGTCTTCTGCCGTCCGACGAAGCGGCCAAGGGTGACGACGTCATCACCGCGATCTTCCCCTTCGCCGCCAATGGACGCGCGCTCAGCATGGACGCCGGCGAAGGCTTCGTGCGCATCCTGGCGCGCAAGAGCGATCATCGCGTGCTCGGCATCCAGGCCGTCGGCCAGCATGTCGCCGAACTGTCGGGCGAGTTCAGCCACGCGCTCGAAATGGGTGCAGTGCTGGAAGACGTCGCGGGCACGATCCACGTTCATCCGACGTTGAGCGAGGCCTATCACGAGGCAGCGCTGCGCGCGCTCGGCCACGCGATCCATATTTGATGGCAGATTACGTCAAGGTCTACGTCAACGTCCCGACTGCGCCCCTGACGCGCGCCGTCGATGGGCGCGTCTTCGACGATCCGGTGAGCGCGCTGCGGACGGCCATCGGATCTCTGTCGTCGCGCGGCGTGGGCGTGATCGGGAATTACGACAACGTGTCGTTCGCCTATCCGAAGGGCACGGGCCGCTATCGCGCAATCCCCGGCTCCGGCGCGCAGCCGACAGCCGGCAAGATCGGCGAAGTCCATTCGGAAGACGAGATCGTCGTCGCATTCACCGCGCCGAAATCCGAACTCGCGGCTGTGATCGCGACGATCAGGGTCAATCATCCCTATGAGACGCCCGGGATCGACGTGTTCGATCTGGTCCGTTTTGAAGGGGATGGGTTGGATTGATCCTGCCTGTCAGAGCGGTTTCGGGTTTATCGAAATCAATTCCAATCCGTCATGGCCGCCCTTGAGGCGGCCATCCATCTTGCGTGCGCGAGTCTAAATGGAAGTTGGATGGCCGCCTCAAGGGCGGCCATGACGGTATAAGGGAACGCACCTAAACTGAAACTGCCCTAGGAAAAGTGCTGCTGTCTGATCAGCGCGACGATCTGCTCAAGGTATTGTTGATCGAGCGCACCGAAATCGCCAACCTTGTCGCTGTCGATATCGAGCACGAGCTTGGTCTCGCCGTCCGCGACCAGCGGCACAACGATCTCCGACTTCGACAGGCTGCTGCAGGCGATGTGGCCGGGGAAGGCGTCGACGTCTTCGACGATCACCGTCTTCTGCTCCGTTGCCGCCGCGCCGCACACACCCTTGTCGAATGGAATGCTCACGCACGCGAGCGGGCCCTGGAATGGACCGAGCATCAGCAGCTTCGGCGCGGTCGTGCGATAGAACCCGACCCAGTGGAAATCGAACGCTGTTTTGAGGATCGCCGCGACGTTCGCAAGATTGGCGATGAGATCGTCCACACCGCCCATCACCGCTTCGATCTGGGGCAGGATGGCGCGGTAGATATCCTCGCGCGAGCCGTTTTCGGGCAGGTGCAGTTCTTCGCTCAAATTCCAGCCTCAGGATGGTGTTCCACGTAACTGATCACGAAGCCCACAACATTACCAATCCGTTGAAAGCACAGCAGATTTGCGCGACGGCGGAACAGCGGTTCCCACGCCTCCTGCAACTCTCCCGAAACACAAACGTTTAATTCCTGAGCGATTTTGAGAGGCACTCGTGGAGAAGCATCTGCCGACGACCGAAGCCCGCCAGGCCCAGACCGGCATGGGCGTGCGTTATGTGCTCCTGATCAGCACCGTCGCCGCCGCTGTCCTGATGGGGATCGTCTACATCACTTTCATCATGCGATAAGCGTGCATCATTAAAAATGCCTCGCATTCCTGCTGCTTTTGGGGCGCAAAAACCGAGCAGCAAAAGATGGTTCCCAACCGCCGGATTCGCTGTAAGAATCCGCCAGGAAGTGACTGCCGCCGCATAACCGGCAGCAGGAAATACGACTGGGCGAATGTCGGAGGTACCAATTTCAACGGACGCCGAACTGGCGCAGCAGCTTCTGTCCGCTGCACCAATCGTGCTTTATGTGTACGACGTTCAGAACGAGAAGAGCATTTTCCAGAATCGCCGGCTGAGCGACATGCTCGGTCACGGTGAGGCCGATGGCACCGGCAACGAGTGGGAACGTCTCATTCATCCGGAGGATGCGGCGCGATTTCCGGAACACCGCGCGCGGCTGAAGACCATCCAGCCGGGACAGACGCTCAACTGGGAATTCCGCCTGCGCGATTCCGATGGCGAATGGCGATGGTTTCTGAGCCGCGATGCGCTTTTCTCGAGCGACGGCGACGGAAAGCCGCTCTTGATCGTGGGCAGCGCGGCCGATGTCTCCGACCAGAAGAAGGCCGAACAGCACAAAGAGCTGCTGGCTGAGGAAATGCGCCACCGCGCGCGCAATCTCGTGGCGGTCGTCCAGGCGATCGGGCGGATGTCGCGGCCCAAGAATCAGCCCGAAGCCAACAAATATATCGATGTCTTCATGGGCCGGCTGCTGACCTTGCTCAACACCGGCGGGATCGTGCTGTCATCGGCAGAACGCCATGCCGATCTCGCGGAGATCGCACGCACGACGCTCAATCCTTTCGAAGTGGCCTCCATCAACCGTATCCGCGTGAATGGACCGTCGGTGGAGCTTGCGGAGCGGACCGCGGCCAATATCGCGCTGGCCTTGCACGAACTCGCGACCAATGCCGTCAAATATGGCGCACTGTCGAACGACGAAGGTTCGGTGTCTCTGATTTGGACGTTCGACAGTGATGCGAAAAAACTCTTGCTGGACTGGGTCGAGACCGGCGGCCCGCCTGTGTCAGCGCCGACCAGTGAAGGTTTCGGAGGATTGGTGATCCGTCAGAGCGTCGCCCGCGAGCGCCACGGCAATGTCACGCTCGACTATGCGCGTGAGGGCCTGCGTTGCCGGCTTGAAATGGAAATCTGAAGAAGGCTTGCGAGCGAGACTCCGACGGGTCCCAGTGGCGGGGGGAATGCTCCTGAGGTTTCGAAGCACTCGCTCGCAATTCTGAAATTCTATTTTAGATCGGCGGAGCACGTCCCCGCAGCGCACCGGACAGCGCGCTGATCAGGAACAGAACGATAAAGGCGAACAGCAGGATCTTCGCGATTCCGGCCGACAATCCTGCCAGGCCAAAGAATCCGAAAAATCCGGCGATCAGCGCCAGGATCAAAAACGTCAACGCCCAACCAAGCATCCTTCGTGGTCCCTCAAACTTCGCTAAAAAGAACCCTCTCGGCAAAAGATGGTTCCGGCGAAAGCGATTGATCGCAATGCCTTGTTCTCATGGAACTTTTATCCACCCCACGCGTTTCCAGACCGGCAACAGCTGGTTTCAGGAGGGGAATCCCCATGAGTGCAACGCACACTTTGGGCCCGCATCTGCCTTATCTGCGGCGCTACGCCCGGGCTCTGACAGGCTCCCAGACCAGCGGTGACGCTTTCGTGCGGGCTTCGCTCGAAGCGTTCCTGGAAGGCAACGCCGAACTGACGAAAGACGTTCCGCCGCGTATGGCGCTCTACCGCCTGTTTCACCAGTTCTGGGCGGCGACCGGCCGGCAATATCCCGCCGAAGAAGGCGCCCATAAACGGCCGGTGGTGGAACAGCGGCTTCAGGCCCTTCAGCCGAGCAACCGCGAGGCCCTTCTGCTGACGACCGTCGAAGGCTTCACGCACAGCGAAGCGGCGCAGATCCTCGACTGGCAGGAAGACGAAATCCAGGACGCGATCAACGCCGCGCTTAGGGCGATCGACCGCGATCTCGCCTCGCGCATCCTCATCATCGAGGACGAACTCGTGATCGCGATGGATCTCGAAGACCTGGTTACCGGGCTTGGCCACACCGTCGTCGGGATTGCAACGACGCGCGACGAAGCAGTCCGCATGGCAGCCCAGCATAAGGTTGATCTGATCCTGACGGATATCCGCCTTGCCGACGGCAGTTCTGGCATCGATGCGGTCGCCGATATCCTGAGCAGCGTCGATGTTCCCGTGATCTTCATCACCGCTTTCCCGGAATGCCTCTTGACCGGCGAGCGGATGGAACCGACCTATCTCATCACCAAGCCGTTCTCACGCGATACGGTGCGGGCGACCATCGGCCAGGCGCTGTTCTTTCACAAACCGGTCATGGGGCAGGACGCGCACGCGCCGAGACTGAGCCTCGTTCAATAGGCCAACGTGTCTTCCTGCGCGTTGTATGAGCGCGATTGATAATCGCGTGCGCAGGAACTGTTGCTCCAATGTGGCGTTAAAAAGACAACCACAAAGGAGATCTCCATGACGACAGCAACCGGACACACAAGCGCGATCCTCGCCTCGAAGGTGAAGGGAACCGCGGTCTACAACACTTCCGGCGACAAGATCGGCCACGTCGAAGACGTCGTGCTCGACAAGCAATCCGATCACATCATGTTTGCCGCGCTCGGCTTCGGCGGCGTGATGGGCATTGGTGAAAAATACTATCCGGTTCCGTGGTCGGTCCTGGATTACAGCCCCGACAAGGGCGGTTACGTCGTGCCGATGTCCAAGGCGACGCTCGAAAAGGCGCCGGCCTACAATCTCGACGATCTGACCAAGAGCGACGGCAAGTTCGGCGACATCCGCCAGCAATCCTATTCCTATTACAACGTGAAGCGCGACTGGTAAGCGACTCGCTGCAGTTCTCACTCTGGCGCCCGGTGCAAACCGGGCGCTTTTTTTAAGGTTCCAGGGTGGTTTAGACCTTACCGAACTCAGATCTAATCCGTCATGGCCGGGTCAATCCCGGCCATGACGGTTGGATGAATTCACCCAAACCGAAAATACTCCAAACAAACAAAAACGGAGCGCCTTGCAACGCTCCGTCTTCGCAGACTTCGTTTCAAGCAGGTCTAGTTGTTCCTGGCTTCGCGCACCGCATCGCGCGTGCCGCCAACGGCGCTTTCGACCTTGCCTTTGACCTTGTCCATCTTGCCTTCGGTCTGCAGCTTGGTGTCACCGGTCACTTTACCGGCAGCATCCTTCACCGCGCCCTTGGCCTGATCCGCCATTCCCTTGATCCGATCTTTATCCATTTCATTTTCCTCTTTGGATGTTCCCTGCTTCAACGTTTGCGCGTGATGAAGGGTTCCCCACACGCAAAAGAGCCGGCATCGCGCCGGCTCTTTCGCGAGATGCGTTCAATCAGCGCTGCGGATTGCGATTCTGATTGTGATCGCCCGCCGTCTTCGATCCCGGCGCGCCGGAGTTCATGTGCTGCGTCGAGCCCTGATGACCCTGCGAGGCGTGTTTGTCGCGATTGCGGTTGTCATCGGAACCCTGCTGACCCTTGCGGTCGTGATCCTGGTTTTTGTTCTGGTTCATTGTCTTCTCCTTCTTGGGAGGCGCACATCGACAACAGCCGTACGCCCCAGAAGAAAACGATGCGCGTGCCGCTCCGTTTCAGGTTCCGCGATTACGATTTCGCAAGCCGCGCGGAACCGCTCCCGATTCAGGATTCGAGCGCGCGGCGGAGCTGTTCGATGTCGAACGGTTTCATCAGATGTGCGACTTGCGTCGGCACGCCGCCTGCGTCGCGCTCGGACATGTAGCCGCTGGCGATGACGACTTTGAGCTTTGGATTGAGCCGCAAGGCCTCTTCCATCAATTGCCGTCCTGTCATGCCGGGAAGGCCCAGATCGGTCAGCAGAATGCCGATGTCCGGATTGGCCTGCAGGATCGATAGCGCTTCCGCGCCATCGTGCGCCTCGGCCGTGGGGAATCCGAGTTCCTCCACCATCTCGACCGTTGTCATGCGGATGAGAACGATGTCTTCAACCACCAGAACTTTCGGACGTTCGCCGGTAACGGGCACAGGATCGCTCGCAGTTTCGGTTGCGGGCGCGGCAGGGCTTTTGGCGCTCAACATCACACGTATCTTACGCGCCAGGTCCTCGCGCCGATAGGGCTTGCTGAGCAGAGACACGTCGTCGTCGAGCTTGCCGTTGTGGACGATGGCGTTCTGCGTATAGCCCGACGTGAAGAGCACAGCGATATGGGGCCGCAATTCCTGCGCACGGCGTGCGAGCTCTCGCACGCCCACCGGGCCGGGCATCACGACATCCGTGAAGAGAAGATCGACGGGCGCGCCGCTCGACAGGATCGTCAGCGCCTGCTCGGCATTTTCAGCCTTAAGCACGCGATAACCGAGTTCGCTCAGCATATCGACGGTGGCAGCACGAACGTCGGCATCGTCCTCCACCACGAGGATGCAATCCGTGCCACCTTCGACCGGACCGGTCACCACCGGACCGATCGCGTCCTGCGGCTTGCGCGTGCGCGGCAGATAGACCTTGATCGTCGTGCCCTGTCCGATCTCGCTGTAGATCTTGATGTGGCCGCCGGTCTGTTTGACGAAGCCATAGACCTGGCTGAGCCCGAGACCGGTTCCGCGGCCTTCCGGCTTGGTGGTGAAGAACGGTTCGAATGCGCGCGCCACGACATCCGGCGCCATTCCCGTGCCGGTGTCGCTGATCGCGATCATGACATATTGGCCGGCCGCCACTTCGGCATGGTGCGCCGCGTAGGCATCGTCCAGAAACGCGTTCGCCACTTCGATCGTGAGCTTGCCGCCATCGGACATCGCGTCGCGCGCGTTGATGGCAAGGTTCAGGATCGCGTTCTCGACCTGGCTGGGATCCACCATCGTGTTCCACAACCCGCCGGCAATGATGCTTTCGACCTCGACGCGCTCACCCAGAGTCCGGCGCAGAAGATCGGTCATGTCCTGGATCACGCGGCCGACATTGGTGGAGCGGGGATCGAGCGCCTGACGGCGTGCGAACGCCAGCAGTTGCCCGGTCAGCCGCGCACCGCGCGAAACCGCGTTGAGCGCGTTTTGTATCCGCTCGGCGCGCTTGGGATCGCCATCCTTGTCCTGCGCCGTACGGTCGAGGCTGGTGCCGATGATCTGCAGGAGATTGTTGAAATCATGCGCGACACCGCCGGTGAGATGGCCGATCGCCTCCATCTTCTGCGCCTGGCGCGCGGCCAGTTCGGCGTGCATGCGCGCCGTGACATCCGCACAGACCACGATGAACCCACCGGTGGGCACCGGCCTGCTGTAGGTTTCGATCTCGCGGCCGTTCACCGACGCGTTGCGGACCGGTGTTTCCAGTTCCGCCGTCGCGGCCGTAAGCGCATTGCGCTTCTGGGCCTGCTCGACGGCGAGAAGCGCCGAAAGCGTCGTGCCTTTGTGCGCCAGCGCCTCCGGCAAATCGAGATAGGTGAAGAAGTTCTCGTTGAACACGCACAATTCGCCATCCGAGGCGAACATCGCGATACCGTCGCGGACGGTGTCGAGCGTGGTCTGGAGAATCGCCGATTCGTTTTCAAGCGCGTGCTCGCTGCGCGCGAGCCGGAAATTGTTGAAGACCAGCAGAATCGCGGTGCTCAGCATCACGCCGAGTGCGATCAGCGCGGCGAGCGAGGTGTAGAGGATTTCCTTTTGCTCCGCGTCGCGGCGCGCGGCGACACGGGTCGAAAGCAGGCGGCTCTCCGCAGCCATCCCACGGCTGAGTTCCGTGCGGACCTGCTCCATCCGGGCCCGGCCTTCGTCCATCGCGGTCAGCATCTTCGGATTTGCCACGGCCGTTTCGTCCGCGGCGTTCAAGGTCGTGTCGAGCGCCTTGAACCTGGCCTCAACGAGCTCGCGAAGCTGGGTGACACGCAGCTGCTGGATGTGGTTGTCGGTTGTCAGGCTCTGAAAGACGTCGAGATCCTTGCGTGCCTTGGCAACGCCGCCGCGGTAGGGCCCGAGAAACCGGTCCTGCCGTGTCAGCAGATAGCCGCGCTGGCCCGCTTCGGCTTCCTGAACGTCGGCGAGCACCTTCTGAAGGCGATCGATGACCTGATAGGTGTGGACCACCCACGCCTGCTGCTCGCGCTCATCGGCAGCGAAGCGGACGGACAAATATCCGCCGACGGCCAGGAGCAAAAACAGCGGAATGATGGCCAGCAATAACCAGCGATTGACAGACAAAACGCCCTGCACCCCAACTACCCTCAATACGAACGATTATCGACGACGTTTGTTCCCGTGTTGGAACACTGCAATAGAGGCCAACAGGCGAGCTGGGAACAAGAGCGTCGTTCCGGATGCAGCATCAGAGTTCGAAACCAGGCTCTTGCCAACAAATACAATGGCTTAGAGGGCTCTCCGGGCCGGCGCCGGTTCGGCGCCTGCGGCTGACAGCGATAATTCACCACACACTGCTGAATATTCGTCGCCAGACCCCGTGGTGCCGGAACGCGCACACGGTTTGCAACGTTTGCTGTTCGAGTAAGTAAGCGGCGACGGCAATGGCAACGATCGACACCTCCTATCACGTCTGGAACGACGAGACCGTCGAGGTCCAACGCGGCTGGCCGCTGCCGGGCGTGCGTTTCACGATCTTCGCCGTGAGCGCAATGGTGGCCGGTGCCGTCATGGCGTTTCTGACATAATCCGAAAAGCCGGTTCCCAAGGCGTCCTGGCGATCTTGCTAACCAAAAGAAGCGGGTCTATTCGGCGTTCCTTCCATGGAGGCGCGCAATGAAGGCACTCGTCAAATCGAAAGCTGAACCCGGCATCTGGCTCGAAGACGTGCCGGAGCCGAGCTACGGCATCGACGATGTGCTGATCAAGGTTTTGAAGACCGGCATCTGCGGCACCGACGTCCACATCTACAATTGGGACAGCTGGGCCCAGAAGACGATCAAGCCCGGCACCGTGGCCGGCCACGAATTCGTCGGTCGCGTCGTGGCCGTCGGCAGCAATGTCACCGGGCACAAGGTCGGCGACCTCGTCAGCGCCGAGGGCCACATCGTCTGCGGCCATTGCCGCAACTGCCTTGCCGGGCGCCGCCACCTCTGCGCCAACACGCTGGGCGTGGGCGTGAACCGGGACGGTGCGTTCGCCGAACTTGTCGCCGTGCCGGCGCCGAATATCTGGCACTGCGATCCGAAAGTTCCGCTCGAGCTTTATGCGATCTTCGATCCGCTCGGGAACGCGGCCCACACCGCTCTCTCTTATGACCTCGTCGGCGAG
>Ga0157369_10003462_pt1 | contig 18727 bp, 14 predicted proteins | sample C25metaG_FD_113461 | JGI IMG/M metagenome (GOLD analysis project Ga0157369, IMG submission 113461) | Corn rhizosphere microbial communities from Kellogg Biological Station, Michigan, USA - C2-5 metaG | ecosystem: Host-associated > Plants > Roots > Rhizosphere > Soil | place: USA: Michigan... | reverse complement strand
GCTTGCCCGGAATGCCATAATCCGGAGACGATGAAGCCGTCCCATCTCCGCATCAGCTTGGCGGTATGCCTGTGTCTGACCGTCGGCGCTTGCGCGCTGCTGCGTCCGCCGCCGCGATTCGCGCCGGCTGAACCGAAGAAAACCGCTCCTGCCGAGCCAGCGGCGCCGCTTCCGGAGCAGACGGAGCGGTTCGTGCTCGCGCCGGGCCAGGACGTCGTCGGCACCCTCCAGGTCGTCAAGGTGGCAAAGGACGAGACGCTCAGCGACATCGGCAGGCGTTTCAACGTGGGGCTCGGCGAGATGACGCGCGCCAATCCCGATGTCGATCCCTGGTTGCCCAAGCCGGGCACGCGCGTGATCGTACCGACGCAATACGTGCTGCCGGCAGCACCACATCGCGGCATCGTGGTCAACCTTGCGGCGATGCGGCTCTTCTACTTTCCCCCGCACAAGCGCGGCGAGCCGCAGGTCGTCATCACCCACCCGGTCGGGATCGGCCGGCAGGGCTGGAAAACCCCGCAAGGTGTGACCCGCGTCCTGTGGCACGAGAAGGATCCCGTGTGGCACGTGCCGCCTTCCATCATCGCCGAGCACCACCAGGAGGGTGACGAGCTGCCCAAGGTGATGGGTCCCGGCCCTGACAATCCCCTCGGTAGCTTCGCCCTGCACCTCGCCTGGTCCGGGTATCTGATCCACGGAACCAACAAGCCGGTGAGTGTCGGCCTGCGTGTCAGCCACGGGTGCGTCCACCTGTTCCCCGAGGACATCGCCCAGATCTTCAAGATGGTGCCCAATGGCACCGAGGTGCGAGTCGTCAACCAACCGTACGTGTTCGGTTGGAAGGCCGGGCACCTCTACCTGCAATCGGCCGGTCCCCTCGAGGACGATAAACGACCCTGGAAGAAGAAAGCTCGCCCGCTTCTCACCGCCACCCTGACTCGCGATCAGCGCAAGGATCTGAAGCAGCTGGACCAGAAGATCGACTGGGCGCGCGTCGCGCAGCTCGTCGATACCCCGGCCGGCGTGCCGATACCGGTCTCCGGGAGCGGGCAGGGGAGCGACGATGGCGGCAATGGCCTCGAGCAGGTGACCGCCAGCGCGCGCTTGGTGCAGAACACGCTGCCGTCCGGGTCGACCTGGGACGGCAAGTCGGACCTGCCGATGAGCGATGATGATTTCAACAAGATGTTCTCGGGCACGGACCACGGCGCTTCCGGCGCTGCCGCGCCCGCTGCCCCGGCTGCACCCGCGGCGTCGGGCGCCGGCGCTGCGGCGCGGCCCGCCGCCGATCCGGGCCACAGTGCCGCGACCACGCCCGCCGCCGACCCTACCGGCGGGTAATCCCCGAATTGCGGCAGTCCTCCTAACTGCCGTGCCGCTCACCCTCTGCGGCGCCAGCTCAGAGGCCGTGCGTCATGAAGAGGTCACCGGGGACCTCGGCGCGTGCCTGGCTGCTGTGGTAGAGTCCGTCGCTACAATAAGAAGACGACGGGGACTCACGTGGCTGAACGGGGTGCGCCAGGCCTTCCGCTCGCGCAAAGCCGGACCGAGCCGGTCATCGCGCGCCTGCCGACCGCAGTGGCTGCCTTCGTCGGTCGGACTCTCAAAGGGCCGGTTCAGCGTCCGGTGACGGTCACGAGCTTCGCCGAATTCCAACAGGTGTTCGGCGGCCTCTGGCAACCATCGACCCTTTCCTACGCAGTCGAGCAGTTCTTCGAGCATGGCGGCGGCCGCGCGATCATCGTTCGTGTCGCCAACGGCGCCCGCCCTCCGACCATCACTCTGCCGGCCGGCACCGGTGTGCTACGCCTGGCGGGAGTCAACCCCGGATCGAGGGAATATCTGCGGGCCTCCATCGACTACGACGGCATTGCCGACGATGACACCGAGCGTTTCAACCTGGTCGTTCAACGGGTCCGCTCCTCGGGCTCGGAGCTGATCGAAGACCAGGAAATCATCCGTCGTGCTTCCCTGCGGCAGGATTCCAGCCGGTACCTCGCCGATCTTCTGGTGCAGTCAGGTCTTGCCCGTACCATCGAGCCGCTGCCGGCGCAGCGTCCGGACCGCTCCACGCCGGGCCCCGGAGGCTCTGCGGTCGGGTATGCATTTTCCAATGCAGATGGTGATGATGGTGGTCCGCTGACCGATTACGACATCATCGGCTCGGCAGCCGCCGGCACCGGCGTGTTTGCGCTCAATGCAGTCGAGGGTTTCAACTTCCTGTGCATACCGCCGCTCTCACGGGAGCATGATCTGCGCCTCAGCGCGCTTCTCGTTGCAGCCCGGTATTGTCGCGAGCGGCATGCGATGCTGATCGTCGACCCGCCGGCATCCTGGACGACGCCGAGAGAGGCCCTCGACGGCATGCGCACGTGGCCGTTTCGCAGTGACAATGCGGTCATGTACTACCCGCGCGTCCAGGCCCTGGACCGGCTGCGCGGGCGTCTCGAAACCTTCGCTCCCTGCGGTGCAGTGGCCGGCATGCTGGCGCGCTCGGATGAGACCTCTCCGTTGTGGTCAACGGTCGGGAGCGGGGAGATGGCGCTGCGTCCGGGCGTGCAGCCGGCTGTACCGGTCGGCGATGCCGATCGCATGCGCCTCGCCCAGGTTGGAATCAACACTCTGTCGGTACCGCGCACGGCTCCGGGAGGCGTGCGCGTGGATGCGCGCACGCTCGCGGCCGGAAGCAGGGGTTTCGCCGACTGGAAGTATCTGGCTGGGCGCCGCCTGGGCCTCTGGGTCGCCGCAAGTGTCGAGCGCGGCACGCGCTGGGTCCTGCTCGAGCAGAACGGACCGGCAACCTGGGCGCGCGCCCGCTCGCTGGTGGACACGTTCCTCGAGGTGTTGGCGGAGCAGGGCGCTTTCGTCGGTGCCGAGGCCGGCGATCGCTATTTCGTCATCTGCGACGAGCGCGTCAATCGCCCGGATACCATCGCCGACGGCCGTCTCAATCTCCTCTTCGGCTTCGCCACCACCCGCTGGGGCGAGTTTGATGCCTGGCTCGTGACCCATCACCCCGCTGCGAGCCGCGTGCGCCCGGTCAGCGTCAATCGGCAGGCGACCTCCCGCCAGCGCGTCGAGTGGGAAATCGAGACGACCATCTTGAAAAAGATGGACTACAAATAGCCCGCCGCGAGTAATCGCGGATAAGTACGTCAGGCGACTTTTAGGCAATAGACCACGGCACGATTCCTGCTCAGCTTGCCGGCATGCCTACAAGAAGCGTGTCGCATACCGCTCGGGGAACCGCCGCCGCCATTGCCTACGTGCTGGCTCCAATGCTGTTGCTCGCGAGCGGCGCCAGTCTGCACGCGCAGGCGCAACCGGTTTCCTCGCCCACCTTCATCGACGCGCAGCGCGCCGAGGCGCATGGCCAGTACGCCCGCGCCGAAGAGCTCTATGGTGAGGCTTACAAAGCCGATCCCGGCAACACGCGGGCGCTGTTCGGCCGCGCCCGCATGCGCTCCTGGCTCGGCCACTTCGATGCGGCGATCGCCGATTATCGCCAAGGCCTGCAGATGGAGCCGCAGAACGCCGAGGCGTTGAGCGGCCTCGGCTGGACTTACGCCTGGAGCCATCACTTCGATGACGCAGTCGAGGTCTTCCAGCATCTCACGCGACTGCAGCCTTACGATCTCGATCCCAAGAAGGGCCTCGCCTACGTGGCGCTCTGGCGCGGGCACCCCAATGACGCCCGCAGCCAGTTCGAGGCACTCGCCAGCCAGGATCCGGAAAACCCGGACTATGCGCTCGCGATCGGTCAGGCCGCCCTCCAGCAGGGCGATCTCGATGTAGCGCAGTCGGCTTTCGAGAAGGCGCTCAAGCTCAAGCCGGGTCTGACCGCCGCCAGGTCCGGGCTCACCGCGGTCGCTCAGGCCCGCGTGCAGAGCAACCCGGCCATCGAGCTGCTCGGCGGACGCAGCGCTTCCGGTGGGGAGAGCCATACCGGACTGCGATTCGCGCAGCTTTCGCTGCAGGTCAATCACGATCTGCGCTTGTGGCTGAGCGATGATCGCGGGGCCGGAGTCGATCTCTTCACGCCCGATCGGCGTCTCCTCAACGCATCGACCGTCACCGCAGGCGCCTTCTACAACTACACGCAGAAGCTCGGCCTGCAAGTCGAGGCCGGTGAGCGGCATCTGCCCGGAGAAACCGACCCGGTCGTGGATGCGGAGCAGGTCTTCTTTTTAGGCGACACCGTGCCCAAGGTCGGATTCTGGTGGACCCATACCCCGATCAACTCGCAGTGGATCGGCTACGGCAGCCTCTATCGGAGGCTCGGCGATCATTTTTCGCTGGAGCCGACAGTTTATTTTGCCTACGACGGCGCTTACCATGAGACGCGCGGCGCACTGCTCGCGACCTACAGCACCTCGCAGCTCGCTCAGTTCGGACTGGGCGTCGCGCTCGGAAGCAAGCAGTCCGCAACTGGAAGCAAGAGCGTCACACGCGTGTTCAGCAACATTTCCGTACCCATCGGCCAGCGATTCACTTTCCTCCTCTACGCCTGGCACGAGACTACGCAGGGCCTGCCGGCGGAGACCGTGCTGGCTGCCGGATTCCAGGCCTATCTCTGATCGTGATGCCGAGCGAGCCCGCCATCGCGGTGCCGCAGCCTGCCATAGAGCTGGCCGCGGCGGTCGACACCGGATCGTGCAGCGCCGTCGTCGTGCAGGTCGCCCCGGCGGAGACCTCCTGGCGCCCGAAGCCGTACCTCTACCTGACCGTGTTGACGCTCTGGGGCGTGGCCGTCGCCTGGTTTCACCCGCAGCTGGCGACCCTGCCGGCGCTCGGCAAGACGCTCTGGGCGAAGGGGGCACTGTGGTTCTTCGTCCTTTTCATCGATATCGCCTGGGGCTACGCAGCCTACAATGTTGGCGTCATCGTGTTCGGCGCCTACTATGCGCGCCGGTCCCGCCGCGTGCCACGGGCGGTGGCCACAGTCAGCGAGCGCCCTGCGGTGGCGCTGCTCTACACGACCTGCAACGATTTCGTCGAATGCTCGGTGCGCTCCTGCATCGAGCAGGACTACCCCGACTACCGCGTCTACATACTCGATGATGGCACCGATCCGGAATGCCGCGCGCGGATCGACCGGTTCGCGGCGGCGCATCCGGGTCGCATTCTGGTGATCAGACGGCCCGATCGCAAGGCATACAAGGCCGGCAATCTCAATCATGCCCTCGCGACGATCGCGCGCGAGCCGTTGTTCGCGCTGGTGGACGCCGACGAGATCCTGCCGCCGCATTTCCTGCAGGCGCTCGTGCCACGACTGTTGTCACAGCCCGACTGCGGCTTCATCCAGGCGACTCACCGCTGCAACCCGCATACCACGAGCTCTCTCGCTCGCGATGTCGGTCCCGGCGTCGATAGCCATTGGCGCTGGTATCACCCGCTGCGCAACGACTACGGCTTCGTCATGTTGCTCGGACACGGGGCGCTCGTCAGGCGCCAGACCTGGTTGGATGCGGGAGGCTTTCCCGAGCTCGTGAGCGAGGATCTCGCTTTTGCCTTGCGCGCGCGCGAAGCGGGCTGGCGCGGGCGCTTCGCCGAGGATGTGGTCTGCTACGAGGAATTTCCCGAGGACGTGCGCGCCTTCCGTGTCCGCCACATGAAATGGACGCGCGGCACGTGCGAGTTCCTCGTCCGGGAAACCGGGCGCCTCCTCCGGTCACGGCGCGTGACCTGGGTCGAGAAGCTCGACATTCTTCTGCCGACCCTCAACCTGCCGCTCTCGTTCCTGTTTTTCCTCTTCGTGCTCGACGCCAATATCGTGCTGACGAGCCTCTATGGTGACATCGCGACCATGACCTGGGTCATCGGCGGGCACCCCTGGCTGGTCCCCGTCCTGCGGCTGGACCCCGCCTTCGAGGTGCTCGACCGTGCCGACCTTTATGTCGTCACCCTGATTGCGCTCGTCTCGCCCGTGCTCTGCTTCGTCATCGACATGGCGCGGCATCCACGGCGCCTCTGGTCCTTCCTCGCTCAGAGCACCGCGCTCTATGGCGCGCTCGGCCCCTTGTCCTCCATCGGCGTAGTGCTGTTCGCATTGACCCGCCGTGCGGTGTTCCACGTCACAGCCGACAAAGGCCGGCCAGAGACCCGAGGGAGCCGCATCGCTGGACGCGTGCGCAGTTCGCTCTTGGAGTTTGCACGCCGCAGCCATCCCGATGACCCCCTGGTGCAGGGTATCGAGCTCATCTGCGGTGCCGTGCTCGTCTCCCTCGCGTGCGCCACCGTCCAGCTTCCATTCCTCGGCCTCGCCTTGGGATACCTCATGTTGCCCATCCTTCACCATGTTCCCTGGGACTGCCGGCCGGTCCGGATGGCGATCCAGGTGCCGCTCGCCCTCATCATCCTCGGGGTCGCACTGGGGAGCCTCTCGCTGATGGGCATTCAGACCGTGTTCTTCGGCTACGGCTTCCATTTCTAGTTGAAGCGCTGGATCGGGGCATCCTGCCCCGATCCAGCGCGCCTCGTGCAAAAAGCGCGGTTTTTTGCCCGAGGCTCCGCCACCTGCGGCGGCGGGGCACCTCCCTGTGCCTGTACTTCATGGGAAAGCCCCAGGGGAGGGCCGAGCAGCGCCGAACATGTATGATTCGCCCTGATGAGCCAGGGCGAAACCGATCCTGCAGCCGACCCGAAAGCCGCGCCCACTGCGGAGGCCGTCACGCCTGGCCGGCATGTGGTCTTCTCACATGGCAAGGAGAGCGGACCCTGGGGACGGAAGATCTCCTCGCTCGCGGAAGTCGCTCGCAGCGAGGGGTACGAGGCGCATTCGGTCGACTACCGAGGCATTGACGACCCCCGTCAGCGCGTCGCGCGACTCGTCGAGTTCTCCAAAGAGCTGAGCGGCGATCTGGTGCTCGTCGGCTCCAGCCTCGGCGGATACGTCGCTCTCGCCTCGGCGTCGCTGCTCCACGCCCGCGGCGTCTTCCTGATGGCGCCCGCCCTCTATATGCCGGGCTTGCCCGAGCTGCGACAGAATCTGCTCGATTGTCCGGCGACGGTGGTGCACGGATGGCGAGACGACGTCATTCCGTTCGACCACAGCGTGCGTTTCGCACAGACGTATCGCGCTGCGCTGCATTTGCTGGAAAGCGATCACAACCTGCACAACCAGATCCGCGTGATCCAGTATCTCTTCGAGTATTTTCTGATTGCGTTAGACCTTCCGGCGCTGGCCTTCGAGTAGCAGTCCCGCGGGATGAACTGGCTGTTGCATCGCGTACTCGCGCTGTGGGTGCGCTACCGGATCCTGCCCGAGGACATCAGCGCCCGACTGCAGAGTCGCACTGCTGCGGTGTGTTACGTCCTCGAGCGGCGCAGTCTCACCGATCTGGCGATCCTGCAGCGCGCATGCGTGCGGCTGAAGCTGCCACGCCCGCGCAAACGGCTCATCGGCGAGTCATCCGACCTGCGCTCCTACTTCTATCTGAGTCGGCCACGCGGCTTCTGGGATGAGCGACTCGACCGCCGGCCGCCGCCCCAGCTCGATCAGATGCTGGCGGCGCTGGACGCCGCCCCCGATTTCGATATCGACTTCGTGCCCGTCGCCGTGTACTGGGGACGTGCGCCGCAGCGCGAAGGCTCATGGTTCCGCCTATTGCTCGTGGAGAACTGGGCGCTGACCAGCCGCGCCCGCAAGCTCCTGCAGGTCGTCTTCAACGGACGTAATACGCTCGTTGAGCTGGAAGAGCCCATTTCGCTGCGCAGCCTGCTCGGCGATGAGATCGGGCTGTCGGTACGCGGCCGCCGCGTCGCCCGCTCGCTCCGTGCGCTCTATGCGCAGCATCGAGCCGCGCGCATTGGACCCGACCTCTCTCACCGGCGCACCATCGTCACACGCGTATTGCGGACGCACGCCGTGCGCGCCGCCATGGCCCAGGAAATGCGCGAGAAGTCGCTCACCCGCCGGATGGCACTGCTTCAGGCGGCGCGTTACGCGGAAGAGATTGCCGCGAACTACTCTCATGCCTTCGTCCGGTTCCTGGAACGTCTGCTGACCTGGCTCTGGAATCGCCTCTATGACGGCGTCGCCGTCGGACACCTGGAGACCCTCGAACGCGTCGCGCAGGGCAACGAGATCATCTATGTGCCCTGTCATCGCAGTCATATGGACTATCTGTTGTTGTCGTACGTCATCTACGTCAACGGCTATCCCGTGCCGCACATTGCGGCAGGCATCAACCTCAACCTCCCCATCGTCGGCCGGCTGCTGCGCATGGGCGGCGCCTTCTTCATTCGCCGCAAGTTCCGCGGCAACGGCCTCTACACCGTCGTCTTCATGAAATACATCGCTGCCATCATGGCGCGGGGGCACTCCATCGAGTATTTCATCGAAGGCGGCCGCAGCCGCACCGGCCGCCTGCTGCAGCCGAAGACCGGCATGCTCTCCATGACCGTGCGCAGTTTTCTGCGCGACCCGGCTCGGCCGGTGATCTTCCTGCCCGTGTACTTCGGCTACGAGCGCGTCGTCGAAGGCGCGACCTACGTGGGGGAGCTCTCGGGCAAGCCGAAGGAAAAAGAAAGCGTGCTCGGCCTCCTGCGCGCGCTGCGCAAGCTCCGGGAGCGGTTCGGGCAGGTGCATGTCAACCTCGGTGAGCCCGTTGCGCTCGAAGACGTTCTCGACCGCTACGACATGGACTGGCGTACGCGTACGTTCGAAGACGACGTCCGCGTACCGTGGATCGCCGCTGCGGTCGATGAGCTTGCCGAGCGCATCATGCGCAACATCAATGCAGCTGCGGCCGTCACGCCGATCAACCTGCTCGCCATCATTCTGCTCGCGATGCCGCGGCAGGCACTCGCGGAAGCCGACCTGGAGCGCCAGATCGACCTCTATCGCGCGTTGTTGCGCGGGTTTCCCTACAGCGACCGCATCACCATCACCGCCCTCAGCGGCGCCGACATCATCGCCTACGGTGAGGCGATGAAAGTGCTGCAGCGGCAGAAGCACTCCCTGGGAGACGTCGTGCGCATGAGCGATGAGAGCGCGGTGCTCGCGACCTACTTCCGCAACAACGTGCTGCACCTCTTTGCCATGCCCTCTCTGCTGGCATGCGTCTTCTCGAGCAACGCGGAAGCGCGGCACGATGACATTCATCGCCTTGCCTGGCGGATCTATCCCTACATCGCCGCGGAGCTCTTCCTCCCCTGGAGTGAGCACGAGCTGCCCGGTGTAGTCGACGGCGTGCTCGAGTGCCTGCGGCACCATGGTCTCGTTCAGTCCGACGCCCACCGCACCGTCTGGCGCCGGCCACCACCCTCTTCGGGGGAGGCCATGCAGCTCTCGCTGCTGGCGCAGGCCACCATCCAGACTATCGAGCGCTACTATCTGGTCATCGCACAGCTCATTGCCGCCGGCAGCGGCGAGATCACTCAGTCGGTGCTCGAGGAGCGCTGTCAGCTCAACGCGCAGCGCATCGGCATGCTCTATGGCCTGAATTCACCCGAATTCTTCGATCGCACCCTGTTCAAGAACTTCATCGACCTGCTGCGCCGCCGGGGGGTGGTCCGCCAGAGCAGCGCCAACCGGCTGGAGTTCGACGACGTCCTGATGCGTGTCGCTGCCGATGCGCAATTCGTGCTCAGCGAGCAGATCCGCCACAGCATCCTGCAGGTCACCCACGGGTGAAGTCTCAGTCGTCCCAACTCACCTTGCTGCGCATCTGCTTGGTTCTGCGTCGCTTGGTCTTCCCATCCAACCGTCGCTCCCGGGACGCCCGTGTGAGCCGCGTAGCCTTTCGCGCCGTGGGCGCCACCAGCGCGCGGCGTATGAGGTCCGTCAGCCGCTCCAGAGCCTCCCTGCGGTTCCCCTCCTGCGTGCGCTGATTGCGTGCCACGATGAGGAGTGACCCGTCCTCCGTCACCCGTCGTCCCGCGAGCGACCTCAGCCGCTCCTTCACCGCGGGCTGAAGCGACTCAGTACCGGCGAGATCGAACCTGAGCTGTGCGGCCGTCGCCACCTTGTTGACATTCTGGCCGCCCGGTCCCGAGGCGCGCACGAAGGACCATACGAGGTCCTGGTCCGGCAGCGAAATATCCGGTGTGATTTCGACAGGCATGGTGCGAAAGCAAGCCATTGAGCGGCCGTTTCCCGTTCACGTATTCTCGCATTGACGGGTCTCAGTCGGGCCGTTCCCGTTTCCCGGGGCACCTCCTCTAGCGGTGGCGGATCTCAGGGCGCCGCGAGATCGAAAAAGCCACGACTATGAACTATGCGTTGAGGTCGGGGATGAGCTCGCTCTCGAGCCGCGTGATCTGGTCTTTCAGCATGAGCTTGCGCTTCTTCAGCCGTTTGAGCTGCAGCTCATCCACGTGCACATCGAGCGAGAGACGGGTGATCACCTCATCGAGGTCGCGGTGCTCGATGCGGAGCTGTCGCAGCTTCTCCATGTTGCGGAACAGATCCCGGTCGACGTTGTCTTCGATTTCCGCCATGGCCTAAGAATGGCTAGAGCAGGACCAGCGCGAACATTTCCTCGGACCCCTTGCGCAGGCGGGTCCCAGAGGCCCGCGCGCCGCTATCATACGCTGGCAGGATGCCGGTAGCCTTGAAAAGGCGGTTTCCGGCGCCATTCTGCGAGTCTTGTGGTGCCCGCTGGACGCCGCGTGGTGGCCTTCAGCGCGGCTTGCCGCGGCGCGAGCGCCCGGATCCTCCGGGGTGGCGAGGACCGCCCGAACGCCCTCCCGAGTGGCTTCCGGTGTGCCCTCCGGGGTGACCGTGCGACGCATGGCCAGAGTGCTTGGGCCGCCGCTCTCCGCCACGAAGAGGCCGCCGGCGAGGTCTCGGCGCAAGCTCTCCCTCGGCGAGACCCGCAGCCAGCAGGCCGAATCCGATCGGCGCGGAAGGGATCTTGTGGCCGATGTAGCCCTCGATATCCGGCAGGGACACCGCGAACTCCTCACAGGCAAAGCTGATGGCATCGCCTTCTGCGCCCGCACGCGCGGTGCGCCCGATCCGATGGACGTAATCGGCAGCATCCTGGGGCAGGTCGAAGTTGAAGACGTGGCTGACATCAGGGATGTGCAGTCCACGCGAGGCGACGTCCGTCGCGATCAGCACCGCGAGATCGCCATTATGGAAGTCCCGCAGGAAGCGCAGTCGCTTGGCCTGCGGCACGTCGCCCGAAAGCGCCTGCGCGTGAAACCCATTGGCCTTGAGCGTGCTTTCCAGGCGCTCGGCCATGCGCTTGGTGTTGACGAAGATCATGGTGCGCCGCGCCTCGCTCTGGCGGAGCAGTCCGACGAGCAGCGGCACCTTCTCCTCCATCGAAGGGTAGTACATGATCTGACGCACGCGGTCGACGGTCATCTTGTCCGGCTCGATGCGCACCAGCTCCGGGTTGTTCAGGTGCTCGTAGGCGAGCTCCAGTACGCGATACGAGAGCGTGGCCGAGAACAGCATCGATTGGCGACGCTGCGGTTGCGGCAGGCGGCGCAGGATGTAGCGGATATCCGCGATGAAGCCGAGATCGAACATCCGGTCGGCCTCATCGAGCACCAGGACCTGCACGTGCTTCAGGTCGAAGACATGCTGTTTGTAGTAGTCGATCAGCCGGCCCGGCGTGCCGATGAGCACGTCGATCCCTTCTTCGAGCTGCCGCCGCTGCTTTTCGTAATCGATGCCGCCGTAAACGACGGCGTGCACCAGGCCTGTATGCCGGCCCAGAGTCTCGGCATCGTGATGGATTTGCACCGCGAGCTCGCGGGTGGGCGCGACGATGAGTGCGCGGATCGAGGTCGGACCGCGACTCGCCGGAGCCGGGTGCGTGAGCAGGGTGTGGTACAGGGCTACCAGGAACGCGGCAGTCTTGCCCGTGCCGGTTTGTGCCTGTCCGGCAACGTCGCGACCGGATAGGGCGATCGGCAGCGTCTGGGCCTGGATCGGGGTGCAGTGCTCGAATCCGGCATCGCGAATTCCCTGTAGGACGGGCTCGGCGAGGCCGAGGCTATCGAAGGTCGGAGAGTGTGGATCAGTCATCAATAAAGGCTTATATTGTTACACCGATGGGTTGGCGGGCCTTGCAAAATCGGCCCGGAAGCGCTACAAAGCGTATCAAGACGGCGGGCCAACGGCCCCCACCTGCCGGCCACGGGTTCTTCCCAGCAGGCTTTCCTAATAGGCTCAAGCTTCATACTCATTTCACGAGTTAGTGTAACCGTTTGACGGGTGTTTCTGGCACGGACTTTCCCGGTCCCCCGCCCGTTTCCTCAATTCAAAGCCCTTCGCAAGACGAAGAAAGACAACTTTCGCACTCTGTATTCGACGGAGGTTGAACCGCGTGAGCAATCCGCACATCGTGCATACCACGGACGCCACCTTTGCCCAGGACGTCCTCAAGTCCGAAAAACCCGTACTCCTCGATTTCTGGGCGGAGTGGTGCGGTCCCTGCAAGATGATCGCCCCGATCCTGGACGACATCGCAGGCGAGTACCAGGACCGGCTCAAGATCGCCAAGCTCAACATCGACGAGAACCCGCACACCCCGCCGAAGTACGGCATCCGCGGCATTCCCACGCTCATCCTCTTCAAGAACGGCACGGTCGAGGCCCAAAAGGTCGGCGCCCTGTCGAAATCACAATTATCAGCATTTTTGGACAGCAACCTGTGAGAGGCTATCTCGGCAATCAGGGCCGCAACCGGCCCAACAAAGGCCCGCGCCACGGCGGTGGTCGTGACCGCGACGGCAATCGCGACGGCAACCGCTCCAACGGCAACGGCGGCGGGCGCCCCGATGACCTGATGCACGAGCCGGAGGTTTTCGACGCCGACGACTCGGAGATCATCAGTCCCGCGGAACTCAAGCAGTCGCGGGCTTCGATGAACCTCACGGAGCTCAAGGCGAAGCCCATCCACGAGCTGGTCAAGGTCGCCGAGTCCGTGGGGCTCGAGAGCCTCGCCCGCTCGCGCAAGCAGGACATCATCTTCTCCATCCTCAAGGCGCACGCGCGCAATGGGGAGAACATCTACGGCGACGGCGTGCTCGAGATCCTGCAGGACGGCTTCGGCTTCCTGCGCTCGGCGGACGGCTCCTATCTGGCCGGCCCCGATGACATCTATGTGAGCCCGAGCCAGATCCGCCGCTTCAACCTGCGCACCGGCGACACCATCTCCGGGCTCATCCGTCCACCGAAGGACGGCGAGCGTTATTTCGCGCTGCTCAAGGTCGGTGAGATCAATTTCGACTCCCCCGACAGCTCGCGCTCCAAGGTCCTGTTCGAGAACCTGACGCCGTTTCACCCCACGAAGCGCTTGAAGCTCGAGCGTGGCAACGGGTCCACCGAAGACCTCACTGCCCGAACGATCGATCTCGTGGCGCCGATCGGCAAAGGCCAGCGTGGCCTCATCGTCTCACCCCCCAAAGCGGGCAAGACGATGCTGCTGCAGAACATCGCGACCGCCATCACCGCCAATCATCCCGAGGTCTACCTCATTGTTCTGCTCATCGACGAGCGGCCGGAGGAAGTCACCGAGATGCAGCGCACCGTCAAGGGCGAGGTGGTCTCGAGCACGTTCGACGAGCCAGCGGCCCGCCACGTGCAGGTCGCAGAGATGGTCATCGAGAAGGCCAAGCGCCTGGTCGAGCACAAGAAGGACGTCGTGATCCTGCTCGACTCGATCACCCGTCTCGCGCGCGCCTACAACACCGTCGTGCCCTCATCGGGCAAGGTGCTGACCGGCGGCGTCGACGCCAATGCGTTGCAGCGGCCGAAGCGCTTCTTCGGCGCGGCGCGCAACATCGAGGAGGGCGGCAGCCTGACGATTCTGGCCACCGCGCTGATCGACACCGGCTCGAAGATGGACGATGTGATCTACGAGGAGTTCAAGGGCACCGGCAACAGCGAGATTCACCTCGACCGGCGCATCTCCGAGAAGCGCGTCTTCCCCGCGGTCAACATCAATCGCTCAGGAACGCGCAAGGAAGAGCTCATCACCGATCAGGGAGAGCTCGCCAAGATGTGGATCCTGCGCAAGCTCCTGCATCCGATGGACGAGCTCGCCGCCATCGAGTTCCTGCTCGACAAGATGAAGGACACGAAGTCGAACAGTGAGTTCTTCGAGGCCATGAAGCGCTAAGGAATAGCAGGCCAGGGCCGTTCCCTGGCCTGCGGCGAAAATCGTCTCGATCGGTTGGCACTGCACAGCGGGCCCGGGCCGTTCCCGGGCCTGCGGCGAAATGTGTAGGGTCTCGCGAAAATCGTCTCGACGATTTTCGCCAATTAAGCAGTACCCACCAGCCCGCCGAGCACCTCGGTGTGGCTGGCGTGCTCCCTCCAGGCAGTGAGCGCTTGCGCGAGGCGCGCGGGCGGGATCATCGCGTCCTCCAACAGCTCGAAATATTCGTTGCGCGCGAGCATCGTTGCCGCCACGGAGGCGCAGTACTCGCTTTCCAGCCAGGATGCCAAACGATCCGATGCAGTGTGTATCGCGGTCATCGTCACGCTCCTCCCCGATTTCCATATGGGCAATGCAACGACCATACCAGGATGAGTATGCGCCTGGCCATGGCTGGTGGCGCACCAAAAAATCGAAAGATATTCAGCGCGTGTTCAGCCGTGGACTCGAAAGGGCTCCTGCCACCACCGAAAGCGAGCGATCGAGCGGGCCAGGGCCGTCCTGTGGGCCGCGGGTGGAAAAAGACCATACGGCTGGCCGCGCACAAAATCGCCTGGAGCGATTTTGGACGGCGTTAGCCGGCCCCGAAGGGGCAAGGCCCAGGATGGGCCGAGCAACGCGCCGCCGGCGACTTTGTGCCAATTTACAAACCGCGGTAGCCGATATCCCGGCGGTAGACTGCACCTGGCCAGTGCACCGCGTCGGCCAGGGCATAGGCGGCCTTCTGCGCCTCTGCCACCGTCGCGCCCAGGCTGGTGGCGCAGAGCACGCGGCCGCCGCTGACGAGCACACGGTCATTCTCGAGCCGCGTCCCGGCATGGAAGACCTTCCCTGGCAGCCGCGCCGCATCGTCGAGTCCCGCGATCGCATCTCCCGTCCTGGGAGCATCCGGGTAGCCTTCCGCCGCCATCACGACACCGAGGGCAGCCCGGGAGTCCCAGCTCGCCTGGACCTGGTCCAGACGCCCGTCGAGAGCCGCCTCGCAAAGCACCGTCAGATCCGACTGCAGCCTCATGAGGATGGGTTGTGTCTCCGGATCGCCGAAACGGCAGTTGAATTCGAGGACATTCGGCGTGCCATCGCGCGCCACCATGATGCCCGCGTAGAGGAACCCGGTGTACGCCATTCCTTCCGCTGCCAGTCCTCGGATCGCCGGCTCGATCACCTCGCTCATGATGCGCGCGTGAACGGCCGGCCTGACGACCGGCGCCGGCGAATACGCGCCCATTCCACCGGTGTTGGGTCCGCGATCACCGTCTTCGAGTCGCTTGTGATCCTGGGATGTCGCCAGCGGCAGTACGTGCGCGCCGTCAGCCATGACGATGAAGCTCGCTTCCTCTCCCTCGAGGAATTCCTCGATCACCACCTCACGGCCGGCCTCACCCAGTCGTCCGGCCAGCATCTGCTCTACGGCCGTGATGCCTGCCGCAGCCGACTCCGCGATCAGAACGCCTTTGCCGGAGGCCAGGCCGCTCGCCTTGACGACGATCGGTGTGCGGTGGCGCCGCACCAGCTCGGGATCGAAGCTCTGCCGGGTGACCGTGATCGAAGCGGCTGTTGGAATCCGATGACGCCGCAGGAATTCCTTGGCGAAGGCCTTGGAGCCCTCGAGCTGCGCCGGCGCCTGCCGAGGCCCGAAGCAGCGCAACCCGCGTTGCTCGAAGGCGTCGACGATGCCGGCGACCAACGGCCCTTCCGGCCCAACGATCGTGAGTGCGACACCTTCCGTGCGCGCGAGCTCGATGAGCGAGCCGATGTCGGTTGCCTGGACCGCGACGTTGCGGACCCTGGGCTCTCGCGCGGTGCCTGCATTGCCCGGAGCGACCAGGACCTCGGTGACCCGAGGCGATGCGGCGCACTTCCAGGCCAAGGCATGCTCGCGGCCGCCGGAGCCGACTACCAGGACTTTCATTTCAATGACGGAAGTGGCGGATGCCGGTGAGCACCATGGTCATGCCGTGCTCGTCGGCGGCCGCGACGACTTCTGCATCTCGCTTGGAGCCTCCGGGCTGGATTACCGCCCGGATTCCGTACCCGGCTGCAACATCCATGTTGTCGCGGAAGGGAGAGTAGGCGTCGGAGGCCATCACCGCTCCGGCGATGGAGAGCTTCTCATCCGTGGCCTTCTGGGCCGCCAGGCGGATCGAGTACACGCGACTCATCTGGCCGGCGCCGACGCCCAATGTGGCCCCGTCGCGGGCCATCACGATGGCGTTCGACTTCACGAACTTGCACACCCGCCAGGCAAAAAGCAGGTCCGTGGTCTCCTGCTCCGTAGGCCTGCGCTGCGTGACCACCGTCAAGTCCGTGGCGCTCACCCGCGCCAGGTCTCGCGTCTGCGAAAGTAATCCTCCGGCGATGCTTCGATACTCGAGCTCGTCGGAAGGCGCACGGCTGAGATCGCCGACCGAAAGCACACGTACATTGGGCTTGCCCGCGAGAACCCTCAGCGCATCCGCTGCGACGGCCGGGGCTGCCAACACCTCGACGAACTGCCGCTCCAGGATGGTTGCGGCGAGTGTCGCGTCCAACTCCCGATTGAGCGCGATGATACCGCCGAATGCCGAAGTCGGATCGGTGCGGTGCGCCCGATCATAAGCCTCGCCCGCCGACTCGGCCACGGCCACGCCGCAGGGATTCGCGTGCTTGACGATGACACAGGCGGGCGCTTCGAATTGCCGCACGCATTCGATCGCAGTGTCCGCATCTGCGATGTTGTTGAACGAGAGATCCTTGCCCTGCAGCAGCCGCGCGGTCGCGACGCTCGGTCCGCGAGCCATGGGCTCCCGGTAGAGGGCCGCCTGCTGATGCGGGTTCTCACCGTAGCGCAGGTCCTGCACCTTGTCGAAGACCAGCGGCAGCGTTGCCGGAAAGCGCTCTGCGGTCGACTCCTGGTGAGCCGCGAGATAACTCGCGACCATCGTGTCGTAGCGTGCCGTGTGCGCGAACACTTTGGCGGCCAGGCGGGCCCGCATTCCCGGGGTCGTGCCGCCGTGCGCCACCAGCTCGGCAAGCAGCGCCGGGTAGTCTGCCGGGTCGACGCTCACGGCCACGCACTCGTGGTTTTTGGCAGCGGCCCGCAGCATTGCCGGGCCGCCGATGTCGATGTTCTCGATCGCCTCCGCGTAGCGGCAATCGGGCCGCGAGATCGTCGCCGCAAACGGATAGAGATTGACCACGAGCAGATCAATCGGCTGGATGCCGTGCTGCGTCATCACGGCATCATCGATGCCGCGCCGGCCGAGCAGTCCGCCGTGGATTTTTGGATGCAGCGTCTTGACGCGGCCATCCATGATCTCCGGGAATCCCGTGTAGCTCGATACTTCGCGCACGGAGAGGCCGCTGTCAGCGAGCAGTCGCGCCGTACCTCCAGTGGAGAGGATCTCCACGCCCCGCGCTGCCAGCGCGCGCGCGAGCTCGATCAGCCCGGTCTTATCGGAGACCGACAGCAGCGCCCGCCGAACGGGCAGAGTATTGGAAGTCAATGGGAGAGGCCGAGCTGCTTGAGCTTCTTGCGCAGGGTGCCGCGGTTGATGCCGAGAATTCCGGCCGCCCGGCTCTGGTTGCCCTCGGCGTAGTCGAGCACGACGCGAAAGAGCGGTTCCTCGACCTCGCGCAGCACGAGATCATAGAGATCTGCCGGCCGCGAGCCGTTGAGGCTGGTGAAGTAATCGCTGAGAGCGCGCTCTGCGTGACTGCGCAACGGGAGCAGTGGCCGTTGCGGCAGCAGATCGTTCAGCGTGCGCCCGTTGAATCTGACGCCAGAGGCTTCCCGCTGCCGACCCCGCTTTCTCTCTGTCATCAGTTTTCCGGCGCGAAAACTCCGGCGTTCAGGCCAGAGAAGCGCCGCTCCTGGAAGTGTAGTAACATAAAGGTGGTCGGTATGTAGGCCATTAGGCAGCCGGCAATTGGATACGATTTCTGAAGCGGCCTGCGAGCAAGCGGGTGCGACGGCGCGTCGGCTTCGGCTGGGAGCGTGCGTCGGGTAAGGATGTAGGGACATGTCCCAGTTGGAACGTCAACTGCCTGATTCTGGATGTCTCTGTTCTCATGGGCGGAGAAGACGTTAAAGATGCCTCTCTGGGGAGCGCGGAATCATATCACGCGCTCTCGTCCGTGCGACCCCAGGAAAATACTTACGGCCCGTGCGCGCAGGCCACGTCGCCGCCCTGCCGCCGCAGGCATGCGTCGATCTCGAAGCCGACCGCCTGCGGTCCCGGATCCACGAAGACCATGGTCGCATCCACGCGGCTGCCGGCCGCGAGCAGCGACGTCCGCGCGACGGAAGAAGGCAGATAATCGACGGGAGGCACGTCCCGTGCGGCAATGCGATTACCGAACCTGTCCTGTAGTGTCACTCGCAAAAGCGGCAGCGGCTGTGCGCGGCTCGCGGTGTTCTTGACGCTTGCTCGCACTACGATCTGGCCAGCGGCCGCGCCGGCAGCCGATGCGCCAAGCTGACGCACGTCATACGCGTGGATGTTCCAGCGCGGAGCAAGCTTCACGCCCAGTGCCGAATAGAGCCTGCTCAGGGATCTGCCGACTGTAGGGTCGGACGCCAGGGTATCCCTATAGTGATTGACAATCTGAAGCAGCAGAAGGATC
>Ga0157369_10003460_pt1 | contig 18728 bp, 15 predicted proteins | sample C25metaG_FD_113461 | JGI IMG/M metagenome (GOLD analysis project Ga0157369, IMG submission 113461) | Corn rhizosphere microbial communities from Kellogg Biological Station, Michigan, USA - C2-5 metaG | ecosystem: Host-associated > Plants > Roots > Rhizosphere > Soil | place: USA: Michigan... | reverse complement strand
TGCATCTGATTGCAGGGCTGACCGGTTTCGCCGATGCCGGCGGTGCTGTGTCGCAGTTCAACGAATACCTGCTCGACGCGGTCGACCACACCCTCATCGCGACCTTCGACGCCGACGTGCTGCTCGACTACCGCGCCCGGCGACCGATCGTTTACTTCGACCAGGACCACCTCGGCAGCTACCAGGCGTCGACGCTCGAGCTGCACCTGGGGCACGACGAGGTCGGCCAGCAGTTCCTGTTCCTTGTCGGCTTCGAGCCGGACTTCCGGTGGGAGCAGTTCATCTCGGCCGTGCTGGAGCTGGTGGACCGCTTCCGCGTGGCCTCCATCAGCTGGGTCAACTCGATTCCGATGCCCGTGCCGCACACCCGCCCGATCGGGGTCACGGTGAGCGGAAGCCGCTCCGACCTGGTCGAGACCATGTCGGTGTGGCGGCCGCAGACCCAGGTGCCGGCCAACGCCCTGCACCTGCTCGAGTACCGGCTGCAGGGCGGCAGCCTCAGCACGGCCGGCTTCGTGCTGCTCATCCCGCACTACCTGGCCGATACCGAATACCCGTCGGCGGCGCTGTCGGCGCTCGAGAGCACGAGCGCGGCGACCGGGCTCATCTTCCCCACCGACCGGCTGCGCGAACAGAACCGGGACTTCACCGCCCGCATCGACGAGCAGGTGCAGGAGAACCCGGAGCTGGCCCGCCTCGTGGGCACGCTGGAGGCCCGCTACGACGCCTACATGGAGGGCAGCGCACTGCGCTCACCGCTCACCGACGAAGACGGCGAGCTGCCGAGCGCCGACGAGATCGCGGCGGAACTCGAGAAGTTCCTCATGATCCGGCGCAACCGCGACGACGGCCCGCCCAGCTGAGCGACGGACCGCCCGCGGCGAGTCGGCTAGGTTAGACGGAGTGAACTCCCGTCGATCCTGGTTGATTTTCTCCTTCGGGTCGTTCGCCTACCTGTCCGCGATCCTGCAGCGCACGTCGCTCGGCATCGCCGGGGTCGCGGCCACGGAACGCTTCGGCGGGTCGGCCGCCGTGCTGTCGAGCCTGGCCGTCGTGCAGCTGATCGTCTATGCCGCCGCGCAGATCCCGGTCGGGGTGCTCATCGACCGGTTCGGGCCGCGCCGGCTGATGCTGTGCGGCACCGCCCTCATGATCGTGGGACAGCTGACACTGGCCTTCGCGCCGTCGATCACGGTCGCCGTCGCGGGCCGCATCCTGGTGGGCGCGGGCGACGCGACCATCTTCATCTCCGTCGTGCGCCTCATCAACTCCTGGTTCACCGGCCGGCTCGTTCCACCCCTGTCGCAGTGGATGGGCAACATCGGCCAGCTGGGACAGGTTCTGTCCGCCGTGCCGCTGGCCTGGGTGCTGCACCTCTGGGGCTGGACGGCAGCCTTCTGCTCCGCGGCATCCGTTGCCTGCGTGGCGCTCGTCGTGATCATCGTCGCGATCCGCGACCACCCGGGGGAGTCGGGCGAGCACGCCGGCGAGGCGACGCTCGCGGGAGCCCTGGCCCAGCTGCGGCAGGCCTTCAAGCGGCCCGGCACCCAGCTCGGCTTCTGGTCGCACTATGTCACCCAGTCCTCGGGCACCGTGTTCAGCCTGCTCTGGGGGTTCCCGTTCATGGTCTACGGGCTCGGCTACCAGCCGTCGTTCGCCGCTGCCATGCTCACCGTCATCGTCGGCGCCGGTATGGTCTTCGGGCCGGTCCTGGGCGTGCTGACCGCGCGGCATCCGCTGCATCGAAGCAATATCGTCTTGGGAATCGTCACCGCCATCGGCGTGGCATGGGCCGTGGTGCTGCTCTGGCCGGGCCAGCCGCCGGTGTGGCTGATCGTGCTGCTGCTGGTCGTCATCGGCGTGGGCGGCCCCGGCTCCCTGATCGGCTTCGATTTCGCCCGCACCACCAACCCGCAGCGGAGCCTCGGCTCGGCCAACGGAGTCGTCAACGTCGGCGGGTTCACCGCGAGCTTCGTGACGATGTACCTCATCGGCGTGATCCTCGACCTGGTCAACAACGCCCGCGTCGCGGAGGGTTCGGCCAGCGACCTCTACACCCTCGGCGCCTTCCGGCTGGCCTTCGCTGTGCAGTACGTCGTCATCGGGATCGGTGTGTTGTTCCTGCTGCGCGCACGGCGGAAGACGCGTCGGCAACTGTCCCTCGATCAGGGAATAACCGTGGCCCCCCTCTGGGTTGCACTCTCCAGAGCATGGCAGCGCAGGTCCCGGCGCTAGGACAAAGCGTGCAATAATTGACCCTGAGACCCGTTCCGGTCGTGGTTCCGCTTTTCGCGGATCCAGGACTTGACATGGGTCTTAGTACTGCCCAAATGTCGTTCCGGCCCCGGAACCGGAACGTCCCGAACGTTTGGGAGCGCTGCTAGGCGCACAACGATTGCATGAGAGGTGTTCGAATGGCAACCGCAAAATCCGAGGCGACCGAGCAGACCACCGACGACGTGACCGAGGCCAAGCCGGCGGCGAAGAAGGCCGCAGCGAAGACCCCGGCGAAGAAGGCTGCGCCGAAGAAGAAGGCTGCCGCCGCTGAGAAGCCGGCCGCCCGCAAGCGCGCCCAGGCGAAGTCGAAGGCCGCTGAGGAACACGACGAGGAGCCGGTCGACGAGACCGACGACGTCGCGGTAGACGCCGACAAGCACGACGACGAGCACGAGGAGGAGAGCGGCAAGAGCCAGGTGGCAGTCGAACCGCTGCCCACCGGGGCGCTCGTGCTCTCCCTCGTCGACGACGAGGACGAGGTGCCGGTCTACTCGACCGCCATCACCGGCGCCACCGCCGACCCGGTCAAGGACTACCTCAAGCAGATCGGCAAGGTCGCGCTCCTGAACGCGGCCGAAGAGGTCGAACTGGCGATGCGCATCGAGGCAGGCCTGTTCGCCGAGGACAAGCTCTCGCACATGGCCGACGCCGAGAAGCGCAGCGCGCTCGGCCGCGAGCTGCAGTGGGTCGCCAAGGACGGCGCCCGCGCCAAGAGCCACCTGCTGGGCGCGAACCTCCGCCTCGTGGTCTCGCTGGCCAAGCGCTACACCGGCCGCGGCATGCAGTTCCTCGACCTGATCCAGGAAGGCAACCTGGGCCTCATCCGTGCGGTCGAGAAGTTCGACTACACCAAGGGCTTCAAGTTCTCCACCTACGCCACCTGGTGGATCCGCCAGGCGATCACCCGCGCCATGGCCGACCAGGCGCGCACCATCCGCATCCCCGTGCACATGGTGGAGGTCATCAACAAGCTCGCGCGCGTGCAGCGGCAGATGCTGCAGGACCTCGGTCGCGAGCCCACGCCCGAGGAACTCAGCCGCGAACTGGACATGACCCCCGAGAAGGTCGTCGAGGTGCAGAAGTACGGCCGTGAGCCGATCTCCCTGCACACCCCGCTCGGCGAAGACGGCGACAGCGAGTTCGGCGACCTCATTGAGGACACCGAGGCCGTGGTTCCCGCCGACGCCGTCGGCTTCACCATGCTGCAGAAACAGCTGGAGAGCCTGCTCGACTCGCTCTCGGAGCGTGAGGCGGGGGTCATCCGCATGCGCTTCGGCCTCGGTGACGGCATGCCGAAGACGCTCGACCAGATCGGTGACACGTTCGGCGTGACCCGTGAGCGCATCCGTCAGATCGAGTCGAAGACGATGGCCAAGCTGCGCCACCCGTCGCGGTCCCAGTCGCTGCGCGACTACCTCGAGTAAGGGGCGCGCGTGCGCTACATGCCGGCGATCCTCCTCGGCAGGATCGTCAGGAGACTTGCGCGCTGGCGCAAGCCGGGCGGCGGTTCGGCCGTGCCCGGACTCGTCGTCAACCGGATCGCGCCCGGCTTCCTGGCCCACACGCTGAACGGGTTCCCCGGTGGCCTCGTGATCGTCAGCGGCTCCAGCGGCAAGTCGACGACGACGAAGATGCTGGTCGCCGCCCTCCGCGCCGCCGGCAAGCAGGTCTTCACGAACGAGTCGACCGCGAACATCAGCCAGGGCCTCACCTCCGCCCTCCTGGAGCGCGTGAGCCTGACCGGCCGCATCCACGGCGACATCGCGGTGCTCGAGATGGACGAGGGCCACGGCGCCCTGCTTTCGGCTGACCTGACACCGCGCGTGGTCACCCTCACCAACGTCATGGTCGACCAGATCGATCGTTTCCACGACTCCGAGATGGTAGCGGCGATGCTGGCGAAGATCGCCCGCCGGGCAACGGATGCCGTGGTCGTCAACGCCGACGACGACTACCTCCGCGTCCTCGCCGACGACCTCGCCACCGGGGCCCGCGTCGAACGCTACGGCGTGGCCGCGGCTGTTCTCGCCGACGCACCCCGCGGGCTCGGCTACGCCCGCACCGCGCCGGCCCGGCTGAGTGCCGCCGAGGGACTCCAGCTCACGGGCGTCCGTGGCCGCGATGCCACCGTGGCGATCAACGGCCGTGAGCATCACGTGACACTGCCCGCCCGCGGCGTGCACTACGCGGTCGACGCTGCCGCCGCCATCGCCACGGCGCAGGCCGTGCTGGGCGAGGAATTCGACGCGGACGCGGCCGTTGCGGCCGTCTCCGGCATCCCCCCGGTCTTCGGCCGCGGCGAGATCGTCACGGTGAAGGGCCGCACCGTCGAGTTCGTTCTCGTGCAGAACCCGGCCAGCTTCCAGCTGAACCTCGACAGCCTCGACCCGCACACCGAGCAGATTCTCGTGGCCATCGGCTCCGACGTGCGCGACCCCTCGTATTTCTGGCCGGTCGACACGTCGCGCCTCGGCCGGGTGCTCATCGCCTCCGGGTCGAAGGCCTACGACATCGCCCTGCAATTGGCCTACGACGACGTCGAGGTGGAGCGGGTGGAGCCCGACCTCGGCCGGGCGCTCGACGACTTCCTGGCCCTGCCCGACCCGTCCACGGGCGTGAAGACCATCGTCTTCTCGGCCGACTCCATGCGCCGCACCCGGGCGCACCTCGGCCTGACCAGCAACAGTGAGGAGCCGGCGTGACCGACGCCCTGACCGACGCCCTGACCATCGTCTCCCTGCTCCCCGCCCTCCTCGACACCAACGGCGACGCCGCCAACGCGCGCGTCCTCGCGCAGCGGGCCCGCTGGGCGGGCTTCGAGGCGCACATCGTCGATGTCGCCGACGCCAGCGACCTCCCGGACAACGCCGATCTGATCGTGATCGGCTCCGGCACGGACGCCGTCCTCGGCCAGGCGCGTGCCGCGCTCGTGCCGATGGCCGACCGACTGCGCCAGCTCGTGACCGACGGCGTGCCCCTGCTGGCCGTCGGAACCGGCTGGGAGCTGCTCGGCGTGGGCATCGAGCTGTCTGACGGAAGCGCCGTCGAGGGGATCGGCCTCGTCGCCGGGCGCGCCGTGCCCGCGCCGGCCCGAATCACCGAGGACCTGGCCGTGAAGTCGAAATACGGCCGCCTGATCGGCTTCGAGAACCACTCCCGCCACTACGTGGGCGCGGAGGCCTCACCCCTCGGCCGGGTGCTCGCGGGCACCGGGAACGGCAACGGGCAGGAGGGCCTGGTCATGGGCGACGTGTTCGGCACGCACCTGCACGGCCCCGTGCTCGCGCGGAACCCGGGGCTGGCCGACCACCTGCTCACGCGCGCCCTTGCCCGCCGAGGCATCGCCTACGCTCCCGGAGCACGCGCCGCGATGGTTGATGAGACAGCGCGAGCCGCACGCAACCAGGTTGCCGTGCGGCTCAAGCTCCCCGCCGAGTAACGACCCGGCGGCGGGAAGGGGTCAGGCCCGCTGTTCCTCGAACAGTCGAGCGGATTCGTCATGCCAGCTCTGTGCGACGGCGGCCAATTTCTCCTGGTGCTTGCGACCGTGGTGGGCGCAGAAGAGCAATTCGCTGTTGTTCACGACGACACGGATGTATGCCTGCGCACCGCAGGCATCGCAGCGGTCAGCGGCAGTGAGCTGGGGGGAGTCGATTTCGGCGGTGCCGAGGGCGTCGACACCCGGTCGGGTGTTGAGCTGGGACATGGGCTCCTCCTCCAGAATTCTTCGGGGTTCTTCTTGTTCCCCAATGTAAACACGCTTCCGCCGACATATCGACCGCTGGTGGGGGTATTTCGCTGTGCGCGTAGGACGTGGCCGGGTGTCGGTGCCGGGCGGGCGTCTGGGCTTAGTAGCCTTGGCTGTTGTGAGTTCTGACTATTCCGCACGCCACCTGTCTGTTCTGGAGGGCCTCGAGGCCGTCCGCAAGCGTCCCGGAATGTACATCGGCTCGACGGATTCGCGCGGCCTGATGCACTGCCTGTGGGAGATCATCGACAACTCCGTGGATGAGGCGCTCGGCGGCTTCGGCGACCGCATCCAGATCGTGCTGCACCCCGACGATAGCGTCGAGGTGCGGGACAGCGCCCGCGGCATCCCGGTCGACATCGAGCCCAAGACCGGCCTCTCCGGTGTCGAGGTCGTCTTCACCAAGCTGCACGCGGGCGGCAAGTTCGGCGGAGGGTCCTACGCCGCCTCCGGCGGTTTGCACGGCGTCGGCGCATCCGTCGTCAACGCCCTCTCGGAACGTCTCGACGTCGAGGTGGACCGCGACGGCAGGACCTGGGCGATGTCGTTCCACCGCGGCGAGCCCGGCGTCTTCGCCGACACGAACGGTCACAAGAGCCCGGATGCCCCGTTCACGCCCTTCGAGAACACCAGCGAACTGCGCGTGGTCGGCAAGGTGGCCAAGGGCGTCACCGGAACCCGCATCCGCTATTGGGCCGACCGGCAGATCTTTACCCAGGGCACCACCTTCCAGGTCGACGAGCTCGTGTCCCGCGCCCGGCAGACCGCCTTCCTCGTGCCCGGGCTCACCATCGGCATCGACGACGAGCGCGGCCCGGAGCCGCTGCACGAGACGTTCTCGTTCGAAGGGGGCATCTCGGAGTTCGTCGACCACCTCGCCGGCGACGCGGCCATCACCGACACCTGGCGCCTCACCGGGACCGGCACGTTCACCGAGACCGTGCCCGTGCTCTCGCCCACCGGCGCCATGGTCGCCACCGAGCTCGAGCGGGAATGCCACGTGGACGTGGCGCTCCGCTGGGGGACCGGGTACGAGACCGTTCTGCGCAGCTTCGTCAACATCATCGCCACGCCCAAGGGTGGCACCCACCAGGCCGGCTTCGACCAGGGACTCGTGAAAGTGCTGCGGTCGCAGGTCGAGCAGAACGCCCGGCGACTGAAGGCCGGCAGCGACAAGCTGGAGAAGGACGATGTGTTCGCGGGCCTCACCGCCGTCATCACGGTGCGCCTGCCCGAGCCGCAGTTCGAGGGACAGACCAAGGAGATCCTCGGCACCCCGGCCGTTCGAGCGATCGTGTCGTCCGTCGTCTCACAAGCCCTCAAGGAACGTTTCGCCTCGACCAAGCGCGACGACAAGGCGCAAACCGCCCTGCTGCTCGACAAGGTCGTGGCCGAGATGAAGTCCCGGCTCTCGGCGCGCGCCCACAAGGAGACCCAGCGGCGCAAGAACGCCCTCGAGTCCTCCTCGCTGCCGGCGAAGCTCGTGGACTGCCGCAGCAGCGACGTCGCGCTCAGCGAGCTCTTCATCGTGGAGGGCGACTCCGCGCTCGGAACGGCCAAGCTCGCCCGTGACAGCGAGCACCAGGCCCTGCTGCCCATCCGCGGCAAGATCCTGAACGTGCAGAAGGCCTCCGTGTCCGACATGCTCTCCAACGCGGAATGCGCGTCGATCATCCAGGTGATCGGCGCCGGTTCCGGCCGCAGTTTCGACCTCTCCGCCGCGCGCTACGGCAAGGTGATCATCATGAGCGACGCCGACGTGGACGGCGCCCACATCCGCACCCTGCTCCTGACGCTCTTCTTCCGCTACATGCGGCCCATGATCGAGGAGGGCCGCGTCTTCGCGGCGGTGCCGCCGCTGCACCGCGTGGTGGTCATGAACCCGGGCACCAAGCCCAACGAGACCATCTACACCTACTCCGAGGCGGAGCTCCAGGGTGTCCTCGCCGGCCTGAAACGCGCCGGCAAGCGATATCAGGACCCGATCCAGCGCTACAAGGGTCTGGGGGAGATGGACGCCGACCAGCTCGCTCTGACCACGATGGACCGCGCGCACCGCACCCTGCGGCGGGTGCAGGTGCCCGATGCCGAGATGGCGGGCAAGGTCTTCGAGCTCCTGATGGGCAACGACGTCGCCCCCCGTAAGGAGTTCCTGATCGAGAGCTCCGACAAGCTCGGCCGCGACCGCATCGACGTGTAGCGGGCTGCGTCCGCGGCTTTTCCCCGGCGGGGACGGCGGCGGAGCCGGCTACGCGATCGAGGCGCCGAGCGCCCCGACGACCGCGTCGAGCGGCGTGCCGGAGGCGTCGCGCCGGGCGCCGGTCTCGGGCAGGGTGCGCGGGGCGCCCTCGGGGCTGACGGCCCGAACCGGCGCCGGTCCCACCCAGGCCAGGGCGAGGGTGTCCTCGCCCTTCAGGAACCGGTGTGCGCGGACGCCGGACGTCGCCCGTCCCTTGGGCGGGAACTCGGCGAGGTCGGAGACCTTGGCGCTGCCCGGATCGGTCCCCGGCAGCACGCTGCTCGACGACGCGATGGTGGCCACGACGGATGCCGCGGCCGCGTCACGCGGGATGCTCCCGAAGTAGACCACCGTCGCACCTGCCGACAGGCGGATGCCCGCCATGCCGCCGGCGCCGCGGCCTTGCGGGCGCACCGAGTCGGCGGGGAAACGCAGCAGCTGCGCATCCGTTGTCACGAACACGAGCTCGTCGTCGTCGCCGCCCTGCACGGCACCGACGACCTCGTCCTTGGGCTTCAGGCCGATGATCTCGAAGTCGGGACGATTGGCCCAGTCGCCCGGGGTCACGCGCTTGACGACGCCGGCGCGCGTGCCGAGGGCGATCGGCCGGTCGGACTGCAGCGACACCAGTGCGAGCACGCGCTCCTGGCGGCCCGGGAGCGCCAGGTAGTCGGCCACGCGCACGCCGGCGGCGAGCTGGATGGAGGCGGCGGGCATGACCGGCAGGTCGACGGGGGAGAAGCGGATGAGCCGGCCGAGGCTCGTCACCGCGCCGATCTCGGTTCGGCTCGTCGTGTCGATGACCGAACGGATGGCGTCGTGCTTGCTCCGGCGCACGACCGGGCTCATCCGCGGTGTGCCGGTCTCGCTGACCTCGACCTCGCCGGCGGTGAGGTCCACGCGCGCGATCCGCCCGGTGGCGCTCAGGAACACGCGGGTGGGGGTGTCCTGCACCTCCAGCGCTGCAGCCGCCTTCTTCGAGCCGGCGCCCGCGATGCTCGGCTTGGCCTCGGTGAGCACGGTGCGCCGGGGAGTCCCGAACCGCTCGGCGACGGCCGCCAGCTCCTCGGACACCAGCTCGCGGATGGCCTGTGGGCTGCCGAGCAGCGCTTCGAGGGCGGCGATCTCCGCGCGCAGCGTGTCGCGCTCGGCCTCCAGCTCGATGCGGGAGAAGCGGGTGAGGCGGCGCAGCTGCAGCTCGAGGATGTAGTCGGTCTGCACCTGGCTGAGATCGAAAACCTCCATGAGGCGCGTGCGGGCCTGCGCGGTGTCATCGCTGCCGCGGATGACCTGGATGACCTCGTCGATGTCGAGGATGGCGATCAGCAGGCCCTCGACCAGGTGCAGCCGCTCCTTCTTGCGGGCCAGGCGCCACGCGGAGCGGCGCGTCACGACGCTGATGCGGTGGTCGACGTACACCAGCAGCAGTTCGCGGAGGCCCAGGGTCTGCGGCCCCCCGTCCACCAGCGCTACGGCGTTGATGTTGAAGGAATCCTCCAACGGGGTGACCTTGTAGAGCTGTTCGAGCACCGCGGCTGGGCTGAACCCGGTCTTGATGCCGATGACCAGCCGCAGCCCCTTGGTGCGGTCGGTGAGGTCGGTGACGTCGGAGATGCCGCTGAGCTTCTTGTTGTTGACGCCGTCCTTGATCTTCTCGATCACCTTCTCGGGGCCCACCAGGTAGGGCAGCTCGGTGACCACGAGACCCGTCTTGCGGGCGGTGATCGCCTCCACCGAGACCCGGGCGCGGGTCTTGAAGCTGCCGCGCCCGGTCGCGTAGGCGTCCTTGATGCCGGCGAGGCCGACGATGGTGCCGCCGGTGGGCAGGTCCGGGCCGGGCACGTACTCCATCAGCTCGTCAAGCGTCGCATCGGGGTGGGCGAGCAGGTGCCGCGCCGCCCCGATCACCTCCACGAGGTTGTGCGGCGCCATGTTGGTAGCCATGCCCACGGCGATGCCGCTGGCGCCGTTCACGAGCAGGTTCGGGAAGGCGGCAGGCAGCACGTCGGGCTGGGTGAGCTGGTTGTCGTAGTTCGGCACGAAGTCCACGACGTCCTCGTCGAGGCCCTCGGTCATCGCCAGCGCCGCCGCGGCCAGCCGTGCCTCGGTGTACCGCGGGGCGGCCGGGCCGTCGTCGAGGGAGCCGAAGTTGCCGTGGCCGTCGATGAGCGGCACCCGCAGGGTGAAGGCCTGTGCCAGGCGCACCAGGGCGTCGTAGATGGCGGTGTCGCCGTGCGGGTGCAGCTTGCCCATCACCTCGCCGACGACGCGCGCGGACTTCACGTGCCCGCGGTCGGGTCTGAGGCCCATCTCGCTCATCTGGTACAGGATGCGCCGCTGCACGGGCTTCAGGCCGTCCCGGGCGTCGGGGAGGGCCCGGGAGTAGATGACCGAATAGGCGTACTCGAGGAACGATCCCTGCATCTCCGACGAGACGTCGACGTCTTCGATTCGTTCTGCGGCGGGGACGGCGCCCGCGGGGTTCGTGGTGTCTGAGCGGCTCATTCGCGAATTCTTGACGGGCGCGCAGTCAGGCGCGCGAGGATGGGGAGGTGGGGTCGACTGTGGAACACTGGTAGTCGATGCCCCCCATGCTACCGGCCCGCGCGTTCAGCGCCCTGCGCCTTGCGGACGTGCTGCCCAGTTGCCTGGCCGCAATCACGGGGGAGGGCAACACGCTCGGCCTTCCGCCGGTCGCCCGGGCCGTCGTGGTGCTCGTGGACGGCCTGGGGGCCGGTGTGATCAAGGCCAGGGCCGGGCACGCCCGCTTCCTGTCCTCCCGGATGGACCGCCGGAGCGTGATCGAGACCGTGTTCCCCGCCACGACGGCGGCCGGCATCGCCACGCTCGCCACCGGCGTGGAGCCGGGCCGGCACGGTCTCGTCGGCTACCGGGTGCTCGACGCGGCCGGCGACCGCGTGGTCAACCAGCTCACCGGGTGGGATGCCGGCATGGACCCGGCCTCCTGGCAGCGGATGCCGACCGTCTTCGAGCAGGCAGCCGAAGCGGGCGTCCCCAGCTTCTCCGTCGGGGCCGCACGCTTCGCGAGCTCGGGCTTCACGCACGCGGTACTTCGCGGCAGCGAATACGTGGCCGCCGAGTCGCTCGGCGACCGTTTCGACGCCGCCCGGCGCATCCTTCGCACTCACGATCGTGCCCTCATCTACGTCTACGTGGCCGAGCTCGACGTGGCCGCGCACGCGCGCGGCTGGGAATCGGACCGCTGGCTCGGCGAACTGGAGGCCCTCGACGCGGAGCTGTCGCGGTTCGCCGCAAGCCTCGGCGCCGACGACGGCCTCCTCGTCACCGCAGACCACGGCGTGCTCGACGTGCCCGCCGAGAAGCACATCTTCTTCGACACGGTTCCCCAGCTTGTCGCCGGCGTACGACACATCGGCGGTGACCCGCGCTGCCTGCAGCTCTACCTGGAGCCCGGCGTCTCCGCCACCGGTGTCGCGGAGAACTGGCGCGCGGTCGAGGGGGAGCGGGCCTGGGTGCTCACCCGCGAGGAGGCGGTCGACGCGGGCCTGTTCGGTCACGTCGACGAGGCCGTGCTCCCGCGTATCGGCGATGTCATCGTCTCCGCCCGCAAGCGGGTGGCGTACTACGACTCCCGGGAACCGGATTCATCGGCGCAGCGCATGGTGGGCCAGCACGGCGCGCTGACCGACGAGGAACTGCGCGTGCCGCTCGTGCGAGCCGGCGCCTTCGCCCGCTGACGCGGGGGCGTCTACTCCGGGAACTGGCCGCGCTTGACCTGCGGCCGCGGCATCCGCATGACCCGCAGCTGGAGCGCCCGCATGGCGGCGTACCAGCGGATGCGCTCGGCCCGGCCGGCGCCGAAACGCTGCTCGACTTTCCGCTTCAGCCGGAAGCCGAGGAGGATGCAGTCGATGACGGACACGATGAAGTAGGTCCAGAGCGCGAAGATGCCGTACACCTGCACCCGGGGGTCGGGGAGCATGGTGAGCACGATGACGACGAACATCACGGGGATCATGAACTCGCCCACGTTGAACCGGGCGTCGACGTAATCCCGCACAAAGCGCTTCTGGGGTCCGCGGTCCCGCATCGGCAGGTAGCGCTCGTCACCGGCGGCCATGCCCAATCGGGCCTTCTCCCGGGCCTCGGCGGCCTTGGCGCGCGCCTGCCGGGCGGCAAGCTTGCGGTCCTCGGGGACCAGGGGGCGCTTGCGCGCCGCCTCCTGCTGACGGCGCGTGGGCGTCGGAACGCCCTTGCCCGTGGTGGTGCCGGCGGCGAGCCGGGCCGTCGTCTGCTCGGGGGTCTCGGTGAGCGCGCTCGTGTCGGGCGTCACAGGGTGCTTTGCCACATCATGTCCTTGAAATCGGTTCCTTTAAGATTAGCCGCATGACGCAGCAGCCACGCACAGACGAGCAGTTCACGAACGATGCCGCCGGAACCGGCCCCGACGAGAGGGTGCGGGCGGCGGTGGAACGCGGACTGCCCACCACGATCGCCGATCTCTCGGCGCTCGTGCGCATCCCCTCGGTCTCCTGGACGGCCTTTGACCGGTCGGCGGTCGCGGAGAGCGCCGCGATGGTCGCCGACCTGGCCCGCGGCCTCGGCATCTTCGAAACGGTCGAGGTGAAGCAGGCCGCGATCCCGGGCAGCGGCGAGCTGGGGCAGCCTGCGGTGCTGGCGACCCGGGCAGCCCGGAGCGGCCGGCCCACCGTGCTGCTGTACGCCCACCACGACGTCCAGCCGCCCGGCGCCGACGAGCTCTGGGAATCCAAGCCCTTCGAGCCGACCGTGCGCGGGGACCGGCTGTACGGCCGGGGTGCAGCCGACGACAAGGCGGGCGTGATGGCGCATATCGCGTCGATCCGCGCACTTGCCGAGGTGGCCGACGAGATCGACCTCGGCCTGGCGCTCTTCATCGAGGGGGAGGAGGAGTTCGGCAGCCAGTCGTTCACCACGTTCCTGCAGGAGAACCGGGACGCCCTGGCCGCCGACGTCATCATCGTGGCCGACTCCGACAACTGGGACACCGAGACGCCCGCCCTGACCGTCGGACTCCGTGGCAACGTCACGTTCACGCTCACGGTGCGCACCCTGCAGCACGCCTCGCACTCGGGGATGTTCGGGGGAGCGGTGCCCGACGCCATGCTCGCCATGGTGCGCCTGCTCGCGTCACTGCACGACGCCGACGGCGCCGTGGCCATCGACGGGCTCACGCGGCACGAGCAGGAGACCCCGGAGTACAGCGAAGAGCGGCTGGCCGAGGAGGCCGCCCTCATCGCCGGGGTGACGCCGATCGGCCGCGGCAGCGTTCTCAGCCGGCTCTGGGCGCAGCCCTCCCTCACCGTCACCGGCATCGACGCCCCGACCGTGGCCAACGCCTCCAACACGCTCTCGCCGGAGATCAGCGCCCGCATCAGCGTGCGCGTGGCGCCGGGCCAGTCCGCGGCAAGCGCCCACGCGGCCATCGAGGATCACCTGCGCCGGCACGTCCCGTTCGGCGCCGAGCTCGAGATCGACGACGTCAACCTCGGCGATCCGTTCCTGGTCGACACCAGCGGCTGGGCGGTGGGCGAGGTGCGCAAGGCGATGGCGGATGCCTGGGGCCGGGATCCCGTCGACACCGGCATCGGCGGCTCGATCCCCTTCATCTCCGACCTCGCCGAGGTGTTCCCCGACGCCCAGATCCTGGTCACCGGGGTCGAAGACCCCGACTCGCGGGCTCACAGCCCCAACGAATCACTGCACCTCGGCGTGTTCAAGCGTGCTGTGCTCACCGAGGCGCTGTTCCTCGCCCGGCTCAACGCGGGAATCCCCAGCTGACTCCCGGCGTTGCAGAGGATAGAATCCAACCCATCACCCGTGCATCAGGCAAGGAGCACCATGACGGACACCATCACCCAGACCAGCGCGCCCAGCACGGCCCATCGTGTCGGGCTGACCGACACTGCGGCGGGCAAAGTCCGCAGCCTCCTGAACCAGGAGGGCCGCGACGACCTGCGCCTCCGTGTCGCCGTGCAGCCGGGCGGATGCTCAGGGCTCATCTACCAGCTCTACTTCGATGAGCGCCTGCTCGACGGCGACGCCGTCGTCGACTTCGACGGTGTCGAGGTCGTCGTCGACAAGATGAGCGTGCCCTACCTTGACGGGGCCACCATCGACTTCGAGGACACCATCCAGAAGCAGGGTTTCACCATCGACAACCCCAACGCAGGCAGCAGCTGCGCCTGTGGAGACTCCTTCCACTGACGCGCTCACACGTCACGCTGGGAGATCGCCGAACGAGGCGGTCTCCCAGTGCCGTTTAAGCGCGGCGGTGGTGCCGGGGGCAGCTGCGCCTGGCCGTTTTTGGCGCGGTCTTGGCGGGGAATCTCGCGGCACGGCCGCCTGAGTGCACAACAGCGGTCGACACTCGGAGTAGGCTGATAACCGATCACGGCACTTCCTGAGAAGTGTCCTCGAGTCTTCCGAAAGGTCACCGGTGCGCACTAATCGCCGTCTCCGATGGGCTGCAATTCCGATCGCAGCGACGTTAGCTCTTGCCCTGGCTGGGTGTACCTCCACCCAGCTCCACGGCTTCCTCCCCGGCTACTCGGACCCGAATGCGGGCGAGGTGACGAACCAGACCAGCCGCATCTCCGGCCTCTGGACCACCTCGTGGATCGTGCTGCTCATCGTCGGCCTCATCACCTGGGGCCTCATCCTGTGGGCGATCGTGGTCTACCGCCGCCGCAAGGGCCAGACCGGCCTTCCCGTGCAGCTGCGGTACCACATGCCGATCGAGATCTTCTACACCGTCGTGCCGCTGATCCTCATCGTCGGATTCTTCTCCTTCACGGCACGTGACCAGGCCGCCATCGAGGCTCGGTTCGACAACCCCGACGTGAAGATCCAGGTGATCGGCAAGCAGTGGGCCTTGGACTTCAACTACGTCAACGAGAACGTGTACTCGGCCGGCATGCAGGTGCAGCCCAACGCGGGCGGCGCCCCCGGATCCCGTGTGGAGAAGGACTTGCCCACGCTGGTGCTGCCCGTCGGCAAGAAGGTCGAGTTCGCGCTCGACTCCCGCGACGTCGTGCACTCGTTCTGGATCATCGACTTCCTCTACAAGAAGGACGTCATCCCGGGCAAGACCAACTACATGTCGGTCATCCCCGAACGCATCGGAACCTACGCCGGCAAGTGCACCGAGTTCTGCGGCGAGTACCACTCCCTGATGCTGTTCAATGTCAAGGTCGTCTCCCAGGATGACTACACGGCGTACATCGACTCGCTGCGCGCCCAGGGCAACGTCGGCCAGCTCGACCAGAAGTACGACCGCAATCAGAACCTGCCAGGCACGCAGGCGCCCACGGCTGAGGAGGGCAAGTAACAATGAGCACCACCACTACGTCCGCACCGGCGGAGACCCGCGCACCCGTCGCGGTCACCCCCGGAGCGCGCCGGAAGGGCAACATCCTCGTCCGGTGGATCACCTCGACCGACCACAAGGTGATCGGGTACATGTACCTGATCACGTCGTTCGTGTACTTCTGTTTCGGTGGCGTGATGGCCTTGATCATCCGCAGCCAGCTGTTCGAACCCGGCATGAACATCGTGCAGACGAAGGAGCAGTACAACCAGCTGTTCACGATGCACGGCACGATCATGCTGCTGATGTTCGCGACGCCGTTGTTCTTCGGCTTCGCCAACGCGCTCATGCCGCTGCAGATCGGTGCGCCTGACGTGGCGTTCCCGCGCCTGAACGCTTTCTCGTTCTGGCTGTTCTTCTTCGGAAGCCTGATCGCCGTCGGCGGATTCCTGACGCCGTACGGCGCTGCCGACTTCGGCTGGTTCGCCTATCAGCCGCTCGCGAACAGCACGTTCTCGCCGGGCCTCGGCGGAAACCTGTGGATGGTCGGCCTCGGCCTGTCCGGCTTCGGAACCATCCTCGGTGGCGTGAACTTCATCACGACGATCATCACCATGCGCGCCCCGGGCATGACCATGTTCCGCATGCCGATCTTCACCTGGAACACCCTGGTCACCTCGATCCTCGTCCTGATGGCGTTCCCGGTGCTCGCAGCCGCGCTCCTGGCTGCCGCCGGCGACCGCATCTTCGACATGCACATCTATGACGCCGCGAACGGCGGAGCCATCCTCTGGCAGCACCTGTTCTGGTTCTTCGGCCACCCTGAGGTGTACATCATCGCCCTGCCGTTCTTCGGCATCGTGTCGGAGGTGTTCCCCGCGTTCAGCCGCAAGCCGATCTTCGGGTACAAGACCCTCGTCTACGCGACGATCTCCATTGCAGCCCTCTCTGTCACGGTGTGGGCACACCACATGTACGTCACCGGTTCGGTGCTGCTGCCGTTCTTCTCGCTGATGACGATGCTGATCGCCGTCCCGACGGGCCTCAAGATCTTCAACTGGCTCGGCACCATGTGGCGGGGATCTGTCACGTTCGAGACGCCGATGCTCTGGGCCCTCGGCTTCCTGATCACGTTCACGTTCGGCGGTCTCACCGGCGTGATCCTGGCGTCGCCCCCGCTCGACTTCCACGTGAGCGACACCTACTTCGTGGTGGCGCACTTCCACTACGTGGTCTTCGGCACGGTCGTCTTCGCGATGTTCAGCGGCTTCTACTTCTGGTGGCCGAAGTGGACCGGCACGATGCTCAACGAGACGCTGGGCAAGTGGCACTTCTGGCTGCTGTTCATCGGCTTCCACACCACCTTCCTGGTGCAGCACTGGCTGGGTGTCATGGGCATGCCCCGCCGGTACGCCACCTACTCGCCCGATGACGGTTTCACCTGGATGAACCAGCTCTCCACCATCGGTGCGATGATCCTCGGCGTCTCGCTCATCCCGTTCTTCCTCAACGTGTACCTGACCGCGCGCCGGGCACCGAAGGTGACCGTGAACGACCCGTGGGGCTACGGTGCCTCGCTCGAGTGGGCGACCTCCTGCCCGCCGCCGCGACACAACTTCACGTCGATCCCGCGCATCCGCTCGGAGCGCCCCGCGTTCGACCTGAACCACCCTGAGGTGGGGCTGCCCGTCGGTGTCGGCCCTGCGAAGGATGCCTCTGACACGCCCACGTACGACTCGAGTTCGGAGAAGATCAAGTAATGAAGGCCAATGCCAATATCTTTTGGGTGATCACGGCGTTCTTCCTCGTCGTGGGTGCCGGGTACGGCACGTGGAGCGTCATTTACGACGGACGGCTCGAGTGGGCGGGAACGATCGCGCTCGTCCTGACCGGATTCCTCGGTGCCTTGATCGCCTTCTACCTCGCCAAGGTGCACCGCGCCCAGGGTGGGGAGCTGCCTGAGGACCGCCTGGATGCGAACATCGACGACGGCGACCCGGAACTCGGCTTCTACAGCCCGTGGAGCTGGTGGCCGATCTGCCTCGCCGGCAGCGCCGCCCTGTTCTTCCTCGGCTTGGGCGCGGGCTTCTGGCTCTGCTTCATCGCCGTGGGCGTGGGCATCGTTAGCATCGTCGGCTGGGTCTACGAGTACTACCGGGGCCTGTTCGCCCGCTAAGCCCCTCGTGACGGTCTCCAGCGCCGGCAGCCGCGTCTTGCGCGGCTGCCGGCGCTTTCGTCGTCGGTAGGGGAAGCGGCCCGCAGCAGGTCAGGAAGCCACGGCGTCCCGCCGACCGAAAAGCAACAGCCGGAACGACGCGGTCACCTGGCTGGCGTCGGGGAGGGCTCGTCCGGCGGCGTGATGTGCCGAGGGGCCCATGCCGATGAGAGCGGCCACGGCGACGCTATCGAGCGTCAGTGTCGAGCGGATGCCGTGCTCAGCGTCGAGCGAGAACAGGTCGCCGAGCGACTGCCGCAGCTGCTCCGCCTTGCCGGGCCGCACGTCGATGAGCAACCCCGCGTCTCGAAGCTCCTGGAGATGGTCGTCGGCCGGGACGACCACGGCCAGCGCACCGCCGGGGGCGAGCACCCGGTGGAACTCCGCCGGGTTCCGGGGAGCGAAGACGTTGAGGATGACGTCGGAGGCGCCGTCTCGGATGGGCAGGGGAGACCAGACATCGGCCACCAGCCCATCGACCGATGCCGAGCGACGCGCGGTGCGGGCAACGGCAGCGGGGGAGAGATCCATGGCCAGGGACCGCACGTCGCGACATCGGGAGAGAACACCGGACAGGTAGTAGCCGGTCCCGCAGCCGACGTCGAGCACGCGCCGGGGCATCCGTTCGGCGACGATCTCGGTGAGCACGTCACTGAGCGGCGCATAGGCGCCCGTGTCGAGGAACCGCTGCCGTTCGTCGAGCATCGCAGCGGTGTCGGAGTGCAGCTTGCCCGCTGACGGCCCGAGGAGGGTGACATAGCCGCGCTTGTTGACGTCGAATGCATGACCGGCCTCACAGGCCAGGGCGAGCGGTGGCCGGGGCTCCAGGTCGTGAAAACAGATCGGGCACCGGAGCCACTCTGACAGCGTCAGCAGGGACATCGGTGCCCGATCACGGGGGAGGGGAGCGCCTTAGTGG
>Ga0157369_10003459_pt1 | contig 18730 bp, 17 predicted proteins | sample C25metaG_FD_113461 | JGI IMG/M metagenome (GOLD analysis project Ga0157369, IMG submission 113461) | Corn rhizosphere microbial communities from Kellogg Biological Station, Michigan, USA - C2-5 metaG | ecosystem: Host-associated > Plants > Roots > Rhizosphere > Soil | place: USA: Michigan... | reverse complement strand
GACCTGGAGCGATACGTCGTCGAGCACGTGGACGGCTCCGAACCACTTGTGGATGCCGGTGCCCTCGACGGCCAGCGTGCCCGCCGCGGGCGGGGTGCCGTCGACGCCGGCGTCTGGTGCCTTCCCGGCGGCCGACGTCACCGGGCCCCCCTTAGCTGCTCGGCGCCGATCGCCGGGCCGCCGGCCGGCCCGCCGCTGAACAATCGCTGCCGCAGCGGTACGGTGGCGACCACATCGCCGCCCCTGGCCTGCAGCCGGCGTTCGATGGCGGCCTGAACCAGCGACCAGGCGGTGGTCATGACGATGTAGTAGACCGCGGTGACCAAGAAGATCTCGAAGGTCCTGAAGGTGGCGGAGTTGTAGTCCTGCGCGGCGAGGAACAGCTCTTGCAGCCCGATGACGCTCAGCAGCGAGGTGACCTTGAGCATGTTGTTGAACTCGTTGCCGAGCGGCGGGATGACCACCCGCATGGCCTGGGGAAGGATGACGTGCCGCATGGCCTGGCGGCGGCGCATGCCGAGCGACTCCGCCGCCTCGGCCTGGCCCTTGTCGACCGAGTCGATGGCCGCGCGCATGATGTCGGCCATGTAGGCGCCCTCGTTGAGCGCGAGGGTGACGATGCCAGCCTGGACCACGGCGGGCACCGAGACCGGCCCGATGCTCAGCGTGCCGAACGAGTAAAGGCCGAGCGCCGAGCTGCCATCGTAGATGATCACCGCCTGGACCAGCAGCGGCGTGCCGCGGACCAGCCAGATGTAGCCGCCGGCGAGCACGCGCAGCGGCAGGTGGCGCGAGCGCCGCCACAGCGCGAGCAGCAGCCCGAGGGCCACGCCGAGGGCCTGGGCGACGACCGCTAGGTAGATGGTCCTGATGGCTCCCTGGACGAAGCTGCCCGGCGGATGGAACAGCAGGTGACCGAGGAACGCCCAGTCGAAGCTCATCGCCGCTAGCCCTGCTTGAGCTCGTCGGGGCCGAGGCCCCATTTGGTCATGATCTGCTTGTAGGTGCCGTCCGCCCGCAGCGCGGCGAAGGCGGAGGCGATGGCGCCGTGCAGCGCGGTGTTCTTCTTGGCGGTGGCGATCCCGGTCGCGATCTGCCCGAACGCCGGGCCGGCCAGCTCGAACATCCCGCTGTTCTTGGTGATTGCGTACCCGCCAGACTCGACCGTGGTGCCGTAGGCGGCCACGTGACCGAGGCCGAGCTGGCTCAGCGCGTCGCTGTCACGCAGGAAGGTCTGCACCGCGATCGGCTTCTTGCCGCTGGCCGTGCAGGCCTTGCTCTGCGTGGCCAGGAAGTCGGCCACGGTGGTCCCGGTCTCCGCGGCCACGGCCAGCCCGCACAGCCCGCCGAGCCCGGTGACGTGGTCAGGGTTGCCCTTGCGGACCATGATCGCCTCGCTGGAGTTCATGTAGTCGACGAAGTCGACGATCGCGCGCCTGGCCGGCTTGTCGAGCAGCTGGGACAAGATCGCGTCGCAGTGCCCGGCCTGCAGCGCCGGGATGATCCCGGCGAACGCGGTGTTCACCCACTCCGCCTTGGCCCCGAGCCGGGCCGCGATCGCGTTGCCGAGGTCGATGTCCGACCCGGTCGGCTGCTGCCCGTTGGCGTAGAACTCCAGCGGCGGCGAGGAGATGTCGGAGCAGAACCGGATCGTGCCCGGCTGGCCGAGCGCGCCGGCCGGGAGGGCGCCGGCCGCGGCACTCTTGGCCGGGGCGGACCCGGACCCGGCGCTGGCGCTGGCGCCGGGGCTGCCACTCGAGCCGCAGCCGACGGCGAGCAGTCCGGCTGCCCCGACCGCCAGGCCGGTCAACGCTCTACGGGTCACGCGAGATAGCTGCGGTTTCATCGATCGGCCTCCCGGGAAGGCTGGATCCGGCGAGATGCCAAATCCTTTTGGCAGGACCATAAGAAGGCCCGAGGGGTCGTGTCAAGGAAAAGGTGCTAAATGCGCGTATCCGATAACCGCCCGCAGGGCGGTGCACCGGTCAGCTTGGCCAACGCCCGGCCTACACTCGCTCCTGTCCCGTCAACCTGCGCTCCCCAGGACTCATGAACAACCGACCAACCATCCGCGACGTCGCGAAGGCCGCCGGGGTCTCCGTGACCACGGTGTCGCATGCGCTGAGCGGCAAAGGCCGGGTCGACCCGGAGACGCGCGCGCTCGTCGGCCAGGTGGTTCGCCAGCTCGGCTACCGGGCCAACCGGCACGCCAGGTGCTGCGGTCCGGACGCACCGGCGCGCTCGCGTTGCTGCTGCCCGTCCAGGCCGACGTGGGCTCGAACGAGGCGCTGAGCCTGGACTTCTACATGCGGCTGGCCAGCGCGGCCGCCGCGGCCGCGTTCGCGGGGGAGCAGGCGCTGATGCTGCTGCCGCCGGCCGTGGTCAGCACCGGCCTGGACGGGCTGGCCGTCGACGGCGGCATCGTGGTCGACCCGTCGCCGCTCGACTCCCGGGTCGAGCTGCTGGCCAGGCTCGGGCTGCCGGTGGTGACGATCGAGCGGGACCTGGGCCGGCTCGACGACCCGTGGTACGTGACCGGGCAGGCCGACGTCAGCACCCGGCAACTCCTCGACCACCTGCGTGCCCAGGGGGCGCGGCGCATCTGCCTGCTCGCGCCGCAGGCTGACTGGGGCTGGATCATCGAGACCCTGCGCGCCTACGACCAGTGGATCGCCGGGCACGGCGCGCCGCGCCTGGTGGTGCCGGTGGCCATGCAGGACGGCGAGGAGAGCGCGTTCGCCGCCACCAGGCAGCTGCTGGCAGCGCCTGACCCGCCCGACGCGATCTTCGTGGTGGCATCCCGGTTCATCCACGGGGTGCAGCGAGCGGCCAAGGCCGCCGCCCGGCGGGTGCCCGGTGAGCTGCTGATAGCCGCGGGCGTGGACAGCGTGCACGCCCGCGAGGGCGACCCGCCGGTCACCGCGATCGACCTGCACCCCGAGCGGCAGGCCGAGGCCGCGGTCGAGATGCTGCTGGCCCGGCTGAACGGCGAGCCGCCGGCCGGGCCGCTGTACGTGCCGGCCACGCTTCGGCTGCGGGCCTCCACCAGGGCCCGCTGACCCCCCGCTCGCGGCGCGCGTCCGGGTTGACAATCCGCGTCCAGCCAAATAACTATGCGCTTAGTAAACGCAACTGGCGCTCGCTCCAGTAACGGGAAGGACGCTCACCGGATGCAAGGCTTGATGCAGGAACGCCCCCTGTCGCTTCCCCTGGTTCTCCGGCGGGTCGAACGCTACTTCGGACACAAGCGCGTGGTGACCGGCCGCGCCGACGGCGAGACCGAGGCGACCTGGGCTGAGGTCTGCGGGCGGGTCCGCCGCCTGGCAGGCGTGCTCGACGAGCTCGGCGTGCCGGACGGGGCACGGGTGGGCACGTTCGGCTGGAACAGCCAGCGGCACCTAGAGCTGTACCTGGCGGTGCCGTGCAGCGGGCGGATCCTGCACACGCTCAACCACCGGCTGTTCCGCGATCAGATCACCTACATCGTCAGCGAGGCCGCCGACGACGTGCTCTTCGTCGACCGTTCCCTGCTCCCCGTCGCGTGGCCGCTGGCCGGCAGCTTCCCTAGCGTGCGGCACGTGATCGTCATGGACGACGGCGCCGACACGCCACTGCCCGACGACCCGCGGGTGCTCGACTACGAGACCCTGCTCGCCGCCGCTGACGGCAGCGCGCGGGAGTTCGCCGTACCCGACGAGGACACCGCGGCAGCACTGTGCTATACGTCGGGAACGACGGGCAACCCCAAGGGCGTCCTGTACAGCCACCGGTCGACCGTCTTGCACGCGCTGCTGCTGCTGATGGTCGACACGTTCGGCATCCGCGAGCGTGACGTCATCATGCCCGTCGTGCCCATGTTCCACGTCAACGCCTGGGGCCTGCCCTACGCCGCGATGCTGGCCGGCTCGGACCTCGTGCTGCCTGGCCCCGCGATGGCCCCCGGGCAGCTGGTCTCCCAGATGGAGCGGCAGCGCGTCACTTTCACCGGAGCGGTCGCCACGGTATGGCGCGGCATCAGGCCTGTGCTGGCCGGGCACGACTTGTCGGCCATGCGGATGATCGTCTGCGGGGGCGGCGCGGTCGACGACACGCTATCCCGCGCGTACCAGGACGCCATCGGCGTGCCGATCACAAACGCCTGGGGCATGACGGAAACCAGCCCCGTCGTGACGACCTCCTACCTCGCGACGGTGCACGACGGCCTAGACGCCGTGGGGCGCCGGCTCGTCGTCGGGTCGCCCGGCCCCGCCGTCCCGCTGACCGAGGTCCGACTGGTCAGCGACGACGGCGCGGAGGCGCCGTGGGACGGCAGCAGCCCCGGCGAGCTCCAGGCGGCGGGCCCGACGATCGCCGCCCGTTACCTCGGCGAATCCGCACCCGGCACGGCCTTCACCAGCGACGGGTGGCTGAAAACCGGTGACGTCGCCACGATCGACCCGCACGGTTACCTGCGCATCGTGGACCGCACCAAGGACCTGGTCAAGTCGGGCGGCGAATGGATTTCCTCGGTCGAGCTCGAGAACGCGATCATGGCCGACCCTCGGGTCGCCGAGGCCGCCGTGATCGGCGCCGGCGACCCGCGCTGGGGCGAGCGCCCGGTCGCCTACGTGGTTCCGAGGTCCGGCGCCGGACTCACCGCGGACCAGGTGCGCGAGCACCTCGCACCGCTCGTCGCCCGCTGGTGGATCCCCGACCAGGTCCTGTTCGTCGAGGAGATCCCGAAGACGGCGACAGGCAAGTTCTCCAAGCGGGAATTGCGGTCCCGGTACTGGCGCGACGCCGGGACCGGACCAGAGCATGACGCCGGTTCAGCCAGCACTGCCGCCACGAAGGAGTAGCCAGCATGACCATCCAGCCCCGTCTCGTCGTCACCGGCCGGGAACCCGACGGAACCTCGGTGTTCGTCACCGACCAGCCGGGCGATCCAATCGCGCCGGCCGCCTTTCCCGGCTCGGAGTTCTACCTGCTGTGGGGCACCGAGGACGGCACCGCCCAGGTCGGCACCAAACCGCGCCAGCCCAGGCTCATCCCGTTCTTCCCCGGTGCCGGCGGGACCCGCATCCTGTTCCTGCGCTGGGCACCGGAGTCCTCGGCGCCAGAGCAGGCCGGCGACCCGGCCGCGGCGGCCGCCGAGGCGGCAGCGAAGCTTCCCGGGCTGCTGGACGTGTTCGAGCCCGAGCACCCCGGCATGCACGCCACCGACTCCGTCGACTACGGAATCTGCCTGGAAGGCGAGCTCTACCTGGAGCTGGACAACGGCGAGGAGATCCTGCTGACCCCGGGTACCGTCGTCGTCCAGCAGGGCACCCGGCACGCCTGGCACAACCGCAGCGAAAAGACAGCCCTGATGTGCTACGTGCTCATCGGCGCCGACCGCGACTCCTGACCAGCCGGCCAGGCGCGGTCATGAGCACTTGTTCATGACCATCCGCAGGGCCAGCCCAGCATAGAAGTCGCCAAGCTGCTCGGGGGAGTCCGGGCCGTCGAGGCGGTACCAGCGGACGAGGTCGATGCTGAGCGAGAGCATCCCGCGGACCAGTCGGTTCACGTCGCCCGGCGCGAAGGCGCCCTCGGCCATGCCCTGCTCGACGGTGGCGCGGAAGACGTCGTTGGTCTGGTGCCGCACCTGGATGATCTCGTCGTAGTGCCCGGGCGTCAGACCCGCGAGCTCGTACTGGGAGACGCGCGCGGCGACATGGTAGCGGGCGTGCCATGCGGTGTGCCTGGATACGATCGCGGCCAGTCGCTCGCCCGCGCCCGCCGCCTCTTCGACCGACGGGTCCTTGACATAGACGAGGGCGCGCTCGTGTGCGGTCCGCATGATCTCGAAAAGCACGAGCTCCTTGGACGGAAAGTGCACGTAGAGGGCCGCCGGGCTCAGCCCCACGCCGGCCGCGATATCGCGCGTGGTGGTCGCGTGATAGCCGTTCGCCGCGAAGCAGCGTACCGCCGACGTCAGCAGCCCCTTCTCGACATCGCCCAGCTCGAGGTCCCACAGCTCGGGAGACTGGTCCTGAAGCCGCGGGTCGACGGCGATCTCCTCAGGCGTGAACCGGCTCTGGCGTCTGGGCATCCTCAGGTTCTCCCTTGCGCATCCATGGGTGATCGCAGCTTCACACTGCTACAACGATCCGGCAACCGGCCATGCCGCCTTCGCTATGGACCTTGACACATCTCACGATAGTGGGTGACTATGCGCTTAGCCAGCATGGTGGGCAACCGTCGTCCCCGGTCATCTTCCGGGGGCACCCCCGGGTTCGCAGTGGCATGCCCGTTGGGCGAGGCGCACCTACCGGACGTGCGGCAACCCAAAATGAAGCAGCCACGTTTCACCTCGAAGGAGAGAGCATGTTCCGAATGAGAATTCCGCGCGTCGGTTTCACAGTGAGCGCGGCTTTGCTCGCTCTGGCCGTCACCGCGTGCAGCAGTTCGTCGTCCGCTTCCAGCTCGTCCGCTTCGCCCGCGGCGCCGGCCGCGACCTCGGCGGCCGGCGGTACCTCAAGCGCCGCCGCGGGCAGCCTGACGGGCAAGACGATCGCGCTGGTCGGCTACGGTAACGCCAACCAGTGGGGCGCCGCGTTCAACAAGCAGTTCGCGAGCGATCTTGCGGCCAGCGGGGTGAAGATCGACGACCTGACCACCATGGACTCCGGCACCCAGGCGCAGTATCTCAACCAGGCCATCGCGCAGAAGCCGGACCTGATTGTGCTGGCGGTGCTTGACACTAAGGCGACAGTGGTGCCGATCGAACAGGCCAAGGCAGCGGGAATTCCGATGCTCGTCTTCGACGGGCCGACCGACCCGTCCGTGGCCAGCGACGTGATGACCGTGCTCTCGGACAGCGAACAGCTCGGCGAATTCGCGGCCGACAATGTCATCCAGGGACTCAAGGCGCAGGGCCGCACGTCGGGCAAGATCATCGTCCTCACCGGAACGAAGTCGATGCTGGTGACCCAGGACCGGATGACCGGCTTCAACAAGGTGCTGAGCACCGCGCCGGGGTACCAGGTGGTAGCGGAGCAGGACGCGAACTGGGACCCGACGCTGTCCGGGCAGGACGCACAGCAGCTGCTCGCTAAGTACGGCTGTTCCGGCGTGCAGGCCGCGTACGGCATGGCCGACTACATGGCCCTGCCGATCATCCAGGCGGCTAAGCAGGCCGGCTGCGCGGTCGGCGGCAAAGACGGTCTCATCGTCACGGGCAGCAATTGCTTCAAGGCAGGCATTCAGTCGATCGAGGCCGGCCAGCTCTACGGTACGGCAACCGAGGACCCCATCTCGATCGCCACCCAGACGGCCACCTACGTGACCCAGTTCCTCACCGGGCAGCACCCGCCGCAGCATGAGGTGGTCAAGGAGTACCGCATCACCGCGGCCACCGTGAGCCAGTACGCCGCGCAGTGCAGCCACGCATGAGCGACATGGCCGGCGACCGGGCGCGGCCGCAGGTATGCGTCGAGGTACTGAGCCGCAGTTTTGGCGGGGTGGCGGCGGTGCGGGAGGTGTCCTTCACCGTCGGTGCCGGGGAGATCCACGGCCTATGCGGGCACAACGGGGCCGGAAAGAGCACGGTGGTGAAGATGCTCTCCGGGCAGCTGGCCCCCGATAGCGGCCGGATCGTCATCGGCGGGCAGCCCGTGGTGCTTGGCAGCCGGCAGGCCGCCCAGCGGCTTGGCGTCGCGCTGGTGGACCAGGAGCTCAGCGTGGTCCCTGAGCTGACCGTGCTTGACAACCTGCTCCTCGGCGGCGTGTCCACGCCGCTGCTGAACCGGCGGCGCGCCGCGGCGGCGCGGTGCCGCCAGGTGCTCGGCGACATGGGACTCGACCGGATCCGGCCGCAGCAGCCGCTGGCGGAACTGAGCATCGGCGAGCGCCAGCTCGTCGAGGTGGCGCGAGCGCTCAGCCAGAACGCCCGGCTGGTCATCTTGGATGAGCCGACCGCCACGCTCAGCGACGTGGAGACCGAGTACGTCTTCGCGGCGATCCGCCGGGTCGCGGCCCGGGGATGCTCGGTGATCTTCGTGTCGCACCGGCTGTCGGAGGTCCTCGAGCTCTGCGATACGGTCACGGTGTTGCGTGACGGGCGCAGGATCGCCACCACCCCGGCCAGTGAGCTGACCGTCAGCGACTTGATCGTGCAGATGCTCGGTGAGGCGCCGCACCGCCTCACGGCGGCACGGGCACCGGACCCGCAGCCCGGCCACTCGTTGCGGATCGAGGGGCTGCGCGTGCCGGGGCGGCTCACGGACTTCAGCCTCACCGCCCAGGCCGGCCGCGTCTACGCGCTGGCCGGGCAGCTGGGCAGCGGCGCGTCTGACGTGCTGCGCGCACTGGCCGGGCTGCACCCGCAGGCGACGGGAAGGGTCAGGCTCCGCGATCGCGCCGTGCCCTTCCGCAACCCGGTCGGCGCCGCGGCCGCCGGGGTCGCCTTTGTCTCCAGCGACCGCAAGTCAGAGGGGCTGTTCCTGGACAAGCCGATAGCCGCGAATTTCCTGGCCACCAGGCTGCCAGGGCTGGGCCGGGCTGGCCTGCTCAGCTCCCGCCGTGAGCACCAGGCGGCGAGGTCGCTGGCTGAGCTCGTGGGCATCGCGGATCACCGGCTCCGCGAGCCGACCGCCGCGCTCAGCGGCGGTAACCAGCAGAGGGTGTTCGTCGGCCGCAGCCTCGGCCGCGATGACGTCTACGCCCTGCTCCTCGACGAGCCGACGCGCGGCGTGGACATCGGCGGCCGGGCGGCGATCCACCGGCTGCTGCGCGCCGCCGCCGACGCCGGCCTCATCGTGGTTTTCGCCTCGACCGAGCTCGAGGAACTGCTCGAGCTCGGCGACGTGATCATCACCATGCGCGAGACCCGCATGGTCGCCCGGTACGAAGGCGGTGCCGACGGCGCCGTCTTGATGCGCGACATGACGCAGGGAGAGCGCGCGGCATGACGGCAGCGGACAACGACCGCAGTCCCGCGATGGCCACGGCAAGGGACCTCCCAGGGCGGCAAGACGGCGCGGACACCGCCCCGCCGGCCCAGGAACCGGCATCGGCGGCCGCTGCGGGACGCTTGTCGGGCCTGCGGGGCGTTGATCCGCTCGACGTCGGGATCGTCATTGTCGTGCTCGCGGTGATCGTGACCGGGATGCTGACAACGCGGTTCTTCAGCCTGGCCAACGCCCGCGCCATCCTTGCCTCCACGGCGTCGGTGGGCATCACCGCGATCGGGGCTACCGTCGTGATGATCGCCGGTTCCGCCGTGTCGCTGGCCGTGTCGCAGACCGCGACCGTCGTCGCCATGATCTTCCTGGCGACCCAGCAGTTCGGCCTCGCGGCCGCGATCATCGCGGGGCTGCTGAGCGGCGTGGCGATGACCGCGATCCAGGGCGCGGTCATCGGGTTCTGGACCGCCAACCCGATCGTGCTGACCATCGCGGCCGGGTTCGCGATTGGCGGCGTGGCGACCTGGATCAGCGGCGGCACCACCGTCTATCCCCAGGTCACCGCGTTCAACGGACTCAACGATACGCCGCTCGGCCTGCCGCTCGCCGTCTACGTCCTGCTCGCGATCACCGGGGTGGCCCAGTGGTTGCTGCGGCGCACCACCGCCGGCCGGTACATGTACCTGATCGGCGAGAATCCCCGGGCAGCCCGGGCGGCAGGGCTGCCCGTCGGCCGCGTGACCGTAATCGCCTGGGCGATCTTCGGCGCCTGCATCGCGCTGACCGGCGTGTTCTTGGCCGCGTTCAACACCAGCGCGAACGCTAGCCTGGGCGGCACGCTCAGCCTTGACGCGATCGCCGCGGTGCTCGCCGGAGGCACCGCCATCGGCGGCGGCAAAGGCTCAGCCGTGCGGACGCTCGGCGGGGCCCTGCTGATCTCGGCCATCTCCGATCTGCTGCTGCTGCGCGGGTTCTCGACCGGCATCCAGCTACTCGTGAAGGGACTGCTCGTGGCATTCGTCGTCATCGCCGTGCACGTCCGCTCCACCAGGGGACGGCGATGATCCGGCGGCCTGCGGCCCCGCCGGAGACTCTCGTCCCGGGCGTGGCACTGGTCGTCGTGCTCATCACCTTCTTCTGCACGCCGCTGATGAGCGGAAGGGCACTGACGGCCTTCGACGTCTATAACACATTTCAGGGGCTCGCCCAGCTCGGGCTGCTCACCCTGGGACTCGGCCTGACGATGATCGCCGGGGAGTTCGACCTGTCCGTTGCGGGCACCTATGTCCTCGGCGGGATGCTCGCCGTGCGGACGGGGCAGTCCTCAGCCATCCTCGGAATCGTGCTGGCAGTAGGCGCGGGCGCCGCGATCGGCGCCGTGCAAGGCGGCATCATCGCCCGGCTGCGCATCCCGTCGCTGCCGGTAACCCTCGCGACCTATGTTGCCCTGCTCGGGCTGACCAGTGCCATGTCGGGCGGCCTCAGCGTGACCTACACCAACACGGGCGCGACCCTGTGGATGGACCGGCACATCGCGGGCATCTTCTCGCCGCCGAGCCTGATCACGCTCACCGGGTTCGTCATCGCGGCGGCGGTCTTCGGCGGTACCAGGCTGGGCAGGGAAATCCGCGCCATCGGCGGCGACCGCCGCGCCAGCCGCGTCGCCGGCGTCCGCGTGGAACGTGGCCTCGTCGGGCTGTTCACCGCCTCAGGAGCGCTCCCCGCGCTCGGTGGCGCGCTGTTCAGCTACAGCTATGCCGCGGCGAATCCCAACCCGGGCCTGCAGCCGCTGATCCTCGCCACCGTCGGCTGCCTCGTCGGGGGCGTGTCGCTGGTCGGCGGCCGCGGCCTGCCCGCAGGCCTGCTCGCCGGGGCCCTCTCGGTCGCGCTGCTCGGGCAGGTCGACGCCATCACCGCGATTCCCGATTACTACACAGAGCTGCTGTACGCCGCGCTGCTCGGCGTCATCGTCGCGGTCGACGCGCCTGGCCTGCGGCGCGGGCTCGACCGGCTCAAGGCGCGCGCGGCGACGATCCGCACCCCGGACCGCCGCCCGTAGGACCGTAACGTGTGGTCCACCAATACGTCCAAGGAGGATGACGCAATGGCAGCTACCCCCGCCATCGTGGCCAGCGGATTCGGATTCCTTGAGGCCCCGCGCTGGCATTCCGGCCGGATCTGGTTCTCTGACTTCTACACCCACCGGGTGCTCTCGGCCCGCGAGGACGGGGCAGACCTGCGAACCGAGGCGAGCGTCCCGCACCAGCCGGCGGGCCTCGGCTGGCTACCCGACGGACGGCTGCTCGTGGTCTCGATGCGCGACCGCAAGGTCCTGCGCCGCGAGGCCGGTGGCACGCTGGTGACCCACGCCGACCTGAGCTCGCACGCGACCGGACACGCCAACGACATGGTGGTCGATGCCGAGGGCAGGGCGTACGTCGGCAACTTCGGCTTTGACCTCATGGGCGGCGCCCCGCTGGAGACCGCGTCGCTGCACCGGGTGGACCCTGATGGCACCGTGACCGAGGCTGCGGCGGACCTGTGGTTCCCCAACGGCAGCGTGATCACGCCGGACGGTGTGCTGATCGTGAACGAGACGTTCGGCAACCGCTGCACCGCCTTCGACATCGCACCCGGCGGACAGCTGATTAACCGCCGCATCTGGGCCGAATTCGCCCCGCTGCCGTCGGACCGTGCCATAGCGAAGGTGCTGGCCGGAACCAGGGTCGGCGGCGATGGCGCCTGCCTCGACGCAGAAGGGGCGCTGTGGATCGCCGACGCCATCGGCAGCCGCCTGCTCCGGGTCACGGAGGGAGGGCAGATCGCCGACGAGATTCACCCGGGCTCTGCGGTGTACGCGTGCGCGCTCGGCGGCGCCGACGGCCGGACCCTCTACGCCTGCGCCGCCCCGGATTTCGATGAGAAAGCCAGGAGCGCTGCCCGCGAGGCCACCCTTATCGCCTTCCGTGTCCAGGTCCCCGGGTAGTGATAAGGGCAACGTTAGGGCGATCCCACCGTCGGCCGCGCCGAGGTGCGCGGAGCGCGCGCTGTCCGGCGCGGAGGACCTTGGCGCTTGTGTTCAGGGGAGCCCCGCCCTGGGTGTGTCGACGCGGGCGGCCACCAGGCGGGCCTCGCGGGCGGCTTTGCGGGCCTCTTCGGCGAAGTCGGGTGCGGTGCAGATGAACAAGGTGCGTCCATCGGCTCCGCCGAGCATGCAGGCGAATACGCCGGTGCCGGCCGGGATTTCCCCGGTGATCTCGCCGCCCTGGCGCACCCGGATGGCCCGGCCGCCGAGGCCGTCGGCTACCCACAGCTGCGTGTCGGCGTCCAGGCAGCAGCCGTCGGGTGCGATGACCACCTGGGCGAGCATCTTGTCGAGTTCCCGCTCGGTCGGCAGTTCCCCGAACTTCGCCCAGGTGCGGCGGTTGGCCAGCGTGCCGTCGCCGGCGATGTCGAACGCGGTGACGCGGTTCCCGAATGTCTCGTTTACCAGCAGCGTGCCGTCCGCGGTGATCACGCTGCCGTTGGGGAACCACATGTCCCCGGCGGCCTTGGTGACGGTGCCGTCTGGATCGACCCGCAGCAGGTTGGCGGTCTGGAAGCTGGCGCCGCCCATCAGGTCGAAACCGAACTCGCCGATGAAGGCCCTGCCCCGCGAGTCAACGACCATGTCGTTGAGCAGCCCGTTGACGTGGCCCGACACGTCCGCATGACAGACGAGGGCGCCGTCAGGCTCGCGGCGCAGCACGCGGGCGTCACGCATGGAGACGATCAGCAGGCGGCCGTCGGGTAGCCAGCCGAGTCCTGAGGGCTGCTGCGGGACCTCGGCCTCGACCCGGAGATCGCTGCCGTCTTCTGCCGCCGAGTACACGCGGTAGGTATAGAAGTCGGAAAACCAGATCCGCTGGTCGTGCCAGCGCGGGCATTCCAGGTAGGCCATGTCCGAAACGACGGTGCTGATCTCGCGGCTCATGCATCCTCCTCGGAAGCGGTGGGCAGGGCAGTCACGCGCGGGCCGCGTCGAGGAAACGCTCTAGCTCACTGCGGATATCGGGCCCGCAGGGCTGGAAGACGATTTCGGTGACGCCACGGGACCGATAGTCCTCCAGGGCCCGCCGGATCTCGTCCCGGGTCCCGCTCAGCGTGACGTCCCGGAGCGTGCTGCTGCCGTCGGCGCGCCAGCTGGCCTCGTCCGCGGCATTGAGCGCGACGCAATGACCGGAGTGCACGGCGAGGTGGCGATGCTGCTCCGGCTCCTGCTCGATGACCCCGAGCCATTCGTCCCCGCCGGGCAAAGTGCGCACGGCGTCAGCTCCGCCGAACTCCCAGGCGCCGTGCAGCGACAGCGCCCAGCCTGGTCCGGCGGCCACCCGGGCGTGCTCGGAATCGTGTGCCTCACCCTCGTCGAGCACCGTGCCCCAGGTGAGATAGGCGGTCCACGCGTGGTCGGCCATGAATTCCGGCATCAGCAAGGTCGCGTACAGGCCGTCACCAAGTTCTTGCGCGACCTTGTTGCCCTTCGGCCCGAGGGCGGCGATCAGGACCGGCACGTCGACGGGACGGTCGGGCGCGTGCCCGGCCGGATGCAGCATCCGCATGCGGGCACCTTCCCACTCCACGACCTCTCCGCGCAGCAGCGCCCGGTACGCGCGGATGTAGGAAACCATGAACGACCAGGGGATGGCGGGGTAGCCCATGGCCCGGCGCCCCGTGAATCCGGTCCCGAAGGAGACCGCGACACGGCCAGGAGCGAGCGCGCACAGCGTAGCGGTCGCGGCCGCGTTGACCATCGGGTGACGCAGGCTCGGCACCAGCACGCCAGGGCCGAGGCCGATGCGCTCGGTGCGCTGCGCGGCGAGCGCCAGCGTCATCCAGACGTCCGGGCTCTGCTGCGGCGTGTCGTAGACCCATGCCCTGTCGAAGCCGAGCCGCTCGGCCAGCGCGATGTTGTCGGGAGAGTCCAGGGCAGTAGGGAACGCGCATGACACCTCCATTGGTGCCCTCCTCTCGAGGATTGCCTACCCGCTCGGGACGGCATCCTGGCGCACGAGCTAACTAAGCGCACAATTAGCTCCCTTCAGAGCGTACGCTTCGGCGGCGGGCGACGGCAAGGTCTTCGGCCTGACCTGCGGATATACGCTAAGTAAGCGCGCCCGCCGTTCCGAGGCCGCCGCTGGGCGGCGTCGGCTGCCACGCGCTAGTACTAGCGACCTCAAATCGCTAGGCTAAGTACATAACCGTGATTGGAATGCTAGTGCTGCGCTCCGCTATGTGACGGCTATCCCGTGACAGCTCGGTAGGGAGGTGCCCGGCCGACATGACCGAACGGGCGCTCAAAGTCGTGTGCATCACCGGCTGGTGTCGCAATGGCAGCACGATCATGGGCAACGTACTGAACGAGGTCCCGGGCTTCTTCCACGTAGGAGAATTGCACTTCCTGTGGAAGAACGCGGCCGGCCTCGGCGCGAACAACCGCTGCGGCTGCGGTCGCCAGCTCACCCACTGCCCCATCTGGTCGCGGATCTTGCCGGTCGGCCGGCCATCCGGGCTCTCGGCAGCGGCCCACGCGGACATGGTCATCGCCCGGCAGCGGGCCTACGTCAGGACGCGGCATACCTGGCGCGTCCTGCGCCGCGGGCTGCATTGCGAGGGAATCCGCGAGCATGCCCTTCTCATGCGACAGGTCTACTACGCCATCGCGGAGCTAACGGGGGCAGGCGTGCTCGTGGACACCAATAAGATCCCCGGTGAATCGGCCTTGCTCTCGCATATCGCCGGAATCACGCCCTATTACGTTCACCTGGTGCGCGACCCGCGGGCGGTGGCCGGATCGTGGCACCAGCCGAAGGATTACGCTTACGCGATGTCGCCCAGGGTGAGCACCGCATACTGGCACGGCTTCAACCTGGCCTCCGCCGCCATTACCCGGCGGCATCCGCGACGGTCGCTGACCGTGCGCTATGAGGAGTTCATCGCTAACCCGGCCGTTATCCTGGCTGCCATACTCCGGCTCTGTGATGCGGCGTCGAGCGTCATCCCGCTGCGGGGCCGGGTAATCGACCTTGGCGTCAACCACACGGTTACCGGGAACCCGGACCGGTTTCGCAGCGGCCCCACGGTCATCAGGAGCGCGGATGACTCCTGGCGGGCCAGCCTGCCGGCGTCGGCCCGGCTTGCCGCGGCGGCGCTGTCGTGGCCGCTGTTCTGGCGCTATGGCTACCGCTATCGCGGCACCTTCCGCGCCGGCCCGCCCGGCCCGGACAGCAGAGCCGCGCTACCGCGCGGGGACGGACTCGGACAGGCGCGTTAGGGCCGGGAAGGTAAGCCGGTGGATCTGGGACTTGATGGCAAGGTCGCCCTGGTCGCGGGCGGCTCGAGCGGCCTGGGCCTGGCCATGGCGAAGGAGCTGGCGGCCGAGGGCGCCCATGTCGCCATCGGCGCCCGCGACCGCGACCGGCTCGCCGCCGCCGAGCGTGCCATCAGCGTCCTGGCGCGCGGTCAGGTGACGGCGACGAGCGTCGACATCACCGATCAGGCCGCTGCCAGGCGTTGGGCCGAGGACGTGGCCGCGCGGTTCGGAGCGATGCACATCCTCGCGGTCAGCGGGGGGAGCCCGCCGGTCGGCACGGCTTCGCAATTTTCTACCGCGGAGTACCAGGAGGCTCTTGACGGCACGTTCCTGCCGGCGGTCAACCTGGCCCTGACGGCGCTGCCCTACCTCAGGGCGGCCGGATGGGGCCGGATCCTGTTCGTGGCATCGGAGGCGGCCGTCATCCCCACGGCCTCGCTCGCCCTATCGGGCGCGGCTCGGGCCGGGCTGACCCGGTTCGCTCAGTCCCTGGCCGCCGAGGTGGGCCGCGACGGCATCACCGTTAACGTGCTCGCGCCTGGAGCCACCCGGACCGAGATGGTCGAGCGCGCGGCGGCGAGGCTGGCCGAGGATGGCGACATCGAAGCTCCGCTGCTGGCCATCGGCGGCCATAGCGCGGTTGGCCGCATCGGGCGGCCCGACGAGTTCGCGGCCGTGGCCGCCTTCCTCGCGAGCGAGCGGGCCTCCTACGTCACCGGGGGCGTGCACCTGCTGGACGGCGGGGCCAGCGTGCTGGGACAGCAGGTGACTCAGTACACGGCCGTGCCCAAAGACACCTACACATGATTGGAAGGGATCCGGGATGTCAATGGCCAGCCGCGACTACTCCGAGCGCGATGTCGAGGAGTTCTTCGACCAGACCCTGCAAAACTACCTGAGCTTCTGGGACTCCGACGGCGTCCTGCACACCGGCTACTTCGCGGCGGGCAATGAAGGTGACTATCAGGCCGCGGCGCAGCATACTTCGGCGGTGCTCGCCGCGGAGATGATGATCGACGGCTCATCCCGTGTCCTCGACGCGGGCAGCGGGTGCGGCAACTTCCTGCTGTACCTAGCCAGGGAATACGGCTGCAGCGGGGAAGGGCTTGACCTGAGCGAGAAGCGGGTCAAGTTCGCCATGGACAGGCTGACGGCCGCGCCGGGCCTGCGCATCACGTTCCGGCATGGCTCGGTCACGAATATGCCGTATCAGGCCGGCGCTTTCACGCACGTCGTCAGCCAGGACTCGTTGTGCCTTGTACCGGACAAGCCTCGCAGCCACGCGGAGATCGCGCGCGTGCTGGCCCCAGGCGGCATCTTCGCCTTTTCCGACTTCCTCCAGCCGAAGGAGCACGTCAGCGAGCGGGCCCGCAGGCACGTCTTCGACCGCGTGCGCTGGAATGGCGGCTACTCCCTCATCGGATACCAGGAAGCGCTGGACAGCTGCGGGTTCGAGATCCTGCTCGCCCGCAACCTGCGCAGCCACATACGGCAGACCTACCGCGTGCTCGGGGAGACCGCGGTAGAACGCGCGAAAACCGTGCCCGGCCAGTCGGCAAGAGACTGGATGCTATCGTTCGCCGAGTCGTGCCGGGAAATGCAGGTAGCCATTGATGACGAGGAATTCGGCTGGGGCATCTTCGTCGCTCGCAAGCGGAGCGCATGAACGGCATGAAGGAGACCATGGCGGAGGTCCTCGCCGAGCGGAAGGCGCAGTTGTCGCCAGGCCGGGTGTTCGCCGAGGCGTATGCCGCCGATGGCCTCCAGGCCCGCGTCGAGTACAACGAGACGATCACCGACTCGCTGACCACCTCGCGGCGCAAGCGGCGGTACCCGGCCCGCAACATGATGAAGATCGTCGACCTGTCAAGCACCCCGCAGCGGTTCTACTGGCACGAGGGCCCGGCACAGCCCGGCGATCCCGACCTCACCGAGAGCGGCATGAGGCGTGAGCTCGCGAGCCGCTACCACCGGTCGCCTATCCCGGAACTGCTGCCGACCACGGCATGGGTTCAGGTCCCGGCCGACCTGGCCGACGACCCGGAAGCCTTCGGGCCCTTCCTGGACTACCGGCTCGTCGCCCGCCTCAGCACGGCCGAGAACCACGCCATCATCCGGGGCGAGGGCGGCCTGCTGAACATGGGCGGAATCGAGCGCATCGAGTCGAAGGGCCGGTTCGCCTCGACGATCCTCGCCGCGTGCAATGGGGCGGAGCAAATGGGCGGCACCGTTGATGGCCTGATCATCAACCCGGCCGACTACTACATGTTCATGGGGCAGGGCCAGCTGATGGCCGACCTGGAGCGGAACGGGGTCTTCATCGTGCGGACCCGCCTGATCGAGGAGGGAAGGGCAATCGCCGGCGATTTCGGCCATGGCGCCGTGCTCTTCGATTCCGGGCGCTCGGTGATCCGCTTCGCCGATCCGCCGCCGGGGACCTTCGCGACATCCGGCATCGCGGTCATGGCCGAGATCTACGAGCGCGTCGTGGTCAATCTTCCGGCCAACTTCTTTGTCGTAACCCTGTAGCGAGAGGGTCAGCGGCGGCGGAACGCCGCCGCTACCTTCATGACCGCCGTCACCAGGTCGTCGCAGTCGGCAAGGGCCAGGTTGGCCGACAGCGGGATGTCGATCGCCTCGCCGATGTGGCGCGCCGCCCGGGGCAGGGCGGCGCGAGCCCGCGCCGGGTCCGCGCCCACCAGGAACCGCCAGTGCCAGAAGGCGCGCACGTTCACGCAGGCCGGGTCGGCAAGCGCCCGCGCGTCGATCCCCTCGGCGGCGACGGCCCGGGCGAACCAGGCGCACTCGGCGGGCGTGGCACCTGGAATCCGGAACATCAGCGCCTCGCCCAGATAGGCGCCGTCGGCCACCGGGCGGCGCAACGCGATCCCGTCCTGGCCGGCTAGCCCGCTGACCACGTAATCGTGATTACGCCGGTAGGCGGCTAGGCGTTGGGGCAGCCGGTCGAGCAGGGCACCCGCTAGCGCAGCGCGGATCTCGTCCATGCGGAACCCGTATATCGGGTAGGCCAGCTCGTCCACGGCGGGTGCGCCAGCGGGGAAATGCTGCTGCATCCGCCCCTCGTAGGCACCGGAGTACACCACCGCGCGGGCATAGGCTTCCTCGTCGTCAGTCAGCAGGAAGCCGCCCTCGCCAGTGTTGAGCGACTTGTCCGACTGCGTGCTGAACGCTCCGAAGTCAGCGAACGTGCCGAGATAACGACCGCGCAGCCTGGCGCCCAGGGCGGGAACCGCATCCTCGACTACCCTCACGCCACGGTCGCGCGCCAGGTCCATGATGGCCGGCATGTCGCATGCGTAGCCGCGCATGTGGACGACAACCGCCGCCCTCGCGCCGTCATCGATGACCTGGCTCAGATGGCGGAGGTCGGGATGCAGGTCCGCGTCGCACTCCACCAGCAGCGGGCGGTGCCCGGCCAGCAGTATCGCGCTCG
>Ga0157369_10003457_pt1 | contig 18730 bp, 17 predicted proteins | sample C25metaG_FD_113461 | JGI IMG/M metagenome (GOLD analysis project Ga0157369, IMG submission 113461) | Corn rhizosphere microbial communities from Kellogg Biological Station, Michigan, USA - C2-5 metaG | ecosystem: Host-associated > Plants > Roots > Rhizosphere > Soil | place: USA: Michigan... | reverse complement strand
CAGCCGCTCGATTACCTGTGGCTGCATCTCGACCAGAACCTGTACCGCACCGACGCACGCGGCAATTTCTCCGGCGACCGCGCGCCGAAATTCGATGAGCACACGGACGGCGACGTGATCACCTCGGTCGAAGTGATCGGCGACCACGGCACGGTGAAAGCCGAGCATGTCATCAGCGACACCCGCATGCGCGTGGATCTTCCGCAAGCCGTTGCGGCGAACGGCGGCAAGGTGCGCGTGCGGATCGCCTGGCACTACACGGTTCCGGGCGAGTTCGGCGGCCGCACCGACTGGTTCCACACCAAGAACGGCGACATCTTCGAAATCGCGCAGTGGTATCCGCGCATGTGCGTGTACGACGACCTGCGCGGCTGGGACACTGCGCCATACCTCAACAGCGAGTTCTATCTCGAATACGGCGATTTCGATTACTCGATCACCGTGCCGTCGAACATGCTGATTGTCGGCTCCGGCGAACTGGTGAATCCCGAAGACGTGCTCACCAAGGCCGAATTGCAGCGGTACGCGCAAGCGCGCAACTCGGACAAGACGGTGGTGATCCGTTCGGCCGCCGAGGTCACCGATCCCACGAGTCGTCCGAAGCAAGGCGGCGCGCTGACGTGGCGCTTCAAGATGCAGAACACCCGCGACGTCGCGTTCGGCGCGTCGGCCGCGTATGTCTGGGATGCGGCGCGCATCGACCTGCCCGGCGGCAAGCACGCGCTGGCGCAATCGGCCTACCCCGTCGAAAGCATCGGCAAGGACGGCTGGCAGAACTCCACCCAGCACGTGAAGTACACCGTGGAGTTTTTCTCGAAGTACACCGGCTTCGACTACCCATGGCCGAACGCGATCGCGGAAGCGGGTGTCGCGGGCGGCATGGAATACCCCGGCATCGTGTTCGACTGGTGGAAAGCGAACGGCTACACCCTGTTCCTGCTGGCGGTACACGAAGTCGGGCATTCGTGGTTCCCGATGATCGTCGGCAGCGACGAACGCCGCAACGCCTGGATGGACGAAGGCATGAACACCTTCGTCGACGTGATCGCGCACGCGGACTGGGGCAAGGCGCACGATGGCGAGTTCGCGCCGAAGAAGGACAGCGAATACGCATCGCAGACCGGTGATCCCGCCAAGGACATCATCAGGCAGGTGTTCGACGATCCCGACGCCCCGCCGATCCTGACGCGCGCGGATGCGATCCGCGAGAAGTTCCGCCACCCGATCACCTATTTCAAGGCTGCCTACGGGCTCACGCTGCTGCGCGAGCAGATCCTCAGTCCCGAACGTTTCGACGCCGCCTTCAGGCAGTACGTTCGCGACTGGGCGTTCAAGCATCCCTCTCCGTCCGACTTCTTCCGCAGCATGGACAGCGCCGCGGGCGAAGACCTGTCGTGGTTCTGGCGTGGCTGGTTCCGGCACAACTGGAAACTCGATCTTGCCGTGACCGGCGTGAAATACATCGACAACGATCCCACGAAGGGGGCGCTGGTGACGGTGGCGAATCTCGACAAGTTTGCGATGCCATCAACGCTGCGCGTGACGTTCGACGACGGCAGCACAAAGGATGTGCGCGTACCGGTCGCGACGTGGATGCAACATACGCAATTCGACGTGGCGGTCGCCGAAAACAAGCGCATCAAGCGCGCCATCATCGATCCCGATGCCGTGCTGCCGGACGTTGATCGCGCCAACAACGCATTCGCTGTCGGCGCAGCGCGCACGCGGTGAGCTCGCCCGGCCGGCGCCGGCGCAAGTCGCCGGCCGTGCCACAATGCGCCGGCTTTTCACTTGAGGGGTCGACGACGATGCGTACACGTCCATGGGTTTCGCTGTTGCTGATCCTCATCACGCCGTTGGCGTTGGCGACACCACCGCAGTCAGCTTCCGTGCCGGTAAACCTGCAGGGGCTGGACGCCTACGTGCAGCAAGTCATGCACGACTGGCACGTGCCGGGCCTGTCGATCGCCATCGTGAAGGACGGCAAGGTCGTGCTGGCGCACGGTTATGGCGTGCGCGAACTCGGCAAGCCCGGCAAGGTCGACGCGGACACGCTGTTCGACATCGGGTCCAACTCCAAGGCTTTCACAGTCGCCGCGCTGGGCACGCTGGTTTCCGCCGGCAAGCTCGAATGGAACACGCCCGTCACCGAGGAGCTGAAAGATTTCAAGTTGGAAAGCCCGTACGTCACGCAGAACGTCACGTTGCGCGACCTGCTGACGCACCGGACGGGCTACTGCGATCCGGGCGCCGCGTGGTACACCAGCGATGCGTCCGACATTGTGCGGCGCATGCGATTCCAGAAACCACAATACGGGTTCCGCACCATGTTTTGCTACAACAACGTCCAGTATCTTGCCGCCAGCCGTTTCATTCCGGCCATCACCGGCCAGAGCTGGAACGACTACGTCGCCGCGCATGTGCTCCAACCGCTCGGCATGACGCGCACCGTCAGCACCGACGCCGGCGTCGCAGCCGCAACCGATGTCGCCGCGCCGCACGGGATGGTCGATGACAAACCTGCGGTGATCCATCGCTACTGGCCGCACAACATGGACGTGTTCGCGGCGGTGGGCGGCATCTGGTCCAGTGCCAACGACATGGGCCGATGGATGCAAATGCTGCTGGCCGATGGCAAGTACGACGGCAAGCCCGTGCTGGATTCGAAAGTCGTCAACGCCATGATGACGCCGCACATGCTGATCCAGGCGGGCACCGGGGTGGGTGATGAAATCCGCACGTGGATGCCCGGCGGCACGTTCTACACCTACGGCATGGGTTTGTTCGTGCAGGACGATCGCGGTCACGAGATCGTATGGCATGCCGGCGACATCGACGGCATGGCCTCGGCTGTCGTGCTGGTACCGGACGCGCAACTCGGCATTGCGGTGATGGAAAACATGGATCATGCGGACGCACGTTTCGCGATCGTCGCACGCGTGTTGCAAGCGATGCTCGATCTGCCGCAGCACGATCTCGAACCCGCGCTGCTCGCCGCCGTGCACAAGGACGAGGCCGAAGGTGCGTCGATGGATCAGAAGCTCGCCGCGACCCGCGTGCCGGGCAGCAAGCCGCCGCTGCCGCTGGCCGATTACGTCGGCACCTATGCGGACAAACTGGATGGCGAGGCGCGTGTCGCGCCCGAACACGGCCATCTCGTGCTGCGGCTCGGGAATCCCGATTTCACGGGCGATCTTGAGCCGTGGCACGACAACACGTTCCACGTGACGTGGCGTTACAGGTTCTATGGTGACGCCTACGCCACCTTCGATGTCAACGCGCTGAAGCAGCCCGCGCGCCTGACACTGGCTGGCATGGGACTGCATTTCGATCGGACGAAATCCAGGGCCACCCCGGATCGCGCCGACTCGAAATGAGTGCGCCGGCCAGCCTCAGCGCTACGGCACGACCATGAGCGCGCAGCACCGCGTGTTCATCCGCTCCGACGCGATCATCCTCGGCGGCAGCGCGCTGCTGATCATTGCCGCGGGCATCACCCGCTTCGCTCACGCGGGCGCGGTGCTCGCGTTCTTGTGCTCGGGTCTTGCGGTGGCGTTGCTGGCCGCGCTGGTGGGACGCTCGGTGGAGCAACTGGGCGACCGCTTCGGCGCGGGTGCCACCGGCGTCCTGCAATCCGCGCTGGGCAACCTGCCGGAGCTTTTCATTGCGCTATTCGCGCTGAAGGCCGGGCTGGTGATGGTGGTGCAGGCTGCGCTGATCGGCTCGATCCTGGCGAACCTTCTGCTGGTGCTGGGGCTCGCCTTCACGGTCGGCGGTCTGCGCCACGGGACCCAGCGCATCGACTCGCAGCGTGCGCGTGCGACCACCGTGCTGATGCTGCTTGCGGTGGCATCGATGGTGGTGCCTTCGCTCGCGAGTTACATCCACACGCCCGCAGCGCCTCACGAGGACACGCTGTCGCTGGTGGTGGCGGTGATCCTGCTGGCGCTGTTCGCAGCCACCCTGCCCGCATCGCTCAAGGCCAAACCGTCGGGCGATGCCGCGGAACAACATGATCCGCCGCGCTGGCCGCTGCCGCTGGCGCTCGCCATGCTCGTGACGTCCGCGGTCGCCGCCGCATTCGTATCGGAATGGTTCGTGCACGCGCTGGAACCGGCGATGCACACCTTGAAAATTTCCGAGGTATTTGCCGGCCTTGTGATCGTCGCGATTGCCGGCAATGCCGTCGAGAACGTGGTCGGCATCCAGCTCGCCGCAAAGAATCGTTCCGAGTACGCGTTCTCGGTCGTAATCAATTCGCCGCTGCAGATTGCGCTGGTGCTGGCGCCGGCACTGGTGATCCTCTCGCGGCTGTTCGGCTACACGCCGCTGACGCTGGTGTTCACGCCGATGCTGGTGGTGAGCGTCGCGATCGCGGTGCTGGTAATCGCGTTCATCACCTTCGATGGCGAATCCGATTGGGGCGAAGGCGTCTCGCTGCTGGCGTTGTACGCCATTCTTGCGACCGCGTTCTGGTGGGGCTAGAAGCGGCGCGTCTGTCAAAGGGAAGAGTGGAATGCCGATAACCCGCCGCCTGCGAATCAGTACACCCAACGATCCGGTTCTCACACATGGTCTCGCGGACATCCGCCGGCAGATGCACTTGCCCGACGCGTTCCCGCCCGACGTCGAAACCGGGGCGCGCGACGCCGCAGCCAATGTGAAGCTGCCCGACCTCGATCACACCGACATTCCGCTGCTCACCATCGATCCGCCCGGTTCGATGGATCTCGATCAGGCGATGCATCTGGAACGCAACGGCGACGGTTACCGCGTGCATTACGCGATCGCGGACGTGGCGTCGTTCGTCGCTCCGGGCGGCGCGATCGACCTGGAAGCCAACCGCCGCGGCGAAACGCTGTACGGCATCGGCCACACGGTCCCGCTGCACCCGCGCGTCATTTCCGAGGGCGCGGCTTCGCTGTTGCCGGATCAATTGCGTCCTGCGCTGCTGTGGACGATCGACCTCGCCGCCGACGGCGCGAAAATCCGCGCCGAAGTGCAACGCGCACGCGTGAAAAGCCGGCAACGCTGCGACTACGACGGCGTGCAAGCCGACATCGATGCAGGCAAGGCCGATCCGATGTGGGCGTTGCTGCGCGAAGTCGGCGAACTGCGCAAGCGGCGCGCGCAGAAACTCGGCGCCATCAGCCTGCCACTACCGGAGCAGGAAGCCACCAAGGTCGATGGCCACTGGACGCTGGCCTATCGCGCGCGCCATCCGGTCGAGGACTGGAACGAACAGATTTCGCTGCTGACCGGCATGGCGGCGGCCGACATCATGCTTGCAGGCAACGTCGGCGTCCTGCGCACCCTGCCCGCGCCCGAGCAGGAAGCCATCGCGCAACTGCGTCGAACCGCCGCAAGCCTGAAGCTCGCATGGCCGGCCGATCGCAGCTATCCCGCATTCATCGATGCGCTCGATCCATCCGATCCGGCACAGGTCGCGATGCTGGTCGCCTGCACCCGCGTGTTGCGCGGCGCCGGATACACGAGCTTCCACGGCGCGCCACCGCCGAAGCCGATGCAGTCTGCGCTGGCCGCGGACTACACCCACGCTACCGCACCGTTGCGGCGGTTGATCGATCGCTACGCGGGCGAAGTGTGCGTCGCGCTGTGCGCAGGCAAGCCGACGCCGGACTGGGCGCTGGAAAAACTCGACACGCTTCCCGATACGATGCGCCGGGCCGACCACACCGCCGGCCAGTTCGAGCACGCGACGATCGATCTCCTGGAAGCAGTGGTGCTGTCGTCGCGCGTCGGCGAAACGTTTCCCGCCCTCGTCACCAGCCGCGCCGACGGCGACGCCCGCTCCGGGATGGTGATGATCGAGCAACCCGCCGTCGAAACCCGCATCGACGCTGTCCGGGAACTGCCGCTCGGCGAGCGCATCGCCGTGAAGTTGATGGAATCGGACCCGGCCCGTCGCCGGGTCCGATTCGAACTGGAGTAAAGCGCGCGATGCCGACTCCCGCCACCCTGCTGTGGGGCATGTTGTTCGGTGCGGTCGGCGTCGGCTTCTTCATCTACGGCAAGCGCCAGGCGAGGATCATGCCGCTGGTGTGCGGCATCGCGCTGATGGTCTTCCCGTGGTTCGTGTCGGGCGCGCTGCCGACCTTCGTGATCGGGCTTGCGCTGGTGGCCATTCCGTTCGTCCTGCGCTTCTGAACCGCATTCAGCCCGCGCGCATCCCGCACGGCTTAGGATGCAACGATGCCCGAAGCCAAGGAACGGCCGCACTGGAAGCGCACGCTTGCCGTGCTCGCGGTGATGGTGGGCGGCTTCGCATTCCAGGAAACCGGCGTGCTGCCGGTCCTTCCCAATGTGCAGCGGCAGTTGCCGGGCGCCAGCACCACGTCCAGTGCGCTGCTGGTCAGCGGGTTCCTGATCGTGGCCGCGGTGGCCGCCGCGCTCCTGGCCGCCGCGCTGGCGGCGCTGGTGATCGGCCTCAGTGTGATGCTGGTGCTGGGCTGGAAGGCAGTGGCCCTGTTCGTGTTGTCCGGCGCGCTGTTCGCGTCGTGGATCTGGCGCGAACGCAGCACTGACCAGCCCTTGCTGGACATTGCAGTACTGACCAAGCCGCAGGTGCTGCTGCCGAACCTGGGTTCCGGGCTGGCCGGCTATGTGGCCTTCAGCATGTTCTTCCTCGTGCCGCGATTCGTGCAGGTGCCGCGTCACGCGAGCGCGGAAATCGCGCGTCATCTGCAGTACGGATTCGGCGCCGGCCCCACCGCTACCGGCTTGTATTTGCTGCCCATCGGTATCGGCGTGTTGTGTGCCGGGCCATTCGGTGGCGTGCTCGGCCGTCGCATCGGCGGCAAGTGGCCCTTCACGGCCGGGCTCGGGTTGCTGGTGATCGCATCGGCGCTGCTGGCCTTCGTGCACGGCGAGCGCCACGCCTTCGCGGTGTGGCTGTTTCTGATCGGCCTGGGCTTCGGCCTTTCGACCGGCGCGGCCGGCGTGTTCGTGACGCAGGCGGTGGAGGACAACCAGACCGCGATCGCGAACGCGTTCAACAGCCTCACGCGGCTGGTGGTCGGCGGCATCGGCGCGCAGGTCGCGGCGGCCATCCTGAAATCGCAGGCGGTGGCCGGCAGCAATACGCCACACGAAAGCGCGTTCACGATTGCGTTCGGCATCTGCGCATTGCTGGCCGCGGTCGGCGCGGGGCTCGCCTTGAGCGTGCCGGCGGGCAATGCAGGTTCCGGCTGAACATCCGCGCCGGCGAACGCCGGTTTTGCATCGCTTTCATGCCGCCAAAACGCACGAAGTGCTTTCATGAATCCACGTTTCCGCAACCCAGAGGAGCCCCATGAACATCAAGGACGTCATGACATTGAATCCCGTTTGCTGCCCGCCCAACGCCACGCTGCAAAACGTCGCGCAACTGATGCGTGACGAAGACATCGGCGAAGTGCCGGTCGTGGAACAGGACGGCGCGAGGAAATTGCTGGGCGTGGTCACCGACCGCGACATCGTGGTGCGTGCGATTGCCGCAGGACGCAAACTGCGCAGCGTGACCGCCGGCGACTGCATGACCGCGCCCGCGGTGACGTGCAACGAGAGCGACACGCTGGAGGACTGCGCGCAAGCAATGGCGTCGCACCGCATCCGCCGCATGCCGATCGTGGACGAAAACGGCAAATTGTGCGGCATCCTGGCGCAAGCCGACCTGCAGGCGACGGACGCCCGCTCGCTGAAGGAACAGGTGGCGGATCGGGTTTCCACGCCGCATTGATGGGGTGCTCGGAACTTCGGTCGGCGCGTGGTCCATTCGTAGCGAATTGAAGCGTTGCCGCAACTTTCTTCCGCGACGGCGGCCCGCTACAGTGCCGCGATGGCCGATTTTCCCTTCATCGCGGATATCCGCGCCGCGCGCGAGCGTCTGGGCGACCGCATCCGCGAGACGCCGGCGTGGCAGTGGCGCGGCGATGCGATCGAGCGCGCGGCCGGTGCCCGCACGCAGGCATTCCTGAAACTGGAACTGCTGCAGTACACCGGAACCTTCAAGGCGCGCGGCGCATTGTTGAATGCGCTGTCGGTGACCGACGATCAGAAACAACGTGGCGTCACCGCGGTCAGCGCCGGCAACCACGCCATCGCCGTCGCGTTCGCAGCACGCAGCGTCGGCACCACCGCGAAGGTGGTGATGCCGAAAACGGCGAATCCCGCGCGTGTTGCCTTGTGTCGCGCATACGGTGCGGAAGTCGTGCTGACCGACGACGTTTATGCGGCGTTCGTGGAAGTCGAACGCATCCAGCAGGACGAAGGCCGCACCTTCATCCACCCCTTTGAAGGCGAGCTGACGGTGCTCGGCACCGCCACGGTCGGTTTCGAACTCTGCAAGCAAGTTGACAACCTCGACGCGGTGATCGTGCCAGTCGGCGGCGGCGGGTTGATCGCGGGCATCGCCTGCGCGGTCAAACAAATGCAGCCGCGCTGCAAGGTGTACGGCGTGGAACCCGAGGGCGCCGACAGCATGTCGCAAAGTTTCAAAAACGGTTCGGCGCAGAAACTCGAGAAAGTGAACACGATCGCCGACAGCTTGGCCGCGCCGTACGCCCTGCCCTACAGTTTCGGCGTCGCACGGCGCTTCGTCGACGCAATCGTCACCATTTCCGACGACGCCATGCAACGCGCAATGGGGCTGCTGTTCGCGGACATGAAACTGGCGGTGGAACCGGCCGGTGCCGCCGCGACGGCGGCATTGTGCGGACCGTTGCGCAAAACTCTGGAAGGGAAGCGCGTCGGCCTGATCGTGTGCGGCACCAACATCGACCTCGCGACGTTCGCGCGGCAGGCAATTCCGTACTCGCCGTAATTCCGGGCCAGCGCGACATTGCTTGCCAAAAGCCTTCCGTCGGCGCGAAGATCAACCCGCACCGTCCGTAGCGACTGGCTCATTCCGACGAGGAATCCGGAGCATGCAGACCACCACCACGATTGCCCCGCTCAGACCGGTCATTCGGGTTGCGCTGGTGACGGTACTGTTGCTGCTGGTGCCGCTGCTGGCGATGCAATTCACCCCTGAGGTGAACTGGAGCCCGATGGATTTCGCCGTCGGCGGGGCCCTGCTCTTTATTGCCGGAATGTCGTGGACGCTCCTGTCTGCCAAGTCGACCGCCGCCGCGTATCGACTCGCGGCAGCCATCGCGGTGGCGACCGCACTGCTGCTCGTCTGGGGCAATCTCGCGGTCGGGCTGATCGGTTCCGAACAGAACCCTGCCAACCTGATGTATGCGGGCGTGATCGGCGTGGCCATCATCGGAGCACCCGCCGCGCGCGGCCGGGCATCCGGCTTGTCGCGCGCACTGTTCGCGACCGCGCTGGCGCAGGCATTGGTCGCCGTGATCGCGTTGGCGGGCGGCCTGGGCGCTGACGAATCACCCGGCAGGTTGGGCATCCTGATCCTCAACGGCGGCTTCGTCGCGTTGTTCGCGCTGTCGGGCTGGCTGTTTGCGCGCGCCGCGCATCGTCAGGCCGACAAAATCGCCTGATGACCTGTATTGGTTGAAGCGGTTCGTGCGTACGCTGGTCCCGGCCGGCGCAGCGCTGTTCATCGTGCAATGGCTGAAGGGGCGAGCCGCAAGCGATGCCGCAGGGTTCGCAGGGTTCGCGGTGTTCGCGGTGTTCGCGGGCATTTTCACGGGCATCGGCCGAGTCCGTTACCGCCGCAATCCCGCCTGTATGTCGCCGCGCTCCCGGCGTGACTGAACCGCGCCACGCGTCCGCGACACGGAACTCACATCGTCGTGGTTTGTCTGACCCGACGTCCCGATCGCACTTGCATGGAACGCGATGCGATGAACTTCCACTCGGTCACCGGCCGCGCCGATTCCACGCGCGACACAACCTCGACCCGCGCCGATTCGCTTACGCGTGCGCTGGGCGTCGTCGCCCTGATCGGTGTCGCGTTCATCACGGTGACCTGCGTGCTGGTGCAGTTTCTGCGCACCGATCTCGACTGGATCACGGTGTCGATGAGCATCTACGTGAAAAGATGTTCACGCGCTCGACCAGCAAGCGGCTCGAACGATTCGCCAGATTGACGGTGAAGAAGTAGGTGCCACCTTTGATGAGATATCGTCGGTAATCCATGACCGCTCGTGATTGGGTCTGTTGGGGTTCGCGAAAAGCCGCTCCACCCCCAACCTACGGCGCTTGCAGGTTACCTGATCGTTCATCACTCGCTCGCGCTTTCGGATGCGCGCACGTACTTCAGCAACTGCCGGATCATCTTGTCCGCCGTGTCTGCGTAGTCCGACTCGTACTTGTCGAGCAACGTTTTCTTCGACGTTTTCTTGTCCTTGGCCTGCTTGTCCCACAGGACGGAGAGCGTGGCGTAAGGCGGGATCAGCAGTCCGATGGCGTTGAAGAAGTTGCTGATGTTGCCGATGACGTGCTCGGCGCCGTCGGAGTCGCCGGTGATGACGATGCCGCCTATTTTGCTTTCGAGCGGCGAGGGTTTGCCCGCAAGAATGCCGTCGTGGATTTCATCGAGCCGCTCGATCACCCGCTGGATTTCCGAAGAGTGACCGCCCCACCAGATCGGCGTTGCGAAGACCACGATGTCGGAGGCGAGCACTTTTTTCAGGATTCCGGGCCAGGCATCGCCCTCGCCCATGCCGCTGCAGGTTCCGGGCAAGACATGATGATCGACCAGCTTGATGATCTCGCAGCGGATGTCTTCCCGCTTCATCCGGCGCGCCAGGAATTCGCACAACGTCTGCGTGTTGGACAATCCCGAACGTTTGAGCGTGCCGAGCAGTATGGTCGCTTTCATCGCCGTTCTCCTTTGCGTGGTTCTCCTTGTTGCGCTGTTCTACACAGCCGCGCGTGATCGGCGCGTAAACCGCTTCGCTCGCGTCGCTGCCGGGCCACGCAACACACGGCGCGCGTGGCTAAATCGACTTGCGTCCGAATCCGAACAACGCCGCCAGCGGATGCGATTCTTCACGCACGGCATTGGCGAGGATGTGCGCGCCGATCGCGCTGTAGGTGATGCCATTGCCGCCGTAGGCCATGGCGAACAGCACGCGCGGATGCAGTTTCGGATGGACGCCGAACCACGGTAGTCCGTCCGCCGTTTCGGCAAATGTTCCCGCCCACGCGAAACCGACCGCCGGTTGCACGTAGGGCATCAGTTTCTGCAGGCGTGCGAGGAGTTTTTCGACCTTGCGCGGAATGCGCGAATCGCGCCGTGCCGGGATGTCTATCCTGTCGTCCTCGCCCCCGACGATGAGCCGACCGTCGTCGGTGCTGCGCCAGTACAGGTACGGCCGCGTGGTTTCCCAGCCGATGCAACGCGCGAATTCCGCCGGCAGTTGCAGCGGTTCGCTGACGAAGGCGTAGCTGCTGCGATTCTTCGCGACGTTCCGTGGCAGCAAGGATTGGCTTTCGTAACCTGCAGCCATTACCAGCCATTGCGCGCGCACGCGGGCGCCAGTCGCCGTGCGAATCTCCAGCGCGCCAGCATCCGGTTTCCACCGGACCATCTCGCAACGATCGAAGACGCGCAGGCCTCGTTCGCACAACTGCGCCAACAGCCGATGGGTGAAACGATAAGGATCGACATGTGCGGCAGGTCGCGACAGGATCGCGGCGGGCGCGACCAATCCGAAGCGCTCCCGCAACGCGGATTCGCCCAGGCATTCCACCCGGAAACCTGCCTCGCGCCGCGCGTCGAATTCCGGGCGCAGCCGCCGCGCGTCGCGTCGCGAACTCGCAAGATACAAGCTTGGCGCTTCGCGCCAGCCGACATCGCCGACTTCATCGGCAATCGAGTGCAGCTCCGAAACGGCGCCCTCGCACGCCTTGTAGGCGGCGAGCGCGTTCTCCTGGCCCACGAGCTTCGCCAATTGCAGCAGTTCGGTATCGATTTCGTATTGCAGCAGCGCGGTGCTGGCGGCGGTGCTGCCCCAGCCGACATCGCGGCGGTCCAGCACGATCGTATCCAGCTCGGCATCGATCAGCGCACGGGCGATCAGCGCGCCGGTAATGCCGGCGCCGACCACGACGACTTCGCATTCGACATCGTCGGACAGCGGCGGGTAATCGCACAGCAATCCATTGCGCACCGTCCACCACGGGTAACCGCCTTTCACGTCCATGGGTCAAGTCTACGGCGGCGCTCATGCCGCGGGCATCAATCAGGGCTGTCCACGCCCCACGCAAGCTGCGACGAAGGTACCCCGCTGCGCTCGCCCCAGTAGTAAACAACCAGGGCAATGCCGGCGACCAGCACGGAGTCCCACGGTCCTTCGATGATGCGCGTGCCGCCGAACGTTCCGAGCCACGAGGCGACCAGCATCAACGCATAGAAACCCATCAGCCACAGGGATGCGCGCATGTCGCGCGCCAGTTCGTCGCGCCGCAACCGACGCCGCGCCACCCAGGCGACGTATACCCCGTACAGCACGATCTGCAATCCCAGCAACCAAGACAGCGTGCCCCAGCCAGACCAGTACACGATCAGCGCGGCGACGATGAACGACAATGGCCCCAGCACCGCGAATCCGCGCACCCGGAACGGACGCGGCATGTCGGGCGCGTTGCGGCGCAGGGCTGCGGTGGTGACGGGCGCGACGGCGTAGCTCAGCACCAGCGCGGCCGACACCACGTTGATCATCGCCGACCACGACGGAAACGGCAGCGTCCAGAAGATCGACAGTGCGAGCGTCAACCACAAGGCAGGACGCGGAATGCCCGACTTCGCATCGACCGCCGTGAACACCTTGAAGAAGGTGCCGCCGCGCGCCCAGCCGTAGACGACGCGCGGCGTCGCGTTCATGTAGATATTGCCGCAGCCGCTCGGCGAGATGACCGCATCGCACACCACCAGGAACGACAGCCAGCCGATGCCCAGTGCCAACGCGATGTCGTGGAATGGCAGCGCGAACAGCTTGTCGATGCCCTTCCAGCCGTGCGCGACCATCGCGCCCGGCACGCTGCCGAGAAACGCGATCTGCAGCAGCAGGTAGATGCCCGTCGACAACGCCACCGACAGGATCAGCGCGATCGGAATGACGCGCTGCGGATCGCGCACCTCGCCGGCCACCGAAACGATCGGCGTCAAGCCCAGGTATGCGAAGATGATCCCGCCCGCCGATATCGCACCGGCGACACCCGCGAATCCGAACGGCGCGAAGTCGTGCGCAGTGAAGTTGCCCGAGTGGAAGAACCACAACAGCACCACGATCACCGTCAGCGGCACCACGAACTTGAATATGCTTATCAGGTTGTTGGCGCGCGCGAAGATCCTGACGCTGTAGTAGTTCAAGAAGAAAAAGACCACAAGCAACGCGAGTTGCGCGAACCAGCCGAGCAGCGTGGGCGACTGCGAGCCCGCCTGCGTCAACTGCGGGAACCAAGCCGACGCGTATTGGCGGCAGGCGGTCACCTCGATCGCGATCAGGCTGGAAAACGCGATCAGCGTGATCAAGCCCATGAGATAGCCGAGCAACGCACCGTGCGAATACACGGGATAGCGCACCACGCCGCCCGAATGCGGCAATGCCGCGCCGAGTTCGCAATACACGAGTCCCAGCAACAATACCGCCGCGCCACCTATCAGCCATGACACGATCCCGGCCGGTCCCGCGATGTCTGCCACGTAGCTGGCCGAGAACAGCCAGCCGGAACCGAACACCGCACCGAGACCGATGAAGGTGAGATCGATGAGGCCGAGTTGCTTCTTGAAGCCGGCTTCCGCGCTCGCGCGATCGTCGCCCGCGATCGGCGGCGGGTCACGCGCGTCGCGACTCATGGCTGCTTGTAGACCACGCCGCCTTTCATCACGAACGGCACGTGCTCGATGGCGCTGATGTCCTGCGTCGGATCGCCCTGCACTGCAATGATGTCGGCGTCGAGACCAGTTTTCAGCTGACCGAACTTGTCCTGTTGGCGCAGGATTTTCGCGTCGACGGCAGTGGCAGCGAGCAGCGCCTGCGCGGGGCGCATGCCGTCTTTCACCATCAGCTCCACTTCCTTGTAATTGGTGCCGTGCTTGAACACGCCGACGTCGCTGCCGCAGCCGATCGTGACGCCGGCCTGCATCGCCAATTTGAAGGCGTTTTGAGAGGCCTTCATTTCGTCGTTGGGGGGATCGCCCGGTTTCCAGTGATCAAAGTATTCGGCATACGCGACCACCGCTTCCAGCGTCGGCAGATACGCGACGTGGTGCTTCGCCATCATCTCGAACACTTCCTTGGTGCCGTAAAAGCCGTGTTCGATGGTGTCGACGCCCGCGAGTACCGATCGGCGCATGCCTTCGGCCGTGGCAGAGTGCACCGACACCGGCAGGCCTAGTGAATGCGCGGCTTCCACGCCCGCGTTCAATTCTGCCTGAGTGAAGGTGGGCACCGAACCATGCGATTTGCCGCAGTGATAGTCGGCGTAGATCTTGATCCAGTCCGCGCCATGACCGGCCTGGTCGCGCACCGCCGCAATCATCTCCGGCACGCCCGCGACCGGAATGCCGCCCTGCGGAATCGTCATGTCGGTGCGGAAACCCATCGGGCCCGGACCGTAGCAATCCTTGGCGACCGTCGCGCGCGTCGCGACGAACAGGTGCGGACCCGGGATCAGGCCGTCATTGATCGCCTTCTGCACCTGCACGTCGGCGTAACCCGCGCCCTCGGTGCCGAGATCGCGCAGCGCGGTGAACCCGGCCATCAGCGTCGCGCGCACATGGTTGACCGCCTCGATGGTGCGGTAAGCCAGCGGCTCCTTCATGACCTGGTCGTTCCACAGCGTCTCGTTGTACGGGTGCAGGAAGATGTGCGAGTGCGCGTCGATCAGGCCCGGCAGCAACGTGGTGCCTGGCATATTGATCACCTGCGCATCCGGCGGCACCTTGATCGAATCGCGCGGACCGATGGCGGCAATCTTGTCGCCTTCCACCAGCACCGCCCAGCCCGCGTGCGTGGCTTCGCTGCGCGCGTCGAACACGCGATCGGCGGTGAGCAGGAATATGCCTGTCTGCGGTTGCGAACCGGGCGCTTGCGCAGGCGATGCCGCGCACGCCAGCGTCGCGACGATCAACGCGGTGAACGCAATCAGGACTTTCCGCATGGACATGGCACCCCCTCCGGTCCGCACAAAACGTGGAGCCTACACCCGCGGCGCGACTTGCGCGAAGCGCGCGAGTGGCGAATACTCGGGCGCGGTTGCACCCCCATCCACGCAACCTCAGGAGGGAAAGTCATGATCAAGGCATTTCTGGCCATCGCGGTCGGCGTCTTGCTGGCTGCACCGGCCTTCGCGGGCGGCGCGCACGCGTCGAACAAATCGATCAGGCACGGCGAATTTCTGGTGAACTACGGCGGCTGCCAGGATTGCCACACGCCCGGCTGGGCGCAGAATGGCGGACAGGCGCCCAAGGACACACTGCTGACCGGCGCCGGCATGAACTTCCAGGGACCGTGGGGCACGACATATGCCCCCAACCTGCGACTGTATGTGCAGAAACTGACGGCGAAGGAATGGACCGCGAAGCTGCGTTCGCTGAAGGCACGCCCGGCGATGCCGTACTGGACGTTCCGCTATCTGTCGGACAGGGATCTGACCGACATGTACGCGTACATCCATTCGCTGGGGCCAGCCGGCAAGCCCGCGCATGACTGGGTGCCGCCGGGACAGGACGCGCCTGCGCCCTATCTGAAACTGGTGCTGCCTGCGCCGCCTGCGGTGGTGAACAGCGGACATTGACGTTCAGACGATCCACGCCCCGGAGAGTCCGTGATGGATGCAAACGCTTATGTCGTGTTGCGCGTGCTGCACATTCTGGTCGCGGCATTGTGGGTCGGCGCGGCCGGCCTGCTCGCCATGGTGGTGATGCCTGCGGTCGGCGAAGCCGGCGCGACCGGTGGCCCGTTCCTGGCATCGCTGCATCGGCGCAAGCTGCATGTGTTCATGGCGGCGAGCGCGTTGCTGACCGTGCTCAGCGGCATCTGGCTTTATTGGGTGCTGACCACGGGTTTCGATCCGGCCATCGTGTGGTCCCGCGGCGGCGTGGCATTCGGAATCGGCGGCCTTTGCGGACTGGTGGCGCTGATCGTCGGCGGCGGCATCATCGGTCCGGGCTTCGCCCGTCTCGCCGAGTTGGCCGAACGGACCGATGCGACGCCGGAAGCCCAGCGCGCCGCCCACTTGCAACGCCTTGAGGCGATACATCGGCGCACGCTGCTGGCCAGCAAGTGTGCCCTCGCGTTGATCGTGATCGCGTTGGTGCTGATGGCCTCCGGGCATTACGTGTGAGTGGGTTGTCGCCGCTTACGCGCCGACCAGTTTCGCCAACTCGGCTTCGCCGAATCCCGCGGCGCGGCGCGCTTCGAGGTTGAAGGGGCCGCGCAGGCCGGTCGGCACGTATTCCGCGAGCAGCGCGTGGAATGTTGCGTCCGGATCGCGGCGTTCGCGCTCGCAGCAATACCGGAACCAGCGCGTACCCGCCGCCACGTGCGGCACTTCCTCGCGCAGGATGATTTCCAGAATGTCGGCGGTGATGTCGTCGCCGACCGAACGCAGGCGCGCGATCATGCCAGGCGTCACATCCAGCCCACGCGCTTCCAGCACGCGCGGCACGAGCGCCATCCGCGCGAGGCACGAATGCGCGGTCTTCAATGCCATTTCCCACAAGCCGTTGTGGGCCTCGAAGTCGCCGTAAGCACGGCCGAGCTGCGCAAGCCGCGCGGACAACATCGTGAAGTGGCGCGATTCGTCGTGTGCGACGCATGCCCAGTCCCGGTAGTAATCGTCCGGCATGCCGCGGAAGCGGTACACCGCATCCCAGGCGAGATTGATCGCGTTGAACTCGATGTGCGCAACGGCGTGCACCAGCGCGGCGCGGCCCTCCTCGGCACCCAGCCCACGCTGCGGCACGTCGCGCGGCAGCACCAGCCGCGGCCGCAAAGGACGGCCCGGCGCACCGATGGGGGCGGGCTGCGCGTCGCCGTCGTGCATCGACAGACGACCATCGCGAAGGGCGCCGAAGGCTTCGCGCGTCAATGCGAGCTTGGCATCCGGCTCCGCGCAATCGATGCAGCGCCTGGCGGCTTCGAACAATCCGATCATGCGACCCGTGTCGACCCCATTTCGATCCGATCCGCGAGCATGGCCGTTTCGATGGACTGCGGGCGGTATCCGGATTGTGCGTACCACTTCAGCCACACCGACGGATCGATGGTTTCGTTGATGCCGCCGCCGATCACGCGCTGGAACGGCTGTTTGAACAACTTGTAGATACCGCCCATGAAGGCGCCGTAGGAATCGTTGGGCACGTCAAGTTCGGCCCCGGCGGCGGGTATGTAATCCTCGGTGAAAGCGAGCCCCGCGCTTCTGGCCTTGGCCTGCATCCATGCCAGGGTGATTTCCGGAAGCGTGTCCGGCTTGTGTCCGGCGCCATCGCTCTGTTCGCCTCCGCCGATGTCGGAGTGCGCGCCCACGAACCAGCGTTGTTCCACTTCGATCTGTTCCGGCTTCCACGCCACCGCCGACTCGCCGGACTTCAGTGTCGCATCGGGCCGCGTCCATTTGGTCGGCTTGAAGTCGGCGCGGTGTTCGTCCAGCGCCAGCGCCTGATACGCGTACTGCACGATCTTGCTGAGGTCGGTGTCGTGGAACGCGTAGCGGCTGCGCGAAAACGGAAACCACGACGCGACGCCCGGAATACCCAGCGCGCCGACGGTATCCCACACCCCGATGAAGCGGATCAGCACCTCGCGCGAATGCGCGGCGCGGAAAGCCTGCATCGCGGGATCGTTCGGATGCAGGTCGTTGCGATACAGCTTGTAGGCTGCCTCGACGTCGGCCGAGGTGACCTCGCCCTTGTCGTCCGGTTTCAGCAAGCCGCATTTGCGAATCAGGCCACCGAGACTGCGCGCGGTGTAGGCGCCGCGACTGAAACCGAACAGCCAGATTTCATCGCCCTCGCGCCACGTCTTCGACAACCACTGGAGCCCATCCTCGACGTTGCCGGAAAGGCCCAAGCCGAACGCGCCGCCCAGCAGGTGCTCGATGCCGGGCTTCACACCGACGCCGGCGACGTATTTGCAGATCTGTTCATGGCCCACGGCATCGGTGGACGCGACCAGCTGCCAGAAGCGTTCCACGTTGGTGCGGGTCTGCGCTTTGCTCCAGGTGCCATCGAACAATGCGATCAGGCGGCGTGGCATGAAGACTCCCCAATCGTAGGGCGGGAGCAACGCAGTGAACCCGCCGGTCAATGCCCGAGCCGTTCAATATCCCGCTGCATCGCTGTACGAATGCAATGGCGGGATTATTCGCTCATCCTTGATGCTCACCTCTCGCTTGCGCTCAAGGCCGGCCTGCGGCGGTCCAAATTCGTTCCAGACGAATTTGTCGCTTCGCTACTCCCGCCCCACCTGCGTCCTCATGCACTGCGGCGTTGCGCCTTGGCCTCGTCCGAACGCATGAACTCCAACTGACGCAGGTATTCGGTGTCCACGCCGGTGACGTAACGGCCGGAGAAACACGAATCGTCGAAGTGCTTCAGGTTTTCGTTGCCTTCGGCGACCGCGTCGATGAGATCGTCCAGGTCCTGATACACCAACCAGTCGGCGCCAATCGTTTCGCGGATTTCCTCGATGGTGCGACCGTGGGCGACCAGTTCCGCAGGCGCCGGCATGTCTATGCCGTACACGTTCGGATAGCGCACCGGCGGCGCGGCCGAGGCGAAATACACCTTCTTGGCGCCGGCCTCGCGCGCCATCTG
>Ga0157369_10003455_pt1 | contig 18731 bp, 14 predicted proteins | sample C25metaG_FD_113461 | JGI IMG/M metagenome (GOLD analysis project Ga0157369, IMG submission 113461) | Corn rhizosphere microbial communities from Kellogg Biological Station, Michigan, USA - C2-5 metaG | ecosystem: Host-associated > Plants > Roots > Rhizosphere > Soil | place: USA: Michigan... | reverse complement strand
TCAGCCCGCCGGCGCCCTTCTTGATGTCGAAAGGCCCGGAGGGCGGCTTGTGCTGGGCGATGTCGGCGCGCATCCGCACCGCGTCCGCGACGGTGCGCTGCCGATCCCGCGGCAGGCGGAGCACGGCGCCGACGACGTCCTCGAGCGCCTTGCGTGCGTTCGGCGAGCCGAACAGCGGCCGCGCCCTCAGCAGCGCCATATGCTCCCAGGTCCAGGCCTGCTCGCGCTGGTATTTTTCGAACCCTTCGAGCGAGACGGCGAGCATGCCGTCGCGGCCCGAGGGGCGCAGGCGGGTGTCGACCTCGTAGAGCGGCCCCGCCGGGGTGGGGACGCTGAGCGCGGCGGTGACGCGGGGCGCGAGGCGGTTGAAATAGTCGGTGGCGCGCAGCGGCCGCGGCCCATCCGATTCCGCCTCGTGCGTGCCGCTGAAGATGTAGACCAGGTCGAGGTCGGAGGCGTGGGTCAGCGCCTCGCCGCCGAGCCGGCCGAGCCCGAGGATGAGCAGCTCCGACCCGGGAACGCGGCCGTGCACCTTCTCGAATTCCGCGACCGTCGCCCCCGCGAGCACCGAGATCGCCGCCGCCGCGATCCGCGAATAGCCCTCCGCCGCCTCAATCGGGTCGGTCTGGCCGAGGACCAGCTGCGCGCCGAGCGCGAAGCGGCGCTCGTTGACCCGGCGGCGGACGCGGTCGAGGACCAGCTGATAATCCTCGCCGGCCCGTTCCGAGCGGCGGAACTGGGCGATCAGCTCGTCGGTGGGCGGGACGGGGGCGAAGGCGCTGGCGTCGATCAGCCCGTCGAGCAGCTGCGGGCGGCGGCCGAGCTGCTCCGCGAGCGTCGGCGCGTGGCTGAGGATCGCAGCGACCTGCGCGGTGAGGCCGGGCCGCGCCTCGAGCAAGCGGTAGAAATTGACGCCGCTCGGCAGCCGCTGGACGATGTCGTCGAAGCGGTTGACCGCCCGCATCGGATCGGGCGAGGCGCCGAAGGCGTCGATCAGCACCGGAAGCATGGCCTCGAACGCCTCCTGCGCGGCGGGGCTGCGCAGCGAGCGGGCGCGGCCGCCCCGCCAACCGTCGATCCGCGCCCGCGCGGCGGGCGGATCGGCGAACCCGGCGCGGGCGAGCTGGCCCTCGAGCGCCTCGGCGCCGAGCGGCAGGCGGCGCTCCTCCTGCCCCGCGAGCGAATCGTAGAGCGATCCGACGCGGTTCAGCGGCGGCTCGAGCAAGGCGAGCAGCTCCGTCCCGGAGGAAAGGCCGTGGAGCCGGGCGACATTGTCGAGCGCGTCGGCGTCGCGCGGGATGCTGTGGGTCTGGCGGTCCTCGACCATCTGCAGCCGGTGCTCGACCGTCCGGAACAGCCGATAGGCCCCGGCCAGCTCGCGCGCCGTCTCGGACGGGATCCGCCCGCCCTCGGCGAGCGCGGCGAGCGCGTCGAGAGTCGCCGGGGCGCGGAGCGTGGGCTCGCGGCCGCCGTGGATCAGCTGGTGGATCTGAGCGTAGAACTCGACCTCGCGGATGCCGCCGCGGCCGCGCTTCAGGTCGAAGCCGGGGCCGAGATGCTGGCCCTGGGCGTAATGGTCTCGGATCCGGCGGGTGATCGACTGCACTTCGCCGATCGCTCCGAAATCGAGGCTCCGCCGCCAGATGAACGGATGGATGGCGTCGAGGAAATAGCGACCGAGGCGGGCGTCGCCGGCGGCGTGGCGGGCGCGGATGAACGCCGCCCGCTCCCAGGGGAGGGCGCTCGATTCGTAATAGGAGATGGCCGCGTCGACCGGCAGCGCGATCGGCGTGACCTCGGGCGAGGGGCGGAGGCGCAGGTCGACCCGGAAGGCGAAGCCCTCCGGCTCGCGGCGCTGGAGGAGCTCGACGACGCGCTGGCCGATGCGGACCGCCGCCTGCTCCGGCTCGTCGCGCGCGCGGCGCGGCAGCGTCGCGGGGTCGAACAGGAAGACGGGGTCGATGTCGGAGGAGTAATTGAGCTCGCGGCTGCCGTGCTTGCCGAGCGCGACGACGGCGAAGCCGCGGGTAGCCTCGCCGGGGGTGCGCTCCTCGATGGCGGCGGCGATGGCGGCGTCGAGCGCGCGGTCGGCGAAATCCGACAGCGCCTCCATCAGCCGCTCGAGGCTGACGGCGCCGGCGAGGTCCGCTACCGCAAGCGCCGTCGAAAGCGCGTTGCGGCCGGTGCGCAGCCGCGCTCCCAGCGTCTCTGCAGCCGACCCGGCCCCGTGGGCCGCCGCGATCGCCCCCTCTACGTCTGCTTCGGCGAGGCGGGCGGCGATCTCGGGATGCCGGTCCAGCTGCGCGGCGAGATAGGGCGAATGGGCCCGCGCGCGGGAGAGCGCCTCGTTAACGTCCGCTTCACTATGTGTCGCGCTCATACAACAGCGCACATTAGTTCCGTTGGGGACGCGCAACGTTTGAAACTCGCCCATGCCGGAAGCGTTCTGGCGGTGTGACTGAGATTAATCCGAGACGAGAAGCGATGGTGCATGCTTCCTCCAGGCGGTTCGTGAAGGTGGCTCCCCCCACCGTCCACGCCGGCGTCGGCAATGCGCTGCGCCAGGCCTTCGCCATGGACGGCGAAGTGCGCTCGCTCAAGATGTTCGAGGATCTCCTCGCCCGTCTCGACGACCAGGGCTGACGGCCGGGGCTTCCGTCGAACCCACCGACCCAACTGCAAAACGCTGTTCGGCTGAGCTTGGAGCGATCGGCCTTGCGCGCGCCTGCGCCTAGCCGGTGGGATCGCGGTCGCGGCTGAGGTCGTCGACCTCGCTCATGATGCTGGCGAGGGCGGAGGTGCCGTCCGTCTCGTGCTCGCGCCGGCTCGGCAGCTTGCCCTCGGTGAGGAGGTGCTCGAGCGCGACCCGGCCGCGGGCGACGCGGCTCTTGATCGTCCCGACCGCGCAGCCGCAGATCTCGGCCGCTTCCTCATAGGCGAAGCCGCCGGCGCCGACGAGGATCAGCGCCTCGCGCTGCGGCTGCGGCAGATGGAGGAGCGCGCGCTGCATGTCGGTCAATTCGACGTGGCGGTCCTGGCTCGCCGGCGCGGCGAGCAATTTCGACGCCGTGATCTCGTCCCACTCGCCCTTGAAGCGCGCGCGCCGCATCTGGCTGAGGAACAGGTTCCTCAGGATGATGAAGGTCCAGGCCCGCATGTTGGTGCCGGCCTGGAAGCGCTTCCGCGCCGCCCAGGCCTTGAGCAACGTCTCCTGGACGAGGTCGTCGGCGAGGTCGCGGCTGCCCGACAGCGAGCGGCCGAACGCGCGCAGGTGCGGGATGACCTGCGCCAGCTGGTCCTTGAACTCGTCGTCGGGAAGCGGCACCGGCTCCGGGCGCGGCGCCTCGATCTCTTCCTCGTCGTCCGTGATGACCGGCTGGCTCAAGCTGCCCCCATGTGCGTACGCTGTACTGAATTCGCTCATGCGATCGTCGGGAACGCGGCCGCGCCCCCCTTCTCCCTGTGGATGTAGGCGGTCAGCGCCAGACCAGCAATATGATGGCGAACGCGATGACCACGAGTGCGATCGAGGCCGGCAGAATGACTCGCACCATGTGGTTCGACTGGCCCGCACGCGCGCGGGTCGTGTCGATATGCCGTTCGCCGTCGCTCATGATCCCTCGGTTCGAAATCGTTTCAGGCGGGCAACGCCCGCTGCCGAGCCGGGTTCCGAAAGATCGTTCAGGCGGGCAAAGTCGCGTTGTCGAAGAACAGGGCCTGGGCGATCGCCGCCTTCACGGTCGAGCGCTGGAAGGGCTTGGTGATGAGGAAGGTCGGCTCCGGCCGCTCGCCGGTCAGGAGCCGCTCCGGGAAGGCGGTAATGAAGATCACCGGCACCTGGAATTCGGAGAGGATATCCTTGACCGCGTCGATGCCGGAGCTGTCGTCGGCGAGCTGGATGTCGGCGAGGACCAGGCCCGGGCGCCGCGCCATCGCCTGCGCCACCGCCTCGTCGCGGGTGACGGCGACGCCGGTCACGTTGTGGCCGAGGTCGCGAACGATGGTCTCGATGTCCATGGCGATGATCGGTTCGTCCTCGATGATGAGGACTTCGGCGCGGGTCTGCCGCTCGATCTCGGCGAGCGCCTCGGCGACCAGCCGCTCCACCTCGTCGGGCGACGCGCCGATCAGATAACCCGCATCCTCAGGCGTGAAGCCCTCCATCGCGGTCAGCAGCAGCGCCTGGCGCGACAGCGGTGTGATCCGGGCGAGGCGCGCCTGGGCGATTCCTTCCGGATTGTCGGTGCCGCCGGCGCCCGGATCCTCCTCGATATTGGCCGACGACCAGATGGCGTGGAAGGTGCGGTAGAGGCCGAGCCGCGGATCGACGTCGCGCGGGAAGTCGCCGGGCGCGGCGACGATCGCCTCGAGAGTCGCGCGGACGAAGGCGTCGCCGTGGCTCTGGCTGCCGGTCAGCGCGCGGGCGTAGCGCCGCAGGAAGGGAAGGTGGGGCGCGAGTTCCTGGCCAAGCGACATGTTCGTTACGACTCCTGATCGACTTTGCTGCGTCTATTGAGAGGCCGCCCGCCGCATTGCAACCCCGCCGGAAGGCCGGGACGCGACGCGCGCACGGACAGGAAAAGGGCCCTGCTTGCTCCCGCTCGAGGCCTTGGAACCAACGGACGACTTTTTTGTTTCACGTGCGACTGCGGGCCTTTATTGGCGCGCGGCACCACTCTGCGCACCCGCTGAACGGCGGTTGCCTGGGGGCGCAATATTCACGAACGATGCAGCGGGCGCGGCGCTGCCGCGAGGGGTTGTTGGATTGAGCTTCGAAGACGACAGGGACCGCCGGCGCAGGACGGATGCCACCTCCGCGCCGGACTCCGCTGAAATCACCAGGCCGAGGAAGCGCCGCGGCTCCAGCCCGGAGGTCGGCCATGCCCTTCGCGCCGCCTATCAGCAGGCGGTGAGCGAGGACATTCCGCCCGAGATGCTCGATCTCCTGGGCAAGCTCGGCTAGCCCAAGCGCGGTTGCGGCGGCCCCGTGCGGGCCCTAAGAGCCGCTTTCCGCTGCGGCATCGGACAGACGTGACAGCCACGGACAAGGAACGTATCGGCGCGCGCTTCGCCCGGCTCTCGACCGGGCTCAAGATGCTGCTCATTCTCTCGGCGGCGCTGCTTCCCCTCGGCATCGTCGCGATCTGGGCGTCGGTTCACAACGCGCAGCAGAAGAATGAGGAGCGCAGGACCCAGGCGCTCGCCCGGCTCGAGATCAAGGCGCAGCGTCTCAACGCCGCCTTCTCGCGCGCGAGCCTCACGATCAGCACCGCGAGCGCGGCGGTCGCAGTCGCCCCCAACAGCAGCGAAGTCTGCCGCCAGACGCTGGCGCGGCTCGAGCGTGGTCCGGTGCCGGCGGCCTATGCGCTTTACGGCGCCGACGCTCGCCTGCGCTGCACGAGCGATGGCTTCGCGCCGCCGGAGGCGACGCCGCACGCGTCGCGCCGCGGCATGCGCGCCGAGGTCTCGGCGGACGGGGCGCTGCTCCGGCTCTACGTGTTCGGCGACAGCGGCGCCGTCGAGGGGATCGCCGAATATGGCCGGCGGGCGCTTGCGGACCTCTCCTACATACCGGGGACGAGCCGCGACTTCGACCTCGATCTCGTCCAGGGCGGACGGCTGATGCCGCTTCGGCGGGAGTTCGTCGACGGGCCGCTGATCCGCACCTATCTCGGCTCCGAGGCCGTCGCCGGCGGCCAGCTCGAGCTTCGCATCAAGCTCGGCCTGCGCAAGATCGGCTTCCTCGACTTCCTGATGATCCTGCTGCCGGTGCTGATGTGGCTTCTGGCGGCACTGATCGGCTGGTTCGTCCTCCAGCGGCTGTTGCTGCGGCCGCTCGCCCTCGTCCAGCGCGCCGTCGCCGCCTATCAGCCCGGCGACCGCGAGATCGCGCTTCCGCGGATCGCCAGTCCCGCGCGCGAGATCGGTGAGCTCGGCGCCGCCTTCGATGGGGTCGTCCAGACGGTGAGCCGCCACGAGGAGGAGCTGGAGGCGGCGGTCGAGCGCCAGACCCGGCTCGTCCGCGAGGTCCACCACCGTGTGAAGAACAACCTCCAGGTCGTCGCCTCGCTCCTCAACCTCCACGCCCGCGGCGCGCGCAACGAGGAGGTTTCTGCGGCCTATGCCTCGATCCAGCGGCGGGTCGACGCGCTCGCCGTCGTTCACCGCAACCATTATGCCGAGCTCGAGGAGAATCGCGGGGTCGCGCTGAAGCCGCTCATCTCCGAGCTTGCGGCGAACCTGCGCGCGACCGCCCCAGCGGCGGCGAGCGGTATGGCGATCCGGCTCGACCTCGCGCCTTTCTACGCGACGCAGGATGTCGCCGTGTCGGTCGCCTTCCTCGTCACTGAGATTGCCGAATATGCGATGCTGTGCGGTTCCGGCTCAGTGGCGATCGCGCTGGAAGACGGCGAGGCCGCGGGCACGGCGACGCTCATCATCGAATCAGAGAGCCTCCGCCACGACCGGCCGTGCGATCCCCTGCTCTCGGACCGCTTCCACCGGATCGTCACCGGCCTCTCGCGCCAGCTCCGCTCCACGATCTCGCGCGACGAGGAGGAGGGCTGCTACACGCTGGCGATCGCCGTCGTCGACAAGGCCGACCACGGCTGAAGCGCCTTCAGGAAGGGTGGGCCTCGGCTTCGTCGCCGGCTCCGCCCGCCGGCTCGGAATCCGAATAAGGCGGGCGGGCGGCATTCTCCTCGTGCGCCCGGGCCAGGTCGCCGGCGCCCTCGCCGGTCTCGCTCGCGACCTTCGTGTTGCGCTCCTCGTCCTGGTGGACTCCGGAAATGTCGCTGTGCGGTTGGCTTTCGGGCGGTTTCGGCACGGTCTCGGCTCCTCTTCCTGACGATGAACCGCCTGCCGAGGCGCGGGTTGCGCGGGAAAATGCGTTCGGCCCCCATTTTTTTGCGCTCCGCGTGGAACCCGGCCAGTGCTCCCCCGTTATGCAGTTCGGATAGTGACCTTTTGCCCCCCCGCCCTCGCTATCCACTACATGGGCCCGGACCCGCTAACCTCCCCCCCCCCCGGTAGCGCCTCCGGGCCCAAATTTGTCTGGGGCTCCCACACACATCGCTGATGTCCCAGTGCGGCTTCGCGCCGGCCGCTAGTCCCCGCCGAGCATCTCGCGCAGGCGGGCGGCGAGCTCGGGATAGGTGAACGGCTTCGTCAGCAGCTCGACCCCGGGGTCGACCCGGCCGTCGTGGACGATGGCGCTGCGCGCATAGCCCGTCGTGAACAGGACCGGCAGTCCCGGCCGAAGGCGGCGCGCCTCGTCGGCGACCGCCGCGCCGCTCATGCCGCCGGGAAGGACGACGTCGGTGAACAGGAGGTCGATCCGCGTGTTGGCGTTCGTCAGCAGGCGGAGCGCGGCGGCTCCGTCTTCGGCCTCGAGCACCCGGTAGCCGAGCTCGCGCAGCACCTCGCTCGAATAGCTGCGCACGTCGGCGTCGTCCTCGCAGACGAGGATCGTCTCCGCGCGGCCGCGTGCAGCGGCCGGGGCGGCCCCATCGCTCTCCTCGGTTTCCGAAGCCTCGCCGGCGGCGCGCCGCGGCAGGAAGATCTTCACCGTCGTCCCCTCGCCCGGCGCGGAGTCGATCCACACATGGCCGCCCGACTGCTTCACGAATCCGTAGACCATCGACAGGCCGAGGCCGGTGCCCTTCCCGACGTCCTTGGTGGTGAAGAAGGGCTCGAACACCTTCGCCACCGTTTCGGCGTCCATTCCGGTGCCGGTGTCGGAGACGCAGACCACGACATATTCGCCCCGGACGAGGCCGCGATCCTCCGCGGATGCGCCGTCGACCGCTGCATTCGCCGTCTGGATCTTGAGCGCTCCGCCGCCGGGCATCGCGTCGCGGGCGTTCACGGCGAGGTTGAGGATTGCGTTCTCCAGCTGGTGCGGGTCGGCCTCGGTCGCCCAGAGATCGGCGGCGAGATCGGTGTCGATCGCGATCGTCTCGCCGAGCGTGCGGTGGAGGAGCTCGGACATGTTCGAGACGAGGCGGTTGAGATCGACCGGCTTGGGCGCGAGCGGCTGGCGCCGCGAGAAAGCGAGGAGGCGCTGGGTGAGGACTGCCGCCCGCTCGGTCCCTTTGAGGGCATTCTCGGTCGCTCGCCGCAGGCGCTGCGAATCCTCCGGCAGGCTGCGCTGGAGGATCTCGAGATTGCCGCGGACGACCTGGAGCAGGTTGTTGAAATCGTGCGCGACTCCGCCGGTGAGCTGGCCGAGCGTCTCCATCTTCTGGGCCTGGCGGAGCGCCTCCTCGGCCTCTGCGCGGCGCTCGATCTCGTCGGCGACGCGCTGCTCGAGAGTCTCGTTGAGCTCGCGCAGCTTGGCCTCCGCCTCCCGGCGTGCGGTGACGTCACCCACCGCGCCGATCATGCCTGTGACCTGCCCGTCGGCGTCGACGATCGGCCGCGCGACGGTGTTGACCCAGATCCGCCCCCCTTCGGGGCGGGCGACGCGATATTCGACGCTGTAATCGCTGCGGGTGCGGATCGAGTTGGCGATCACCTCGGCGGTGGGTGCTGCGTCCTCGCTGACGATCAGGGTGGCGAGATCGCTCCACTTGGCGAGCGGCCCCGGGGGGACTCCGAACAGCGCCGCCGCCTCCTCCGAAAGAGTGACGAGGTCCGTCGCCGCGTCCCAGCTCCACACGCCGAGCGACCCCGCCGACAGCGCGACGCGATAGCGCGTCTCGCTGTCGCGAAGCTTCTCCTCCGCCGCCCGTTGCTCGGTGATGTCCGTGGCGAGGCCCACATAGCCCACGAAACCTTCCGGCCCCAGCGGCCGGGGCTTGCAGCTCGCGTGGAGCAGCCGCCACGCCCCGTCGTGGCGGCGGAAGCGGGCCTCGAACGAATAGGCGGTCTTCGTGATCCAGGCTTCGGCGCGGCGGGCGAGGATGCCCGCGAGGTCGTCGGGATGGACGAGCGTCGTCCAGCCGGCGCCAAGCACCGCCTCCACCGGCTGCCCCGTCAGCTCCAGATAGGCCTGGTTGGCGAACTCGATCCCGTCAGCATTCGTGACCCAGACCGGGGCCGGGGCGCTGTCGGCCATTGCGCGGAAGCGCGATTCGCTCTCGCGCAGCGCCTCTTCCGCCTCCTTGCGATCGGTGATGTTGGTGCCGATGCCGCCGACCCGGCCGCCCGGGAACGGGAATTTTCGCGTGAGAAAGGTGACGCGGCGGCCTCCGTAGTCGAATGTCTCCTCATATTGGCGGGCGCGCCCGCTCTCCCGCACCTCGCGATCCTCCTCGGCGAAGGCGGCCGCGGTTTCCCGCGAGAACAGGTCCCGGTCTTTGTGCCCGATCACCTCCTCGGCCGGCCGCCCGGCGCTGCGCAGGAAGCCCGCATTGGCGGCGAGGTAGCGGCCTTCGGCATCCTTGATGAACAAGGCGTCGGGGGAATTGTCCATGAAGGCGGCGAGCATCGCTTGGCTCTCGCGCAGCGCCTCCTCTGTCCGCTTGAGGGCGTCGATGTCGGTGCAGGTGCCGTACCAGCGCAGGACGGTCCCGTCCGGATCCCGCACCGGGCGCGCGCGGCCGAGCACCCAGCGATACTCGCCGGACCGGTGCTTCAGCCGGTATTCGATCTGGTAGGGCTCGCCCGTCGCCAGCGAGCGCCGCCATTCGGCCCAGGCGCGCTCGCGGTCTTCGGGGTGGAACATGTCGTTCCATCCCTCCCCGTCGGTCGAACCTTCCGGCACGCCCGTATATTCGTACCAGCGCCGGTTGTAATAATCGTGGAAGCCGTCGGGCCGGGTCGCCCAGATCATCTGGTCGATCGAATCGGCGATCAGGTGGAAGGGACCCTCCGCCTCGCCGGCGGCGACCTCCTCGAGGGCAGCGCGAAGCGCCCGGTTTTCCGCCTCCAGCGCGGCAATCCGGCCTTCGTCGGCTCCACCGCCCTCCACGCCCGACGCCACGCTGTCCGCCATCCCCGCTACGCTACCTCCCCCGGGCGCTAGCGCAAGCGTCGCCCGCTCACCAGCGGTAAGCGATCTCGGCGGTGAAGGTGCGCTGAGGGAAGGGGTGAAAGAGATAGTAACGGCGGTTGCCGAGATTCTCGACGCCGGCCGCCCAGCGCCAGCGCTTGCCCACCGGGATGCTCAGGCGAGCGTCGACGACCACATAGCTCTCGAACCCCTGGTAGGTGTGGCCGACCACGTCTGTATTGTCGATCGTGCCCCACGACCGGCTCGCGTAGCGGCCAGCGAGGGTGAAGGCGGTTCCGTCGGGCTCCCGCCAGGTGGCGGCGAGCGTCGCGCGGCGGCGCGGGACCTGCGGGATCATCTTGCCTTGCGCCGCGGGAAAGGCGGGGTCGCGGACCACCTTCGGGTCGGCGAGCGTGAGGCTTCCGGCGACGTCCAGCTGCGGCAGCAGCAGCCCGCGCTGGTCGAAGGCCAGCTCGGCGCCGCGGGTGCGGACGGCAGGGATGTTCTGGACATAGCTGAACAGCGCCGGCGAGCCCGGAACCAGAGGCGCCGTCTGGCTGATCAAAGCGTCGCGGACCGCCTCGCTGAACAGCGACAGGCGGACGTGCCCCGCGGCGGTCCGCCGCTCGACGGCCAGCTCCGCCGAGCGGGCGCGCTCGGGGCGGAGGCGGGGATCGGGGACGGTGAGCGTCGGACCGGTCGAGATCGCCTGGTAGAGCTCCGAGACGGTGGGGAAGCGATAGGCCTGCGCCGCCGAGAGCGTGACGCCCCACGCCCGCGCCGGCTCGAAGCGAAGGCTCGCCTTAGGCGAGAAGGTGCGCTTCGACAGCGCCGGCTGGTCGACGGAAAGCGCCGGCGCCGCCGAGAAGTTGAAGCCGTCATAGGCGCGCCACCATTCGGCGCGGCCGCCAAGCGTCAGCCGCAGCCGCGGCGCGAGACGGATCTCCTCCTGCGCCCAGAGGGCCGCGGTACGTGTGCGGCCGCGCGCGGCCTGGGTCAGAGCGCCGGCCGGGCCGTTCAGCCAATCGGCGGCGGCGTAGCGGCCGCTGCGCAGCGTGAAGCGGTCATGGTGGAAGCCGGCGCTGAAGCCGCCCTTGCGCACGTCGAGATCGAACGTCCGCCAGCCCGTGCCGTCGAGCTTCACGATCGCCCCCGGCCCGCCCGTTTCGGCGGCGGGAAGCGCGCCGGACGGGATGCGCTGAGAGTCCTTGTCGAAGGCGTAGAGGGAGCCGAGCGCCCGCCACGACCAGCCGCCCGCCGCGCCCTCGAGTGTGACCGCGTGTATCCAGTGGCGCTCGGCGAGACGGTAGACATTGTTCGAGAAGGCGCCTGCGGGAACGCTCGCCGGAGCGCCGCCGATGTCGAGCGATCCGGAATAGACGGCTCCGCCGGCGCCGGAGAGGTAGGTCTCGGCCGAGGCGGCGGTGCGGTTGAGGAACAGGCCGCCGCGATATCCGAGGCGGAGCTTGGGCGAGACGTCGAAGGCGAGCCTCAGCTTCACCCGCTCCTGGCGCTGCGCCTCGATCCCGCCGGCGCCGATCACCCAGACCGGCGCGCCGGTGCGGCTGAGGTCGGCATAGCCGCTGAGTACCGGGGTGCCGGCCGTTCCCGCCGCCGCGCGCGGCACCGTGACGAAGGCGAGGGGCTGGCCGCGGCTGTCCAGCCTGTCGCCGGAGACGAACCAGCGCAGCCTCCCGGACCGCCCGCCGAGCGTGCCGGCGAGCTGATAGGTCGGGTAGGCGCCCGCGCTTCCGTACGCGTCGAAGCTCTGCACGCTGGTTGCGGCCTTGAGCGACCCCTCCGAACGTTCGGGGAGCCGAGTCGTCACGTTGACGACCGCGCCGATCGCGTTGCCGGGATAGGCGGCCGCGAACGGGCCGTAGAGCACGTCGACGCGCGCGATCTCCTCGGGCGCGACCATGCCCCAGCGCGGCGAGGCGGCGGAGTTGTTGTTGCCGATCAGGGCCGAGAGCAGGATCCCGTCGACATAGACGAGGCTGCGCGCGCTGGCGCCGACCCCCGACGTGCGGGTCGCGAGCGGCGCCTGCGTGTCCCCGGGATGGCGCTGGCGGACGAGCAGGCTCGGCAGGTAGCGAAGACTGTCTTCCGCCGTGAGGAGGGGCGTCGTTTCCTGAAGGCGCTCGGCATCGGCGCCTTCCTCGGAGCCCGGCAGGTTCCGCCGCCCGGTGACGACGAGCGTCTGGCCCCGTTCGTCGGGCGTCGGGCGCTGCGCAGAGGCGGCGGCGGGGGGAAGGGTCATTCCCCCCAACAGGATAAGGCGCGCCGCAAGGGCACGCGAAAAGGATGGCATGAACGGTTCCCCTGACGGTGCATGGGCGGCCGGAAGGCCGCGTCGGCGTCAGGCGCGGTGCGGGGGTCCGGTGGCGGGCGGCAGTGGCGCCGCGGCGCCGGGCGCGAGCAGGGCGCCGAGAGCCGGTATGGGCGCGGCTACCGCGGGAACGATGAACGCGGCGACCACGACCGGCGGCAGCGGCGGCAGGACGGGCGCGGCGAGCGCGGCATAGGGGCAGGGCGCCTGGCGGTGGCCGGCAGGCTCCTGCCTCTGCGAATGGCCGCCATGATGGTGCACCGCGGGCGCCGCCGCCGCCGCAACGCCGTCGCACGGCACCAGCGCGCCCCGCTCGACCATGAAGCCGGCGGGCACCAGCATCCGCAGCAGCAGCGCGGCGAGGAGGGCGCCGAGAAGGCCGGGCCTTGCAAGTCGGATCGGCATCGCCACGCCCTTCGCGATAGCGGCATCGCGCCGGCTCGGGAAGCTTTGCACGCAAGCCTTATTGATCGTCCGCGCCCGGCTGCTAGGCTCGGAGCGAACCGGGGGAGGACTCATGTTCAAGACGGGGGATCTCAAGATTACGACGGCGGTGTCGGCGGTTCTGCTCGCCGCCGCCTGCGGCTCGAAGTCGAACCAGAATGCGGGTTGGACGGCGAACGGCAACACCGCGGTCTGCACCGACGAGCAGGGCAAGCGCGTCGACGATCGCTACTGCGCGCGCAACGCTTATTATCCGGGCCACCATTACGGCTGGTACTATATGGGCCGGGGCGCCTTCGTGCCGGGGATCGGCGGCTATGCCCGCGGCGGCAGCTATTCCGCGCCGGCGGGCACCCACTTCACCCGCGCCGGAGCGGCGAGCGTCTCGCGCGGCGGCTTCGGCTCGTCGGCGCACGCCTTCTCCGGCCGGGGCGGCTGATGCTCCGCCGGACGCTCCGCCCGCGTGAGGACTGGAAGGCGAAGGTCGAGGCGCTCGGCCTCATCTGGCACACCGCCGACGGGCGGCCCTATTGGGACGAAGGCGCCTGCTACAGCTTCTCGCGCGCGGAGATCGCGGAGATCGAGGGCGCCACGGCCGCGCTCTACGAGCTGTTCCTGAAGGCGGGGCAGGCGATCCTCGACCGGGGGCTGCTCGGCCGCTTCGGCATCCCCGATTTTTGCCACAAGGCGATCCGCGACATGTGGAACCTGGAGCCGCCGGCGCTCAACTACGGCCGCTTCGACCTCGGCTATGACGGCAAGGGCCCGCCCAAGCTGTTCGAGTTCAACTGCGACACGCCGACCTCGCTGCTCGAGGCGGCGGTGGTGCAATGGGCGTGGAAGGAGGAGGTCTTTCCCGGCCTCGACCAGTATAACAGCCTCCACGACAAGCTCGCCGCCAAGTGGAAGGACATCGCGCCGTCCTTCCTCGACTGCGTCCATTTCGCGCACATTGCCGACGACGCCGGCGAGGACACGGTCACCGTCTCCTACATGCGCGACCTCGCCGAGGCGGCGGGCCTCGAGACCGTGCCGATCGTGATGGACGACATCGGCTGGGACGGCAGCCAGTTCGTCGACCTCGAGGGGCGGCCGATGTCCGCCATCTATCACCTCTATCCGTGGGAATGGCTGGTCAACGAGGAGTTCGGGAAGAACGCCGTGGCGACCATGGAGGACACCGCCTGGATCGAGCCGATCTGGAAGATGATGTGGAGCAACAAGGCCGTGCTCCCGCTCGTCTGGGAGATGTTCCCCGATCACCCGAACCTGCTCCCCGCCTCTCACGCCCCGCTCGCCGGCGACTATGTCCGCAAGCCCCTCCTCGCCCGCGAAGGCGCCAACGTGGAAGTGCGCCTCGGCGGCGCGACTGCGGCCGAGACCGGCGGCGATTATGGCGAGGAAGGCTTCGTCTACCAGGGTCTGTACCCGCTCCCCGGCGAGGGAGAGAACCGGCCCGTGATCGGCGCCTGGATCGTCGACGGCGAGCCGGCGGGCATGGGGATACGCGAGGACGGGCTGATTACCGGCAACACCGCCCGTTTCGTGCCCCATGTGATCGAAGGCTGATCGGCGGGGAAGCCGTTCTAAAACTTGCGATTTTCCCCGCAGGGCACCAGTGTGTGCGCAAGGAGGCGACGCGAGATGCCGGCTGCGGCGCAGAAGGACGGGGAAGAGGGCGGCGGCGCCTCCGTCTTCCGCCGGATCTTCGACGCCGCCGGAGTGGCCATCGCCCAGACCGCGATCGACGGCCGGATCATGATGGTGAACCCGGCCTTCGCCCGCCTTACCGGTTTCGCGGCCGGCGAGCTGGCCGGCGCCGACTTTCGCGACCTCACCCACCCGGAGGACCTTGGCGGAAACCTCGCTCTGTTCGACGACCTGCTCGCCGGCCGGACGCCCTCCTTCCGAATGGAGAAGAGGTACAGGAAGAAGGACGGCGGCTACGTCTGGGTGGCGATCGAGGTGACGCTGGTGCGCGACCGGGCCGGCGAGCCCGAATTCGTCGTCGCCGCCGCCGAATCGATCGAGGACCGCAAGAAGGCGGAGGAGGCGCTCGCCGCGCGAGAGGCGCAGCTGCGCACGATCTTCGACACCGTGCCGGTGGGCCTCGTCCTCGCCGAGCTGCCGTCGGGCCGCATCCTCGAGGGCAACCGCTACGTCGAATCGATGCTTCGCCACCCGGTGCTGCAGTCGCCCGACATCCACTCCTACGGCGAGTGGGTCGCCTATCATGCCGACGGGCGGCGGGTGCAGAGCCACGAATATCCGCTCGCGCGGATGGTCCTGAACGGCGAGGAGGAGCCCTCGCTCGACGTCAACTACCGCCGCGGCGACGGCACCTTCTTTTGGGGCCGGGTCTCGGGCCGGCCGGTGCGGGATTCGTCCGGCCGGATCGTCGGGGGCGTGGTGGCGCTTCTCGACATCGACGCCGAGCGGCGCGCGCGCGACGAGGTCGACCGCAAGCTCCACCGGCTCCAGAACCAGCTGATCCACGCGTCGCGGGTGAGCGCCATGGGGGCGATGGCTTCGGCGATGGCGCACGAATTGAACCAGCCGCTGTCGGCGATCAGCAATTACCTGGAGGCTGCGGCGCGCCATCTCGAACGCTCCCCGGGCGCGGCGGGCGCCGAGACCCTGTTTGCGATCGAGGCGGCCTCGGGCTGCGCGATCCGGGCCGGCGACATCATTCGCCGGCTTCGCGCGATGCTCGTCCACGGCGACGCGCAGCGCCTTCCGTCGGCCGTCGCGGAGCTGATCGCCGAGGCGCGGGCGCTTGCGACCGTCGGCCAGGCGGAGGCCGGCATCGACTATCGGCAGAGCGTCTCGCCGTCGCTGTCGGTCCTCGCCGATCCGATCCAGATCCAGCAGGTGCTGCTCAACCTGATGCGCAACGCGATCGAATCGATGGAAGGGCGCAACGAGCGGCGGCTGAGCGTCAGCGCCCGGCGCAAGCAGGCGATGGTCGAGATCGTCGTCAAGGACACCGGTCCCGGCATCGATCCCTCGGTGCGGGACCAGCTGTTCGAGCCGTTCACCTCGACCAAGGAGGAGGGGATGGGCGTCGGCCTGTCGATCTGCCGGACGATCGTGGAGGCGCACGGCGGGCGGATCTGGGCCGAGTCCGGGGAGGGGCAGGGCACCGCCTTCCACCTGACTCTGCCGCGGGCCGGGATCGACTGAACGGATGAGCGGGCCCGGCGCTCGTGGGGGGAATGCCGGGCCCGCTCTGCGTTGAGGTCACGACCAGTGACGAGGCCTCTATCGGCCCGCTGCGCTCAAATTCCCCTTTCGCGCCAGTACCGTAGTGACACGGTATCGCGGCCCCGGGGCGCCTCAGCGGGCCATGGACGCGGTGGCGAAGAGGGCGATGACGTCCGAAAGCCGCCGTGCGCCGAGCCGCCGCATCATCCGCGAGCGGTGCATCTCGACCGTGCGATGGCTGAGGTCGAGCTGGAGGGCGATCTCCTTGTTGGAGAGGCCGCTCGCGACGGCGGCGAGGATCTGGCGCTCGCGCGGGGTCAGGCGCTCGAGGCGGCGGCGCGCATCGCCGACGCCGCCGTCGCGGCTCTGTTCATCGAGCAGCTCGAAGGCGCGCGCCATCAGCGCCGAAAGCTCTTCGTGCGGGAACGGTTTTTCCAAGAAGTCGATGGCCCCGAGCTTCATCGCCTTGACCGCCAAGGGCACCTCGGCGTGGCCGGTCATCATGATCACCGGCCAGCGGACTCCGCGCTCCACCAGCGCTTCGAGCAGCGACAGGCCGTCCATGCCGGGCATCCGCACGTCGAGCAGCACCGGCCCGGGCGGCAGCGTGTCGAGCTCCTCGAGAAAGTCGTTGGCGGTCAGGAACGGGCGCGCCTCGATCCCGTCTTCCTGAAGCAGCATCCTGAGCGAAACCCGGATGTCGCGATCGTCGTCGATGACGTAGGCATTTCTCGCCACGACCGGCGAGGAGGCAAGCACTTCCACGGACATCAATCGAGGTTAACAGCCTTTCGACGGTAAAGACCAGTGGCAATTCACCCTACGGCACGGCTGGAATCGCCGGCGAATTCGCGCATCATCGCGAGCAGGCCGGCGGCGGCGCGGCGGCTCCGCGCCGGGTCGGTTGCCTGGCTCAGCAGCGGCTTGATCTGGCGGTCGACGTAGAAGGACGGGCCCGAATAGGCCATCGACCAGTCGGGGAAATAGCGCGCCTCGATCGCGTCGTCGGAGACGATATTGATGTTGCGGTGCCTCGCGTCGGCGCGGATCGAGGTCATCACCTCGGCAATCGCCTCAGCGCTCCCTTCCAGGACCTGCGCGAAATGCGTCCGCGTGTAAATGAGCGCCCCCGTCAAATCGAGGGCGTCGTTGCGGGTGCGGGCAACTTCGACAATATCGTCCACTTCGCGCGCGTCGTCGGGCCATCTCAGACAGCTCTCGCTCACGTAGAGAAGACACCTGATCCCCATAGGAGTCCTATCTCGTTCTATTTTTTACGGGCGGGATCAGTAAAGCAGGGGCCGAGTATCGGCAAGGCGCTCAAAAGCGGTGAGAATCGAACCAATTGTCGATCTTTGATACAATCGTGGCGGCAACCTTGGCGCGGAAGCGAATTTCCAGCGCCGCCTCCTCGCTCGTGTGCCAGTCGCTCCTCGGGATGTGCCTGCGGGCATAGGCCATCAGTTCGTCCGCGCGCGCGGCGCGGTGCGAATGCGACGCGATCATCGGCATGAACAGCAGCTGTGTCTCGCTGTCCCTGGGCATCCTGTCCTGGTGCGCGAGGGCGTAGTGCCACGCCGCGTCCGGATGCCAGTTGGCGATATCGTCCACCAGCCAGGCGCCCTGGCCCGAGAGCGCCTCGGATCCGAGCGCGAACTCGAGCGCGCGTTCGACCAGCTTCGGGTCCTCGAAGCTGGTCATGACGCGGGACAATTGCTCGCGCTCGAGATTGTCCCGCGAGGCGCGGAGCATGGCGAGAATCCGGTCGAAGGTCGCGGCGTCCGCCTGCATCGCGACGATCCTCAGCACCGCCTCGCGAAGGTTCGGCGCCAGCGTCTCCGGGCTGGCCAGGAACAGCCGGTAGCGGCGCAGCGCCTCGGCGCGGACCGCCTCGTCCCCGAAGCGGGCGAGAAGGCGGAGGAGGAGCGCGCGGGTGAGCGGCATGTTGTACGATTCGCCCGGCTTCTCGTCCCAGCCGGCCTGCTCCGCGAGCGGCCGCAGCAGCGCCCGGACCCCGCGCCGGAAGGAAATGCGGCCGGGCCCGTCGTCGTGGAGCAGGTCGATCTCCTCAAGGATCTCGATCGCCTGGCGCCAGACCCCCGGCTCAGCGTCCGGCGGAAGCCTGCGGATCGTCTCGAGCAGGTCCTCGACCGGCTGGTAGCCCGCCTCGCCGAGCGCCCAACCGTCGTAGAGAAGGCCGAGCTGGTCGTCGGCGTCGAGCCGCGGCACCGCGGCGATGAGGGCCGCACGCGCGGCGGGCGCGTAGCGGGTGCGGGCGTAGGTGCGCTGGCGGGCGTTGGCGACATAGGGGGGAGGGCCGCCGACGGCGAAGCGTTGCGCAGCGCCTCCGCGGACCGTTTCGATCCTCTCGTCGCCGCCGGCGGCGCTGCGCACCGCGAGCGGCACCGCGAGGTTCAGCGGCCGCGCCTTGCCGTCCTCGGAAAAGCGGCCCTGGCGAAGCAAAATTGCTCCCGGCTCCACGGAGTCGGCGTCGATCAGCGGCACGCCTGTCGTCTTCGTATAGCCGCCGGCGACGGCGCGGACCGGCTTGCCCGAGGCGTCCTCGATCGCGCGCCAGAGATCATCGCTCACCGCATTCCCGTAGGCGTGCGCCTTCATGTAGCGGCGCAGGCCGGCCCGAAAGGCGTCGGGCCCGGTGAACCGCTCGATCAGCTGCACCGTCGCCTGGCCCTTCTTGTAGGTGATCGAGTCGAAGGTCTCCTCGGACTGGCCGACCGTCTCGATCGGCTGGACGACGGGGTGGCTCGACGCCTTTGCGTCCTCGCGCATCGCCGACTCCCGGTCGACCGCACCGACCGT
>Ga0157369_10003454_pt1 | contig 18732 bp, 21 predicted proteins | sample C25metaG_FD_113461 | JGI IMG/M metagenome (GOLD analysis project Ga0157369, IMG submission 113461) | Corn rhizosphere microbial communities from Kellogg Biological Station, Michigan, USA - C2-5 metaG | ecosystem: Host-associated > Plants > Roots > Rhizosphere > Soil | place: USA: Michigan... | reverse complement strand
ATTACACCAAAGGAATAGAGGAAAGGCTATTGGCGGTGGAGCGCCTGCTCGAGCGATACCCTGAATACCGAGGACGATTCACGTTTGCGCAGTTGGCTGCTCCCAGCCGCACGAAGATTAGTCGATACAGAGAGCTCAACGAAATTGTGGAAGAAATAGCCGCCCGGATCAATCAGCGATTCGGAAACGAAGAGTATAAGCCTATTCTGCTGCTCCGATCTCATCATGAGCCACCGGAAGTGTTTCGATTCTTTCGAGCTGCCGATCTCTGCTACGTGAGCAGTCTGCACGACGGGATGAATCTGGTTGCGAAAGAGTTTGTTGCCGCGCGCACCGATCTAAAAGGAGTGCTTGTCCTGAGTGAGTTCACTGGGGCAGCACGCGAGCTAACCGAAGCGTTGATTGTAAATCCCTACGATCTCGAGGCCAGCAGCGACGCACTAGCGACGGCGCTCTCCATGCCTCTCGAGGAGCAGCAGGATCGAATGCGGTCGATGCGCTCACTCTTAGCGCAATTCAACGTGTATCGCTGGGCCGGGAAGATGCTGGTAGACGCCGCGCGTCTGCGTAATCAGGAGAGAGTAGCCGAGCGGCTGGGTGATCGAACTCACGCGAATCAATTGGTCTGAGACGACCAACCGATATCTCAAAATGGTCGTTTCATCGATATTCCGGGTGCCTACTCTTACGGGAGAGTTCACGGGAACAGCAGTGGCCTCTGTTGGAAGTGCACCCAGGACCTTCCATGAAGCGGATAACTCTTCACCCTTGAGCGACAGATGCTGAATCCTTGAGGACCGCCAGGTATTGGCGGAATTTGACACGCGTGGCGATGAACTCATCGTGGGTGAGTTGCAGCTCATCGTTGATTAGCCTGATCTCGCGTTCTTCGACTGCAGAAATCACGGTATCGGCGGCGGCCACTGCGAAAAGGCACTCCAGCAAGGCAAGCCTCTGCTTCAGGTTTGCCATCTCTTTGAACTCTTGCGTAACGAGGAAGTTCTCCGTGCCTCCGAACAGTGTCGCTTGCGTTTTGGCGATCTGAACGACCAAGACGGCCTGCTCTTCCGGAAGGCCACTTAAGCGGATCACCTGATGCTCCATCTCTTTGGTTTCTGCATCGCTGATATTCATGTCAGCGCGTGCAACACGGCTCAGAATGTAGGCAAATGCTGCAATGAAACGGGCGCGCTGCGGTTCCAAATCGTCGAGTTGTCGCACAATCTTTCGCACCGTCTCAGTTTCGTCTCGAGTGAGACTCTTCGGTTCACTCCAGCTTTGACCACCATCCACCCTGCTCTTCAAAGCATTCACAAATTCAAGGATCCCCTTCATCATCCCTCCCTGCTTCGCATCCTGTGCCGCCATTTTATTCTCAACTGCCCTGCCTCGTGATCACCAGACCGACTGAGTCTCACTGGGAAATTCGTTGAGAAATGCGGCGAACGTAACTCTCCGAATTGAGTTTCATTATTTGAAACTCCCGAAATGCACCGCTGATCCAGAGGCGTACGATTGAAGTCGTGATTGCAGCGCAATCGGATGAGAAGGCTAGGCTCGATGAGGAGTATGGGGTCGTCAAGGCTTTCAAATGTTGTGCGCGGAAACGAGTATTGCTCGTAACGGTGCTCTTCGGTGCGCTCGTCGCACATGCACAGCAATACTCGAACGACCAGCCATCGATGGGGCAAGCGGCTCAACAACTTCCGTCCTATCTGAAACACAGCGGCATTGAACAGCACCTCAACACGCTTCTACCCTTGCAGACCGTTTTTACGGATGACCAGAGCAACACCGCCGCGCTCGGACGCTGGATCGGAAACGCGCCCGTCATCTTAGTTCTTGTGTATTACAGGTGCACGATGCTGTGTCCCGAAGTTCTGCACGGACTCGCTGCAGCGCTGAGAGACTCCCGTTTAGTACCTGGCAAGGATTACGACGTCATAACGGTGAGCATTGATCCGGACGATTCGCCATCGGACGCGATGGCCGAAAAGTCCAGGTTTGTGCGCGATGTCGGCCTTTCTGGAATCGATAAGGCTACACATTTCCTCACCGGCAATGAAGCAAGTATCAACGCGATCTCTAACGCAACAGGCTTTCGTTTTGTCCGCGTACCTGGCCCCGATGGTCGAATGAACCAGTTTGCTCACCCTACCGTCATTAGGTTCGCCACGCCGGACGGGCGACTTTCGAAGTACATTGCAGGAGTTGAATATCAATCAAGGGACTTGCGTCTGGCGATCCTTGACGCCTCGCAACACAAGATCAGTAATCCGACTGATCTGATTCTCCTTTACTGCTGTAGTTACAATCCAGCGACGGGCCGGTATTCCGTGGCTGTGCTCAGAGTTTTAAGCATTGCAGGAATGGTCACTCTCGTTCTCATAGGATGGATGATCTGGCTGTTGACAAAGCACCCTCGGGATCCTGCATCTCTTTGAAGCCTCACGGGCTATTCGGCTCATCGGCCATCTGACAGCAGATTTCGAGGCCCTGAGATTCTCGCGTTGCCTATGGGATGAGACGACCCCTCTATGACCGCCAGACCGAAGGCACGTTGATCTCCTCGAACGTTCGAAGTGCTATAATATGGGATGATGAACAAGTTTCTAGTATTCGCTCTTGTTGCATGTGTGATCTTGTTCATCATCGTTATCTTCGTTTCCCCGATCGTTGACCTGGAGCCGACTGCGCTCCGAGCACAGCAGTGGTTGAGTTTCTTAGTCGCGATGTTCACACTCTTCCTGCAGCTCGTTTTTCGTTTCTTTGAGCTCTCTGATACAGCCGGCATTCAAAGACGCGAAATTCCATGTCAGCTACCAATACGGCCTGCTGACCGACCGTGCTGCCTGCTCTGCTAGAACACTCCCCAACTCCCTGACTCTTTTCCGCTGACGCTTTCGATCGACTGCGTTGTGATTTCGGTTTTTGGTCTTTCAGGGGATGAATGCGATGCACCATGGGGAATCTATCGAACCGTCTTCATTGAACGGTAAAATCACTGATTTTCTCTCGCTTCTGCAACGAGCGCGTTCACGTGCGCTGTTGTTGGATTACGACGGCACTCTTGCGCCATTCACCTGCGACCCGGCACAAGCCTATCCATATCCAGAAATTCGCGAAACTTTGCGTCGCATCCAGCGCGAAACCGATACGCGGTTGGTAATCGTCACCGGCCGTAAGGCATCTGACATCCCGAAATTGTTGAATCTTACCGGCATCGAGGTGTGGGGGTGCCACGGAGTAGAGAGGCTAGGAGCTAACGGCTCAAACGAGATTGCCAGAATCGACGCGCGTCTGCTGGCAGCGATCGAGACAGCCAGTCAGTTGATCGCCTGCGAAGGTTTCTCCAACCTTGCGGAGCGCAAAACGGCGAGCATTGCCGTTCATTGGCGAGGTAAAGAGCACCTTTCGGAAAACGTCCTCCGACGAATGCGTCATATCTGGTCAATGATCCCGGACCGGTCTGACCTTCGGTTTGCGCCGTTCGACGGCGGAATCGAGATTCGGGTTGCAAAAATCGACAAAGGGGATGCGATTCGTGCAATCCTGCGTGACCTGGGACAGGAGGCGGCAATTGCATATCTTGGCGACGACCTTACGGATGAAGACGCATTCGGAGCTTTGACCCGCCGAGGCCTTAACGTCTTGGTAAAAGAGCGCTCTCGTCCCAGCCTCGCGGATGCGTGGATTAAGCCACCTGAAGACCTGCTCAAGTTTTTACGTGCCTGGATCTCAGCTTGTCGATCCTCATCGAAGACAACGTCGAAAGCGAAATCGTAAGAATGTACATCTTCGCCCAAATAGTTACCTTGGAGGAACATTACGATGAAACAAACCTTGTGTGTGTGCATAGTCGCTTGTTCACTTTTGTTCGTTGGACCTCAACTAGTCGCGCAGCAAATCGTACACGCGCTTTGTGGGACCGTAAGCTCAATCAATACTGCCAACCAGACAATTACGTTGTTTCAAGACAGCGGTTCACCCGCGACCTTCAGGGTGATGGCTTCGTCCGGCGTAAGAATTGCATTTGATAAGAAGATTGCGGACGAGGTAACCGCCGCCAAGGAATTCCAGAAAAAGGGAGCGTACGTGGTGCTCTTTTATTTTGGAACGGACGACAACAGAACCGCAGTTGCCCTGAAGAGCTTGGGTAAAGGACCGTTTTCATCCACGACGGGAGAAGTAATCGATTGGAGCGGACACACTCACAAGCTTTCAGTGCGTGACAAAGATGGCGCGATCCATTCGTTCCTGATCGACCCACACACAGTTGCCGAGACATATCTGGGAGTTGTCAATGGATCGAAAGTCGATCTTGATAAGGGGGAACGCGTGCGTCTGGTGAGTTCCTTGAATGGCGGCACATCAACAGTGCTCTTCATCCGAGAGAAGTGAGTCAGTGCTCTTCATCCGAGAAAAGTGAGTCAATAGCCGGATACCGGTTGTCCTTAATCTTTGGCTGGCGATCTGAAATAGGCGCTTCAGCATTAGGAGTCTGCACCGTTGCTTCGATATCTCACATTGCCGCCGCTCGATCAGATCTATGCAGCAGGCGGGCATCTGATCCGTATTTTGGTGATCTTCATCGTAGGATGGATCACCACGCGCCTCATTCACAAATGGTTTCCCCGCCTGCGCAAGCGAATTGTTGCCCGAATGGTTCGGCAACGGGGAGGTCACGACGTCGAACTCGAGAAGCGCGCTGCGACGCTTAGCGCGATCATCCGGAACACGTTAGCGGTCATCGTTTGGGCATTGGCATCGATCATGGCGCTGAAGGAAGGAGGGTTCGATGTTGGTCCCATTCTTGCCGGCGCTGGAGTCGTAGGCCTCGCTATTGGATTTGGAGCGCAGAATCTTGTGCATGATGTCATTTCGGGAATGTTCATGCTGCTTGAGAATCAGATCCGAGTCAACGATGTCGCCATTCTTAACGGCACTGGCGGTCTTGTCGAAGCAATCAATCTGCGTACGACTGTACTCCGCGGATTAGACGGCACCGTTCATGTGTTCCGTAACGGAGAGATCACTACTCTTTCGAACATGTCTCACGGTTACTCTTATTACGTATTCGATATCGGAGTCGCCTATAAGGAAGACACCGATCGAGTAATTCAAGTCGTGAAAACTGTCGGCGATGATTTGATGAAGGAAGAGGCTTTTAAAAGCCTCATTCTTGAGCCTCTGGAAGTATTGGGAGTCGATAAGTTCGCGGATTCCGCGGTGATCATCAAAGCTCGGTTCAAGACCGCACCCATTCAGCAATGGACCGTTGGTAGGGAGATGAACCGCCGAATTAAGAAGAAATTTGACGAAGTTGGAATTGAGATCCCCTTCCCACATACCAGCATTTACTTTGGAGAGGCCAGCAAGCCCTTTCAATTCCAGATGCCAGGACCCCAGCGTGCTGAATTGAAGGATTTGATCCGAGAAATCCAAAAAGAAGACAGACACCATGATGCGCATCAAGGATCTGCTGCCTAGTTGCCGTGTCTCGGCGGCTGAATGCTCTGCTGCTTCGGTGGTCAATCGATGGAACGGTGACTCTACGAGCCGAGAAGACTGTGGCGATGATGAAAGATGAGGGGAGTCTCTCATCAACGGATGCCTCCTATTATCGACGGCTAATGGAACTTGCAGGTGGCTTGTGGCGCGAGATTCAGGACGACAACGTACTCGACGGCGCGGCCGTTCTTGCGTTCTTTTTCTTGCTGGCGATTTTTCCAGCCGCGATATTTGTGTCTTCCTTGCTGCCTTCGCTCTCTATCCCTCACCTGCAGCAGGCCATACTGGATCTGCTCCACCAGGTTCTGCCAGCGCAGTCCGCGAGCTTTTTCGAGGGGACTTTTCGACATGCGCGTGTAGGGCAGCAAGGCTTTTTGACATTCGGGCTGATGTTCGCGCTGTGGTCGAGTTCGGCTGGGATCAATGCGCTTATCGAGCAACTGGATGTCATCTGCGATGTCAAGGAACGCCGACCCTTTTGGAAGAGACGACTGACCTCAATTTTCTTGATGCTATTCTTCGTCCTGCTTGCGATCGGCTCTCTGTCTTTGGTGATTCTCGGAGGGGTCCTTCAGTCGTGGTTGGCATCGATCATCGGATGGAGCGGACCGTTGCTCGTCTTTTTCGCTACTCTCCGCTGGATCATCATTACTGGCGCACTGCTTCTAGCCCTTGCAGTGGCTTATCGGTTCGGTCCCAATGCTAACCTTGATTTCCAGTTTATTTCGGTTGGCAATGTCGCTGCTGCCATCCTTATCGCGCTCGCCTCAACAGCATTTCGATTCTATGTCTCGAGATTTGGCACTTACAGCGTGACATACGGCAGTCTCGCCGCAATCATCATCTTGATGCTGTGGATGTATATGGCTGGAATGGCTGTTCTGGTGGGAGGCGAAATCAACAAACTTCTGCGAAGGTGATCATTCGGGCTTCTTCTCAGAAACGGGTGGCTCCGCGATTTCGGACTGAAGTGGATCCCCTTTATTCGCGACGACCAAAGATGTCTCAGATACCGCGTTGCCCTTTCTGCCCGCTGCCAGCCCCACTACACGACGGGCATAACTGGCTACGGTGTCTACGCCACTTGCATATTCTGAATTGGGCTTTTGGCGCCCCCCGTTATAGGCCCCCTGCGCCTTCTGCACATCCCCGTGAAAATAGTCGAGAAGATTTCGCAGCAAAAGGCCAGCGTACGTCGTCAGAATATGAGAATCCACATGTTCGAAATCGAGTTTCTTTGGAGGTACTAGGCGTGCCGGCAGCTGCCCGTAATCTCGTTTATCGATGAGGTAAAGACTGTGGGCGTACCTCAAGGTTTCACGGGTGATTTGCCACGGACCAATCGAGTAATTGCTTACTAGCACTCGTCCACGCCGACGCCGCAGAATGATATCGCCTCTTTGGGCATGCTTCTTCCAGACGGCATGTTTCAGATCGCCGCGGATATCGAGATAATTGTTCTCCATAGCGCCGATCCCGAGCAGCATGTCAAGAGGGATCTCGTAAAACTCAGCCACTGCAATCATGTCACCTGCGAAGGTTTTCGCATCGTCGATTGACAGCTCCTTACCGACAGCCGGCTCGAGTCTCTGCCTCACACGCCGATCTGTTCTGATTTTGAAGAGAATGAAACTCGCTACGGCCGATGTCAACGCTCGTCGTGGCAGATGAAGTAATCTGTGCCGAACGGGCTGCTGATAGGCAATGTTGAAGAGAGTCGTCTCTGTCTCCCAATGCTGAATCTGCGATGCAGTAGGTGATTCCACCTCGAATCCTCGGATATGACCAGCAATCATGAGTTCCGTCAGTGTCTGATACGCGGCCATGATGTCATTGGGCAGTTCGATACAGATGTCATACTGCGGACCAGCAACTCTCTCTTCTGTCACGATGAAGACGTTTTTGCCGGATATACTCTGGAGACCCTTCAGGTAGTCAAACCGCAAATAGGCGGTCAATTCGTCAGAATAGGTGCCCACCTTGCCGACCAAGATCCCAGTCGGGCCTTCCAGCACCACTTCCCCATCTACATACCGCAAGGTTGGCAGAACGTTCTTTGATGCTCGCAACGGCCGCACATGGTATCGCCCCCAACCCATGATCACAATGGTCATCAACACAGCCACGAGCAATGCCAGAACAGCGCCAACCCAGTATCGCCGAGATTTCAACTTATCCCTGGGGGCTGAGACTCGCGACCTCCTTGAGACAGAGTTCGAAGCCGCTGAGCCGTCGATTCCCTCAGTCATTCCCATTGCAGCCCCAGAATCACCCGTAGTTTTGACGTTCTAGTCACTTTACTCGCATATCGGCTTCAGGGCGCGCCCGAAAACCAATCAAATTGCTAGAGTTTCGGTCTCGGGACGAAATAGGTCACTGGCGCCGAGGAAATTGCCGAATCCGAGACTTCAGCGTTGCTCAATTCGCGCTGCTCGTATGTCGAGCACGACAGCACTGCCGTCGCAAAGCAACAATCTCATTGAAGACGATCGCCAATTCCCTTCCCTCCTACACTTCGGCGAAGATGTCTTCTCCCGCAACCGCGGGTAGGAGGTCATCATGCAAAACGGAAGTGTCATTCTAAGGGCTCGTAAAGAAAATCCTGACATTTGGCAGTTTCGCTGGTGGGAAACTACATCCGACGGACATAAAGTGTATCGACGGCGAGAGATTGGAACAGTCGAGCAGATTCCGGATCTCGAAGCTGCTAGGAAGGCAGTCAGCCTATTGGTGCCGGATCTGAATGCAGGAAGGTTCAGATCGGGACCAGCCTCGATGACCATCGCCCAGCTTTGCAGCCACTTCGATCAACGTGAATTATGCCTGGGCAACGCCTGGCGAAGCTACTCAACGAAGCATATCTATAAGGTCTACCTGCGACGCTGGATCGTTCCGAGATGGGGCGATTACCTATTGAGCGACATTAGGCCGGTCGAAATCGAAGCTTGGCTAAGGAGCCTCTCCATCGCGAGGAGCTCATGCGCAAAGATTCGCAACGTCATGTCAGTGCTGTTCAATCATGCCTGCAGGTATGAGTTCTTCGACAAGAATCCGATTCGACTGGTACGTCAAAGCGCGAAACGTCGAACGACCCCGATCGTGCTCACGCCCACAGAGATTCGAACTCTGCTGAGAGGACTGAAGATTCGTGAGAGAACCTTGGTGTTTATTGCCGCTTCAACTGGAATTCGACAGAGCGAACTATTCGCGCTGAAGTGGGGCGACATCGATCTTTCGGCCGGAACCATGAACGTGGCACGCTCAATCGTTCACGGATTTATCAGTCCGTGTAAAACCGAGTCTTCTCAGAAACCGGTGCCGCTTCATCCTCTCGTCGCGGAAGCACTCCTCAAGTGGAGAAAACGCTCGAAGTATCGTCGTCCGGAAGATTGGGTATTTGCCAGTCACCACAGCCACGGGGAGAAGCCGTATTGGGGGCAAACAATCTTGCAGAAGTATCTGCGGCCAACGGCCAAGAAGTTGGGAATCGAAAAGCAATTTGGCTGGCACACGTTTCGCCATACCTACTCGACGCTCTTGAGGAGTGTCGGCACCGAATTCAAGGTAATGCAGGAACTTCTGCGCCACTCGACCCTGCGATCGACTCTCGATGTCTACACCCAGGCTGTTACGCCTGCGAAGCAGACGGCACAAGCAGCTGTTGTGTCCCTGTTTTCTCTTCCAAGTGGGAGTAGCTGACTGTAGGGGGACCCTCATTCTGCTGGCTGTCTTGGGGATCGATTTTGTGGGTGCAAATTGGGTGCAAAACGCACCCAGTTTGCACCCAATTTCATCAATTCTTTTGCGCCAAATCATCCCGTAAGTATTTTGGAATGTATGGCGGGGACGACGGGGCTCGAACCCGCGACCTCTGCCGTGACAGCACTCTGAATTTCCCTTTCTGGAGAAACTCCATGACAATCGAATTCATGACTGAACCTGTGTGGATCAATGAGACCGACTGGCTGTGTGCAGTGGAATTCTTGAACGACGAGGATCCGGAAGGTCGAGACCTTGCCGCGGAAACGATCGGATATCTCCTTGGTTATGCACACCTCACGAACACTCGTTCGTTAGCGCTCGTCGGTGATCCAGAGCTGATGGCATACGAGATCCTGTTTTCATTTTCATCTCCGGCAGAGAAGGCGAGATTTTTAGGCCTCATCCGGTCGAATGACCAACTGGGAAACGAATATATCGTCAATGATCTAATTCAGCCAGTGACGGAAGAGATTCGAGATGCGAAGCCTCTCGCCGCAGTACTACCTCAATCGGCGCTAGCGCGCGCGTTAACGGTAGCAGCTTTTGTCAGTGGTCCCACTGAGCATTCGACCATTCAATGACGGCAAGGGTTGTCGCTAATCTTCCCAAAAATCTGCAATGAATACGGCGTCACAAGTAATGCATTTTTGAAATGTACTTCTCGAGTACCTCGTTACTCCCTTCAGTCCCTGCGAGTGTCCGGAAATGCCCCGTTGATGCCCATCGAGCATCAGTCTTGACGAAAAAGGTCTTGGGCGCCGAATCGACTTTGATTCACTCTCTGGACAGCGGGTCAGCTCTGACACCGAAGCATGAGGCACTACTCGCTGAGTCTGCGTTTGAGAAGGAGATTATGCATGGATCGATCTGTAGAAAAATTGCTCTATTCCCGGCGAGACACCGCTGAAGCACTCAGCTTAAGCATTCGATCGATTGATTACCTCATTACCACCGGACGACTCACCGCGCGACGGGTTGGAGGAAAGATCCTTATTCCGGCAAGTGCCGTCCGGCGCTTCGCAAGGGAAGACCACCCGGATTCAGTGCGCTCCGGCATGCCTGTGCTCTCGCCAGGTCAAATGAAAGTCGGCCAGCACTCTTCGGAAGGGTCGATCAGTCGCTTTCAGCCGCAGAGTGAGCGGATTGATGAAACAGTGCTTAAGAGGGCAAACAGCCGAGACTGACGTCGGGTCTCACGCTGCCGCCGGATCGAGCTTCTCAATGGCGGCCTGATTGTGCTCCGGAGCCAGGTGGGCGTATCTAGTCGTCATCGAAATTGTTTTGTGCCCTGCAAGTTCCTGTACGGTTCGCAGGTTTACATCCTTCATCACCAAGCGGCTGATGAAGGTGTGGCGCAGGTCGTGCCAACGAAAATTCTTTACCTTGGCTTCCTTGAGGGCTAGTTCAAACCAAGCCCTGGGATTGTTGAGATCACGTCCGTACTTCGAAAGAAATACACGGCCATTGTGTGGCCGCGTGCCATGAAGCGCTTCGAGAACGCTGAGACAGGTCTTGTTTAGCGGAATCTCTCGGTCACTTCCATTTTTCGTCTTCTCTAGTCTGATTCGCTTCCGAGTCAGGGAAACCTGAGACCATTCCAAGCTGAACTGCTCACTCTTACGCATGCCAGTGTTCAGAGCTACGTCGAATTCGGCCATGTGCTTCGGGAATTTCCTCTTGATTGCTGCGCGCAATCTTTCTTCCTCGTCTGCTGACAGGAACCGAATGCGGGCATTGTTCTCCGCCCGTTGCTCCACCAGCCGCGCAGGATTGCTCGTGACCTTGCCGTCTGCCAGCGCAATCTTGAACGTTTTTCCAAACACATTTTTATAGCGGTTCTTCGTCGCGGACGACCATTTGTGAGAACTGATCCAGGTATCAATATCAGAAGGTTTGATCTCATCAGCGGCCCGGTCCGCGAAGGCCTCCAATATGAGATTCATCCTCCCTTTAAAATTCCGAACATCTCTGCGGTCGTGGTTGACATACCAGTCGATGGCTTCCTGGGCAAGCACTGAGAACTTGATGCCCTTGTCCTTCATGTTCGCCGGCATTTTTACGCCGCGAAGAATGTCTGCCTTGCGAATCTTGTAAAGTTTGATTGCGTCGCCACGGCGTCCCACCTTTTCCCGATGCTCGACTCCCGCGTCCTTGAAACGTATCCACCAGATGTCCGAGCCTGGCACCTTTTCGAAGACACCGCGCTCCTTGCGAGCCACCTTTCTCGGCATACGGATTTGCCTCCTGAATGCGATCCTAGCAAAGTGGGAACCAAGTGGCACCAGAAGTGGCACCAGCGGCTATTGTGAGCCCTTAGGCCTTCGGAACTCTGCATCTAAATTATTGATTTAGTTGGTGCCCGGAGGGGGACTTGAACCCCCACGGCCTTGCGGCCTGCGGATTTTAAGTCCGCTTTTAGCCGTTTTGCACCGAGTTGCAATCGGTCGCAAATTACCGCATAACGTGTTTACCTTCAAATAGATACACAGCCAATCTGTCTTGCAATGAATCGCAACTAAACGCATGAAAGTTGGAAACGAACAGCCATCAAAACAGCCACCGGAATTGCACCAAATCTGCGAATGACCCCATCGTATTCGATGTCCGACCCGCCACCGAATTGATCTTCAATTCCTCATTACTTCCCTTGGCTATGGAATGCCGTGCGACGTTAGTCGAGTTGAAACCACTCGGCTAGAAATTTGTCCAGATGCTTCCAGAGGATGACGCTTGGACCTGATTCCTTCTGCGCCGGTTTGGTACGGAAGTCAAGCTTCTGAACTCGCGGCGATTCTTCGTCGAACCGACAGATCATGAGCTGGGTGATAGTGTGCTTGTAGTCTGCGCGGCTGCGCATGATGCAGAGCGTCTTGAAAGCCGCCTTGGCCGGGATCTCGCTTCCTTTCCAGTCGAGAATTTCGCACACAGGATAGGTTCCTCCTTGGTCGGTGAAGCGATCGATCACGCGGAAGATGCTTTTGGTTCCGGACCCAAGTGTGTACACCAAGAGATCGCCGCGCTTCAAGCGGCATTCAGCCATCACCCGACGCGCGACGTTCTTTTCGGCTGGCTGCGGTGATGTGATTTGTGCACGTAGCTCTTTGAGCGCTGACTTGCGGGCCGCACGGTCTTCGCTGTCGGCTTCCCAGCGACTGAGGTCCGATCCGGAATCAATCACGTGGAGCGCCCGGTGCAACGTGTCCTGCTCTAGACGACCGTGTTTCCACTGCACGGCTGCCAGCGCGAGCCAAATCACCCCAGCATCACGTGAATCGGCGAGCAGGTCCTGATATTCGTTAAGGATCCACCGCGTAGCCTCAGGACCCGAGCGCCCGTCCCCTATGCAGTCCTGATAGTGGCCGCGAATATCGCATGCAGTATCGTCCTCGAAGATGCCCGTTCCCCAAACGCCCATGACATTTCTCTCTCCACCAAACATACTTCAAAGGTGAAAACTCGCCTCCAACCCAGATCAGATCCTGGATTCAATGTCCGTCATCTCTTCTTCTGAATAATTTACGAGAAAGCTTCCGTGGATTCGAAGGCCTTTATGGATGCCAATGACGCTCAGTATGGCACGAGCATCCTCGGCGGTCTTAGCCCGCAACACTTCTGTGGTGCCAATCTCGGCGAGTTCTCCAATTGCATTGAAGTAGTCCTCAGCAAGCCATTGGGGAACATCCGGGTTCCCGCCTTGGTTACGTGCCAGTTCGATGATCGCGACGATGGCATACATGTTCCAGTCAATTACGCTTCGTTCTCGATAATTTCTGACTAGAAATGGAACTGCCGCGAATGAAGCCTCACCGACGTCGCCCTGATGGTGGAGTTCATCCCATAGCTCGTGCCAAACCTCGGTGGTGTCGCTGTCAGTTTTGAGCCTTTTGAGTAATGGGCGTGGGTCGAATGGAGTTCTGTAGCCACCGGCCATATTCGACCATCGGGTGTCTTCAAGACTGATCATGGGAAGGAAATATAACACCCAGCCGGGGGACGAGCCACTGGTCAGCAAGTTTGATCCGCAGTGATTTGGATCAGGTTGACTAGCATTAGCCGGTGAACACGTCGGATTCGATCTCCATCTCTGAAGGACTAGACCCGTTTCGCCGACAGAACTGGGGCAAGTGAATGGTCGATAGCCATGCAGGGTCGCGAATCAGAGTTGCTCGCTCGTCGGCCTAGAGAAATGTCGCCTGATATGGCAAAATCATCGATGGAGTTCAATACCCACATGGCAGCGGCACCATGACCACAGCCGCAAGGAGGAAATGAATGAGAAGAAGTATCCAGTCGTCAGTTCCCCCCGCGATCCCCGCTTTCTAAATCTTCGCTCGCTTCAGACCCATCAAGGCCGTTCCCGCACAAAACTCTTCATCATCGAAGGCATCCGTCACCTTGCCCGCGCAGTCGAGCATTGTGCTCCAATCGACTCTGTCTTTCTTGACCCTTCCGTTCTATCAAACCCATTTGGCCAGAAACTCGCGCGTCGGTTGCGTCAAAAGGGCGTTCCAGGCATTCGTCTTTCGCGCGAACTCTACCGGGATCTGACGCTCGCGACCGAACCACAAGGAATAGGCGCGGTTCTTAAGCAGAGGTGGTTCCCTTTGGAGCAAATCCGCGCGACACGAGATTCACTTTGGCTCGCGGTTGAATCGATCGAGTCGCCCGGAAACCTGGGCACAATCATTCGGACCGCAGAGGCCGCTGGAGTGAGCGGTGTCTTCATCCTCAGCCCGAACTGCGATCCGTACGATCCAGCAACAATTCGGGCTACGATGGGATCGCTCTTTTCGCAAAAGCTCATACGGTGCTCGGTGCCGGAGTTCAAGTGCTTGGCGAAATCCAACGGTGTATCAGTTGTTGCTTCTTCGCCATCTGGGCTGACGGACTACAAAGCGCTTACCTATCGGTTTCCCGCTGCTCTTATAGTTGGCAGCGAGAAGCAGGGACTCTCTGAGCACCTGCTTGAGGCTGCCAATTTCATAGTTCGCATTCCAATGCAAGGAGGTTGCGATTCGCCAAATGCGGCAGTCGCGGCAGGTGTTCTATTGTTCGAGATAACGGGCCAACGGAAGGAATGACTTGACATTGTGGAAGGCCAACTGGCCGCAAACGTGCCCGCGGCCCTGAAATGGCGAAATGAATCAGTCGTCTTCTGGGTCGGGCCGAGCCATCTCAGATCGCCTATTGGGTCTCGGGCCGTTCGGCTTATTTGCCGTTACACCCAATCCGTTCTCGTCTGAGGAGCCGTTATCTCGAACAGCTTCGTACCCTGCAAACTCCATCGGGCACACAGCAAATCTCGAAGATGAGACGAGAAGTTCTGACAACGGTACCACGGCCTTAATCGCACTAAAGCCGTCTGCCGTCACGTTGCTCTCAATGCGGCCGCGGTGCGCATGGACTTCACGCCGAGTTGCTGGCGCGAGTTCCTGAAGCACCTCGATTTCGATTGCCATCATCGGCTCTAGCAATACGGGGCTGGCCTTCTTGGCCGCTTCCTTGAAAGCGATTGAACCCGCGAACGTGAACGCCATAGGGTTGGAATCGGTTTCGTGAAAGCTGCCATCGTAAAGCGTTACTTTGACGTCCACCATTGGGAAGCCCGCCAGAACACCCTGCCTCATTGCATCCTGAATACCTTGGTCGATGGAATCAATGTATTCGCTGGGAACTGAGCCGGCCTTAGTGTCGTTGATGAACTGATATCCTTTGCCTGGCTCATCAGGCTCAATGCGAAGCTTGCAATGTCCGTAGTTGCCAGAACCACCAGTCTGACGGATGTACTTGCCTTCAGCTTCTGCCGGCTTCCGAACTGTCTCAAGCAAGATAGCCGTTGGTGGGCCAACGCTGATCGCAAGGTGGTGTTCGTCTCGAAGCAGATCACAGATTGAGTCAAGTTCTGATTCTGTCGTTCCTTCAAGGTCGTACGTCCCGTCCTTCGGATGCGTATTGATGATCACGCTGGGATGCTTTTGTCGGGCAATCTCTGCCAGCGCCATCTGGAGGCGCTGATCGTCAACAGCATCTGCCGCGCTGACAACCAGACGTAAGAACGGGCGGTCGTGTCTTGGTCCACTCATAGTCCAACTCTATTGCCTTTAAGCGGGTGATGACGGAGTGTGTTTTAATTGCGGAAGCTTGGCAAAGAATCGATGAACTTTTCCCTCCATAGTCGAACGCCGAAGCTATTGTTCTGCACTCCTCGCGTTACGGACAGCGCCAAAGAGATCGCCAACTGTGAACTCGCGGACGATTGGGGTTGTCGGGCCGAACAACAATGAAGGGGCCATCCCATCTGGACCGATGCCCTCGGAATGGAAGAGATACTCATTTGGCCCCAGGTTGAACGTTTCGCGAACCCCAGTCTCCTCAGAGCATAGCGACACACCAAATCGTCTTTCCGTTGCCTCCAACAGGTCGTTTCCATCATCGCCGGTAACGCCTAGGTCGCGTTCAAACCGCGATTCGGGTCTGATAGATTTTCGATCCGAAACGGAAAGGTACTCTCGCACAAATATTGCGAACTCATCGAACGTCAGATCATCGCGCAGCATGAAGGTCACACATTCGGTTTCTGTAGAGATTCGATTTCACGCTGGATCGAAGCAAGACGAGAGAGCACATCAGACCTGTTCTCGGGAGCGACTTGGTCCTTGTTAATCGCCAACTGAAGAGTTTCCTGGAGTCCATCGCGAATTTTCAGTAGCACCGCGAGTCTCTTCTCTCGGTCCATTTTATGTGCTCTCCGACCAGTCGTCTGCGCCGGGCTCTCTTGTACCAAAGTGGAACTGGCGTGCGTTTACAGAGATAGTTTCAATCTCAAACAGAAGTCGACTGCAGCTGGCACAAGCCTTCAGGTGGGCATGGTGCTGGATAGCCGCACCCGAAGAGAGCAGCTCGGGGATTTGGCTCTGGAACTCTTCGCAGGTCACCTTCCTCGCATCTTCAAACATGGCTTCACCTGTGAGATCGAGTCTAACAAAAGCCACCTCTATCGCTCTCCTCAAGATGCTCCACGTCCCCACGCGATATTCCGCGTAGCATCGCTGGCTCCCAGCCCATTTTGTGTTCCGACAGACCCGCGTAAAACGCACCGGTCCTGCGGCGTTCGCGTCGGTGGTTCGTCGCGGGTGTAGAAGCAATTGGCAGATAAACCATGATTGAACCCCGCTTCTGCACCTCGGACTGACCGCTGAACCATACGAATGCAGCCTCCCTATCCACGTCCGCGATTCGCCTGGTAAGTGCCAGCATGCTTGCGCACTCGATATGCAACGGCGGTCTGGCGACGGTCTCGTCGAAGTCCGGACCGGCAAAGACTCGCTCTGCAACTACCCGGTGCGGGACAAACGGCGGCACGTGCAGTGTGACCTTATGAATGCCCGCGTAGAAGTGTTTTCCGACGCAGACCTTCCCCGCGAAGTGCATCCATTTCGGTCCAAACCAGCTGTCAACGCGAATAACGTACAGACGCGCCAGCACGTAATCGCGAGCCACACCAACGACAAGCGCTTGCACCCTTTTCATGAACTCAGTCGAGTCCCCGAGCTGCGTCGAAGTGAATTCCCTGACACCATCGAACATGGTTGACTCCTTTACCCCAGGTCCCTTGCATCTCGAGACCTGGGGTATTCGGGTTAATCCAGAAACGCAATCTGCGGAGCGTGCTTCGCAAATCGTTCCCGGTTCATGTACACGCGATGCCAGCCGTAGAGATCAACAGTCTTGTGATCCCTGTGCCGGACCTCGCCACGCGCATAGACCTCGGCGTCGCGAACCATGCGCCGCCACATGAAGGTACGCGCTTTGACATTGGCTTCGGTGAGCTTCTTGTACTCGAACAAGCCGACGCCTGCCGGATACTCCCGACTCACCATAACCACTTCACCACCACGCCTCATCAGCTCTTCACAGATATGAGGCTTGCTTCGGCCGCCACGGCTGAGCGGCTCGTTGCGCAGAACCACGGCGTTCTTGTCGTTCACGCTGGGTTCGGGAACAAAGAACCACTCACCCTGCCGGATCGCCACGCGTCCCTCGATCTCAGTGGGACGCAGGCTGGCGATCGCCGTCCGCACATCGCGAACGCTGTCGCCAGGCACGGCTGAAGCAAATAGGTGACCATCATCGCGCCCAAGCAGGAACTTGAGTTTGTCGCTTCCTTGACGAACCATGAGCACCAGATGACGCGAACGGGGCTGCACGTCGAGAATTTCCAACTGAGCCCGTTCATGACACCAGAGCACAAACAGTTCGCCGGAGCGGTCCCTGCGTACGTCAATTGCAACCATCGCCCCTTGACTACGGCCGGGGCCGCGCACAAAAACGCGCGCACCCATGCGGGCGAAGTGCCGACACAGATACTCCTGGGTCGTCATACGTTCCCTTCTAACTTGTTAGCGGGTTGCCGTTATGCGCGGCAGAGGAAGGCAGAAACAGAGCCGTCCTGCGCCGTGCTAGTCACACAGTCATGCAATCGCTGATTAATTCGCATGGACGTCTCCTTTCCTTGAACAAAGTAGCATGGTTTCGATTTCGGAGCAACGAATTACCGAGTCCAGGTTGAACGAAAACCAGAATACGGGCATAATCGTAGGGCGAATCGGTAGCTTCACAAGCCGATTTGCGACTCGACGAAGACCGGAGGAGACTATGTCGCCGATTGCTAATAGTCCGAAGCCGTCGAGCCTGCTCGTCGCCGTCTAATCCAGCTGGCCGGGCTGGCTCCCAATTTCAACACATGAGTTGAAGCCGCACCTGCACACATGCGCGGGACGGTGAGTCGCGCCTATGCGCGGCAAGGGAGAAGTTTGTGAAGTGGCAAAAGCGTCGTAATCGAGCGGCGGAGTCCGTTGATCCGGAGTTCGCCGAAGCACTTCTGGGCAACAGCTCAGAAAGATCATCAACCGACCGCAAGGTACTGCGGAAGACACAGCAATTCTGCCGTCAGGTGCAGCGCGCCCTGAACCTGGCGCTCGCAAGCGGTGATTCGCAATTGCAGGGCTGCGAGATCTTCGTCGAAGAGGTTTCTCCGGCTCCAGATTGCGGGCACTTGTTAGCACACATCATGGTCTCAGAGGGGCAGCTCCTCTCCGAGGCAATGGCGTGGCTTCGCCAGAATCAATCGCGGCTTCGCACCGAAGTCGCGATGAGCATCGCACGCAAGCGAGCGCCGGAGTTAGCTTTTGTGCCTGCATTAATGACAGGAGGTGAGAATGGCTGATCCATCCTTGCCTCCAATCAAAATGTGGCTGACGACTCCGCTCGGTCATGAAGTGTCGAAAGCTCTGGGGCGTCTCCAACGCGCCCCAGATGTCCAACAGATTGCTGTCATGCCCGATGTTCATCTGGCTAATGACATCTGCGTGGGAGTTGTGCTGGCAACGTCGCGGCTGATTTATCCCCAGGCAGTGGGCGGTGACATCGGCTGCGGGATGCTTGCTGTTGCAATGAACT
>Ga0157369_10003451_pt1 | contig 18741 bp, 12 predicted proteins | sample C25metaG_FD_113461 | JGI IMG/M metagenome (GOLD analysis project Ga0157369, IMG submission 113461) | Corn rhizosphere microbial communities from Kellogg Biological Station, Michigan, USA - C2-5 metaG | ecosystem: Host-associated > Plants > Roots > Rhizosphere > Soil | place: USA: Michigan... | reverse complement strand
TCGTCGGTGACCTCGAACGCGGCGCGCCCGTCGGCTGCCGTGGCGCGCACCGCATGACCGCCGAGAGTGAAGAACTCGAACTCGTCGTCCTCGATGCTGTAGATGCTGATGACGCGAGCCAGGCCGGAGAAAGAGTGCGCGACGAAGACTTCACCGTCGACCCGATCGACCGCGAAGACCACATGCTGACTGTCCGCTGCACCGTCATCACCGAGTGCGGGCAGGCGATTGACCGAGACGGCGCCGCCGAGGCAGATCACCAACGCCGCAACGCCCTCACCGACAACGCGGCTGAGATTGGCGACAGCCGGGTCGCCTCCGAACGTTGCGGCGACCAGCGCGTCGCCGATCGTGCCCACCACGATCGACAATGCGACGGCGAGCACGAGCAAGCGGGCCAGTGCGCCGATCGTCGCCAGGCGGGCAGCGGCCAAGGTGGCAAAGCCCGCCGCGGCGACAGCGAGCACGGCTCCGGCGAACCCGCCACCGCCGCCGAAGGCCTCCATGGTCTGACCGGCCAAAGCGCGGCCCGGCACCTCGAGGGGGTGGTCACCGGCAGTCGCGATCCCCGCGATGATCGCTGCGACGATCCGGATGAACCCCGCCGCGATCGCGACCAGCGAAAGTCCTCGCCACACGAGCCGACCCCGGTCTGTCGCTTCGGCCATTCGCGCAAACTACCCTCGACGCGTGCCGGAGTTCACCTTCACCGATCTGCTGCCGCTAGGCGACGACGAGACGCCGTACCGATTGTTGACGACCGATGGGGTCTCACTCGTCGAAGCCGCCGGACGGCGCTTTCTGCAGGTGGAGGGCAGCGCGATGCAGCTGCTGGCACGGACAGCGATGCGCGACATCGCCCACCTGCTGCGGCCGGCTCATCTCGCTCAGCTGCGCCGGATCCTGGACGACCCGGACGCAACGCCCAACGACCGTTTCGTTGCGCTGGATCTGTTGAAGAACGCGAACATCGCCGCCGGCGGAGTGCTGCCGATGTGCCAGGACACCGGCACCGCAATCGTCGCCGGCAAGCGTGGCAGGCACGTGCTCACCGACGGCCGGGACGAGGAACATCTGAGCCGTGGCGTCTACGACGCCTACACCACATTGAACCTGCGCTACTCGCAAATGGCGCCACTCACGATGTGGGACGAACGCAACACCGGCTCAAACCTGCCGGCGCAGATCGAGCTCTATGCCACCGATCCGCATGGCCACCCGGACGTCTATGAGTTCCTGTTCATGGCCAAGGGCGGTGGCAGCGCGAACAAGTCCTACCTCTACCAAGAGACCAAGGCGATCCTCAACGAGAAGCGCATGCTTGCGTTCTTGGACGAGAAGCTGCGATCGCTGGGCACCGCCGCTTGTCCGCCGTACCACCTCGCGATTGTTGTCGGCGGGACGAGCGCGGAGTATGCGCTGAAGGCCGCCAAGTATGCGAGCGCGCACTACCTCGACTCCATGCCGACGAGCGGCGACGTCAGCGGCCACGGCTTCCGCGACCTGGAGATGGAGAAGCGGGTGCTCGAGCTGACCCAGTCGTTCGGGATCGGGGCGCAGTTCGGGGGGAAGTACTTCTGTCACGACGTGCGCGTGATCCGGTTGCCGCGGCACGGCGCATCGTGCCCGGTCGCCATTGCCGTGTCGTGCAGTGCCGACCGGCAAGCCCTCGGCCGCATCACTGCCGACGGTGTGTTCCTCGAGGCGCTGGAGACCGACCCGGCGAAGTACCTACCCGACGTCACCGACGAGCACCTTGACGACAGCGGCGTCGTGCGGATCGACCTGAGCCGGCCGATGGACGAGATCCGCGCCGAGCTCAGCCGCTATCCGGTGAAGACGCGGTTATCGCTGACGGGTCCGATGGTCGTCGCGCGGGACATCGCGCATGCAAAGATCAAGGAGCGGCTGGACGACGGCGAGCCCATGCCGCCCTATCTGCGCGACCACGCCGTCTACTACGCCGGACCGGCCAAGACGCCGGAGGGTTATGCAAGCGGGTCGTTCGGGCCGACGACGGCTGGCCGCATGGATGCCTACGTGGACGAGTTCCAGAAGGCCGGCGGCTCGCTCGTCATGGTCGCCAAGGGCAACCGATCGGCTGCGGTGACGAAGGCATGCCAGGACAACGGCGGCTTCTACCTCGGCTCGATCGGCGGGCCTGCGGCACGGCTCGCACAGGATTGCATTCGCAAGGTCGACGTGCTCGAGTACGCCGAGCTCGGCATGGAGGCGATCTGGCGGATCGAGGTCGAGGACTTTCCTGCGTTCATCGTCGTCGATGACAAGGGCAACGACTTCTTTGCCGACACCCTCCGGCCGGTGGCGACGACGATCCCGGTCGGGGTGCCGGCGGAGTAGCTCCGCCCAGTGCCTAGCGAGGCTTGGGGCGGCGGCGTCTCTCCCGATGAAGGCAGGCCGCGTGCATGGCGAGGAAAGCCTGAGCATCGGTCAGTGACTGACCGGCCTCGGAGGCTCGGAGCTCGATCTGCTGGCCGCACCATTGACAGGTGAAGACGACGGCCACCTGGGCCGCCGTCTTCATCTCCCCCACCCCGCGCACATCGCCTCCGATGCATCCATCGTCAGCGCCACCGAATCGCGTTCCATCAGACGTTTGGCCAGACCCGTGTTGATCTCCCTCAACGGTGGGGGACGATCGACACATGAGCGACGAGGAGTTCCGAATCGAGCACGACTCGATGGGCGAGGTTCGTGTCCCGGCGAATGCCTTGTGGCGGGCACAAACCCAGCGAGCCGTGGAGAACTTCCCGCTCTCCGGTACGACGATCGACCCCGCCCTCATCCATGCCTTGGCGGCGATCAAGGGGGCCTCGGCCACGGTCAATGGCGATCTCGGCGTCATCGAGGCGGACATGGCATCGGCCATCCACGACGCGGCGCAGGACGTCACCCACGGGCTGCACGACGACCAGTTCCCGATCGACGTCTTCCAGACCGGGTCGGGCACGTCGAGCAACATGAACGCCAATGAAGTGATCGCAACGATCGCCCAGCGCCGGCTGGGCCGTGACGTGCACCCGAACGACCACGTGAACGCCTCGCAGTCCAGCAACGACGTGTTTCCCAGTGCGATCCATCTGGCTGCGACCCGAGAGATCGTCACGGTCCTGATGCCGGCTCTTCAACACCTCGAGGCATCGCTGGAGCGGAAGGCGGCCGAGTTCGCCCAGGTCGTGAAGAGCGGCCGCACCCACCTCATGGACGCGACGCCGGTCACCCTCGGGCAGGAGTTCGGCGGTTACGCGGCACAAGTCCGGTACGGCACCGAGCGGCTCTCCGCAGTGCTGCCGCGAGTCGGCGAGCTGCCGCTTGGCGGCACAGCGGTCGGGACAGGCATCAACGCCCCGCCCGGATTTGCCGCCGCCGTCATCGCGCGGCTGGCGGCCGGGACCGGAGGGCTGCCCCTGACCGAGGCGCGAAACCACTTCGAGGCACAAGGTGCACGCGACGCGTTGGTCGAGTGCTCCGGACAGCTGCGCACGATTGCCGTAGGGCTTTACAAAATCGCCAACGATCTCCGGTGGATGTCGTCGGGGCCGCGGGCCGGTCTCGGCGAGATCCATCTCCCCGATCTGCAACCGGGCTCCTCGATCATGCCGGGCAAGATCAATCCGGTCATTGCCGAAGCTTTGTGCCAAATCGTTGCGCAGGTCATCGGCAACGACGCGACCATCGCCTTCGGTGGTGCCGCGGGCAATCTCGAGCTCAACGTGATGCTTCCGGTCATCGCCAGCAACCTCCTGCAGTCGATCCGGTTGCTGGCCAACATCTCCCGGCTGCTCGCTGATCGGTGCGTCGACGGCATCGCCGCCGATGAAGAACGCTGCCGGGAGCTCGCCGAGTCATCGCCATCGATCGTCACCCCGCTCAACCGCTACATCGGCTACGAAAACGCGGCGAAAGCCGCCAAGAAGGCGCTCGCCGACGGCATCACCATCCGTCAAGCCGTCATCGATCTCGGTTTCGTCGATGGCGAGCGCCTCACCGAGGCACAGCTCGACGAAGCACTCGACGTCTTGCGCATGGCGTATCCGCATCGTCAAGGCTGACTAGCCGACGACCGGGTGCGAATGCACTCGGTGATCGACTCTGTCCGGCAGTAACGCAGTGTGACGTTACGGCACTCGGATTAGCCCGTTCGGACTAACTAAAGTCCTTAGGGCTATCACCCGATTAGACCAGTGGCGGTTACTGCAGCAGGAGCAATTCGCCTGCTGTCAGTCAAAACACCGAGACCGACCGCCAGGAGGTCATCGTGTTGCGTCTCTCAGCTCGAGCCGCGAAAACAAGCATCGTCGGCGCTGTCGCCCTTGGACTCCTGGTCTCGTCTGCGACCGCGGCACTGGCTGCGAAGCCGTCGGGTGGGAAGACCCAACCGACTGGTACTGCGATGGCGCTCGTCTCGGACAGTAGCTGGAACAACCCGAACTCTCCCTCGTGGTGTCTCAACGAGGATGATTACGACCAACCGGTCTACTCCGGGTCGCTGTCGGGCTCGATGTCAGCCTCCGAGCAGTTCTGCGGACTGTCCAGCGACTACTACAACGGCACCTGGTGGGATGCCGGCGGTATCGGTCTCGAGACCGACATCTACTTCACCGGCCAACTGACCGATTTGAGTATCACTGCACCAGACGGCACGGCGCATCACGCAGTGCTCGTTGGACAAGCGACATCCAAAGGCCAAACCACTTATCACTACGCGGCTTGTTACGTGCCCGCCTACTCCAGCGCGACAGACACCGGTGGCACGCCTCTGCCAGGTGGCAGCTGGGGAATCTCGCTGAATGGGCAGGTCAGCAACGCTCGTTGGTCAGTGCGGGCCCAGATGACGGACGTCCGCTTCCAACAGACTTACTGCCCAGTCAGTCAGCAGAACATCTCTTCGTAGCCAGAAGTGAGAAGGGGCGGCCGAAGCCGCCCCTTCTGCTGCTTGGTGATGCCCAATCACGGATCAACATTGACGGTGCAGTCGTACACGCCAGGCGTCAGGCCCGATGTGCCGGATGCCGTGACCGTCGCCGGATCGGTCGGACCCTGCGGCGAGTTGCCAATGTTCGTCGTGGTGTCGTGTTTGACGCATGTCACAGTCGTGTTGGTAGCGCCCGCCACCTGAGACGTTGCGGTGACGGTCAAGTTCGTCAGTGGCGAGTCGGTGAACGTCTTCGTCGCAGCGTTGGCCACGGTGCTGTCACTGCAGGAGGCATTCTGCGAGACGACCACGGCCTGGGCCGTGCCGCTGTCTTTGGCGAAGCCGGTAGGGGCGCCGGTTTCGGTCACGTAGTAGGTAGTGCCGCCCGTGACCCACGGAAGACCGTCTATGCACGCTGTGCCGGTTGCGGCGCCGGAGCTCGCTGTGGTGATCGGGCTGCCGGCTACGGCGTTCGTGCCATCAGTCACGCTGAACGTCGCGCCCCCGAGCTTCGCACTGGCGCTCCCGGTGCACAGAACACCATTGGAAGCCGTCGTCGAGGCGGCCGTGCAGTTCTTGTCCTTGCCGGTCTTGGTCACGACGATGGCACCTGAGTGCAGCTTGTTGACGTAGATGCAGGTGACGGTGCCGCTAGGGCTGAGTGAAATTGTCGCGGTCTGCCCGGAGACCTGCACCGACGATCCCGAACTGGTGTCAGCGGAACAGCTCAAGGTTTCAAAGCTGAAGCTCCCGGGCGGCGAGGATTCGGTGACTGTGTAGCTCCCGTGCGTGACGTTGGTGGCATCAACGGTGTTGCCTGAGCTGTTATCTGCCGCCGCTCCACTAGGCGGGTCACCCAGGGTCTTGCTGCTGTTGCCGGCGTCACTGAGGCAGAAGTTGCCGCTGGCGTCGATTCCGGACGAGCCGCCGACCGTGCACGCCACCCCACCGGCGTTCGCTTGCACCGGCAGAGTCGACGTGAACGAGAACGTGCCGGTCTGGCCGCGCGGATCGGTTTGCTTGATGATGCGAATCTCACCGCACGTTTGGATGGTGTGACTTTCGATCTCGATGTCGTGAGGGTTGGACGTGAAACTCGACCCCGAAGAACGCGACTCCCAGACCTGCTGCGGGAAGTTGATGCAACCGGTGAGCCCCAAGGCCTGGGTCAGGTTGACGCCAAACTCGGCGAACTGGTTGACGACCAGCGGCGTACCACTGATTCCGTTGTTGGCAGCGGTAATGGCGCTTTGGTTTGCTTGGCCGTCGAAAAGACTGCCGTCCGGTGTCACCACGTTGGCGCCCCAGCACGGTAAGGCGTCGGTCTTGACGAAGCACTTGCCGTTGTTTCCACCGAGTGTCTTGTTGGCACTGTCGATCCAGGTAAGGACGTGGAAGTTGAGGCTTGTGCCGCCGTTGAGATAGTCGTAGGCGAGCAGTTTGTCGCCTGCTGTCCGGCAGCCAGCCGTCGTGGTGCCGTCTCCTGCATTCTGGTTGAACTCGACATCGCCGCTTGAGTTGCCGTTGGCGCTGCTTCGCATAGTCGCGCCGTAGAAGAAGACGTCGTTCCCGACAGACGCTGCCTCGTTGTACGAGGCGATGTCGGTGAACTCATCTTTCGGGGGGTTATTGCCGGTAGAGAGCTTCGGACACTGCGAGTCGAACTTCTGCCCATTCACCCACTCGACCTCCCCGGCTCCATCGGCGGTGACGTGGACGGCCCCGGACGTTACGTCACAGTTCGCGTCCGGGGTTCCACTTTGGAAGTTGTCCGAGCCAACGAAGCAGTTCCAGTCGGTTGACGACGCGCCGTCCAAGACCATGTTGCCGTCGCTCGACTCGAAACCGCTTGGGCTGTTGTTCACTACTGCGCCGGCAGATGTGACGAGCACGACAGAGGCGGCCGCCAGGGTCGTAACTATCGCGATGGGAAGGAGCCGCAGACGTCGAAGCCGCCGCGCATCCGCCCCCCGTTCGACTGGCAGACCTGCAGATCTCATGGTGCCCCCTTTATTCGTTACCTGGGGGTCATCCTGAATCGCATGTCCGTCCGCGGACATCGTCGTACGTCCTAGTCACCTGTTGATGCTGATCAACAGCCGCTCGTCCGCCGACGGTCGGCCGTCCTGACTATCCGGCGAATGGTCCGCGTAGACGCTACGCACATTGTGTGACTGAAACTTTGACGCCGGGCCCTGTATTCACTACGGACTGTTACCTTCAGCCATTCGGTCTAGTCATTTTTGACTATCAACTCGTGGCTCGGTTCACCCGATCAGACCAGTAGCGATTGCTGCGAAGGAACTAACGGTGCAGGTCACCTGATTCCGGACGCAGCAACCTGGTCAAAGGAGTGAATCGTGTCCCCCAGAACACGAGTCCGACAGGTCATCCTCGGTGCCGTTGCCGTGAGCGTCATTGCCTCCACCGGTGCCGCATTCGCAGCCAAACCGGCCTCGACGAGCAAGCACAACACTGGCGCGCCCAGCGTTGTCTTTGTCCAGCCAGCAGCCGGATCGACGCTTTCAGGCACAGTCACCGCGAGCGGCAGCGCGTCGGACAACTCCGGGCTCGCTTCGGTGCAGGTCTCCGTCGACGGCGGCACTTGGACGACCGCGGCCGGCACGAGTTCGTGGAGCGCGAGCGTCAACACCGCCGCCTACAGCAACGGCGCGCACACGCTGTACGCAAAGGCCACTGACACGAGCGGCCTTACGACGACGTCTGCGCTCAGCGTCAGCTTCGCCAACGGCGACACGACAGCTCCGGCAGTGGCCTTCTCCGCCCCCGCCGCCGGCTCGACCGTCAGCGGCGGCGTCAACGTGACCGGAACATCTTCGGACAATGTCTCGGTCGCCTCGGTTGCCGTGCAGGTCGACGGGGGCGCGTGGCAAGCCGTCTCCGGCACTACGAGCTGGTCCTGGTCGTGGAACACGGCCGGATCAGCGAATGGCACGCACACTCTTACCGCCCGCGCCACCGACTCGTCCGGCAACACCTCCTCCGCGAGCCGCAGCTTCACAGTGAGCAACTCGTCCGCTGACGCCACTCCGCCGTCGGTTCGGATCAGCAGCCCGGCTACCGGCTCGACGGTCGGCGGCGCAACAACCGTCAGTGGCTCGGCCTCCGACAATGTGTCCGTCAGCAGCGTCGCGATCCAGTTGGACAGCGGCAACTGGCTGGCCGTCTCCGGCACGACGTCTTGGTCGTGGAGCTGGAACACGGCTGGCGTTGCCAACGGCAGTCACACCCTGACGGCTCGCGCAACTGACTCGTCCGGCAACACATCGACGACCTCGGTCTCGGTCAACGTGAACAACACGACGAGTAGCTCCAGCGCGCCGAATACCCAAGGCACGTGGGTGAGCCCTGAGGGCGTGACGATCACCATCAACAGCGCCGGGAACTGGACCATCTCGCAGATCTACTCGATCCTGACCGCCAACGCGCTCGACCTCACGAGGATCGGTCCGGGGCTCACGATCGACGTACAAGATCAATACACGACTCAGACGTCGGTCAGCGCCTGCTGTTCCGGCAACTACACGAGCGTAAACGAGGAGATCTGGCTGCAAGGAGTCAACTCGGGCTTCGCGTCACGACCGGACGCCGAGCTGACACACGAGTACGGGCATGCCTGGTCGTGGTTCTGGAACTACATGGCACACAACGGCAACTGGCAGACTTACGAGCAGGCTCGATGGACCACGAGTGACGGGTCCCTGAACCTGTGGACGGATTCCCGCACGAACACCTCCTATGACTGGCAGGTAGCGGAGATCGTGGCGGACGACTACCGGCTCCTCTTCGGCGACTCGGCAGCGATCTCAGAGCGACCGACCCACCTCAACACGACCATTCCAGACCCGCGCAATGTGCCGAACCTGTCGAACTTCCTCTACACGCAGTGGCGGGTCGGCTGACCGCGCCAAGAAGCGATGACCCGAACGACAGGGGGCCCGGGGAAGTTCTCCGGGCCCCCTGTCGTTGTTTGTCAACTCAACAGAGCAGGTTGTTGTTGTACTTGTCCAGAGCGGTAGCCAGCTGGTTCGCCATGGTGGCGTCAGCCGCCGTCAGCTTCGGGAAGTACGAAACGCCGTCGAAGTGGTACGCGACCAGAAGCGCCTGCGCCGAGGTGACCGCCGAAGCAATCGCGGTGCAGCTGTCCGCCCCCGCGGCAAGATTGAGCTCGGCCGCAGTCAACTGCGCGGCCATGTTGAACAGCGGGTCGCTCGCCTTGTTCTTGCTCGCACCGATGGGTGTCTTGCTGAGGAGGCTGACCGCGTCAGCGCAAGCCGTGCTCGCACCGAGGACGGTCGGGTCGATGACCAGAGTGCCGATGGTGATCGGCAGGCCCTTGTTCGCAGCCGCCAGCAACGTCATGTCGAGCGTGAACTTCTGCTTACCGTTCGACTTGGCGCAGGACGCCCAGTTCCTCCAGTAACCGATGGTGAAGGCATCTCCACCGGGCGGCGGAGTGTTATCGACGTCGATCTCCAGAGTCTGGTTCGGGCTCACCGTGAAGTCAGTGCAGACGACCGAGTTGTCGCCGCTGGAGCTGAACAGGACGAACTGGTTAGGCAGGTTCGTCGCCCAGCCGGGCAGTGGCAACTGCTCGCACAGTTGGTAATGCGTGCCGGGGATCAGGCCGGCAGCGAAGTTGATCGTGAAGCTGTCACCCGAGTTGGCAGTGCCGGTCTCGAGCAGCGTGCCAGCGGCGGACGCAGACGCTCCCTGGCGAAGGTAGAAGGTGAACGACGAATTGCTGTCGGGAGTCTGACCGTTCACGGTCTTGACCACCTTCAGATGACCGCGTTCGGTATTCGTGAAGTCGCACTCGAAGACCTTGCCGCTGTCTGCCGTCAGGTCGAGCACGAACGAACAGGTGAGATTGGTCTGGCTCGTGGAGACTCCCGTAGTGGAGCCGCCGATGGTGCCCGCGATGCCGGTGTTGTCCCACCCGCTCTTCTGCGTCTCGGTGATCGTGTACGTACCCTCGTCGACGCTGAGGGTGTGGGTGAACTGGGACGCGAGTGTGGCGTTGGCCTGGACGTTGGTCAACGTCTCGCTCAGGCCGTTCGGACCGGTCAGCGTGAACGTCCAGTTGCTGGTGTCTGTGTTGGGCAACGTCGCCTTGCGCACCTGTGCCGTCGCCGGGTCGGCGTTGTTGTCCACCGGCAGGCTCTGGGTGCACGACGTGATGTCCCCGACCACGAGCGTGTAAGAGAAGGACGCCGTGGTCTTCGGCACGAACGGGCTGGTGCCGTCTTCCTTCCAGAAGTAGGTCTGGGTTGGGTCCAGCCCGGTCAGCGTGGAGCTTGTGCCGGACGTGTGGCCAGCTGTGATCGTCACGGTCGACGACTTGCTCAGGTCGACGTTCGGCGTGCCGGCCTGCCACAGGTGGAACGTGAAGACCTTGTCGCCAGTGAACGTCTGGTTCATGGTCTTACCGACATTGGCCGAGACCAGCGCGGCAGGCGAGATCGAGATCGTCTTCTCGTCGCTCGCGAGCGCCGTACCGCTGTTGCTCACTTTGGCGATGTCATGCAGCGACCCAGTGTTGGTAGCTGCTGTCGCGGCGTACACGGTTTCGCCGAAGTAGCGGGTCAGACTATCGGTCTGGCCGGTCAGGGTCCAAAGAGTTGGCCGCGTAGTCGCAGTGCCCAGGGTGTACGTGCCGCCCGTAACGTCGTTGTAGACGAGGGATCCGTCCGAAAGGACGCCAGCGGTCCCAGGGTTCGTCGCCGAGACCCAATCGATCGAGTACTGGAGGTTCGAGCCGGTGAGGTCGGTGGCATTGCTGAAGTCCACCGTGCCGTTGGCCGTGTTGCCGTTCGCAATCTGGTCGTTCGGAACTGAGGCGGTCGCCGTCAGGGTTGGCAGCGTTACTGTCGGGAACACGGCATCGACGTAGTTGACCGTCGCGATGTCGTTGAAGTTAGGCGGCGCCGATGGGTCCGCCAACGTTGACGGATCGACGGTCGTGACGTGAGCGTCGACGAGCTTAAGAGACGAATTGTGTCCCAAGGTGATGGGGCTCCCGGCGCTTCCGAATGTCACTGTGTCAAGCGTCGAAGTGCCGGCCTTGATGACGTCATTGCCATAGACGAGCAGGTCGCGAGACGCGGGGTTGGTCGCGGTCACAGTCGTGACGACATTGAAGCCGCTGGCTGTGGTGGACACCTTGGTCCATTCGATCTTCACCACGACTGACCCTTGTCGGTCGCTCGCGGTCGTGCTGCAGGTGTTACTCGGCGACGAAGAGGAGATCGGTGTCTTCGTGGCGGACCAGGTAACCGCCGAGTCCTTGCTCGCGGACGCGCTCTTGTTCAGCTCCTGCGGCGAAATTTCCTTCACCGGGATCGACACGTCCTTGGAGCCGATGCCGGACGTGGTGATCGTGCTGCCGGACTGCAAGGCCAGGTTGGCGTGCAGCGAGGATCCCGGGAATAGATGGGAACCAATAGCTAGACGCGCGAAGTAGTCATAGAAGCAGTCCTGCCCCGCCGTCTGCGAAATGGTCACCAGGCGGTAGAGCGACGTGTCGATGCCGCCTAGACCCGGTGAGGCGGGCGCGGCCGGGTCACTCACTGAAGGAGGCGTGCAACTGCTGTCCGAAAGGATCGTGTTCAGCACTGGTTTCGACAACTGGTCGTAACCGGGATGACCGGCGTCCACGCTGTCCACGACCACCGCGACGGTGTATGTCTGTGACGAGGCTGATGTAGACGCGTGTGCCTCGAGCCGGAACGGCACCAGGTCAAGCTCGTTCCATCCCTTGCCGAGGTTGCCGGTTGTGTAAGCCGTATCCGGACAGATGAACTGACCCGAACCGTTTGGCAAGACAATGGTGCCGTCGTTGCGGCACCCCGAAAGTGTAAAGCTCACCTGCGCCGGATTAGTCGCCGACGCAGGCGTCGCTGTCACGACGATCCCGACCGGGATCATCGTCCCCAGGACCCCGAGGACGGAGATCAGCGCCTTCTGTCGGCGTCCAGCGCCGCGTACGTATCGATCCCACCACTGGGGCATCGAGTTCTTCATTGGGCCACCCCCCGGGGGACGACAGTATGAGTCGCGAATCGTCGACTCGGTCCGCACGTTACGGCGAGTCGGACGAGGGGGAATTCGGCCGTTCGTTCTGGTTATCGTTGAGATCTGTCAACACTGTCGGGTTGACGACAGTTAATGCGTCACACTCGCGCGCTCATCACCGCGGGCGACCTCAATCGCTTGTTCACGTGTCGTCACGCGCAGCTTGCGGAGGATCGCGGACACGTGCGTTCGAATCGTCACTGGGGACACATACATCTCGGCGGCCATCTCGGCGGTCGACTTGCCTTGTTGCATTGCTTTCAGCACTTGCCACTCGCGATCGGTGAGCTTCGCGAGCACACCTTGGCGTCGATGCGACGAGTCGCGGGTGCGGAACTCGTCGATGAGTCGAGCGACAAGGCCGCGCGGAAGTGCGGCCTCACCGGCGAGCACACCATCCAGCGCATTGGGCAGACGATCCGGGTCGATGTCCTTCAGCAGATATCCGCGCGCGCCGGCGCGCAGAGCGGCGAAAAGGTCTTCGTCGTCTCGCGACACAGTGAGCATGACGATCGCGGTGTCAGGCAATGCACCGGAAATCTCGGCAGCCGCGGTGATGCCGCTGCCGGGCATATGAATGTCGAGCAACGCCACGTCCGGCGCATGAATGAGGGCGGCCTCGACCGCCGCCGGTGCCGAGGAGGCTTCCGCACAGACGGAGAAGTTGTCGGACGACTCGAGGGCTCCGCGCACGCCGGCGCGAGTCGGCGGATGGTCGTCAGCAATGAGAACGCGATAGGTCACGGCACCCAGACCTCGACTTTCGTTCCGCCGTAGGGGCGCGAATCAACTCGCACCTTGCCACCAAGTGCCTCAGCGCGTTCACGCATTCCGGCAATTCCGTAGCGGCCGCCTGCAAAAGTCCGCGGGTCGTCGACGCGGAAGCCGCGGCCGTCGTCGGCGACGCGCAGCGAGACACCGTCGTGGTTGGAGAGACTCACCACAATCTTGGACGGGCGTCCGTGCCTGCCGGCGTTGGTCATCGCCTCGCGAGCAATCCGGAGCAGCGCCTCCTTGGTGTCGGCGGCGACATGACCGACAGGTTCCAGGTCGAGCAGCACCCTGATCCCGAGCCGGCCCCCGATCTCTTCTGCCTGCTGCGCGAGCGCGACATCCAGCGGCTCGTCGACCGGGCGGGTGAGAGCGGCGATAGCGCGGCGCGACTCGTCCAGCGCGCGCTCCGAGGCGCGCGCAACGACAGCACCTGTCCCGTCCTCGTCGCCGACGAGGGAGCGCGTCTGGGTCGCGATGAACGCGAGCTCCTGAGCAAGCCCGTCGTGAAGATCGCGGGCGATGCGGCGGCGCTCTTCCAAAACAGCGGTCTCGGCCAGACGGCGCCAATAGGACGTGAACTCCGATGCGGCCGCAACGACGGCCACGCCGTACGCCGCCAACCGCAGCCAGTCGCCGACGGTCACCTCGAGCACCTCGCGCGGTGGCGTGAAGGCGAAGTTGACCCGAGCCAGCCCCCAGAGCGCAGCGGTGACCGCAAGCCAGCCGTAGAAGGCATCGCCATTGCGACGCGCGCGGCGAGCGAACCGCCATGAGCCGAGGGCGAAGGCAGAGGCCGCCACGGCTTGGATGACAGTCACCGCCGCCTGCCCGTCGTCAGCTGTCGCCTCAGTCGACGGAGTGCCGGACAACAGGCTGAAAACACCCGCGTTTCTCGTTGCAACGACGGCGGCGGCGCCGGCGACCACGAGCACCACGAGCGCGAGGAGCGGGAAGTCGGTTTGCGGACGCCGGCTCGGTGCCGGCCGTTCCGGCACCAGGCTCGCACCCATGAACAGCACGGCCGACAACCCACCGCTCACGAGGGCTGCTGCTCGCACGCTGGGCGAGACCCCGTCGGAGTCCGTGACCGTCGGAAGGAGGACGAACAGCACGTTGCCGACGGCCAGCATGCTGAACGCGTAACAAGTAATGAGGTCAGGAATCAACTGCCGCTCGCGCCACCGGCCGAACGTCAGCCCTGCGATCAGCGTCGCGCCGCAGGCCGCGATCGTCTCCAGCACTGCTGACGACGAGGGGCTGTGCACCGCGAGGCGATCCGGATGCAGGCCATGCAGCACCGTCAGCGCGCCGCCGACCAGCCAGACGCACCACAGCACGAACCGCATTCCGCGCAACGCGAAAGACCTCCCCCGTCACCCTCCGAGAAGGGACAAGGGAGGTCAATCGCACGAATGGGCAGACCCGAGCATCGTTCGGGATGTTGTCCGGCGTCTTATGTCCGGCTTTGTCAGTAGTAGTTGTAGTTGTTGCTGTGCTCGAGCGCGTTGCACGGCGAGCCATAGGACTCACCGATGTAGTAGATCCCCCAGCGGATCTGGGTGATCGGATTGGTTCGCCAGTCCGAGCCCATCATCGACATCTTGTCCGCGGGAAGTGCCTGCGGGATGCCGTAGGCACCTGAGGCGTTCTCGGCCTCGATCTGCCAGTTGCTTTCGCGGGTCCAGAGCTGATCGAGGCATCGCCACTGCGCCTCGCTCCACCCGCGCCGCAACACGAGCGCATGCGCAATCGTTTGCGGCGAGCCGGTGAGTGACGCGCGACGATGCTCGCGGCTCGCCCGGTGCACGATCCGCTTCTTCTTCACGAGGGGATGTGGCGCCGGGTAGAGCACGCGCTCCAGTGGTGGCGTGGCGGCCGCGCCGATGGTCGGCGACGACTGATTGCTTTCCGGTGATGCTGCGAGCGCGCTGCCCGCGATCGTGCCCCCGGCAACGACTACCACGGCGATCAAGCCCGCAGTTACCCCCCGGAACAACGTCCGGTTCAAAACAGATTGCCTCTCGTGCTCTCGCGGGCCGCTCGGTCAGCAGCCCTCGGGGCACCCCGGCTGGCAGCGAGACGCCGACTCTGCTGTCGGTGTCTACAACGCGCTCGTGGCGCGGCCAGGGCGGTGACGGACTGGTGTGGTCCGCCGGACGGGCACCAGTACGGCGCCCAGGGCGATCAGCGTTGGCTCAACCGATCGCGCTGCACCTCCTAGTGAACACTGCTAACTGCTGCAAGCACTAGTTCGAGTGCCCGATTTGGGCGGTGACTAACCTCACACTTTGCCGAAAAGACGTGACAACAAGGCACAGATGCCACATAAGTCACAGCGGTCGCGAGGAAGTCAGCAACGGTCGAGCCAGCAGAGCGATCACAACACCAGCAGCGAAGCCGAAGACGTGGGCGAGATAGGCCACGCCGGCGCCGCTCGCGACGGCCGTGCCGCTCGAGTAGAGCCACTGCAACAGAAACCAGCTACCGAGCACGACCCACGCCGGCAATCGAATCGGGATGAAGATGATGGCAATCGGCACCAGGCTCGTCACACGAGCTTTCGGGAACATGACGAGATAGGCGCCGAGCACTCCGGCGATCGCACCGGACGCGCCGACCAACGTTTCGGTGGAGTTGGGACTGCCATAAGCGAATCCGTACGCCGCGACGTAGCCACAGAACAGGTAGAAGAGCAGGTATCTGATTCTGCCAAATTTGTCCTCGACGTTGTTGCCGAATATCCACAGGAACAGCATGTTGCCGAGGATGTGCAGCCAGCCGCCGTGCAGGAACATCGACTCGAGCACCGACAGATACGGCTTCTTCCCCGATTCGGTGATGACGGGACATGACACGGTGCCGGCGGTTGTCTGTACTTGGTACTGATGCGGCGGCAACAACTTGTTGTGCGTCAGCTCATACGGAATCGCGGCGTGGTCATCGAAGTACTTCTGTTGTTGACATGCCTGTGCAACCGTCTGCTGACCCACACCGATCTGGGAAACAACCGGCTCACTGAAGAAGAAGACGAAGTTGAGCGCTATCAACAGATAGGTGATGACCGGCGTACGACGAGTGGGGTTCTCGTCGTGAATCGGGATGACCACGGGACCTAGATTCCCAGGTCCTCCAGCATCTCCGTGACGAGCGCTGCTATCGGTGAGCGTTCGGACCTCGTCAGCGTCACGTGCGCGAAGAGCGGATGACCCTTCAGTGCTTCGATCACTGCAGCGACGCCGTCGTGCCGGCCGACGCGAAGGTTGTCACGTTGCGCCACATCATGGGTCAGCACGACACGCGAGTTCTGCCCGATGCGCGACAAGACCGTCAGCAGCACGCCCCGCTCCAGCGACTGCGCCTCATCGACGATCACGAAGGCGTCGTGCAGCGAACGGCCACGGATATGCGTCAGTGGCAGCACTTCGAGCAGATCACGATCGACGACCTCGTCGATGACGTGCGGGGAGACAAGAGCACCGAGGGTGTCAAACACCGCCTGGCCCCATGGCGACATCTTTTCCGCCTCGGTGCCCGGGAGGTAGCCAAGCTCCTGGCCGCCGACGGCGTACAAGGGCCGGAACACAACGACCTTGCGGTGCTGCCGGCGCTCCATCACCGCTTCCAGTCCGGCGCACAACGCGAGTGCGGACTTGCCCGTGCCTGCTCGCCCGCCGAGAGACACGATGCCGATGTCGGTGTCGAGCAACAAGTCGAGCGCGATGCGTTGCTCTGCGCTGCGACCATGCACGCCGAACGCATCACGATCACCGCGCACCAGCCGCACCTGCTTGTCCGGTGTCACGCGCCCGAGCGCATGGCCGCGTTCGGAGAGCAAGACGAGTCCGGTGTGACACGGCAGGTCGCGCGCTTCCGGTAGGTCGACGACGTCGTTGGCATACAACGCGTCGACCATGTCGCCGCCGAGCTCGAGCTCGGCCATGCCGGTCCAGCCCGACTCGACCTGCTCGGCGAGGTATTCCTGCGCTTGGACGCCGATGCTCGCCGCCTTGATGCGCAGCGGCATGTCCTTGCTGACCAGCACGACGTCGGCGCCCTCTGCGGCGAGGTTGCGCGCGACCGCGAGCAGTCGACTGTCGTTGTCACCGAGGCGATAACCAGGCGGCAGCACTGCGGGGTCGGAGTGATTGAGCTCGACCCGAACCGTGCCGCCGGCATCGTTGACCGGCAACGGGTCGTCGAGCCGCCCATGCGCCATGCGCAGCTCGTCGAGCAGTCGCAGCGACTGCCGGGCGAACCAGCCCAGCTCGGGATGAGCGCGCTTGGCCTCGAGCTCGGTGATGACGACGATGGGAAGGACAACCTCATGTTCGGCAAATCGGGCTATCGCGCCGGGATCGGCGAGCAGGACGCTGGTGTCGAGGACGAAGGTCCGCTTTCGCGTTCGCTTGCGGGATCGAGTGCCGGTGGTTGTCGTCGCAGGAGTAGGGGTCACTGGTCCTCCGAGCGAGGGGCGGCCCGGGTCCGGTCCGCCTCTGCCGACGGTACGGCGGTCGAGCCCCGCAGCCGCGGCGACACGCAGGACCGTTCGGTCGACCCCCGGGCGCCACCTAGGCTCGTGCGGTGACCGACGACGTGCTCGCCCGCCGCGCGACCTCGTTCGGTGTCGGGGCTGATGACTATGTGCGCGGTCGCCCGGGTTACCCGGCCGACGCCATCGCATGGTGCCTGCCCGACGGAGCCCGCCGCGTCCTCGATCTCGGAGCCGGCACCGGAGCGATTGGCCGCGTGCTGCTGAACGTGTCCGTCGAGGTCGTCTCGGTCGAGCCGCTCGAGGAGATGCGCCGGCACATCCCGATCACGGCGCGACCGCTTGGAGGAGTCGCGGAGGCAATTCCGTTCGCGGCGGGCAGCTTCGACGCGGTCTTCGTCGGGCAGGCCTTTCACTGGTTTCGGCGCGACGAGGCGGTCGCGGAGATCGTGCGCGTATTACGCCCCGGCGGGACGGTCGGTCTGCTCTGGAACTTGCTCGACGACCGGGTCGATTGGGTGGGTTCCGTCGCGGCGTTGTTCAACGCCGAGGATCGGATTCGGCTGCTGATGGCGAGCGAAGCGCCGCATCCGTTCGGCGACAACCATGACCTCACCGGAATCGAAGAGCTCCGCATCGAGCATCTGCAACCGTCGGACGTCGACTCACTGCGTGCCAACGTCGCGTCTCGGAGCACGGTGCTGCTGATGCCTCCGCAACAACGAGATCGCGTGTTGCAACGCGTAGCCGAATTGGCGCCCGGTCAGCACTTCGAGGTGCCTTACGTATGCCAGGCGTGGCGGGCGGTGCGACGGTGACGCGTGTGACTGGTTCCGTCGTACTCGAGACACCGCTGCACATCGGCAGCGCGACGATACGCAACCGCCTTTATCGCGCCCCGGTGCTCGAAGGCGCCGGCGACGGCGACGACGCTGTTGAGACCTACACGCGCCAGTTCGTCGACAATGCAGAACACGGCGTTGGCCTCATCATCCAGGGCTCGTCCTGCATCTGGCCCGAGGGACGCACATCGCCGGGAATGACATGTGTCGACACTCGCGAGAAGATGCTGCGCTTCGGCCCGATGCTCGACGCAGTGCACGGCGCCGGAGCCGCTGTCTTCCTGCAACTCGGACATGGCGGCATCTATGCCATGGAGGCGTGGCACGAGCCCTATGCGTCAAGCCGACGCGGTCCGCTGCTCGCGGCGTCACCGCTCCCATTGCTGTTGCGTCCGCTCTATCGCGGCGTACCGATCCATGTGATGACGACGGATGACGTGAAAGCGATGGCTCGTCGCTACGGCGAGGTTGCTGCATGGGCACGCGAGGCTGGGTACGACGGGATCCAGCTCGGCTCGGCCAACGCGAAGCTGCTCGACCAGTTCCTCTCGCCCTTCTACAACAAGCGCACCGACGAGTTCGGTGGCAGCACGGAGAACCGCGCG
>Ga0157369_10003450_pt1 | contig 18742 bp, 20 predicted proteins | sample C25metaG_FD_113461 | JGI IMG/M metagenome (GOLD analysis project Ga0157369, IMG submission 113461) | Corn rhizosphere microbial communities from Kellogg Biological Station, Michigan, USA - C2-5 metaG | ecosystem: Host-associated > Plants > Roots > Rhizosphere > Soil | place: USA: Michigan... | reverse complement strand
CGCGCAAACGGGTAGAGCTCTTTGAGCACGGGCGAATCGTCGAGCTTTTCGCACAGCCCCATGCTGACGGCTCGCGCCATGACACCGTCGTCGAGAAAGGCGACATGAATCTGCGGCTTATCGCGATTGGCGAGCAGCTTCGCGAGAATATCGGACGAAGTGCCGGGCACGACAACCACCTTCGCATTATTGGCCTGCTCGAACATCGGCAGGACCTGGCTCGTATAGGCCTTTTCCATCGGCCCGCCATTCATGCCGATGTACAGCGTTTTCGATTGAGCGTGAACGGCTGTCGCGGCAGCGGCGACGCATAGAGTGACGGCAACGGACGACAAGATCGACGACGGTTTCACGACGGGTCTCCTCATGACGAAGTAATGCTGGGCAGCGAAGCTGCAGCGGGAACGAATCGGTCGACATCGAACGCGGCAAGCGGCGTTGCGGTTGCGCCGGAGACCACGAGCTCGGCAAGCACTTCGCCGACGCCCGGGGCAAGCAAAAAGCCGCCGCCGGAAAAACCGAATGCATGTAACAGCCGCGGTACCCGGTGGCTGGCACCGATGATCGGGTTGTGATCGGGCGTGCATCCTTCGACGCCGCTCCATGAGCGGATCAAAAGCGCTTCGCGCAGCATCGGCAGCAACGCGCAGGCATCGCGCATGACCGTACGCGTGGTGTCGGAGGAAGGCTGTGCATATTGACCGTCGCCATAACCGCGCCCGCCGCCAATGATGCAGTTGCCGCGCGCGACTTGGCGTGCGTAAATGCCACCGCCGTAGACGCCGAGGTTGTGCGTGATGAATTGCGGTAGCGGCTCCGTCACCCACATGTTCGGGTAGATCGGCTGCATCGGGACTGCGTCGCCGAAGCGTTGCGCGATCGTATTGGCCCACGCGCCGGCGGCATTGATGAGCCAATCCGCGCTGAATCGCCGGCCGTTTGCCGACAATTGAAAACGCGCGCCGTCGTATGTCACATCGTCGAGCGGGGTCAGCTCGAGTACATCGGCGCCCGCGCGGCGTGCCGCCTGCGCAAACGCCGGGGACACGAGCCTCGGATTGGCGTGCCCGTCGGTCTCGCAGAGCGATCCGCCGATCGCGGCTGAGCCGAGCCACGGATAACGCGTGCGAAACGCGCGGCCTGCGATGAGCTCGAGGTGCAGTCCATGCTCGGCGGCCATGTGCGCGTACTCGGCGAGTCCCGCCAGGTCGGCTTCGCTGCGAGCGAGCCGCAGATGGCCCGACACCACGAACTCGCCATCGATACCGATCGATTCGGGCAAACGCCGCCAGACCTCGCGCGCGCGCATCGCAAGCGGCAATTGCTCGGCGGGGCGGCCTTGGCACCGTACGCCGCCGTAATTGACACCGCTGGCCTGAGCGCCGCAGTAGCGGCGCTCGAACAGCACGACGCGCAAGCCGGCCCGTGCGAGCGCGAGTGCCGCCGAAGCGCCGACGAGCCCGCCGCCCGCTATCGCCACGTCGTAGTGATGGAGCTCACTCATCGCGCGCATGCTCCGGAATGGCGGCAAGCGCATCGTCCCCCAGTGCGGCTGCGAGCGGAATCGGCTTGACGGGAGCCTGCGCCCGCAAGCGCCCCACGGTTTGCATCGAACAATCGGTCTCGTCAGCGATCAGCGCGAGCGCTGCTTCACCGCACATGCGCCCTTGGCAGCGACCCATACCGACCCGCGTCAGCGCTTTCAGACGATTGATCTCCTTGGCCTCACCGGCGCGCACGCAGCGTCGCAGCGTTCCTGCGTCGATCTGCTCGCAACGGCACACGATCGTGTCATCGGGCCACGATGCGGCTCGGCCAAAAGGCGGCGGGAACGCGGCTTCCAATCCCGAGCGAAAGACGGCGATCCTCTTCATTGCACGTTCGAGCGATGCCGTTTCTTCATGATGCGCATCGGGCGTTGCTTCGCACTGCAAGTCCTCGAGTACCGCGAGCGCCGCGCGCCGGCCGGCAAGTTCCGCGGCATCGGCTCCGGCTATCCCCGCACCGTCGCCCGCGAGATAGATCCCCGCAATGGAACTGCGTCCTGCCGCGTCGCGCTCGGGCAGCCAGCACTGCGTGGTGTCGTCGAAGCGGAAGCGGCAACCCGCAATGTCGGCCAGTTGGGTTTCGGGACGCAGCCCAAAGCCGAGCGCGAGTGCATCGCACCGGATTGTTTCGACGATAGCCTCGTCGCCGTTCCCGGCATCAGCGCGACGCCATGCGAGACTCGTGACGGACCGTTCTCCGTGCACGCGCTCCAGCGTCACGTTGCGCTCGATCCGCACGCCGTGGGCCTGGAGCCAGCCGACGTAGTAGACGCCCTTGGCCAACGTGGCTGGCTGGCGAGCGAGCTTCGGCAGCGCTCGAGCCTGCGCGGCGAGCGGGCTCGTATCGAGCACGGCGGCGACGCGCGCACCGGCTTTCGCATATTGGTATGCGACGAGGTAAAGGAGCGGCCCTGTACCGGCGAATACGATCTGCGAGCCGATCGCGCAACCTTGCGTCTTGAGCGCTGTTTGCGCACCGCCGAGCGTATAGACGCCGGGCAGCGTCCATCCGGGTATAGGCAAGACACGATCGGTCGCGCCTGTTGCGAGGATCAGGTGGGAGAAAGGCACGTTCTGCTCGCGTGCATCATGCAGCGCCACGAGCCGGCCGCCTTGTCCATTGCGCGCCTCGCAGTCCCAGACCAGCGTATCGGCCTGATAGCCGATATGGGGGAGCAGCGCCTCCATCGTCGAATGGAGCGCATGGGCTTTGGCTGCCTCGAATCCGTAGAGCGTACGCTTCGAGCGTTCGAAACCGGCACCGGCGGCCGGCTGGCGATAGATCTGCCCGCCGCAACGCGATTGCTCGTCGAGCACGAGCGGACGCAATCCCGCCGCCACGAGCGTTTCGGCCGCCCGCACGCCCGCGGGACCCGCGCCGACGATGACAATGCGCGCAGCGTCGGTCATCGTTCGCCGCTCCACGCCGTGCCGTCACCAGGCGCGGCCGCACGGTCCCCGTCGCAGTTCATGCCGCTGGCCCTGGCGCGCGTGACGAGGCGCATGCCTGCCACGATCGGCGTCGAGCATGCGCGTATGCGCTCGCCGGCTTCGGTGTGCAGCCAGCAGTCCTGGCATGCGCCGATGAGACAGAAGCCGGCACGCGGCTCGTCGTTGAATTCGCTATGGCGCACGAACCGCTGCTGCAAAAGCACAGCGGTGAGCACCGTATCGCCAACCAGCGCTTGCGCCTCGCGGCCGTCGAGAAAGAAGGAGACGCTCGCACGACGCGTCTCGGCGACACGAACGAATTGCGGATCGCAGGGGTGGCAGGCGTCGGCTTGCCGATCAGGAGTGCCAAGCATCAATGATTGCCGATCAGGACGCGGTTGAGCCCGTATATGCGGTCGAGCAGCAGCATCGCCGCGGCGGAGATCGCGATTACGAGCGTGGAGACGGATGCCATCATCGGATCGATCGACTCCGTCGCGTACATGTACATGCGCACCGGCAACGTGACAGTTTGCGGCGACGTGACGAAGATCGACATGGTCAGTTCGTCGAAGCTGTTGATGAATGCGAGCAACCAGCCGCCCGTGATGCCGGGCAGAATCATCGGCAACGTGATGCGCCGGAACGTGGTCCATGCGCTCGCGCCGAGCGAGAACGCGGCGTGCTCGACGCTGCGATCGAGCCCGCTAGCGGCGGCCAGGATCAAACGCAATACGAACGGCGTGACGATGACCACGTGCGCTATGACGAGCCAGGCAAACGAGCCCGTCGCGCCGATCACGGCAAAAAACCGCAAAAACGCGATACCCAGCACGAGCCCGGGAATGACGAGCGGCGAGAGCATCAACGCGTTGAGAAAGTTCCGCCCCGGAAAACGCGCGCGGGCAATCGCAAGTCCAGCCGGCAGGGCGATCGTGAGCGAGAGCGTGGACGCAAGGAACGCGAGTTTCACGCTGTTGAAGAACGCGCCAATGAAATCGGGGTAGTTGAGAATGGCGCGAAACCAGCGCAGCGAAAGCCCGTGCGTCGGCAACGTCAGTGTCTCGTCGGGCGTGAATGCCACGAGCACGACGATGGCAAGCGGTGCAAGCACGAACAGGATCACGAGCGTATGAAACGCGAGTGCGAGAGGTCCGTTACGTCTCATGGCGAAGTTCCGGTCTCAACCCATGCTGCGCGCGTAACGGCGCTCGAGCACGCGGTAATAGGTGAGCATGACGGCGAGATTGGCGGCAAGCAGCAACAGCGCGATCGTTGCGCCGAGCGGCCAGTCGAGCGAGCCGAGAAATTGATCGTAGACCGCGGTCGCGGCCATTTTGAGGCGCCGCCCTCCCAGCAGGCCCGGAATCGCAAATGCGCTGGCCGACAGGCCGAACACCATCAGGCTGCCCGACAGAATGCCCGGCATCACCTGCGGCAGCACGATGCGATAAAGCGTGACCCAGGGCGTTGCCATCAGCGAGAGCGCGGCTTGCTCGGTTTGCGGATCGAGCCTTTGCAGGGCGGTCCAGACGGGAATGACCATGAACGGCAGCATGACGTGCACGAGTGCGATGACGATCGCAAACGACGTGTATTCGAGTTTGAAGGGCCCGAGGCCGAACAAGGCGAACGCCTGATTGACGAGGCCGTTCGTGTTGAGCAGCATGCTCCAGCCGAACGCGCGGACGACGACGGAGACGAGCAGGGGCGCCAGAATCGCAAGCAGGAACAACGAGCGCCAAGGGTCGCGCATGCGCGAGAGCACATAGGCTTCGGGCGCGCCGATCGCAACGCATGCCACCGTCGTCACGAACGCGATCGCGAACGTGCGCGCGAAGATGGTCTGATAGTAAGGAGAGCCGACGACTTCGACGTAGTTGCCGAATTGAAACGCGGCGATGGGCCCGCTTGACGGATCGAAGCGATAGAACGTCAGCACGAGCGTCATCGCGAGCGGTACGAACACGAGGGTCGCGAACAGCATGAATGCGGGCGCGCTCGCGAGCCACAGCGGCACATAGGCTCGCCACGGTGTACCGGTGGACGGCGACGCCGGCGATGCGGCGACGGTCGATGTCGTGCGCACCGGTGTGGGTTGCGAGGGCTTCGATGCAGCGATCGTCATTGTCGCGTCTCCGTCTCGACGAAACGGATTGCGTCGTTGGTCCAATCGACACCGACCTGCTGTCCCTCGGCGATCGGCTCCCCGCCCTCGTTCTGGCAACACACGAGCACTTCTCCGAGCGGGGAAGCCACCCGATAAAGCCATTGGCTGCCCAGGAAGAAACGGCTCGTCACGGTGGCGTCCAGGCGGCCGCGGCTCGACTCGCAAAGCTTGAGCTTTTCCGGGCGGATACAGACCGTCACCGCGTCGCCCTTGCCGGGTTCGCCACGGCCGTTGCCGCTGAGCACCGCGCGTCCCACGGCAACGACGTCATGCCCGAGGTCGATGCGGATTTCATCGCCGTCGTTCGCGAGCACCGTGCCCGCGAGCAGATTCGCCTTGCCGATGAATTGCGAAACGAAGCGGTTTTCGGGGCGCTCGTAGGCTCGATAGGGCGTATCGATCTGTGTAATGCGGCCTGCCTCCATGACGACGACGCGGTCGCTGATGGAAAGCGCCTCGGATTGATCGTGCGTGACCATGATGGTCGTCGTGCCGATGCGCCGTTGGATCGCGCGCAGTTCGAACTGCATTTCCTCGCGCAGCTTGGCGTCGAGATTCGACATCGGCTCGTCGAGCAGCAGGACCGGCGGCGCGATGACGATGGCGCGGGCCAGTGCGACGCGCTGACGCTGGCCGCCCGAGAGTTCGCGCGGGAAGCGGTGGGCGAGCGCGTCCAGATGAACGAGCGAGAGCGCTTCACGCACGCGCTCCTCGCTTTCCTTGCGATCGGTGCCGCGCATCTCGAGTCCGAACCGGACGTTCTGCGCGACGCTCATGTGCGGAAACAGCGCGTAGCTTTGGAACACGACGCCGAGCCCGCGTCGATTGGGCTTCAGATGTGTGATGTCGCATCCGTCGAGCGCAATGCTGCCGCTCGATACGTCGAGGAAACCGGCGATCATCTGCAGCGTCGTGGTTTTGCCGCACCCGGACGGACCGAGCAAGGAAACGAATTCACCCTTTTCGACCGACAGGTTCAGGTTGCGTACGGCCTGCAGATCGCCGAACGACTTCGAAAGATCGGTGAGCTTGAGAAACGACATGGCGGATCCTCTGTAACCGCGACGCCGCGACACCATCGATGGCGATATCGCCATGGGGCGCGAGGCACGGCCGATTCTGTCCAGACAGATTTGTCGCGTCAATTTGGAATTCCGGTCAGCGGGAGGAAAATCGAAAAAATTCCATTGAGCGGAACATGGAGGCATCTTTCCCACGCTTCATTCCATTGCGGATGATCAGGGTTTGCCCGCTGTCTCAAGCCACATCTCACACGCACGCTCGAAAACTGAGATACTCGCTTTCGACGAGCTGGCATAGATAGTTTCACTCAATGGAATAACGGTCGCATATATGAGGCAATCCTCCGTCTCGGATGGCACACCGGCGGAAGCAGCGTCCGAGCAGGCGGACGACGCGCGCGCGAGCGGCATGCTGCCGCGCGCATTCGCCGTGATTCGCGCGTTGGCAGCTGCGCAGGCCGATGGCGCGCGCGTGACACAGCTCGCCAAGTCCGTGGGCCTGACGCAAGGCACGACGCATCGGATCCTGCACGCGTTGATCGCGGAAGGCGCGGTCGAACAAGACGAGCAGACCAAGCGCTACCGGCTCGGCCTCGATTTCTTCGCGCTGGCCGCGCTCGCGGGCAACCCCGGCGGGTTGCGCGCGCTTTGCCGCCCATCGCTGCTGAGGCTATGCGCCAGTCTCGGCGAGACGATTTTTTTACTGGCGAAGAGCGGGTTCGATGCAGTGTGTCTCGACATCTGCGAGGGACCGTTTCCGATCCGGTCGTTCACGAGCGACATCGGCGGACGAATCGCGCTGGGTGTCGGACAAGGCAGCCTCGCAATCCTTGCGTTCTTGCCCGAAGCCGAACGAGAAGAAATCATCCGCTTCAACGTGCCGCGTATTCGCGGATACGGCGTACTCGACGAGGTCTACCTGCGCACCGAGATCGAACGCGTGCGGCAGCTTGGCTACGCGGGACGCAACAGCGGCGTGCTGGACGGCATGGCAGGCGTGGCCGTGCCGATCCTCGATCGCGCGGGTACGGCCATTGCGGCGTTGAGCGTGGGCACGCTGGCTTCGAGGCTCAACGAGGAACGGCTGCCGATGATCGTGGAGCTGCTGAAACGGCAGGCCGATGCGATCGGGCCGTTGGCCAATCCGTTCGACGTCGCGCTGCGGCGCCGGCCGACCCACGCGCTTGCCGATGTCGTGCCGCACCCGCGCAGCGTATGACCCGCAACGTCGAGGTCAGGGCGGGGGACTCCGGTAAAATCAGCGCTTTTCGCCTCACATCGAGCTGCTCCTCATGACCCAAGACGAACTCAAGCGCATGGTCGGCCAAGCCGCCGCCGACTACGTGAATGCCCACGCTCCGGAGGGCGCCGTCATCGGCGTCGGCACCGGATCCACGGCGAATTGTTTCATCGAAGCGCTGGCACCGCATCGGGCGCGTTACCGCGGCGCGGTATCGAGCTCGGTTGCCACCACGGCACGGCTCGAGCAGCACGGCATTCGCGTGTTCGATCTGAACGAGATCGAATCGCTGCCCGTCTATGTCGACGGCGCCGACGAGATCGACGCGAGCGGCGCCATGATCAAGGGCGGCGGCGGCGCGCTCACTCGCGAAAAAATCGTTGCTTCGGTATCCGAAGTATTCGTCTGTATCGCCGATGCATCGAAGCGGGTCGATGTGCTTGGCGGCTTTCCATTGCCGATCGAGGTCGTGCCGATGGCACGCACGGCGATCGGGCGGCGAGTCATGGGGCTCGGCGGGGTGCCGGTGCTGCGCGTGCGGCAGGACGGCGCGCCTTATATCACGGACAACGGCAATGAGATTCTCGACGTAAAGGGCTTGCAGATCGCCGCGCCGCGCGAACTCGAGGCGACGATCAACGCATGGCCCGGTGTCGTCACCGTCGGGCTGTTCGCCGCACGAGGCGCGGATCTGTGCCTGTTGGGCTCCGGAACGGGCGTCGAATTGATTCCTTACGGCGCACCAAGGTAAGCCACGCGTTCGGCGCGCGCGCAACGAGAAGGTACTCGCACGCGGGCCCGAGCGTTGCGCACCGCACCGCGGCTTGCACCGCGGTGCGGACCACATCATGCGCTCAGGTGACGGCGTTCGTTTGATGCAGGCTCGGCAGCAGCCGGTCGAATTCGCGCTTCACGAGCCCATAGCATTCGCAAGCGCGCGATTCGAGACCTTTACGATCGAGCACCTTGATATGCCCTCGGCTGTGATGGATGAGGCCCTGCTCGTGCAGCTTGCCGGCGGCCTCGGTAATGCCTTCGCGGCGCACGCCGAGCATGTCGGCGATCATCTGTTGCGTCACGGCCAGCTCGTTCGTGGCGGCCCGGTCGATTTCGATCAGCAGCCAACGGCATAGTTGCTTGCTGAGCGAGTGGTGCCGGTTGCATGCGGCCGTTTGTGCGACTTGCGTGAGAAGGGCCTGCATATAAAGCAGCATCAGCCGGCGCAGGAGATCGGAACGCGCGATCTCCTGTTTCAATTGCTGAGCGCTCATTCGATAGGCGAAACCCGCGCATTGCACTTGGACACGACTCGGCATCGTTTCGCCGCCGGTCAGCACCTGTACGCCCGTCATGCCCTCACGGCCGACGGCGGCGAGTTCGACAGAACCGCCGTCTTCCATCATCGAAAGGATCGAGATGATGGCCGTCGTCGGGAAGTAGACGTGATGGATCTTGTGTCCGCAGTCGCACAGCAATTGCTCCGTGCGAAGATGAACCAACTCGAGATGAGGCGTCAGCGCTTGCCATTCATGCGACGGCAATGCCCCTAGCAGATGGTTGCCGTGAAGGTCGGATTGTAGTGTCAACATGATCGGTCCTCGAATAACAGCCACGTCATGCGGTTCTCGCGCATAGGCTCGTGCGGCTCTTTGTTGCTTAAGGCCGTGGATGCTTGGATGCGTCGGACGACTGGGTTCCGACATCGCCATTCAACCCGGCGTGGTTTTGGCCTTCTCTCCCTGGCCGTGCCACCGTCTGTGCGGCAGCGCTCAGTTGCGCGCCAGGATCAGCGAGGATCGTGCCATGCCCCGCGAGGCCCCGCCGCACCGGAAGCGACCACTGTCGCGACGCGGGACTACGGAACCGAGCAACCTTTTTGTTTCAAATCTGCACAACGCGCCCGTGTGCCGGGACTCCTCAGATTCAGCTTTGTTTGATTGCCGTAAACCGTTGATCGGCCTGCTCTTTGCGCTCGAGGCGCACGGCCGTCGGCGGCCTGCGCACCCTCTCGATCGGCGGCGTGCAAGCACGGGCCGGGTGGCGGAAATTGATTCAGTTGTGTTGCATCGGCCACATTCGTTGCTGCGTCGCGCTGACTTCGCTACGAGATCGAAGCCCCGACTGACAAGGGTTCGGCTCTCCCTACCATGCCGGACAGCGGCTTGGCGATGCGGGTGCATCGACGGTCCCGCGGACAACGCTTCGCAGAGTTGGCGTCCCTCGCATGTAAAAGCGACGAGCGTCGCGAATGACTCATTGTTGAGACATGTGCGCGCGGTGCAATTTCGAGCGTTGTATTGCCTACGCCGTGCAAACTCGGAAGAGTGAGTGCGATTGCGAACGGAACTGTACTTGTATGAGAAGTACCGTGCAGCATGACGATTTGTCTTACCTGGGCTCGCGGCTCGATGGTCGGAAGCGGTGCTCGCATGCAGCGGGATGCAACCTGTACCGCGCCCGTCGTCGAAGCGGAGACGACAGTGAGGTCTCCTAAACGATTGGCGCCCACGCCGCGAGGGAGCGGCAGCGCGCAAGCATAGTCATACGGGATTCGTCAGAGGGATAACCCTGTTCAGGCGTTTCCCAATAGCGTGGCGAATTTGAACGAAGCACCGTATCGCGTACCGAAAGCGCGATGCGTAGCCGGGCAACGGATGAGGCGGGAGTAAGCGTCGATAGGCGCATCGGGGGGAGTCATGGAGCAGGGGAAGGATCGTTCGCTGGTCAGCAAAGTGATGGACGGGCTTGTCACCGGCATCGTCGAAGAGAAGTACGGGGCGATTCTTCCGCCGCAAGACGTGCTGTCGAAGGAGTTCGACGTCAGCCGCACAGTCATGCGTGAAGCGTTGTCGATGCTGCTCGCGCGGCACATGCTGGACGTCCGGCCGAAGGTCGGTACGCGCATTCGTTCGATGCGCGACTGGCGCATGATCGATGAAGACGTCGTGAACTGGCGCTTCAGGGCCAAGCCCGATCCGCTGTTCATGCGCGACGTCATCGAGTTTCGTATGGTCATCGAGCCGCGGGCGGCGGCGCAAGCCGCGGTACGGGCGAGTGTGGCCGACGTGGCCGCCATTCGCGAGGCGTTCGATCTGTTTCGCTCGCTCGCGCCGGGAGATGCAGGCTATGCGTCCGCCAACGAGATGCTGCATACGCGGATCGTCCATGCGAGCGGCAACCAGTTTTTCCAGCAAATGGCTGCGATCATTCGCGGAGCGCTTGCCGCGACGCAACCGATGCTGATGGAAAAGCAGGGCGCCTGGGAGATCTCGGTGCGCACGCACGAACGTCTGGTTTCGGCGATCGAGCGGCGCGACCCGAAGGAAGCCGAAGCTGCGGCGCTTGCGCTCGTCGAGCTGGCCGCCGATGAAGTCAGCCGGGAGTTCTCGGTCGAGATGCCGGGCCGGCGATAACGAAGTCCGGCACGGCGGGGCGCTCGCGGCCGAGGCAGCACGGCTTCGGCGCCTTCGCGTGATGGGCAGTTCGGCATGCCTGGCGCGGCAACTCGGATATGATCGCAGGCGCATCGGCCATGACCGATGCTCGTTTGCAATCATCCGTCCGGGAGCTCATCGATGCCGACGCTTGCCAACCTCTGGCGCAACAACAAGAGCCTCATTGCCTTCATTTTCCTCATGGTCGTGTTCCGGAGCGCCGTGGCCGACTGGAACTCCGTGCCGAGCGGCTCGATGCTGCCGACGATTCGTGAGGGGGATCGCATTTTCGTCGACAAAATGGCCTACGATTTGCGGGTGCCGCTGACGCACATTCGAATCGCACACCTTGCCGACCCCCAACGCGGCGATATCGTGACGATCGATTCATCGGCTGCCCACGAGCTTCTCGTCAAGCGCGTCGTCGCCATCCCGGGCGATAGCGTTTCACTGGTCGACAATGTGCTCTACGTGAACGGAGTGCGCGCGCAGTACCGGTCCCTGGTCGTGGCGCCCATGCGCGATGCGCCGTCTTCGCCGGGGATCTATCTCGTCGAACATCTGGACAAGTCGTCTCGCGTCGTACGCTGGTCGCCGGTGGCGCCCAGCCCGCGAAGCTCGTTCGGTCCCGTGATCGTGCCGGCCGGCAAGTACTTCATGCTCGGCGACAATCGCGACAATAGTGCGGACTCGCGCTACTTCGGTTTCTTTCCCCGCAGCGAGGTGATGGGGCGCACGCGCCGGGTTGCCTACTCGCTCGACCCCGATCATTTCTATCTGCCGCGCATCGATCGGTTCGGCGTAGCGCTCGACGCGGTCGCGGCTGCCGCGAAGCTACCGGCCTACTGAAAAGGCGCGATACGCCGGCCCATCAGTGACGCGTCGGCAGCGCCAGCCGGCGCTCGTACCAGCGCTGCACCCATTCGAGCACTTGGCAGAGCACCCAATAGATTGCGGCCGCCGCGAGATAAAGCGGTAGCGGTTGATAGGTGGCCGCGATGATCTCCTGTGCGCTGCGCAAGAGTTCGGTCACCGTGATGACCGAGACGAGCGACGTATCCTTGATGAGGCTGATCAGGCTGTTCGAAAGGCTCGGCACCGCGATGCGCAGCGCCTGCGGCCCGATGATATAGCGCAGCGTCTGCCGCCTGGACAAGCCGAGGCTGTAGGCTGCCAGCCATTGGCCGCGATGAATGCCGTTGATGGCGCCGCGCATGCTCTCCGATAGATACGCGGCCACATTGGCCGACAGCGCGATGACCCCCGCCGGCGTCGGTTCGAGTGCGATGCCGACGCTTGGCAGCCCGTAATAAACGACGAAGATCTGCACGAGCATCGGTGTGCCGCGCATGAGACTCACATAGACGCGCGCGATCCAGTTCAGGGGGCGACTATGGCTGATACCCATCAATGCGAGCCCGACTGCGGCAACGAGCCCGCAGGCCATCGAAAGCACGGCGAATTTGACGGTGAGTGCAGCGCCCTGCAAGAGCGCGGGCATCGACTGGACGAGCAGGGATGTTGTGGAGGACATGACCTGTGATGGCGTGGGGGCTAAACGATTCGACGAGCCGCAACGGCGCGAGCGCACATCATATACGCTCGATAAAGACAAAGGGCGGCATCGCCGTGACGCCGCCCTTCATCAGAAGCCGGGAAAAATACCGAGGGGCGCTTACTTGCCCTTGGGCTTCGTCACGTCGATGCCGAACCACTTTTCCGAAATCTTCTTGAATGTGCCGTCGGCTTCGAGCTGGGTCATAGCATCGTCGATGGCCTTGGCAAATTTCGGATTGCCCTTGCGAAACGGAATGGCGGACGGCGTATCGCTGTTCAGCTGTGCACCGGCACGCAACGGCAGCTGCGAGCCCTTCAGCAGATAAGCGACCATGAGCTTGTCGTTGAGTGCGGCGTCGAGGCGTCCCGCTGCAAGGTCGCGCAGATATTCGGGCGCGCCCGGGTAGGTCTTGACGTCGATGCCGGGAACGGCCTTGGCCATCTGCTCGTAGTTCGTGCCCAGTCCGAGGCCGAGCTTTTTGCCCTTCAGGTCATCGAGCGATTTGAACTCGCGCGGGTCGTCCTTGCGCTCGATCAACTGCGGTCCCGAGTAGGTATAGGCCGGCGAAAAATCCAACACTTGTTTGCGCGCATCGGTCGCGCCGACCTGGTTGACGATCACGTCGAACTTGCCTGCCTGCAGGCCGGCAATGATGCCGCTCCATTCGGTCGTCGTGAATTCGGGTTTCACGCCGAGCTTGGCCGCCACGGCCTTGGCGATATCGACATCGAAACCGACGAGTTCGCCGCTGGCATTCTTCGAATTGAACGGCGGGAACGTCCCTTCGAGGCCGATGCGCAACGTCCCGCGCTGTTTGACCTCGTCGAGTAAATCCGCTGCGTGCGCGGTGACCGTAACGAACGCCGCGCCAAGCAGGCCGGCCGTCAGAATCTTCTTGAGCGTCGCCAATTTCATCGTGTCGATCTCCTCGCCTCGGGGGCAGTGATTAGGTGCGTCATGATAGCGAAATACCAATCGGTCTAGAAATATCGTTTGTTTATGTCTATATGACAGGCGCACTCATGTGGGCGATCGCGTCGACGCACTCGCCCACCAGCGCGGGGCCCCGGTAGACGAAGCCGGTGTAGATCTGTACGAGCGACGCTCCCGCAGCAAGCTTGGCCACCGCGTCGGCACCCGACGCGATGCCGCCGACGCCGATGATGGCGACCGTTTCGCCGAGCTCGGCGCGCAGCTTGGCGATCACGGCGTTGGAAGCTTCGAACACCGGTTTGCCCGACAGGCCGCCTGTCTCGTCGGCATGCGGCAGACCCGCGACGGCCGCGCGCGAGAGCGTCGTATTGGTGGCAATGACACCTTCGACGCCATGGCGCAGCAGCGTGGCGGCGATCGCCTTGATCTGCTCGTCATCGAGATCGGGGGCGATTTTCAGCGCGAGCGGAACGAGCTTGCCGTGCAGGTCCGCCAGCCGTTGTTGCTTGTCCTTGAGCGCGCCGACGAGCGCGTCGAGTTCGTCCGCTCCTTGCAATTGGCGCAGGTTTTTCGTATTCGGCGACGAGATATTGATCGTGACGTAGCTGGCGAACGGGTAGACCCTTTCGAGGCAATAGAGATAATCGTCGGCGGCGCGCTCGATGGGCGTATCGGCGTTCTTGCCGATGTTCAGGCCGAGCGGGCCACGGTATCGCGCCGCCTGCACATTGCGCACGAACTGATCCACGCCGCCGTTGTTGAAACCCATCCGATTGATGAGTGCGCCGGCCTGCGGTAGCCGGAACATGCGCGGGCGAGGGTTGCCGGGTTGTGCGCGCGGCGTCACGGTGCCGACTTCGATAAACCCGAAGCCGAGTGCGGCGAGTCCGTCGATGCAGGCGCCATCCTTGTCCAGCCCCGCTGCGAGCCCGACCGGATTGCGAAACGCGATGCCCATCACCGTGCGCGGCAAGTCGGGTACGTGCGTGGCGAGCAGCCGCGCGACGCCGGCCCGGCCCGCGGCACTCAGTGCGCGCAGCGTCAGATGATGAGCGTCTTCCGCATCCATGCGAAAGAGTTGGGCTCGTGCAAACGGATAAAGGGAGCTGAGCACGGAAAGGTTGGAGCCGGAAATGGAAACCCGCTATTTTACCGGCTTCGCGGTGCCGGCCCCGAAACGCGCGGCCCGGTGCCCGGCGCGCGCAAGGGCGTTACCCTTCGGCGCCACGCGCGGCATCGTCGTCGGCGGGCGGGGCCTCGCGCGAGGAGATATCCAGCGGGCTCCAGCGCCCGCCGCTCAAGCCTTCGAGTGGCCGAAAATTCGACTTGTAGGCCATCTTGGCGCTTTCCTGAATCCAGTAGCCCAGATAGACGTAAGGCAGCCCGAGGCTTCGAGCCTGCTCGATCTGCCAGAGAATGTTGTAGGTGCCGTAGCTCGCCTTCGCGGCGTCGGGTTCGAAAAAGGTATACACGGAGGACAGCCCGTCGCCGAGGATGTCGATCATGCTGACCATGCGCAGTGTTCCCGGTTGCGCCATGCCGAGATCGGCTGGCACCGGCTCGCGGAATTCGACGAGCCGCGAGTTGATGCGGCTGTGTAACAGGAACTGTTCGTATTGATCGCGGCTGTCGCGGTCCATGCCGCCGCCCGCATGGCGGGCCGCCTGATAGCGCATATAGAGCGCGTAGTGTTCCTCGTCGTAGTGCAGCGGCGAGACCGATGCGACGAGGCTGGCATGGCGCTTCCACACACGGCGCTGCGTCCGGTTCGGCGTGAAGGCCGAGACGGGCACGCGAACCGGCACGCAAGCGCGGCAACCTTCGCAGTACGGGCGGTACGTGAACACGCCCGAGCGGCGAAAGCCCGCCTTGACGAGCTCGGTATAAACGTCGGAATTGATCAGGTGGCTTGGCGTGGCGACTTGCGAGCGCGCGATGCGTCCTTCCAGATAACTGCAAGGATAGGGCGCGGTTGCATAAAATTGCAGCGCGGAAAGAGGTGAAAGCGGCAGCTCATTCGGGTGAGTCATTGGCGGCTCTCGAAGCATCGTCCCTCGTTGGCAGGCTGCTCACGGTGCGTGGTCAGCGCGCGCGTTTTTCCGGCATCGCCTGCAGCCTGTCAGGCAGGACCTCGAGCAAGGCGGATTTGTCGAAGCGCCACGGAATGGGCGCTTGCGCCACCGCTTCGCGCACATGTCCGAGAAAGCTCTTGCGCGCAATCTCGCGGCCGCCGAGCGATGCCAGATGCGACGTATTCTGTTGGCAGTCTATCATTTCTACTTCGTGGCGGAGCAGGTGGCCCACGAGTGCGGCGAGCGCGATTTTCGACGCATCGGTCACATCGGCGAACATCGATTCGCCGAAGAACATGCGTCCGAGCGAGACGCCGTACAGACCGCCCACGCGGGCGCCTTCGTACCAGGTTTCCACGCTATGCGCTTCGCCGGCGCGATGCAGCATCGAATAGGCGTCGATGATTTCGGCCGTGATCCAGGTGCCGCGCTGCCCTTGGCGCGGCGCTTGCGCACAGGCGCGCATCACCCCGGGGAAATCGCAATCTACGCGGACCTCCCAGCGCGGATCGCGCAGCACGCGCTTGAGCGTCTTTCTCAGCGAAGGGGATACCTTGAATTCCGCCGGCACGAGGATCATGCGCGGATGCGGACACCACCAGAGTACCGGCTGACCGTCCGAGTACCAGGGGAAAATGCCGCGCCGGTAGGCATCGACGAGTCTCCACGGCAGCAGGTCCGAGCTCGCGGCCAACAGGCCCGGCGCACCGCTCGTTGCGCCGAGCGCCTGCTCGACAGGCGGGAACGGATCGTCAGGACCGAGCCAGGGGACCATCGGCGCGCGGGTTCGATCAGCCTTCGCGCAGCGAGCGGAAGATATCGCCCGTGTGCAGCCCATAATTGCCGGCGGAACGATCGGCAAAGAAAAAACGCAACGTCTGGCAGACGGTGGGAAACGCGATGTCGTCCCAGGGGATTTCGCCTTCGTCGAAAAGCCGCACTTCGAGGCTTTCCTCGCCGGCTTCGATATCGATATCGAGCAGCCGCGCCAGATAGAAAATGTGCACCTGGTGGACGTGCGGCACATTGAGCAGCGAGAACAAGTGCTGGACTTCGACGCGCGCGCCCGCTTCCTCGAGTGTTTCGCGCGCGGCGGCCTCCGCGGTGGTCTCGCCCATTTCCATGAAACCGGCCGGCAGCGTCCAATAGCCATAGCGCGGTTCGATCGCGCGGCGGCAGAGCAGGACTTTGTCCTCCCACACGGGCACCGTCCCGACGACATTGCGGGGGTTCTGGTAATGCACGGCGCCGCAGCGCTCGCATACGAAGCGCTCGCGATTGTCTCCGGCTGGAATCCGTAAGCTGACCGAGTGGCCGCAGGCTGAGCAGAATTTCATAGATATCGTGAGGGACGGCGCGGGCGCGGTGCAGCGCTGCTGCGTACTCGGCGCTCGCGCAAGCCGGCAAAAAACGCGCGCGTGAAAGTGATGCGAGTTTATCACTGGCTGCCGGCTCGCCGCGGGTCGCCCGACGTTTCGGATCGCGTACCCAAAAAGCGAAGCCGGGCGCATGGCCCGGCTTCCGGTCGGCTCGTCGGTGCGCCTCAGACGAACAGCTTGAGCGCCTGGCGCAGCGTGTTGATGACGCCCCAGGCGAGCGGGATCAGCACGTACGCCCAGAAGACGATCAGGCCGATGCGGCTCGACGGCGTGACCGCGGTGGATGTCTCGTTCATTTCATTCTCCTCACTGTTCGTTGGCGAGCTGAAGCTCGCTCATATGATGTTTCTCGTTCACGCGCGAAACGAGCAGGTTGCAGATGAAGCCGACGACGAGCAGCGCTGCCATGATGTGGACAGTCATCGTGTAAGCGTCGGCCTTGGCCACGCCGTGCGCTACCTCGTATGCGCGGATGTAGTTGACGAGCACCGGGCCCGCCACGCCCGCGGCGGCCCAGGCGGTCAACAGGCGCCCATGGATGCCGCCGACGAAGGCTGTTCCGAACATATCTGCGAGATAGGCCGGCACGGTCGAAAAGCCACCGCCGTACATCGAAAGAATCACGCAGTAAGCCAGCACGAAAAGTGCAATGTTGCCCGTCGTCGCGAAGCTCGGAACGAGGTAGTAGAGCACGGCGCCCAGCGCGAAGAAGATGAAGTAGGTGTTTTTGCGGCCGACCCAGTCCGATGCCGATGCCCAGACGAAGCGCCCGCCCATGTTGAACAGGGAGAGAAGTCCGACGAAGCCCGCGGCGGCGGCCGGCGTAACGGTGTTCTTGAAGCTCTCCTGGATCATGACCGAGGCCTGTCCGAGAATGCCGATGCCCGCGGTGACGTTCAGGAAGAGCACCAGCCAGATCAGATAGAACTGCGGCGTTTTCAAGGCTTCGTCGATATGGACGTGGTTGCGCGTGATCAATTTGTGCGACGTGTCGGGCGGCGTCCATCCCGCCGGCTTCCAGTCCGCGGGCGGCACACGGATGGCGAGGGCGCCGATCGACATCGAGATGAAATAGGCGATGCCGAGAACGATGAACGTTTCGGCCACGCCGACGCTCGTGGCGCTCTTGAAGTGGTTCATCAGCGCGACCGACAACGGCGCCGCGATCATCGCGCCGCCGCCGAAACCCATGATGGCCATACCGGTTGCCATGCCGCGGCGGTCCGGGAACCAGCGGATCAGCGTCGACACGGGCGAGACGTAGCCAAGCCCCAGCCCGATACCGCCGATCACGCCATAGCCGAGATAGAGCAGCACGATCTGATGCAGCCAGACCCCGAGCGCGGAAACGAGGAAGCCGCCGCCGAAACAGCAGGCCGCCGTGAACATCGTGCGTCGCGGGCCGACGTGCTCGAGCCACTTGCCTGCGAAGGCCGCGGAAAGCCCGAGGAACACGATGGCGAGCGAAAAAATCCAGCCGAGCGTGGTCAGCGACCAGTCTTCCGGCGCCGATTGGGTAATGCCGATGACTTTCGTCAGCGGGCCGTTGAAGACGGAGAACGCGTAGGCCTGGCCGATACACAGATGCACGGCGAGTGCCGCGGGGGGCACCATCCAGCGAGTGAAACCGGGGCGGGCGACCGTGGCCTGCTTCGAAAAAAATGTGGGGGGCCCGGCGTGTGCGGGTTCGGACATGCTTGTCATCGTTGGTCTCCGTACCTGTCTCAGAGTGTCGGCCTTTCGCGCGGTCTTTCTGTTTTTTTGCGCAGCCGTTGATGTTGCTTCGACAACGATAGGGGTGTGCCGGATTATGCGCAATAGGAGCCGAGACTACATAAAGAAAACGTTGTCATGGACTCGGCCCATCGGCTGGACGGTCGCCGCCGCTTCGGTCGTCGATGCGGGGTTTTCCCGGTCCGCCGGGCTCTCGCGCCGGGCTCTCGCGCCGGGCTCTCG
>Ga0157369_10003447_pt1 | contig 18744 bp, 19 predicted proteins | sample C25metaG_FD_113461 | JGI IMG/M metagenome (GOLD analysis project Ga0157369, IMG submission 113461) | Corn rhizosphere microbial communities from Kellogg Biological Station, Michigan, USA - C2-5 metaG | ecosystem: Host-associated > Plants > Roots > Rhizosphere > Soil | place: USA: Michigan... | reverse complement strand
CGCGCATCATCAATTCACACCCGCAGTTCGACGGCATGGAGTTCAACGAGGCCGACGATGTTGCGTGGATCGAGTGCGTGATCTACCGCAAGGACAGGACGCACCCTAACAAGGTCAAGGAGTACATGGCCGAGTGCAAGCGCAACGGCGTCGGCCCGTGGCAGTCGCACCCACGCCGCATGCTGCGCCATAAAGCGCTGATCCAGTGCGCGCGCCTCGCCTTCGGCTTCGTCGGGATCTACGACCAGGACGAGGCGGAGCGGATCGTCGATGCGTCGTACACGGTGGTCTCGCGCAGCAACAGCCCTGGCGCTCAAGCCGTGCAACGCACCATCCCCGAGGAAAGCCCCGAGCGCGACCTTCTGATCGCCGACATGTTCGCCGTGGCCGACAACGGAAGCGAGGCGCTGCAGGAAGCTTGGGAGGCGCTTGGCAAGGACAGGCGAAAGCTGGTTGCGGATCAGCTCCAGGCCTTCAAGGATCGCGCTGCTGAAGCTGACGCCGCCATCAGTAGCGGGGTGGATGCGTAATGGAACAGAACACAGAGGAATGGCGCAAAGCGCGCGCCGGAAAAATCACCGCGAGCCGCATGTGCGATGTGATGGCATTTGGCAAGCGTGACGGCAAGCCGCTCAAGTCTCGGCAGGATTACATCGGCGACATCATTGCCGAAATCCTGACCGGCGAACCCAAGGAGCAGGTCAAGGCGCGCCCGCTTGACTGGGGCCATGATGTCGAGGCGGCGGCCCGCGCCGAGTATGAGGCCGAGACGGGCGCAATCGTCGTATGTACGGGCTTCATGGAGCATCCGCTGATCCCCTATATCGGATGTTCGCCGGATGGCCTGATCGGCTCCGCGGGACAGATGCAGATCAAGTGCCCGCAGAACCCGGCCATTCACATCGCCACGCTTCGTGACGGCATACCGGAGGAACACATCCCTCAGGTGCAGGGCGAGCTTTTCGTGACCGGGCGCGAATGGTCCGACTTCGTGAGCTATGACCCTCGCATGCCGCCGCACTTGCGCTTGTACCGCCAGCGGATCGAGCGCGACGACAAGTACATCGCCAGCCTAGCGGATGCCTGCGCATCGCTGTGGGCAGAAGTGCAAGTGCTGATTCGCTTTCTCAATGAGCGAGCCGCCTAGCTATGCCCTCCACCTTCGTCAAACCCGAAGACTGGAAGCTGTCCGGCGCGGCCAAGATGACGGACTCGCAGCGGAGATTGTTGAACGCCGTTTGCGGGGACTTGGCTGCGGGCATCGTCTGGCACGGCAATCGGCTGAGCAAAGACGACTGGCGCCACTTCCTCGCCGGAACAGTGCTGGGCTGGCGCATGCTTCCCGGCATCGACCGTGGCGAAGGTGCGCCTGGCTTCGTGATGCTTGGCCGATCCAGTCTCGACCTGACGAAGACGGACGCGACGGAGGCTATCCAGCTCGCCATGCACCTAGGAGACCACCCGGAAGAACAGGGTCTGCAGTGCAAGCCGGTCAAGTGGTGCGCCGTGGTGCTGGGAGCGATGGGATTCAGTGCGGCAGATGAAGAACTGGCAGGGAGGTTTGCGGCATGACCCAAACCGACTTCTGGCCCTCGGGCGTGTACGACAACCTGGCCACCGGAAGGCGCGAGGTGTGGAAGGACGGACGCCTGTGCAGGTACGCGATGCGCAACTGCTGTGGCGACACGGATACGAGCTGGAGCGTGCTGCGGAGGAAGTGGGGCGAATACCCGGATCTGCCGCAGGTGATGGCCGCATAACCCGCCGCGCTCTCGGTCAACAGAGCGCACACAAAGCAAGCCGGGCGCGTGTTGGACGCGTTCATATCGAGTCGGAACGGTAGGCTGATCCGGCTTGCTTTGTGTATCGGGATTATCGAGAAAACTATGACCAAGCAAGACCACCGCGAGGCGTTTGAGAAGTGGCTGATGCGAGATAAAAAGCGCCAGATATTTCAGCGCCATGGAAGTGGATATTTGAACAGCCTCGACAACGCAGAATGGCTAGCGTGGCAAGCCGCCATGAAATACCACGACGAACTGGATGTTCCATGCGTACATGATTGGCGCGAAGGGTATGGCGTCCCGGACTACTGCCATAACTGTGGAGCGCGGCGCGACGAAGGAGAAAGGACATGACTGAGCAAACCTACACGACGGAGCAGTACGAGGAGATGGCCGATCAGTTGTCGGCTGAAGTCCCTAGGTTCAACATAGAGGACGAACGTAATCAAGCCGTATTAATGCTCCGACAAGCTGCGCAAATGATGCGGGAGCGGGAAGCGGGCGGCGTGGCGGCTTGGCTTGCCAATGACGGCTCGGGGCGAGTGATCGAAGTCAAGACCAAAGACGCCGGTAGCCGCGCTTCTGCTACAGCTTCCGCAACGTCGGTGTACTCCATCCCGCTATATGCCGTTCGCCGTGCGGCTGTGCCGGAGGGATTGCTTCGATGGGTGAAAGCGCAGGCCGATGATCCTGACGCGAATGAACGATTCCGCGAGTTGTACGCCATGCTCGCCGCCGCGCCCGAGGTGACGAAATGAGGATCAACGTCTACAGCCAAGAGTTGACCAACGAGGTCTTGATAGTCGCCAAGAAGTCGAACACGGGTGTTACGTATCACGCAGCACAGCTGATCCTGCACAGCAGTGAACGGCTGCACCATCCGCCGAACGATGATGACCGCAGCGCCGTGACGTTTTGGCTGCCAAAGTCAAAGGAACGTCGAGAGGAGATGGCACGCGCATTTGAAGAACTGGCGACCATCTTTCGTACTGCGCCTTCTGAAACCGGACTGGACTGAGGTGACGAAATGAGCGCCTATAACTACACATTTGAACGCTTTGGCTGCCTGATGCGTAGTCGAGGCATTCCGATCATTGATGCTGAGGACAACTACCTCTGCGGCGAGCCACAGTTCGTTTGGTGGTGGCCGATTAACTGGGTCGTCATCACGATATATGTCATCCTATTTCTTCCTATTCATCTGTATCGAGCCTACAAAGACAGAAAGGTGACGAAATGAGCGTGATTATTCTCATCGATGCGGATGACGCCGATGTTGTTTCGATTCTTCAAGACGAAGAAATCCTAGCCAACAAGGTATTTGAATCGGTGGACGTGGCCGACATGTGGCTACAGGAAAATGCCAAGGTAGGTTGGTGCACTCGTATTGTAGATATCGATGACTAAGGGGCAAAGAAATGAACACTATGACGTTTGAAAGAGATAACGAAGCGGAAAGATTACAAAAATCTCCATCCCCCGGGAAGTGGGCAATTATCTCAAAACAGATTCGTTTCCGCTGTCCCATATGCTTATCCTCTCCGGTATTAGACGGACATAAAATAATCGATGACGGAAATGTAATGCCCTCCGTTGTTTGCCCTATTTGCACTTTCCATGAATTCGTAAGATTGAATGGATGGGAGAAAAGAAGTGACTGATATCAAGTCTTCTATGCGAGAGGCAATTTCATGCCTTGATTTAGATGACAGGGCGGCTTGTAGCATTGAATTAGTAGATGCACTTAATGCATACGCGCAGATGGTAGAGAAGGTGCGGGAGGTGATCGCCGACATCGAAGGCAGCCGTGGCGACGAGGAAGATTTGTACTGGTTTGGTCGCTGGTCAGATCAGCTGCGACACGCCATTGGAGACGGCCATGACCATGCTTGAGGATTTGCGGGAGGTTGTGCGGCTTCGTGCCGCTGCGGAATATGAAAAAGTCTACGGAACCGACGAGGGTTGGGACGAGGCAGACCAACGATATAAGAAGGCATGCTCTGTTTTCTTTGGCACCCACGCCGCCCAGATCGAGCAGGATGCGAGGGATGCAGAGCGATATCGGTGGCAGCCATCGACGCCGCCATGGCGAAGGAGTCCGGCAATGGCTGACAAACTGAGCGACCGTCTGTGGGCCATCCTCAACAATGCCGCGCTGGGCGATGCACTGAGCGTGCCGCAGCTTTGCGCCATCGTTGAGGCGCGGGAGCTGACTAAGAGGGTGGAGGATGCGCCGGTCGGCGTCGTGAAAGAGCGTGGAGGCTCCCTGAGCTTCATTGTGGTCGGGGAATGCCTTGACGCGCCCAGTGTAGGCAAGCGTGTGCGCCTGGTCTTGGAGGGTGAGTGATGAGTGCGGCTGAGAACACCAATCAACTTTCCCTGATTGCCGCCCTCGTTGCCGGTGATCGCTGGCTTTCCGCCGACGCATGTGCCGTCTACCTTGGCATGGTCACGCCCTCCGGCTCGCCAAATCGCCGCGGCTTCCTGGAGCGTGTGGCGTGCCGTCCCGACTTCCCGAAGCCAAACCCCGTCACGCGGTCGTGGAAGAAATCCGAGGTGGACGAATGGGCGATGAATCAGCGCCGGTCAGCCTAGGCGTTTTGCCAGTTCCGACGCCGAAGCGCGGTAGTAGATGAGCAGGCTTTTCAGGTCGCGGTGACCGATGACGCGCGCCAGTTCGAGAATGTCGAGCTTCTTGGACAGCCGCGAAATGGCCTCGCTGCGCGTGTCGTGGAAATGAACATCCTTATGCGCGGTGCGGTCCCGCGTCTTGCGCCATAGCGCATCTCTTGTCGCATCGTCCAGGCCGAACACGGGGCCGTCTGTCTTGGAGAGGACGCGCAGGATCTCCATCGCGCGCAGCGATAAGGGCACTTCACGCGAGTCGCCGTTCTTGGTCTGCGGAAGAACGACGTACTGCGAGGAAAGGTAGACATTCTCCCAGCGCAGCGCGCAAATCTCCCCCGAGCGCATCGCCGTTTCGATAGCAAACAGGAAGGCGAGCCCTACCCGCTGCGTCGCCGTTTCGGCGCGCAAGTTGTTCCAGACGCCGAAAGCAACGCCCAGCGTCTTGATCTCCTTCTCTGACAGCCCCCTTGCGCGCCCCTTTGGCGTCTTGGGCCAGCGCACGTCCTGCATCGGGTTGACGGTCAGCCATCGCCACTCCCGACGCGCGACTTCCATAACCGATCGCATCAGATTCATTTCCCGCGCGACCGTCCCGGGTGACACTTTGGTCAGCCGGTCATCCCGCCAGGCGGCGAAATCAGTGGTGGACAGGGAGGGGAGCTTGCGGCGTCCGATGGACGTCTCGGCCAAGGACTTGAGCCTGACTAGTTCCCAGCGCGCCCCGCCATGGTCCGGGGCGACTTCCCGCCTGTATCTCTCCATGGCGTCCGCGAGGAGCTTGTCCGGTAGTCGGATTCCCTTAAGCTGCGCGTCGCGCTCCAGCGCCCACGCAGCCGCCTTCTGGCGCGTGTCGAAGGTCTTGGAGTCGCGCACGCCCTTCGCGTACACCTGGACGCGCCACTTGCCACCGGATCGCTGGATGCTGGCCATGACCCCATTGTGTGGGGAATTTTTGGGGAGTGCATCCGGGCAATGCGGGGCAGACGCGGGCAATGCTGCACATGCAAAAACGCCCGAAACCGTTGTGGAGCGGGCGTTTAAGGGTGTTTCCGGGCAATCTTGCGAACCTGCGGAAAACTGTGGATGGTGCCGGAAACAGGAGTCGAACCTGCGACCTACGCATTACGAATGCGCCGCTCTACCAACTGAGCTATTCCGGCAATGGCGAGCCGCGAAGTTTACGGGGCGACCGGATAGCGTGCAAGCCGGATCAACCCGCCGCCGAGCCGCTGTCGACGACGCGCAGTTCCTTGGGCAGGGCGAAGGTGATGGTTTCCGCTTCGCCGTCCAGCTCGCGCACGGCGCCGGCGCCCCAGGACTGCAGGCGGGCGATCACGTCGCGCACGAGTTTCTCCGGCGCGGAGGCGCCTGCGGTGAGGCCGATGCGGTTCACGCCGTCCAGCCAGGTACGCTCGATGTGCTCGGCGCCGTCGATCAGGTGGGCGCGCACGCCCTGCTTCTCGGCCAGCTCGCGCAGGCGGTTGGAGTTGGAGCTGTTGACCGAGCCGACCACCAGCATCAGGTCCACCGCATCGGCAAGCCGGCGCACGGCGTCCTGGCGGTTCTGGGTGGCGTAGCAGATGTCGTCCTTGCGCGGCCCCTCGATGTCGGGGAATTTCTCGCGCAGCGCGGCGATGATCGCCTTGGTGTCGTCCACCGACAGCGTGGTCTGGGTGACGTAGGACAACAGGTGCGGGAACTTCGGCGCCAACTCCGCCACGTCCGCGACCGACTCCACCAGCAGGATCTCGCCGGTGTTGGCGGCGTTCCACTGGCCCATCGTGCCTTCCACCTCAGGGTGGCCGGCATGGCCGATCAGCACCACGCTGCGGCCGATGCGTCCCAGGCGTGCCACCTCCATGTGCACCTTGGTGACCAGCGGACAGGTGGCGTCGAACACCTTGAGGTCGCGCTGTTCGGCTTCCTCGCGCACCGCCTGCGAGACGCCGTGGGCGCTGAAGATCACCGTGGCGCCGTCGGGCACCTCATGCAGTTCCTCCACGAACACGGCGCCGTCGTGGCGCAGCTTGTCCACCACATAGCGGTTGTGCACCACCTCGTGGCGCACGTAGATCGGTGCGCCATAGGATTCCAGCGCCCGTTCGACGATGGCGATGGCGCGGTCGACGCCGGCGCAGAAACCGCGGGGATTGGCGAGCAGAATGTCCATGAGAGCACCGACAAAAGAAACCGGTGTAGGAGCGCACCCTGTGCGCGATCAGGCTTTTCGCGAAAATCCATCGCGCACAGGGTGCGCTCCTACAGGCAGGCGGCGATTATCGCACGCCGCCCGGCCCCTTCCCCCCGAAAAGGCCGAAGGCGACCAGCAGCACCGCGCCCACGGTGATGCCGCAGTCGGCGAGGTTGAACACCGGGTAGTGCCAGTCGTGGTAGTACACGTCGATGAAGTCGGTGACCTGGGCGGCGTGCAGGCGGTCGATCAGGTTGCCGATCGCGCCGCCGATGATGAACGCCAGCGGCAGCGCGGTGCGCCAGTCGCGTCGCGGCGTGCGCGCGAGCCACACCACCAACACCGCACTGATGACCAGCGCCAGCAGCACGAAGAGCCAGCGTTGCCAGCCATCGCCCATGGCCAGGAAACTGAAGGCCGCGCCGGGATTGAACGCCAGCGTCCAGTTGAGGAAACCGGGAATCACCGGGTGCGGCAGGCCGGCAGGCTGCAGCGCGGCCAGCGCCCACCACTTGCTGAGCTGGTCGAGGGCGATGACGGCGGCAGAGAGCAGCAGCCAGGGGAGCGCGTTGGGTTTGGTGGTCATGCAATGAGTCTCGAGGTGAATTCCCTTCTCCCTCCGGGAGAAGGTGCCCGGCAGGGTGGATGAGGGTTCGGACTTGTCTCAGCCCAGCCGCAAGTGCGGACCCTCACCCCAACCGCTCTCCCAAGGGGAGAGGGGTTTTAATCGTCAGAACCAGCGCCGCGTCTCGCCCGGCCCTTCCACGTTGCTCACGCAGCGGCCGCAGAGTTCCGGATGGCCGGCGTGGCCGCCCACGTCGTCGCGGCGGTGCCAGCAGCGCACGCACTTGGCCGCTTCGCTGACCGTGGCCGAGACCCACACGGCGGCGCCTTCCAGCTCGGTGAGCACGGCGGCGTCCGGCTGGCCGCCGGCTTTGTCCAGGCGCACGTCGGAAGTGATGAAGAAGAAGCGCAGCTCCTCCATCGCCGGCGCGTAGCGCGCCACCGTGGCCTCGTCGGCGTGGATCGCCAGCTTCGCCTCCAGCGCGGCCCCGATCTTTTCCGCCTTGCGCATGCCTTCGAGCACGCGTGCGGCGGTATCGCGGATCGCCAGCAGATCGCTCCACCAGCGCCGCTGCTCCGGCGAAGCCTGCATGGCGGCCAGGCCGTCGTACCAGGTCTCCAGCAGCACGCTCTCGCCGCGCGCGCCGGGCAACGCCTGCCAGATCTCCTCGGCGGTGAAGGCCAGGATCGGCGCCAGCCAGCGCACCAGCGCCTCGGCGATGCGGTACATCGCGCTTTGCGCGCTGCGCCGGCCGTGGCTGTCGGTGGGCATGGTGTAGAGGCGGTCCTTGGTGATGTCGAGGTAGAGCGCGCCCATCTCGTTGGTGCAGAAGTTCTGCACGCGCGCCACCACTTCGGGGAAGTCGTAGCGCTCGTAGGCGGCGACCACCGCCTGCTGCACGTCGCAGGCCTGCTGCACCGCCCACTGGTCGAGCGGCAGGCTGTCCTCCACCTTCACGAGGTGCTTCGCCGGATCGAAGCCGTCGAGGTTGCCGAGCAGGAAACGCGCGGTGTTGCGCAGGCGGCGGTAACCGTCCGACACGCGCTTCAGGATCTCGTCGGAGACACTCATCTCGTTGCGGTAGTCGGCCGAGGCCACCCACAGGCGCAGCACGTCGGCGCCCAGCGTGTCCATCACCTTCTGCGGCGCCACCACGTTGCCCAGCGACTTGGACATCTTGCGGCCCGCGGCGTCCACGGTGAAGCCGTGGGTGAGCACGTCGTCGTAGGGCGCGCGGCCGTGGATCGCGGCCGAGGTGAGCAAGGAGGACTGGAACCAGCCGCGGTGCTGGTCGGAGCCTTCGAGGTACATCACCTTGTACTCGCGCGCGTCACCCTGCTGCAGCCCGGGTCGCTGGCCGATCACGCCGAAATGGGTGACGCCGGAGTCGAACCACACGTCGAGCACGTCGCTGACCTTGTCGTAGTCCTTCGCCTGATCGCCCAGCAATTCGGCGGGATCGAGGTCGTACCACGCGTCGATGCCGCCCTGCTCCATGCGCTTCGCCACCTGCTCCATCAGCGCCACGGAATCGGGATGCGGCTCCTGCGTCGCCTTGTGCACGAACAGCGCGATCGGCACGCCCCAGGTGCGCTGGCGGCTGATGCACCAGTCCGGGCGCCCGGCCACCATGCCGGCGATGCGCTCCTCGCCCCAGCCCGGCACCCAGCGCACGTCCTTGATCGACTTCAGCGCCGTGGCGCGCAGGCCGGCCTGCTCCATGCCTATGAACCACTGCGGCGTGGCGCGGAAGATCACCGGCGTCTTGTGGCGCCAGCAGTTCGGGTAGCTGTGCTCGATCTTCGCGTGCGCCAGCAACACGCCGCGCCCGCGCAGCAGCTCGACGATGGCGTCGTTGGCCTTCCACACGTGCATGCCGGCGAGATCAAGCTCGCCCGCCTTCGGCGTGTCGTCGCGGTAGGTGCCGCGCGCGCCGATGTAGTTGAGCAGGCCGATGCCGTTCTCGCGGCCGACCACAAAGTCCTCCACGCCGTGGTCGGGCGAGGTATGCACCGCACCGGTACCGTCCTCGGCGCTGACGTGCTCGCCGAGGATCACAGGCACGATGCGGTCGTAGAACGGGTGGTGGAGCTGCGTGCCGTTGAGCGCGGCACCCGCGGCATGGCCAAGCACGCTCCCCTCTCCCATCGGGAGAGGGGTTGGGGGTGAGGGTTCGGCGGAGTTGGAAAGTTGCGCTCCGCCCGTACCCTCACCCGCCCTTCGGGCACCCTCTCCCGCAGGGAGAGGGAAATAGCGGGCCAGCGCCTTGTCGACCAACGGGCTGGCGATCACCAGCAGCACGCGTTTGCCGCCGCGCGCCGGCCCTTCGACCAGCGCGTATTCGAGTTCTGCGCCCAGCGCCACCGCCTGGCTTTCCGGCAGCGTCCACGGCGTGGTGGTCCAGATCGGCACGGCGACGATGGCGTCGCCCGCGTCCACGCCGAACTTCGCGGCCAGCGCCTTCGCATCCACGGCGTCATAGGCCACGTCCACCGCGGGCGAGACCTTGTCGCCGTACTCGATCTCCGCCTCGGCCAGTGCCGAGCCGCAGTCGAAGCACCAGTACACCGGCTTGGCGCCGCGCACCACGTGGCCGTTGGCGGCGATGCGCGCCAGCGCGCGCACCATGTCGGCTTCGTACTTGAAGTCCATCGTGCGGTACGGGTTTTCCCAGTCGCCCAGCACGCCCAGGCGCTTGAAGCCGGCGCGCTGGGTGTCGATCTGCTCGGCAGCGTATTCGCGGCACTTCTGGCGGAACGCGCGCGCGTCGAGCTTCTCGCCCGGCTTGCCGTGCTGCTTCTCCACCGCGATCTCGATCGGCAGGCCGTGGCAATCCCAGCCCGGCACGTACGGTGCGCGATGGCCGGCCAGCAGCTTGGAGCGCACCACCATGTCCTTGAGGATCTTGTTGACCGCGTGGCCGATGTGGATCGCGCCGTTCGCGTACGGCGGGCCGTCGTGCAGCACGAAGGCCTTCGCGCGGCCGGCGGTCTTCGCCTGGATCTGCGCGTAGCGGCCCACCTGCTCCCACTCGGCCAGCCAGCCCGGCTCGCGCCTGGGCAGGTCGCCGCGCATCGGGAAGTCCGTCTGCGGCAGGTTGATGGTGCTCTTGTAATCCGTGCTCATCGGGTGCCTCGGTGGTTTCGCCCCGAAGCCGCCCGGCCCGAAGCGTCATGTGACCGCCCACCGCGCGCGGCGGCAGGCGCACGCGCTGCGGGCGGATGCCTTAAATAATAATGACGATGGCCGCAGGCGCGGGAACGCGCTCGCGGCAGGAAATCAGCTTGGGCTTTTCGCGGTTCGTCATGCGCGGGCCAGTACCGGATTCATGCCCAGGATCTCCCGGGCCGAACGCGCATCATGATCCATCTGGGCTTTGAGTGCATCCAGATCCTGGAATTTCTGCTCGTCGCGCAGCTTGGCCACGAACTCCACCGCCATGCGCCGGCCGTAGATGTCGCCCTCGAAATCGAACAGGTGCACTTCCAGCAGCGGCTGGCTGACCTGGTTCACCGTGGGCCGCACGCCCAGGCTGGCCACGCCCGGCCAGCTGCATTCGCTCTCGCCCAGGCCCACACGCACCGCGAAGATGCCCTGCACCGGGCTCACCCGCTCGCGCAGGTGGATGTTGGCGGTGGGAAAACCCAGCGTGCGGCCGAGCTGGTTGCCGTACTGTACCTTGCCCTCGATCACGAACGGGCGGCCGAGCAGCGCGGCGGCGGCGGCGAACTCGCCGGCCGCCAGCAACTGGCGCACGCGGCTGGCGGAGACGCGTGCGCCATCCAGGAGGATAGCCGGCATCACGCAGCCAGCGAACCCGGCCTTCTCGCCCAGTTCGCGCAGCAACGCCACATCGCCACCACGCTTGTGACCGAAGCGGAAGTCCGCGCCCACCCATACTTCCCTGGCAGCCAGGCGCTCGACCAGTACGCGCTGCACGAAGTCCTGGGCGGACAACGCCGCCAGCCCGGCGTTGAAGCGCAACATGTGCACCTGCTCGAAACCCGCCGCCGCAAAGCCGAGCAGTTTTTCACGCACGCTGGAAAGGCGGGGCAGCGGCTCGGAGGAGAAATAGGTCCGCGGCAGCGGCTCGAACGTCACCACCGCCGGTGCGCAACCCAGGGACCGCGCGCGGCGCTGCACTTGCGCAAACAAGGCCTGGTGACCCCGATGCAGGCCATCGAACGCGCCGATGGCCACCACGCTGCCGTTGGGCGCCAGGCAGGGGCCTGCGATATCTCGGGAAAGTTTCGTCATCCCGAAAGTATATCGGCCCAACATTCCTGCGCGAATGCCAAGGAAGCGGGCTTTTGTGAAAAGTGCGGCCACGGATGGCCGCTTCTTGATCTTCGCGATCAGGGATGACCGCAGCCAATCAACGCTCACCCCGCCCGCAGGTCGCGCAAGCGCAGCCCCGCGGCAAACAGCACGGCCGCGTAAGCCGCCCCGCCCGCGATCACCAGCACGGCAAGGCGCCACACCCGGGTGAAAGTGGCGGCATGATCCCAGTCCGGCCACAGCCAGCGCCCCAGCAGCAGCACCGCCATCATCGCGGCGCAGGCCAGCGCCAGCCGCGTCCAGTGGCGCAGCCAGCCCGGCTGGCGCTGGTACACGCCGGCGCGCTTCAGCCAGTGCCACAGCAGCACGAAGTTGAGGTAGCTGGACAGCGTGCTGGCAATACCCAGCGCCAGGTGCAGGCCCGGCACCTGCGCGATGCCGGCCAGCCAGCTCTCCTGGCGCACCGCGGCCGGCGCCCACAGCTCGAACAGCAGCGCGATGAACAGGAAGTTGCCCAGCATGTTCACCACCAACGCCGCCACGCCGGCGCGCACCGGCGTCCTGGTGTCCTGGCGCGAATAGAACGCGGGCAGCAGCACCTTCACCAGCGCAAAGGCCGGCAGGCCGCAACTCAAGGCCAGGATCGACAGCACGGACATGCGCGTGTCGAACGCATTGAAGCGGCCATGCTGGAACAGCGTGGCCACGATCGGCTCGGACAGCAGCAGCAGCGCGCACATCGCCGGCACCGAGATCAGCAGGGTGAGCCGCAGGCCCCAGTCCAGCGCCCGCGAGAACCCCTCGCGGTCCGTGTTCACGTGGTGGCGCGACAGCGACGGCAGCACCACCGAACCCAACGCCACGCCGAACACGCCCAGCGGCAGTTCGAGGAAGCGGGTGGACAGCGACAGCCAGCTCTGCGAACCGGTGACCAGCAGCGAGGCGATCACCGTGTCCAGCAGCAGGTTGATCTGCGCCACCGAGGAACCGAACAGGGTGGGCACCATCAATCTGAGGATGCGCTTGACCTCGGGATGGCTCCAGCCCCAGCGCGGCCACACCAGCAGATCCAGTTTGCGCAACGACGGCAGCAGGAACAGCAACTGCAACACGCCCGCCGCCAGCACCGCCCAGCCCATCGCCATGATCGGCACGGCGAGACGCTTCGACAGCCACAGCGCACCCGCGATCATGCAGATGTTGAGGATCACCGGCGCGAGTGCCGGCAGCGCGAAGCGATGGAAGCTGTTGAGCACGCCCGCCGCCAGCGCGGTCAGCGACACGAAGAACAGGAACGGGAAGGTCAACCGCAGCAGATCGATGGTGAGGTCGAACTTGTGCGGCTGGTCCAGCGCGCCCGGCTCGAACAATGTCGCCACCTGCGGTGCGAAGATCAGCCCCAGCGCGGCAACCAGCAGCACCACCGCACCCAGCGTGCCGGAGACGCGCGCCATCAGCTGCCGCAGATCCTCATGCGTGCCCTTCTCCTTCACCTCGGTGAACACCGGCACGAAGGCGGTGGAGAACGAGCCCTCGGCGAACAGCCGGCGCATGAAGTTGGGAATGCGGAACGCCACCCAGAACGCGTCGGTGACGGCATTGGCGCCGAACACCACGTTCAGCGACATGTCCCGGACCAGGCCGAGCACGCGCGACACCATCGTCATGCTGCTGAACGAGAGCAGCCCGCGGAACATGCTGGGGGACTTCATCCGGTGGGGAATCCTGGATAGTGCGGGCAATGGGCGCACAGTCTGCCAGCCGGCGCGGGCAAGATCACTGGCGGATCATGGCCGAATGCGGGCGGCACGGCGGGCAGGCGCCATTTCGGCACCGCCTAAATGCTTGACGCATGGGCGAATCGCCCGCATAATTCGCCTCTTTCTTCAACCAGCAACCCGCGATTCGGGAGTTCTACCTTGGCCAACATCAAGTCCGCGAAGAAGCGTGCGCGCCAGTCCGAGCAGCGCCGCCTGCGCAACATCAGCGCCCGTTCCATGGTGCGTACCGCGCTGAAGAAGGTCGTCAAGGCCATCGAGGCCAAGGACAAGGCCGGCGCCGTCGAAGCCTTCACCGCCGCGCAGCCCGTGATGGATCGCTACGCCGCCCGTGGCCTGATCCACAAGAACAAGGCCGCCCGCCACAAGAGCCGCCTGAACGCGAAGATCCGCGAACTGGCGTAAGCCGGCTCCATCGCGCGTCACGAAAAAGCCGGCATTGGCCGGCTTTTTTGCGTCCTCGCCCTCTAAGCGTGCCCGGAGGGGGCTGTAGGAGCGCACCCTGTGCGCGATGGCTCTGGTGCTGGATCGAAGCCAAAAGCATTCGCGCACAGGGTGCGCTCCTACACGATGAGCGGCGCTCAGCGGCAAGCGTCGATCGCCTGCCCTAGCCGCTCCACTCCCACCACTTCAAGCTCTCCCACGCGACCGGATTTCGGCGCGTTCGCCTTCGGCACGATGGCGCGGCGGAAGCCGTGGTGCGCGGCTTCCTTCAGCCGCTCCTCGCCGTTCGGCACCGGGCGGATCTCGCCGGACAGGCCCACCTCGCCGAACGCCACGGTCTTCTCCGGCAGCGGCCGGTCGCGCAGCGAGGACAGCACCGCCAGCAACGCAGGCAGGTCCGCCGCCGTCTCCTGCACGCGGATGCCGCCCACCACGTTGATGAACACGTCCTGGTCGTAGGCGGCCACGCCGCCGTGCCGGTGCAGCACGGCCAGCAGCATGGCCAGGCGGTTCTGCTCCAGGCCCAGCGCCACGCGGCGCGGGTTGCCCAGCGAGGATTGATCCACCAGCGCCTGCACCTCGACCAGCAGCGGCCGGGTGCCTTCGCGGGTCACCATCACCGCACTGCCCGGCGTGGGGCCGGCATGCGCTGAGAGGAAGATCGCCGACGGATTCGACACCTCGCGCAGGCCCTTGTCGCCCATCGCGAAGACACCCAGCTCATTCACCGCGCCGAAGCGGTTTTTGAACGCGCGCAGCACGCGGAAGCGGCTACCCGATTCGCCCTCGAAGTACAGCACCGCGTCCACCATGTGCTCCAGCACGCGGGGCCCGGCGATGCCGCCCTCCTTGGTGACGTGGCCGACCAGGAACACGGAGGTGCCGGTTTCCTTGGCGAAGCGTGTGAGTCGCGCAGCGGACTCGCGCACCTGCGACACCGAGCCCGGCGCCGCGGTGAGGAGTTCCGTCCAGATCGTCTGGATCGAATCGATCACCAGCACGCGTGGCCGCGCGGCGACCGTCTGTTCGAGGATGCGTTCGATGCAGGTCTCGGCCAGCGCCTGCAGCGGCGCCAGCGGCAGGCCCAGGCGCTGCGCGCGCGCCGCCACCTGGGCCAGCGACTCCTCGCCGGTGACGTAGACGCTGGGCAGTTGCGCGCCCAGCGTGCCCAGCATCTGCAGCAGCAGGGTGGACTTGCCGATGCCCGGGTCGCCGCCCACCAGCACCACCGAGCCCTCGACCAGGCCGCCGCCCAGCACGCGGTCCAGCTCGCCGATGCCGGTCTGCGAACGCATCTCGGCGGTCGCCATCACCTCGGTGAGCGGCGTCACTTTCGGCGCGCCGGCCGCCTTGCCCGCATAACCGCCGCGCGCGGCGCCCGCCGACTTCACCGCCGGTTGCAGCACGATCTCGGACAGCGTGTTCCATGCGCCGCACTCGACGCACGAGCCCTGCCACTTCGGATGCTCGGCGCCGCAGTCGGTGCATACGTAGGCGGTCTTGGCTTTGGTCATCGGGAGTCCCGCTCCTTGTGAATAGTGCGGCCAAGGATGGCCGCTTCTTGATCTTCGCACTCGTAAACGAATACGGAGTGGTGCGGCCGAAGAGTAACCGGCGCCCATCGCAGGCAACGAGACGGGCTCGCCGATATGCGGCGTCAGCCTTCGTCCTCGACGAACAGCACGCGACGCGTCATGCCGCAGGTGAGGTCATAGGAAATCGTGCCGGCATGGGCCGCCACCGTTTCCACCGGCAGACCCTCGCCCCACAGGGTCACGCGGTCGCCCACCTTCGCCTGCGGCGCGTCGCGCAGGTCCAGCGTGATGAGGTCCATCGAGACGCGGCCGACCAGCGGCACGCGCCGCCCCCCCACCAGCACCGGCGTACCGTTGGCCGCGCTGCGCGGGTAGCCGTCGCCGTAGCCGATCGCGGCCACGCCCACCGGCATGTCCTCGGGGCAGGTCCAGGTGCCGTTGTAGCCGATGCGCTCGCCCTTGGCCGTTCGGTTGATCGCGATCAGCCGCGTGGAGAGCGTCATCGCGGGACGGAAGCCGAAGTCGGCGCCGCTCTTGCCCGCCACCACCGAGAGTCCGTACAGCAGGCCACCCGTGCGCACCCAGTCCGCGCGCGCCTCGGGCCAACCCAGCACGGCGGCGGAGTTGGATAGCGAACGCGGCCCGTCCAGGCCACGGGCGGCTTCGTTGAAGCGCGCGATCTGCGCGCGCGTGACGTCGCCGTCGAACACCTCCGATTCGGCGAAGTGGGTGAGCAGGCCGATCTCCGGAGCTATGCCCGGCAGCTCGGCCAGCCGCGCATGCATCGCAGCCACGCGTTCGGGCGCGAAGCCAAGCCGGTGCATGCCGCTGTCGATCTTCAGCCACACGCGCAGGCGGCCACGGGTGGCGTCGGCTTCGGACAACCACGCCAGCTGCGCCTCGTGGTGGATCGCCGCCTCCAGCCCCAGCCGCTGCATCTCGGCGATGTCGCCGGCCTGGTCGGGGCCGGACAGCACCACGATGCGCTGGCGATGCCCCGCCGCGCGCAGGCGCAGGCCATCGCCCAGCGCGGCCACCGCGAAGCATTCGGCGTCGGCATCCAGTGCACGCGCGACACGTTCCAGACCGTGACCGTAGGCATCGGCCTTGACCACCGCCATCACCTTCGCCGGCGCGGCGAGTTGCTTGATGCGCGCGAGGTTGTGGCGCAGGGCGCCGAGGTGAATGGTGGCGACGGTGGTGCGGCTCATGCGTGGCGCGCGATTATTCGAACGACCCGACGAAGGAATCGGCGGCGTAGTTCTCGAACTTGGTGTAGTGGCCGAGGAAGGTGAGCTTGACGGTGTCGGTGGGGCCGTTGCGCTGCTTGCCGATGATGATCTCGGCGAGGCCCTTGTCCGCCGATTCCTTGTTGTAGTACTCGTCGCGGTAGATGAACATGATCACGTCGGCGTCCTGCTCGATGGCGCCCGACTCGCGCAGGTCGGACATCATCGGGCGCTTGTCGGCGCGCTGTTCCAGCGAACGGTTCAACTGCGAGAGGGCGATCACGGGCACGTTCAATTCCTTCGCGAGCCCCTTCAGTGAACGCGAGATTTCTGAAATCTCGGTGGCGCGGTTCTCCTTGTTTCCGGGCACCTGCATCAGCTGCAGGTAGTCGATCACGATCAGGCCCAGGCCGCCGTGCTCGCGGTGCAGGCGGCGCGCGCGCGAGCGCAACTCCACCGGCGACAGGCCCGGCGTGTCGTCGATGAAGATCTTCGCCTCGGACAGGATCGCGATCGCGTTGGAGACGCGCGGCCAGTCCTCCTCGGCGAGGTCGCCGTTGCGCAGGTGCTGCTGGTGGATGCGGCCCACCGAGGAGATCAGGCGGAACGCCAGCTGCGAGGCGGACATTTCCATCGAGAACACCGCCACCGCCTTCTTCGCGCGCAGCGCGGCGCTCTCGGCGATATTCAACGCGAACGCGGTCTTGCCCATCGAGGGGCGCGCGGCCACGATGATGAGGTCGGAGGGCTGCAGGCCCGAAGTGAGGTTGTCGAGGTCGCTGAAACCGCTGGTGATGCCGGTGAGCTGGCCACGGTTCTCGTAGCGTTCGGTGAGCAGGCGGAACGCGTCCTTCACCGCCTCGCGCATGGAGACGGAATCCTTCTTGCCGCGCGCGCCGGATTCGGCGATGTGGAACACGCGCTGCTCGGCGCTTTCCAGCACCTCGTGCACGCTCTTGCCCTCGGGGCGGTAGCCGTCCTCGGTGATCGAGGTGCCGGCGTCGATCAGCTGGCGCAGCACGGATTTCTCGCGCACGATTTCCGCGTAGGCGGCGATGTTCGCCGCGCTGGGCGTGCCGTTCGCCAGCTCGATCAGGTAACTGGCGCCACCGATCATTTCGCCCAGGCCGTTGGCCTCGAACCAGTCGCCCAGGGTCACCGCGTCGCAGGGCATGCCCTTGTTCGCCAGCTCGTTGATCGCGCGCCAGATCAGGCGGTGGTCGCGGCGATAGAAATCCTCCTCGCCGAGGCGGTCGGCCACCTTGTCCAGCGCGTCGGGCGCCAGCATCAGGCCGCCCAGCACCGCCTGCTCGGCGTCGATCGAATGCGGCGGCACGCGCAACGCCTCGATGGCCGGCGACGAAGGCTTGCGATCGGGCACGAAGGACATCGGATTACCTCGGGAAGATGGAGCTGCCGTCGCCGGCGCGCCGCCGCGGACAAGAACAGCATGATGCGCGGCGGCGTCTCGCCCGTCGAGACAACAACTCTGTGGATAAGCTGGGGAAAGCGGGGGATAAAAGTCCGGGATTCGGACTGCGCAGGCAGGATGCCGGAGCGAACATCGGCGCAGCCGATGGCCTGCAAGGCAAGCCGCAGGAATGACGTGTCCCGCGAAATCCTGAGTGGCGGCGGCACCCGGCCAGAGATTCCGTTCGCGCTGAACGCAGCTTGCGATGGCAAGCGTACAGCGAACGATGGGGGATCAGCTGAGCTTTGTCGCCAATCGGGTCTGGATTGGGGATGCGGAAAATCCCCTCGCCCTCCAAGCGGCGCTTGGACGAGATGGCGAAAACTGCCCGGCCCCAAAACGAACGGGCGCCCGAAGGCGCCCGTTCGCAAAACACGCGGCAGCGGATTACTTCTTCTCGCCGACCACGATCACCTTGACGCTGGTCTGCACGTCGGCGTGCAGGTGGATCGCCACCTCGAACTCGCCGGTGTTGCGCAGCGGGCCCTCGCCCAGGATCACTTCGCCCTTGTGGATGTCGTGGCCGATCGCCTGCAGCGCCTCGGCGATGTCGCGCGGACCCACCGAGCCGTACAGCTTGCCTTCGGGGCTGGCGTGCGCCTCGATCGTCACCGACACCTCGGCCAGCTTCGCCTGGCGGGCCTCGGCCTCGCTCAGCGCGTTCTTGGCACGGGCCTCGTACTCGGCGCGGCGCTGCTCGAACGCGGCGAGGTTGGCGGCGTTCACGCGCACCGCCTTGCCCTGCGGGATCAGGAAGTTGCGGCCATAACCCGGCTTCACGCTGACCTTGTCACCGAGGTCGCCGAGATTGCGGACTTTCTGCAGAAGGATGAGTTCCATG
>Ga0157369_10003446_pt1 | contig 18745 bp, 11 predicted proteins | sample C25metaG_FD_113461 | JGI IMG/M metagenome (GOLD analysis project Ga0157369, IMG submission 113461) | Corn rhizosphere microbial communities from Kellogg Biological Station, Michigan, USA - C2-5 metaG | ecosystem: Host-associated > Plants > Roots > Rhizosphere > Soil | place: USA: Michigan... | reverse complement strand
CGGACCCGCGCAACGACCAGTTGCTGACGATGCGTGACCCGCGCTCGTCCGGCCCGACCGACAACACGTACCTCACCTCCTACGGGTACGACGCCACCGGCAATCTCACCACCGTCACCACCCCGCCCGTGGCCGGATCCCCGTCCGGCCGCGTGACCACCACCGCCTACACCGACGGCACCACCGTCGCCGCCGTGGACACCGGGTTCGCCCCCGCCGGCCTGCCGCGCACGCAGACCACCCCGGGCGGCGCGGTCACCTCGATGCGGTACTTCCACAACGGCGACCTCGCGCAGATCACCGACGCGGACGGCCAGATGACCAGCTACGCCTACGACGGTGTCGGCCGCGTGCTCGCGAAGACCATCACGTTCAACAGCAAGGCCGACGGCACCGGCACGGCAAGCACCCTGACCAGCAGCTACGGCTACGACGGGCTCGGCCAGGTGACCAGCCGGACCGATCCGGCCGTCACCGACCGGGTCACCGGTGCCGTGCACACCCCGGTCACCGCCAACGGGTACGACACGGACGGCAACCTCACCTCGCAGACCGTCGCCGACGCGACCGGCGGGGACGCCTCGCGCACCACCACCGCCACGTACAACGGGTTCGGCCAGCAGGCGACGCAGACCGACGCGGCCGGCGACACCTTCTCCTACGGCTACGACGCGTACGGCAACCGGACCACCGTCACGGACCCGGCCGGCAACGAGACCGACTACGCCTTCGACGCCGACGCCAACCTGCTGACCACCACACTGCGCCGGTTCACCGGCGACCCGGCCAATCCGTCCGCGCCGGCCGACGCGGTGCTGTCCTCGCACGCCTACGACCCGGCCGGCCGGCTCGCCTCAGTCACCGACGCGATGGGCTTCGTGACCAGCTACCCATACACCGACGACGGGCTGCTCGGCGCGGTCACCCGTACGGATCCCGCTCACGGCACCTCGTTCGTCAACGAAACCGACACTTACGACGCGGCCGGGAACCTGGTCACGAGGGTGAGCAACAACGGCTTCACGACCACCACGTTCACGGTCGACGCGGCCAGCCGCACCACTCTCGCGGTACTGGACCCGACCGGGGTGAACCGCAGCACGACGTACGTCTACTCCCCGGACGACCGGGTCACCAAGCAGACCGTGACCGGGGCCGGCGGCGCGAGTACCACCGACGCCACCTTCGACCCGGCCGGCAACATGGCGTCGCGGACCGTGGAGAACGGCACCAGCGGGAACCTCACCACCACCTGGTCGCTGGACCAGCGCGGGCTGCCGACCTCGATGACCGACCCGAACGGGAACACCACCAACTACGCCTACGACGAGGGCGGCCAGCTCGCGGTCACAATCGCGCCGACAGTCAACACCGAGGTCGGTGGCGGCGCGCCTGTGGCAACCCGGCCGGTGACGATGACCGGCTACGACACGTTCGGCGACCAGGTCGAGTCCTCCGACGCGGACGGCAACACCACTACCTACGCGTACGACGCGGCCGGACGGCTGCTGTCCACGACCCTGCCCGGGTACACCCCGGCCGGCTCGTCGACGCCGATCACAGCGGTGGCCAGCCGCGGGTACGACAAGCTCGGCGAGGTGGTCAGCGAGACCGACCCGCTGGGCCGCGTCAGCACGCGCGCCTACGACCAACTCGGCCGGCTCGCCACCACCACAGCACCCAACACCGGTGTCAGCCACTACACCTACGACCTCAACGACGACCAGCTCTCCGCGACCGACCCGACCGGGGCGCAGACCCAGGCGACCTACGACTGGCTCGGCCGCACGCTGACCTCGACCCAGCTGGTACGCCAGCCCACGCCGGCCGCCTACACCACCACCTACGGGTACGCGGCGCAGGCCGGGTGGCTCAACTCGACCATCACGCCGGACGGCAGCGTCACCTCGATGGTCGCCAATGCGGTCGGCGAGACCACGTCCACCACCGACGGCGCCGGCAACACCACCAGCTACCGGTACGACTACGCCGGCCGCCGGGTGGCGACCGTGTTGCCCGACGGCACCTCCACCACGGTCACCTACGACCCGGCAGGGCGCGCGGTCGGCAACGCGTCGCTGGACGCGGCCGGTGCCACGCTGCTAACCACCTCCGCGGGCTACGACTCAGCCGGCAACCTCGTCACGTCCACAGACGCGCGGGGCAACACCATCACCTTCGGGTACGACGCGTCCGGGTTGCTCACCTCGCAGGTGCAGCCGGTCGCCGACGCGAAGACCATCACCACGTCGTTCGGGTACGACGCGGCTGGCAACCGAACCCGCTTCACTGACGGGCGGGGCAACCGGTTCCTCACCACGTACAACACCTGGAACCTGCCCGAGTCGCAGATCGAGCCGGCCACCGCGGCCTACTCGTCACCGGCGAACTCCACCTTCACGACCGCCTACGACGCGGACGGCGACCCCGTGACCGAGTCGGCGCCGGGCGGGGTGAGCGTGTCGAACACGTACGACACGGTGGGGAACCTCGCGGGCCAGACCGGTATCGGTGCGGACGCGCCCACCGCGGGCCGTACCTTCGGCCACGACCTCGCCGGGCGGCTCACCTCGGTATCCGCGCCCGCCGGCACGGACACGTTCACGCTCGACGACCGCGGGCTGCTGCTGTCGGCCACCGGCCCGTCCGGCTCCTCGTCGTTCGCCTACAACGGCGACGGGCTGCTGTCCTCCCGCACAGACGCGGCCGGCACCACCGGATACACCTACGACCCGGCCGACCGGCTCGCCACCGTGGCCGACGCGTCCACCGGCACGCAGCTGACCTACACCTACAACGCGCTGTCCCAACCGAACCACGTCACCTACGGGTCGCTCGGGGACACCCGCACCTTCGGCTACGACAGCCTGCACCGGCTCGCCTCCGACACGGTCAACGCGGCGGGCGGGGCGACGATCGCGTCGATCACCTACGGGTACGACAACAACTCCAACCTCACCTCGAAGACCACCACCGGGTACGCCGGCTCGGCCGCCAACACGTACACCTACGACTTCGCCAACCGGCTCACGTCGTGGAACAACGGGACGGCCACCATCTCGTACGGGTACGACGACTCCGGCAACCGCACCCAGATCGGCGCGCAGACCTACGCGTACGACGCCCGCGACCAGCTCACCTCCGGCGGCGGCTCGACGTACTCGTACACCGCGCGGGGCACCCTCTCCTCGGTCACCACCGGTGGCACAACGACCAACGCGACCTCGGACGCGTACGGCGACCAGCTGACCCAGGGCACGCAGAGCTACGCGTACGACGGGTTGGGTCGGGTGGTCACCGCCAGCGGCGCCGCCTCCTACCACTTCGCGTACTCGGGCTCGGGTGCCACGTTGGCCGGCGACGGCAGCGCTACCTACAGCTACGACCCGGACGGCAACCTGACCGGCGTTAAGGCCGGCGCCACCGGGGTACTGGCCGTGACCGACCAGCACGACGACGTGGTCGGCCAGTTCACGTCGACCGCGAGCGCGCTGTCCGGGTCCCGCGCGTATGACCCGTTGGGCAACGTGCTCGGCGGCACCGGCATGGTGGGCAACCTGGGCTACCAGTCGGGCTGGACCGACCCGGCCACCACCCGGGTAAACATGGCCGCCCGCTGGTACACCCCGGGGCTGGGCCAGTTCACCAGCCGGGACCAGGTGGCGCAGGATCCGGTACCGAACCCGGCCGCGGCCAACCCGTTCGCCTACGTCGGGGACAACCCGCTGGACGGCACCGACCCGACCGGACACTGGGGGCTCGGCAGCCTCTGGCACGCCGCCACGCACGCGGTGTCCAGCGCCTACCACGCCGTCACGCACGCCGTGTCGACCGCGTGGAACTTCGTCGCGTCCACCGCGCACAGCTTCTACGACGACGCGATCAGCATCGGCAAGCGGATCTGGCACGCCGCGACGACCGTGGTGGCCAAGGTCGCGCACGTGGTCAAGAAGGTCTACCACTACGCGCAACACGCGGTCTATCAGGTGGTGACGCACATCCGGCACGCCGCGACCGCGATCCGACATGCCGTCGTCCGCACGGTCCATCGCGTCGTCACGGTGGTCCACCACGCGACCGAGGTGGTGGCGAAGAAGGTCGCCGACGCATACCACAAGACGATCGCCAAGGTGAACGCGGTCTCGCACGCCGCGGTCAAGTGGGCCGAGAACCACGCGGAACTCGTCGGTGCTATCGCCGGCGCGGTGGCCGGGGCCGTGGTCGGCGGCGCCTGCATCATCGGCACCTGGGGCGTAGGCACCGCCGGCTGCATGGTGCTGGGCGCGATGGCGGCCGGCGCCGTCAACGGCGCCGTGACCCACGGGTTGCAGGTCGCCAGCGGAAAGGCCAGTGGTGGCCTGGGTGGCTGGCTGGGCGCCATCACCGAGGGCTCTTACAACAGCGTCAAGTCGCTGGCCCTGACCCCGGTCGACGCGATCATGCAGGGCAAGAACCTGGTCACCGACATCGCCCACGGCAACTGGAAGGGCGCCGCGTTCGCCGGTGTCGGTCTCGGCATGGACGTGGCCACCATGGCCGGTGCCGGTGTCCGTGGCGGCGCCGGGATCAGCGCGGAGGTCGAGGACAGCCTGGCCGGCGCGCGCGGCAGCGGCGGCGACTTCGTCGACCTGTACCACGGCACGGGCCGCTCCGGCGCCGACGCCATCCGCAGCAACGGGATCGACCTGTCGGTGCAGCGGCCGGACAGCGACTTCGGGCGCGGCTTCTACACCACGCGCGACGCCGACCAGGCCGCCGAGTGGGCCGGCCGCAAGCCCGGCGGCGGCGCGGTTCTGCACTACCGGATGCCTGTCGACGAGCTGGCGAAGCTCCGGACGCTGAAGTTCCCCACCGCGGACGCGGACTGGGAGAACTTCGTGCTGCACAACCGGTCCTTCGGTCCGCTGCACGACTACGACGCGGTCGACGGCCCGATGCTCCTCAACCCCGACCACGCGCTGGACGGTAAACCGATCGTCGCCGGCGGCGACCAGCTTTCCTTCCACAGCGACCGGGCGGTCTCCATGTTGAACCGCTACCTTATGCCGTAGCCGCGATGGCCACCGGACGGAAGGGGTACAGGTGAGCGTATGGACCTGGTGATGCGCACGTCGCCGAAGGCGAGGGCCTTCATCGACGAGATCGTGACGCAGATGCTGCTGCTCTTCCCGATCACCCGCAGGGAGGCGGTGGGTCGCATCAACGCGGCGTGGGGTCACCTGGAGTACCTCGGCGACGACGACCTGATCTTCCACGAGAGGGCCACGTACTGGGCCAAGACGATCTACTACGGCGCGGACGCGCACTGGTGGCTGGGCGAGGAGGGGCTGAAACCGCTGCCGTACTGCGAGTAGTTGCTGCCCGCGGGCTTCCGAGCCGACGATTTGCGTGGCGGTGGCCCTGGCTCCGCCAAGGCCACCGCCACGTCTTTCAAACCCGGGTACAGGCGACGATTCCGCCCGCAGCCCGGGCGAGGACGATGGCGAGCATCCGTCGCATAGGCCGAAGTCCGCGAAGTCCTTGGTGTTGAAGGTCGTGAGGGCGCCGTTGCGTTGGCAGATCGATAGACGCGGTTAATCCCGGACTGGCTCGGGTCAGATCGCTTGGACGAGTTCGGTGAATGCGGCAGCGACCCGCGCCATCGGCTGGAGGCCGATCCCGAGTTCGTAGTGTCCACGTCGTAGGTTCTGCATGAAGGCGTGCCCGGAAATGATCACTTGCGCTGTTCTGTCGGTGCGTAGCCCGCGCATCGGTCGCAGCCGGTGTTTGAGTCAGCCGTGGTCGGCCTCAATCGGGTTGTTGGCGTACTGCTCGACGTGATGCCAGGCGGACGGGACCAGTTTGTCCAGTACCGCGGGGTAGACCGGCGCGGCGTCAGTGATGACCTCGACGGGCTTCACCTTCAACATAACCAGGACGCGGTGGAGGAACCGCCGGGCCGCGGCGGCGTCCCGGTGGGCCGAGAGCAGCACGTCGATGACCTGTCCATGCTGGTCGACTGCCCGGTACACGTAGCGCCACACTCCGTTGACCTTCACGTAGGTTTCGTCCACGTACCACCGGTCCCCGGGTCGGTGTCGGCAGAACCGCGCCGCATCCAGCAGCAACGGAGTGAACCGCTGGACCCACCGGTACACCGTGACGTGATCAACCTCGATGCCGCGTTCGACAAGGAGTTCTTCAACGTCGCGATAGGACAGAGGGAACCGCAGGTACCAGCGCACCGCGACGACGATCACCTCCGGCGGGAACCTGAACCCGGTGAACGCCGACGTCGGCGGCAGCCACGGACGAACACGAGTTGACGACCTCACTGCTCAAGCCTAATGAGATCTTGACAACGCTCGACGCAGCAGAGCCGGGTGGCGTCGCACCAGTGGAAACGCTGGTCGGGCTTGTCTATGGAAACGAACTGTAACCCGCCGTCGTATCTAGCTTGGGGCCGCTTGTGCGCCCCGGGAATCGCGCATCGACGTGCCTATCGCGACTACTGGACTGGAGGTCACAGTGAGGCGGATCGTTGTACTGCTCATGCTGCTGGTCACCGCGTCGGCGTCGGCTCTGATCGGGCCGGTGGCGGCCTCGGTGGCGTTCGCCGACAACGGTGTCATCAGCAGCCGCGACTAGCCTGGGCCGTCCGCCACAGATCGCCCAGACGTGGGTCATGACCGGGAGGTGCCTTCTAAACGATCCCGGACGGAAGGCACCTGTCAGGCCGTACCTCGTCGTCGGACGCGATGTCGCCTTGACAGTCCGGCGACGACGGATCGCGGTGGAAGTGGAATCGGTGGTGACGTCATTGACGAAGTTCAGCCGAACCAGTTCCCGTTCCGGGGACTGGTTCGGCTGACCCTAAAAGAACAGGAGGAGAGGATCCGACGTGACCTTCTCTTACGACGTGACTCCGTCTACCGCACCCTCGTGATCACGGCCGGTCAAGTGCCGCTGACACCGCCGAGTCGATAGCCGGGGCAGTGGCGGCTGCGGCTAGCCGGATCCCGATCACCGTACAGCGCATGGTTGCCGGAACCGACGCCCTCGTATCGGGGTGCTCACGTGTCGGGGGGAGCTGAGGGCCGTGCCTGTCCGTCCGCTCCATTCTGTAACCACCTAACGCACCTTGCCGGTTGATTAGTCAGTGACCTGTGTATCCGTTACAGCGGTTAGATTTGTCGATCTATGAAGGGGATCTCTGTGAGATTGTCTCGTCGTTATCTCGCCGTGGGCATGGCGTTCACGGTGGGAACGGTGGCCGCGGTGGGGGTGCCGTCAGCGTCTGCTGTGGCTGTTCCCGCCGGGCCTTCCTCGCCCAACACGGCATGGGCGTCGGCTGCGCAGAAGGTGGCTGAGTTGGTTGCCGGCCGTCCCGCGTTTCTGCAGTCCAGCGTGGGTGAGTCGTTCGTGGCGGGCAAGCCGGTCACGGTGGGGGCTTCGCAGTACGTGCCGTACGAGCGGACGTACGCCGGGTTGCCGGAGGTGGGCGGCGACTTCGTGTTGGCCACCGACGCCAGCGGTCAGCTGCTGTATGACTCGGTCGCGTTGAAGCGCCCGGTCGGCGCCCTGGCCATCACACCGACGCTGCGCCAGGCGGATGCTGAGGCGGTCGCGGCCAAGCAGCTGCGCAGCGTCTCCCAGGTTGAGGGCAGCCGGCTGGTGGTCGACGCGCTCGGCGCGACGGCCCGGTTGGCGTGGGAGTCCACGGTGGACGGTGTTGGCGCTGATGGGGTCAGCCGGTTGACGGTGTACGTGGACGCGGGTACCGGCGCGGTGCTCGACACCCGGGAGCACGTGGCGCACGGTAGCGGCACGGCGGCCTGGAACGGCCCGAACCCGGTCCCCCTCAACACCACCCACTCCGGCGCCACGTTCAGCATGACCGACCCGACCATCGCCAACCTGTCCTGCCAGGACCTGTCCGGCAACACCGTGTTCACCGGGCCGGACGACGCGTGGGGCAACGGGGACGCCACCAACCGGGAGACCGGGTGCGTGGACGCGTTGTTCGGCGTGCAGACCGAGACCCGTATGCTGACCCAGTGGCTGGGCCGTAACGGCTTCGACGGCAACGGCGGCGGTTGGCCGATCCGGGTCGGCCTCCAACAGCAGAACGCCTTCTACGACGGTACCCAGGTCCAGATCGGGCACAACACCGCCGGTCAGTGGGTCGGCTCGATCGATGTGGTGGCCCACGAGTTCGGCCACGGTATCGACGACCACACCCCGGGCGGCATCTCCCGCGCCGGTACGCAGGAGTTCGTCGCGGACACCTTCGGCGCTTCCACGGAGTGGTTCGCCAACGAACCCGCGCCGTTCGACACGCCGGACTTCACGGTGGGCGAGAAGATCAACCTGGTCGGTAGCGGTCCGATCCGGAACATGGCCAACCCGTCCGCGGTCGACAACGACCCGAACTGCTACTCCTCCTCGATCCCGAACACCGAGGTGCACGCGGCAGCCGGGCCGGGTAACCACTGGTTCTACCTGCTCGCCGAGGGCACCAACCCGACCAACGGGCAACCCACCAGCCCGACCTGCAACAACTCCACCGTGGCCGGGATCGGCGTGCAGAACGCCATGAGAATCATGTACGGGGCGATGCAGCTCAAGACCACCGCCAGCTCCTACCCCATGTACCGGTCCTGGACCCTGCAGGCGGCGCTGAGCCTCTTCCCGGGCAGCTGCATCCAGTACAACACCGTCAAGGCCGACTGGGACGCGGTCAGCGTCCCCGCACAACCAACCGACCCAACCTGCACACCGCATCTGGCCTACGTGAAGACCCGCAACACCGGGGCCGGGCTGGTCGAGGTGCACCAGCTGCCCGCGCCCTACCAGAGCTTCGACATGCACGCGCTGACCGGGTTCTCCGCCGCCGAGGATGGCAACGGGACCTTCGAGATGCAAGGCGGCAATCTGGTCTACTTCAAGACCCGCAACACCGCCAGCGGCCGGGTGGAGCTGCATATCCGCACCGCGGCCTCAGGCTTCCAGTCCGGTGCGGATGTAGCGACCACGTTCGTTGTCGGCGACGGCGGCAACGGCGTGTTCGAGTTGGTCAACGGCGACATCGTGTTCATCAAGACCCGTAACACCGGCAGCGGAAAGATCGAGGTGCACCGGGTCAGCGCCGCGAACCTGTCCGGACCGCCAGTACAAGACGCCGCGACGGCCCTGTCCAGCGCGGAAGCGGGCAACGGCACCTTCCAAATGAGCGGCAACGACCTGGTGTACATCAAGACCCGCAACACCGGCGGCACCCGGGTCGAGCTGCACGTGGTCGACGGCGGCACGAACTACACCACCTTCAAGGTGCACACGCCCACCGTCTTCGCGACCAGCGACGCCGACAACGGGGTGTGGAGCGTGCGCAACCTGTTCAGCGCCGGCATCGGCGACCTGGTATTCATCAAGACCCGCAACACCGCCAGCGGCACCGTCGAACTGTTCGCCGCCGGCGCCGCCGGCAACTACCAGCAGCCGAACCTCCAGACCTCCACCGGCATCGGCGTCAGCGACGGCGCCAACGGCTTCTTCAACCTCAACCTGGGCTGAAAGCCCAACCCCAGGGCCGACTGAATCCACCGCGGGGCGCCGGCCAACGGCCGGCGCCCCTTCGTTCCAGACCAGTGTCCAGTCCAAGCACTCGGCCCGGACCGTGGCCACCCAGCGTTCCGCGTAGGCGTTCGCGCGAGGTGCCCGTGGTGGGATCCTCACGACGTCGATGCCGGATGTGGTGAACACCGCGTCGAACGCGGCGTTGAACTTCGCGTCGCGGTCTCGGATCAGGTACCGGAATCGGTGCGCCTGTTCCTCTAGGTCCATCAGCAGGTTGCGGGCTTGCTGGGACACCCACGCTCCACCAGGTGCACTGCACGCCGTTGGACCTCGACAACGAACAGCACGTACAGCCGGGTCAGCCCGATGGTCTCGACCGTGAAGAAGTCCGTGGCAGCAGGCCGCTGGCCTGGGCGTGCAGGACTGCGTCCAGCTCGGCCCGCCCCGCCAAGGTGCGGGTCCGATCCGGTGGCGACGCAGGATCCGTCGTACCGAGGTCGCCGACACCCGAACGCCGAGGTTGCGGCACTCCCCGACGATCCTCAGGTAACCCCAGCGGGGGTTCTCCCGCGCCAGCCGTACCACCAGGGCGACGACCTGTTCGTCCAGACCGCGCCGGCCACGACCGGTCGGCGGATAGGTCCACCGGCGGGCGATTAGCTCCCGGCGCCACCGGCAGCACGGTCGAGGGCATTACTAGGAATGCCGCCCACCGCTCGCGCGGCAACATCTTCGCTAACGCCGCTAGCAGCATCCGATCCGCAGGGGGTACCGCGGACGCGGTACCTGGCGGCGCAGCACCGCCAACTGGTGCCGAAGTACGGCGATCTCCACGGCGTCGGCGTTCGGTGTCGGACCGCAGCCGAGCACACCCAGAACCTGCCGAACGATCATCAAAGCGATCGTATGAAGTCCCACACCATCGAGCCTGCCGCGCCCACGTCCCCGCAGACCAGCGCCGTCATCCTGACGTGGCACCCCACACGCCGCCAAGCCCTGAATGGAAGGGTTGCGCCCGGCTCAGCACGGCAAGGTTCACCCGCTGGCTCTGCCCAACTTGTCAGCGAATGAAGAAGTTCTGTTAGTGCTCGAACCAGCCGACCCGAGTCCCGGCCGGATCAGCGCGACGATCGCGACAACCGGCCGGGACTCGGCCTGGGCGTTGTACGTCCGGCCGCGCGTAGCCCAGCACCAGAGCCGGGAACATGCCGAGGTACGGCGGTCGACTCGCGGACCACCAGCCGGGGCGGCGCGAACGGGGCCGGGGTTCCGGCGCCGATGAGTTCGGCCACGCAGGCCCGACCCAACCCGACGAAGTCCATGCGCACCGTCGTCAGCGCCGGTGTCCAGTAGGCCGCGCCGGGTACGTCGTCCAAGCCGACCAGGCTCACCTCGGCCGGCACGTCCCGGCCCGCTTCATGCAGGGCCCGGCGCACGGCTAGCGCGGTGTCGTCGTTTCCGCAGAAGATTGCCGTCACCGCCGCGTCCGCGGCGAGCCGCCGCCCGGCGAGGTACGCCGAGTGGGGATCCCAACCGGCGCGCAGCACTCGGGGGACCGGCGCCCCGGCTTCGCGCAGCGCCTCCCGCCAGCCGGCCTGTCGAGCACTGGTCCCGGTCTCCGAGGGGATGGCGACGTGGTGCACGGTACGGTGTCCGAGGGCGAGCAGGTGCTCGGTGGCCTGCGCGGCGGCGGGGCGTTCATCCAGGTAGATCATGGAACGCGAGGTACCGGGTAAGCCGCCGGCCTCGGTGGCGGCCACCACCGGGATGGTTGGTGGCAGCGCGCGCACCACTGCGGCTCCGGCGGAGTCGAACGCGATCACGACGACGCTGCCCGCGGTCGGGTCGCTCACGTAGTCCACTGCCTGCCTGATGTCGGCGCTCCGGTCGGACTCGACTACCCGTACCCCCACCGCCAGGCCGTTTTGCCGGGCGGCTTCTTCCACGCCCTGCAGCGTGCTCGCGTACCCGTACCGCATGGTGTCCGTAGTGAGCACGGTGATTGCGCCCGTCCGGCCCAGGCCCAGCGCGCGTGCCGCGCGGTTGGGTCGGTAGTCCATCTGGTCGATGACGTCCCGTACGTGCCGGCGGGTGCCGGGGTTGACGTTCGGGGAGTCGTTCAGAACCCGGGATACCGTCTGGTACGAGACCCCCGCCGCGGCCGCGACGTCCCGGATGCTGGGCGGTCGCGTGTTCTTCCGAAGCGGACGGGTCACACGGACATGGTGCCAGCCAGACTGATCAGGCATGCAGCCGGCGCGGCGGCCAAACGTACCGACAAATGCGCCGAACCGCTGTTCCAGCGCAACCCTACGTCCGCGTCCGGCGGGAACAGCACTTCGGCGGTGTCGGCGGTCGCGACAAGGTGGGCGACGGGCAGGGTCACCTCCGCAGCCTCCGGACCGCGGTTCCATACCACCAGGAAGAGGCCGCCAGGTGTGCGCAATCCCAGCGACAGCACCGGATCGTCCCAACCGGGCAGGCCGGTGGGCCAGAACGGCACGGCCTCGGCGAGCAGCGGGCGGATACGCTTGTACAGGTGTACCGCCTGGGTCACCAGGTGCAGCTGCGCCGGCTGCATCTGGTCCAGGTGTCCGGACAAGTACAGTCGGCCGAGCAGCGCAGTGCACAGCGCGAAACCGATCTCGTCGGTGCTGAAGGTCGGCTGTGGGTATGCCCAGTTCGCGCACTGCTCCGGGGGGATCGCGACCGGAGCCGCTGCCGCGATCGGCGGGTACCGCAGGAAGTTCTGCTGGTCGCTCGTCGACTGCAACTGCAGCCGGGCGAGCATGGCCGGATCGGAGCGCATTCCGCCAGATGCGCAGTTCTCCATCACGAGGCCGGGGTGCCGGTCGAGCACGCCGTCGAGCCAGCGGAGCAGTGCACGGTTGTGTCCGAGCAGACCGACTCCGGCAGTTGCGCCGTCGGACTCGGTACCCGGTCCGATGTTGATGTTGTAGTCGAGCTTGAGGTACCCGACGCCGAGCTCTCCGACGAGCCGGTCGACCACCTCGTCCAAGTGCGTGATGGCTGCGGGATGGCGCAGGTCCAGGTGGTACCGGCCGTGCTCGGCGACCCGGATTCCGGCTCGCCGGAAGAAGGCCTCGGCCGGCAGCAGGCCGACGATCGGGCTGTCCACGCCGACCACCTCCGGCTCCAGCCAGAGCCCGGGAACCATGCCCGCGGACCGGATGCGGTCCAGCACCTTGGCGATCCCGTCGGGGAACCGGGACTGCGACGGTCGCCAGGCGCCGACCGTGCCCCACCAGGCCTCGCCGGTCTCCGCGTACCATCCGGCGTCGATGCAGAAATACTCCGCGCCGACCTGCGCGGCGGCGTCGATCAGCGGTGTCAGGCGCTGCGTGGAGGGATCGCCCATCAGCGTGTTCATATAATCGTTGAACACCACGGGTAGCGTGCTGTGATCGGGGTGCGGGCGGCGCATGGCCCGCCGGTACCGGGTCATGGCGGCCACAGCGCCATCGAAGCCGTCCTCGGACACGGCGAGCGCCACCGGCACCGTCTCAAAGGTTTCACCGGGTCCCAGCACGAGCCGCCACTGGTGCTGCGCGTCGGTCGGCCCCAGCAGCGCCAGGTACAGCCCGCCGCGGTACTCGCCGACCTGCCAGTGCCAGCCGCCGTTGTGCTCGATCTGCCAGAGCCAGGCGCCGCCGCCGTGCCGGTCCACCAGCGCGCCCAGCGGCAGGTGCCTGCCGGTGGACCAACTGCCCTCGGCGGTACGCCCGAAGGAGCCGCGGGGCGGCGCGGTGTGCACGGTGCCATCCACATCGGGCAGCAGTTCGCGTACCGGTCGCCGGCGCCAGCGATTCTCCGCGAGCCAGTCGTTGTCCGCCCAGTACACCTCGATGTCCTCGACGCTCGCGCCGGGCGGCCCGGCGGCGATCAGGGAGGTCACCGCTTCAAGCGCCAACGGCACCGTGCCGCCGTGGTGTAGCCGGACCAGCGCGCGCAGCACGCCGAGTCCGGCCACCGCTCGGAACACCAGTTCGGCGCGCAGCCCGGTCTGTGGGTCCTCCAGTCGCAGCAGGTGCTGCCGCCAGACGCCGTCGTTGGTCTCCTCGTGCCCGCGGTAGCGCATCCGGCCCCCGACTGCGGACTCAACGTACCGGGTACCGGACCATTGCCGGCCGCCGGCCACGGTGAGCACGTCCAGCGGCGGCAGGCCGGGATTGCCGGCCGGCCGCTCGCTGGTCGACCAGCTGACGCGCACGGTCTCATCGGCCTGTACCTCGAAGCGCAGCCGTGCTGGTCCCTCGCCAAACGACCACACGTGTTGCGCCACCATGTTCTCCGTTCGCCGTCTCGATTGGGACCTGATGCTTGACACGGCTCTATGTGACCGGTCACAGTCCTATCATGAATGTGACCGGTCACACCAGTGCCGGCTCCGTGAGCATCCGGAGTGTGGCGGCGGCGGCCGGGGTGTCATACCAGACCGTCTCGCGCGTGATCAACGGCAATCCAAAGGTCAGTCCGTCGACTCGCGAGCTGGTCGTGCGGGCCATCGAGGAGCTGGACTTCCGGCCGAACCGGGCGGCCCGGGCGCTGGCCGGCGGCCCGGTGCAGCAAGTGACCGTGCTGACCGCCAACACGGTGCTCTACGGGTACGCCGCCACGCTCGAGGGGATCGAGGACGCCGCGCGGGCGGCCAACTTCGGCGTGGGCGTCCGGGTAATCGAGACCGACGCGGAGGTGCGGGATGCGGTGGCGCGTTCGGTCGAGCCGGGCAGCGCGCTGCTGGTCATCGCGTTCGACCGGCTCGGCCGACGGGCCCTGCAGGCACTGCCCGCCGGGGTCCCGTACGCCGCCGCGGTGGAGACCCCGCAGGGCGGCAGGCCGACCAGTCCGCGCGTCTGGATCGACGACCGCAGCGCCGCTACGGAGGCGACACAGTACCTGCTCGGTCTCGGCCACCGTACGGTGCACTTCGTCGCCCTCCCGTCCTCCGGCCGTACCAGCCCGCGCACCGCGGGCTGGCGCTCGGCGCTGCTGGCGGCCGGTGCGCCGGTGCCGGAGCCGGTGGGGTTCGACTGGGACGCTGCCGGCGGGTATCGGGCGGGGCAGCGGCTGGCCGCGGACGCGTCGGTCACCGCGGTGCTGTGTGGCAACGACGATCTCGCCATCGGGGTGATGCGGGCGATGGGGGAGGCCGGCCTGTCGATCCCGCGTGATGTCAGCGTGGTCGGCTTCGACGACATGCCTACGTCGGCGTACCTCAGTCCGGCGCTGACCACGGTACGGCTGGACTTCGCCGGGCTCGGCCGGGCCTGTTTCGCGATGCTGCGTGCCGAGGCTTCGGTTGCTGCGGGTGCACAACTGCCACCCCAGCTCATCGTCCGGGAAAGCGCCGCAAAGCCGCGACGCAGGAGGTGATCGTGATGGGTTCGCCCGATCTGGCGGAACAGGTGAATCTGGCCGCGCCGCGGCCACCGGTGCCGCATCCCCGCCGCCGCCGCACTGCCCGGGCGCTGCGCCGGCTCGCCGTGGCCGCGCCATTCGTCCTGCCCAGCTTCGCCGGCGTCGTGGTCTTCCTGCTGATTCCGGTCGTCATCGTGCTGCTGCTCAGCTTCGCGCGGTGGAACTTCCTGACCCCGATGAGCTGGGTGGGTGTCCGCAACTTCGGCCGCATTACGCACGACTACCACGTCTTCCGCGCGTTGCGTACCAGTGCGTACTACGTACTCTGGAATATCCCGCTGCAGACCATCTTCGCGCTCGGGTTGGCGCTGCTTCTCAACCGGCGGCTGCCGGGCATGGGGCTGTTCCGGGCGCTGTACGTGCTGCCGTACATGTCCATGCCCGTGGCCATGGCGGTCATCTGGGGCTGGATGTTCAACGCACGCAACGGTGCGGTCAATCACCTGTTGTCGCTGGTGGGTATCCACGGTCCGAACTGGCTGGGCGACATTCACACGGCCCTGCCGGTCGTCGCCATGGTCAGTACGTGGCAGTACGCCGGATACAACATGTTGTTCTTCCTCGCCGGCCTGCAGGCGATCCCGCCCCACTTGTACGAGGCGGCGAACATCGACGGTGCCGGCAGCGTCCAACGGTTCATCCGCATCACCCTGCCCCTGCTCAATCCGACGATGCTCTTCGTGCTCGTCACCGACGTCATCGGCTCGTTCCAGATCTTCGACGTGGTCTACGTGCTGACCCAGGGCGGCCCCGGTACCGCCACAGACGTCATCAACTACCAGATCTACTCCACCGCGTTTCGCAACTTCGATGTGGGTTCGGCCTCGGCCATGTCACTGCTGCTGTTCGGCGTGATCCTGGTCGCGACCGTGGCCCAGTTCCGCTTCTTCCGTAACCGAACGACCTACGACGTCGGGTGAGTCATGCGCTCGGTCAAGTACATCCTGTTCTACGCGTGCCTGGTCCTTATCGCTGGCGTGTTCGTCGCACCGTACGTGCTCGCGATCTTCGGTGCCTTCAAGTCGCCGACTGACCTGTTCGGTACCGCGCCGTGGGCCCCCCCGCACTCGGTGTACCTCGACAACTTCCAGACGCTGTTCAACAGCAAGGGTTTCCTGCGCTACCTGGCCAACACGGCGTTCGTCACGGGCGTGCTCACGACCGGCCAGGTGGTCTTCGGCGTGCTGACCGCCTACGCATTCGCGCGCCTGCAGTTCCCCGGCCGCGACGCCACCTTCGCGCTCTACCTCGCGACCCTGATGGTGCCGAACGTCGTCACCCTGGTGCCGCTTTACACCATCATGCGCGAGGCACAACTCATCAACACCTACTGGGCGCTGTTCCTGCCGTACGCCCTCGGCTCGCCGTACACCATCTTCCTGATGCGGCAGTTCTTCATGTCGCTGCCGGAGGACGTGTTCGCCGCCGCCCGGGTGGACGGCTGCTCCGAGTTCAGGATCCTCCTGTCGATCCTGCTGCCGATGGCCCGGCCCATCATCACGACGGCCGCGCTGATCGCGCTCGTCTTTGGCTGGAACAACTTCATGTGGCCGCTCATCGTCACCGACGACCCGTCCAAACAGGTCCTTGCGGTCGGCGTCGCCAACCTCCAGTCGAGCTTCAGTAACCAGTGGAACCTGGTACTGGCCGCATCGCTGGTCGCGCTCGTACCGCTGTTGCTGCTGTTCGCAGCCTTCCAAAAGCAGATCGTCCGCTCCATCCAACTCTCCGGTATCAACCGCTGACGACGCCACCGACAGACGAGGAGACATGACAATGTTAAGGCCCCGACTCGCTATGGCCGCGGTGCTCGGCCTAGTGGTAGCCGTCACCGGAGCCTGTGGCTCCAACTCCAACAGCAAGAGTTCCGGCGGGAAGATCCACCTGACCTACGCCATGTGGGACACCCCCGAGAAGGACGGGTACCAGAAGTCCATCGACCAGTTCGAGAAGACGCACCCGAACATCACCGTGTCGATCCAGACCTTCGCGTACAACGACTACCAGCCGAAGCTGACCACCGAGTTCAGCTCGGGTGGTGGCCCCGACATCTATTGGGTCAACACGCCGATGATCGCCGAGTGGATCAAAGACGGTGTGATGGCCGACCTGACCGACAAAATCAACGCAGCGCACATCGACCTGAGCCAGTACCTGCAGCCGCTGATCGACCTGCACAAGTACAACGGCAAGCTGTACGGGCTGCCGAAGGACTGGGACACCATCGCATACTTCTACAACGCCGACTACTTCGCCCAGCACCACATCACGGTACCGACCGGCCTGACGTGGAACCCGACCGACGGCGGTAGCTGGCTCACCTTCGTCAAGCAGCTCACCGTCGACACCGCCGGAAATGACGCCACCTCGCCGCAGTTCAACCCGAACTCGGTGGCCACCTATGGGGTTGACTCCCCGAACGAGATGCAGTGGGGCTTCGAGCCGTTCCTGGCCGAGAACGGTGTGAAAATAATCAACGCCCCGTACGCCAAGCAGGTCTCCATGAACACGCCGGCCGGTCAGCAGACCTTCCAGTTCCTGACCGACCTGATGTACAAGTACCACGTCGCGTCTGCCGGCTCGGACCTCGGTACCGACGCGGCCGCCAACAACAGCGAGGACCAGGCGCTGTTCGCGCAGGGCAAGGTCGCTATGATCGAGGGTGGTTCCTGGGAAACGTCCGGCATCAAGCAGGAGGTGAAGTTCAAGCTCGGCGTGATGGAGGCGCCGGCCGGGCCACAGGGCAAGTGGACTGTCCTCAATGGATTGATTGATTCCATCAACGCACACGGCAAGAACCAGGACGCGGCGTGGCAGTTCGAACAGTGGCTCGGGTCGACCGATTCCGAGCGCATCCTGGGTTCCGGCGGCTACATCTGGCCGGGAATCCCGTCTCTGGACCAGACCTACGCGGACTACTGGAAGCAGCAGGGCGTGGACGTGAGCGCATTCATGACCGAGTCGAAGTGGAACACGGTCACCTGGCCGGTCACGCCCGGCATGAACCAGGCTCAGCTGGACATCGCGAACCTGCTCGCACCCGCGTATCTCAACCAGGAGAGCGTCGCGTCGGCGCTCGCCAAGGCAGCCAACCAAGCGAACAGCGACCTTTCGACGGCAGGCTGAGGAGTCCAACGTATGGGGGAGCGGCGGTCTGTGTGTGGCACAGCCCAGAGCGAACAGCGCGCTCGACGGCGCTGGCGCATTGTTCGACCGGCTCGGCCTCACCACCGGGCAGTCCGCCGTGCTCCGCTGGCGCGGGGAGCTCGCGCTCGCCGAGGGCGACCCGCCGCAGGCCATCGCCCATCTCGAATCCTGCCTGGTTCTGGCCCGCGGCAATCAGGCGCAGTACCTGGAAGCAGTCGCGCTCAAGGGCCCTCGGCGGCGCGCATCACGCGGTGGGAGACGAGGGTCCGCCCGTGCGAGCTGGCGACAGGCTCGCGACCTGTTCGTCCGCATCGGCAATGTGCTGGAAGCCGACAACGTCGAGCAGTTGATGGCGGTTGGCTGATCGGCGCCGGCGCGGCACATCGTCCACAGGAGACAGTCGCGCTGGATTGTGCACCGAATGCGAGGCTTCTAGCATCAACCGGGTGGACGGGCCAGCATGCGACATCGTCACCGACCGGGTCTACGTCGTCCTGCAGGACCGGCCGGTGGTTGGTCTGAGTCCCGGCGTGGTGGACGCGATCGTCGCGGCCGGTCGTGACGAGCGCGCACTGCAGCTGGTGACACCGCGGACCAGCCGGTT